>Ga0181538_10003184_pt1 | contig 16240 bp, 11 predicted proteins | sample PEATcosm2014_Bin_40_FD_119773 | JGI IMG/M metagenome (GOLD analysis project Ga0181538, IMG submission 119773) | Peatland microbial communities from MTU Mesocosm Facility, Houghton, MI, USA - PEATcosm2014_Bin23_30_metaG | ecosystem: Environmental > Terrestrial > Soil > Wetlands > Peat | place...
CACGAAGTCCGGTGAAGTAGCCTTTCGACAGAGCCTTGGTGTGAGCAGGCAGCCAGGCGATGAATTGGTCGAGTCCGCCGAACACGAGGAGAGCCAGCGCGCAAGCCATCCAGCGCCAGGATGGGTTCGCGTGCGGGGGTCCCGGTTCGAGGACCGAGCGGGAGGCAGGCCGGTCGGTGGCACAGACGACCAGGAACAAGAGCCCGCAAAGGAAAAGGCCCCAGTGCAGCTCGTAATAATCCGTGAACAGCAGCGGCGCGGCGATGGCCACGAACATCCCACCCAGAGCGCCGCCGGCGGCGATCATCAAGTAGAACCCGGTGAGTTGACGCGGATCAGGCTTCAGCCGGTAAAGCTCACCGTGGCAGACCATGCAGCAGACAAACAGCCCGCCGCAATAGAGGGCCACCTGCCTGGACAGCGACAGGTCCGCCCCGTTATACAGCGCCCAGCATAAGCCGCTCAGGGCGGCGACGAGCGCGAGCGTGAAAGGGAAGCGCACATACCAGCGCGGGCTGTCGAAGCAGATAATGAAGCTCAACAAGTAAAGCGCCAGCGGCACCACCCACAGAAAGGGAATCACCGCCACGTCCTGGCAAAGCTTGTTGGTCGTCGCCAGCAGCAGCACCGACGCGCAGGCGGGGAGCAGCAGCCAGAGGAGGTAGTTGAGGGTTGAGGGTTGAGGGTTGAGAGTCGCCGCCGTCGCATCTGGCGCCTGTTCCGCCACGCTGGCTTCGGCCTTCTGCATTCTTCCTTCTTCCTTCTGCCTTCGCCCTTCGAGCTTCCACAATCTCACCGCGCAGAACCCACAGCAGAGGACATAGGCCACCAACCCCCACGCCCACAGCCCCGCTTGCGCCTTGCGGGTGAAATGGGTCTCGAAGAAGAAGGGGTAGCTGACGAGCGCCAGCAGCGAGCCGACATTCGAGAGCGCATAGAGCCGGTAAGGCGATACGCCGGGCCGGGCGCGGCTGAACCACTGCTGGATAAGCGGCCCGGTGGTGGAAAGGACGAAATACGGCAGGCCGAGACTGACGGCCAGCAGCGCGAGGATCTGCAACGTGGGGTTGCTTCCGCCGTGCGGTTTCCAGGAGTCACTCGGCGTGATGGGCAGCAGCGCCAGGGCGGCGGCCAGCAGGACGAAATGCACGACGGCCTGCGCTCGAGGCCTGAGCCACCGCGAGGTGAAGTGCGCGTAAGCATAACCGCCCAGCAGCAACACCTGAAAGAAAAGCATGCACGTCGTCCAGACCCCCGGCCCGCCGCCAAACCACGGCAGGATGTACTTCCCGATGAGAGGCTGCACCTGGAACAGCAGGAATGCCCCAGTGAAGATCGTCAGCGCGTACGCGGTCATTCGGTCGATGGTGGCACAACGCGTTGAGAGATAGAAACGCTAAAGTACCCTGACCCGAGATTTGCCGATCCATCATGTGCGTCTCATAGAAACTGAATCCAGCATTCCTTGAGGTATTTTGCTTCAAGCAGACCGACGATGCGGCGGATGATGTTGCGGCGCAGATCGAGTTCGACGGGTACGTTCGGGTCCTGGTGGGCTTCGTTGATGCGGGTGCCGACCACGAATTCGACAACATCGCTCTGAAGCATGAGCGCCATCAGATCGCGCGCCGCGTTATCGGGCCATTGTTCCTGGGTACCGCGCTCCAGCATCCCCGCCACGCGCGCCAGGGTCATGGTGCCTTCGGTGATCAGGTCCACGCCCTCCATAATCGCGGGCGGGGGAATCTCCGGATCGAGCTTCGTCAGGCAGGCGCGGACGGGCCGGTTGAGCAGGCGCGAGATGATATTCGCGGTGGTCCCGCCACAAATGGCCTTGCGCCCCGGGAATGACGCGGCCATCTCGGCCAATTCCTCGTCACGCTCTTTGCTGAACGGCGGCCCGGTGATCACCAGGAGCCGGCGCGGGTGGCGGTAATAGACCACGCCGCAAGTGATGTCGTCCTTGGCGGCCCCGCCGTCATTGACCAGGGCCTCGGCGACGACTTTGCGGGCCAGTTCCTGCGAGGAAATCTCGGGCTCCTGCCCAACCTGCTGTGACAGGAAGCGCACGAAATTGTCGCTGCCCCAGCCGAGCGGAAAGCCCTTGCGGCCCAACCCCGACTGGCTGACGCCGTCGGAAGCGCAGACAATCCGGTCGCCTAGTTGGACCTCAAATTCGCTGTAGCGGATCGTGCGGTCTTTCCAATTGTCCAACGTGATGTCCACCCGCTCCAGCGGCAGCGCCGTCTGGCCGCGCATCAGCACCAGGGCGGGGTTGCCGTGCTCAATCGCCCGGGCGTGGCCCTGCTCGTCCAGATCCACGATAGTGAACGTGGAGTAGCTGATTTTGCGCACCTCGCAGATGGGCAGGGTGTCCATGATCGTTCCCGCGCTCTTGCGGACATCCACAAACGCTGAGGTGTAGCGCAACGCCATCGTGGCCGTCAGGTTCGCCAGCACGCTGGCCTTGACCCCGCTGCCCAGTCCGTCCGACAGAATGGAAATGATTCGGCCCTCAGGCTTGATGCGGCGCGAGAGGAAGACATCGCCCGTGACCACCTGGCCGGTCTTGGCGCGCTGGGAGGAGTCAACGTCGATAAAGCTTTCGCCAATCGTTCTCATGCTTGGGCTCCTCCAGTTTGGCGGGCGAAAAGGACTCGATGATCGAGTTGAGCGTGATCTCGGATTCGGCGGCGCTCTCACCCAGCAGGCAGGCGATGGTTTGGGTGGTCTGCAGGCTGCGTTGGATGACCTCCTGCGCTTTGCGGATCACCTCCGCCTTGCGGACCGCCGGCTCCGTGATGTCTTGCAGGATGCCGCCTACGACGCAGTGCTTTTCAATGGTGAAGATCCCCGCGTGCAGGATAGTCTTCTGGTAGCGGAGATCCCGATCCAGAATGTCCTCGCCACTCTTCAGCACTGCGTGGAACAGGTTCGCGAACGGCATGACCTCGCTCAGCATCACGCCTTCCAGGGAGGCGCTCACCGGTGGCGAGCCAGCCGGCGCAGCGCCCCCGGCGAACATCGCCGCGAAGGCCGCGTTGTATTCAATAATGCGCATCGCGTCATTGATGATCACGACGGCCGAGGGCATCTTCTGGATGAGCGCGTTTGCCTTCTTCAACGCCAGCTTGCGCATGTAGGTGACGCACATCGAGCGTTCTGCCTTCTGTTGGATTAGCGCCCCGGCGAACTCGCGGCAGGAATTGTAACCGCAACCTCCGCAGTCCAGCTCGTCGTCGCGCGTCAGCTTTCCCACCGCCCGCAGGGCTTCACGGATTTGCGCATCGGAGAACTTGAGCAACGGCTGGGGCGCCACGGCGAACGTAGATTGGATGTCCAGGCTGGAATGCCGCGGGAACAGGGGCACGGGCGCTGCCACGGGTCGAAGCACCCGGCGGCGCTTGGCGGCGGTGCCGTGGCGTTTGGCCGTCCGGGGACCATTCACACAGCCGCCTTCGCAGGCGAGCAACTCGAGGAAGAGGGTCCCGTCCGCCGGTTGGGTGCCCAGCCCTTCGATGGCCTTCTGGATGGCATTGATGCCGGAGAAGGCCATGAACGAACAGTCATTCACCGCGCAGAGGGATTTCATCCCGGCGATCATGCCTCCGTCCACCGGGTACCAGGCGCCTTCCGCGGAGGCCTCCGGAACGAAGTCATCCCCGCCCTCGGGCACCAGCATCTCCGGCGCGATCTTCTCCTGGGCCAGCCAACGGCGCAAATCGTCGAAGGTGAGCGCTACGTCGAGCAAGTCCGGGTGCTGGGCGGCTTCGAGCTTCTTGGCGATGCACGGTCCAACAAACACGACCCCAATGTCCTGCCCGAAGTGCTGGCGCAGCATCTTGCAGTGCGTCAGCAACGGCGAAAGCAAGCCAGTGAGGAATTGTGAATCGGCGGGCCGATGCTTTTGCAGGTAGCTGACCACCGTGGGGCAGGCCGAAGAATAGAGTACCCGCCCGCCACCCTCCGCCAGGGCCGCGGCTGCCTGCGCGGAAACCTGTTGTGCGCCCAGGGCCGTCTCGGACACGCCGAAGAAGCCGAGCCGTTTGAACGCTCGAATGAGCTGCCCCGCGGTCAGTCCGGGAAACTCACTGACATACGAGGGAGCCAGCGACACCAGCACGCGCGGCTTCGTAGCCAGCATTTGCCGCGCTTGCGGCAGATCGTCCCGCACTCGCTTGGCCGCGTTCGGGCACACCTCCACGCAGTGTCCGCACAAGATGCAAAGCTCCGGCACCACCGAGGCGTAACCGCTCTCCACTTTGATGGCCTTGACGGGGCAATGGCGAACGCACTTGTAGCAATCCTGGCATTCGCGCTTTTCCGTGTAGATGGGATTCAGGAAGTTCACGGGAAATTCATCCCTCGCGCCGCCGACTGTAATGGTTGAGGAGGCCAATGATCACGATGGGGTCCACCTCGTGATACATCTTGCCGTTGATGGTGACGTTCGGCCCCGCCTTGCAGTGGCCTTCGCATAAGTGGCCGGTCAGCTCGACCCCCGCCGGAAGGGATTGAGAACCGAGGTACTCTTGAATGACCTCAATGTTACGGTTGTTGCCGCGCGAAAAACACGAACTGCCCATGCAGATCATGATGGAATTTAGAGATTCAGGCGACATAGGTGTGACATTCTTTGCTCAGGCGGGTTGAGGCACTGCCGGTTGCTGGACCAAATCCGAAGCCCGAAATCCGAAAGCCGAAGGAAGGCCGAAATCCGAAGGCCGAATTCGGCTCTAAGCAGACGTGCGGGGCTGAATTCGCCAGCAACGTCAGGTGAGGATATCCCTCGGGTGGTCGGCCCGCATGGGGACTGCCCAACCCCGATTCGGATTTCGCCTTTCGGATTTCCTTCGGCTTTCGGATCTCGGTTTTCGGATTTCGCCCTGCGTGTCCCGCTACTTGTGAGCCGCGGTCTAACATGCGACCTCCACCTCCGGCACGCGCCGCTTCCTTCCGCCCGGCCCGCGGGCGATCTGCCGCCCGATCGCTCTGATCCGCGTCCGCAGGCAACCATTGCAGGCAGTGCCATTCTCTTCGATGCAGGCTTTAGCCGGATAGATCTCGTAAAGCTTCCGGTATTTCACCGGCGTCAGATTCGGCATGAGCACATTGGCGCCGCGCTGCAGTCCCAGCTCCCGTCCGTTGCGCCTATTAATGGTGGCCAGGGCGGTAGTGCTGGGAATGTTGGCGTCCGGACGCACCAGGCGCGTGAGCGCCACTGCTTTATAGACCATCAACTCGGTATTGGGCGCCTGATGGCCGGGGGCGGCCGCGGGCTTCAGTTCGCCAGTGCCCAGCGGGGTCTGCGGATGCGGAATGAACGGCCCAATGCCGATCATGTCCAAGTCCAGCTCGCGAAACAGATCAATGTCGCGGGCGATGCTCTCATAGGTCTGACCCGGCAAGCCGACCATGATCCCGCTGCCCACTTCGTATCCGAGTTGCTTGAGGTGGCGGAGCAAGGGAATGCGGCCCGCGGCGTGCTGGTCCCGACGCGGGTGAATCAGCTCGAACAGCCCCGGGTCCGAGGTTTCAAAGCGCAGGAGGTAGCGATCCGCTCCGGCGTTGCGCCAAGTCTCCAGTTCGGCTTCAGTCCGCTCGCCCAGGCTCAGTGTGACCGCCAGCGGGGTCTGGAATTTGATTTGCCTGACAACTTCCGCAACCCACTCGCAGCTCAGCCCGAAATCTTCCCCGGCCTGCAGCACCACTGTGCCATACCCATAAGCCACCGCCTGGCGCGCTGACACCAATATCTCGTCAGGGCTCATGCGGTAACGGGTCAGCGAATGATTCCCCGCCCGCAACCCGCAGTAGGCGCACTGGCGGCTGCACCGGCTCGAGATCTCAACCAGGCCGCGCAAATGGATCGTGTCGCCTACGTTGAGGCGTCGGGTCTCATCAGCCCACGACCAAAGCGTCTTCAGCCGCTCAGGATTGTCCTCGTGAAGCCAGGCAAGAATGTCTTTCAGCGTGAGGGGCGTGTTCATGCCGGGCATACGCTCCTTTCCCTTGGTTTCCAAGCGGGCGCCGGCAAGCGGCCTATGGGCTTGCGCGCGGCATTGCGCCAAAGCTCCAGCGCCGCCGGGAACGGCTTTAACGCCCGCTCGAAGATGCCGAGGCTGTAGGCGATGGCCAACCCGTAGTTCGTAATGGGCACGCCGGCTCGCTGGCAGCGCAGAATCCGGGAGAGCATCTCGCGACGATTCCACATGCAGGCCCCGCAATGCACCACCAGGCGGTACGGCGAGAGGTCCTGCGGGAAATCATGTCCCTGCACGTGCTCGAAGTGGAGCTGCCCACCCACAAACTGGATCAGCCACCGGGGAATCTTCACCCGCCCGATGTCTTCGCCGATCGGATGGTGCGAGCAAGCCTCGGCGATCAGCACGCGGTCCCCGCCGCGCAGATTCTCAATCGCCAGCGCGCCCTGCACCTGCGCTGTCAAATCCCCTTTGAACCGCGACATTAAGATCGAGAAGCTAGTCAACGGCACCTCGCGCGGGGTGTCGGCGGCAACCTTCAAGAAGGCTTGCGAATCGGTCACCACCAGCCGGGGAGGGCTCTTGAGCCGCTCCAGCGCGCTGCGCAACTCGCGTTCCTTGACAACCAGGCAAAAGGCATCACTGTCCAATAAATCGCGGATGGCCTGTACCTGGGGCAGGATCAACCGCCCGCGCGGCGCTTCTTTGTCAATCGGCACCACCAAAACGGCCATTTCTCCCGGACCAGCCAGGTCGCCGACAAGAGTGGGATGATCGATAAAGTCCTCGGGGGCGGCCTCAAGCAACGCCTGCCGGAATTCAGCGATGCCGGTTCCCTTCAGCGCGCTGACGCGTACCCGCCGGAGTTGCCGCTGTCCCAACTGCTCCCAGAGGACAGGATCAGGATCGGCGACGTCCGCCTTATTAAACACTACGACGGCAGGGATCTTCCTTCCAGCGAGTACCTCCAATAGCTGCTCCTCGAACTCCCCCCATTGGCCCGCTTCCGCCACGACCACCCCCAGGTCGGCCCGCTCAAGCACTTGGCGCGTCTTTTGCACCCGCAGCTCGCCCAGCGTTCCCGTGTCATCTATTCCGGCCGTATCCACAAACAGTACCGGCCCCAATGGCAGCAGCTCCATCGGCTTCTCGACCGGGTCCGTGGTCGTGCCGGCAACGGGTGAGACAATCGAAACCTGCTGACGCGTTACCGCATTGAGCAGGTTCGACTTGCCCACGTTGCGCCTTCCAAAGAGCGCAATATGCAGCCGCAGGCCCTTTGGCGCGGGAGCAGTCATGCATTCGCCTCCTGCTTGCGATCGTCGGCAATAAATCGCAGTGGGTCTGGCGTGCCGAGCCGGCAAACGGCTTCCGGGCTGATTAATTCATCAAATGCCGCCGCCGACACCCAGCCTTTATCGATTGCAAGCTCGCGGATAGTGCGGCCCGTGTCAGCGCTCGAACGCGCCAATTCGCATACGCGTTCATAGCCAATCGCCGGCAGCAACGCAGTCGCGGCAGCCGTTGAATTCAGCACGTGCTCGCGGCAACGCGCCTCGTCGGCTTCCAGGCCCGAAACGCAATGGCGGCAAAGGATGTCGTCGGCACGAGCCAGCAGTTCAAGACTTTCGAGCAGGCAAGCGGCAACCAGCGGCAGAAAAGGATTCAGCTCCAGACTGCCGGCGGCGCAAGCGGAGGCGATGGTCACGTCGTGGCCCATTACCAGCATGGCAACCTGGCTGACCGCCTCGGGAATGACAGGGTTTACCTTGCCAGGCATGATAGACGAGCCCGCCTGACGGGCGGGCAGGCGGATTTCGCGCAACCCGGCTTCTGGCCCAGAAGCCAGCAGCCGCAGATCACCGCAGATCTTCAGCAGGGAAACAGCGTGGGCCTTGAGGATGCCGGAGACCTCGACAAACACATCCGCATTCTGCGTGGCGTCCACCAGGTTCTCCGCGCGGGCGAAACCAATCCCGGTAAGCTCGCGCAAGGTGTCGGTCACCCGGAAGATGAACTGCCGCGGGGCGGCCAGCCCCGTGCCAATGGCAGTGCCACCAAGATTGACAACGCGCAAACGCTCCTCGCACTTATAGATGCGCCAGCGGTCACGGTTCATGGCCTCGGCATACGCCCCCATCTCGCGCCCCAGGGTCGTCAGCACGGCATCCTGCAATTGGGTCCTGCCGACCTTGACGACGTGCGCGAAGCGCTTCTCAGCAGTCTGGAAAGCCTCCTGCAAACCAACTACGCGTCCCTCCAACTCACGCAGGGCCACCACCGCGGCCAACCTCAACGCCGTTGGGTACGTGTCGTTGGTGGACTGATGCAGGTTGATGTCTTCGAGCGGAGATACGCGGGCGTAGGTGCCCGGCGCCTCACCGAGCAATTCCAGCGCACGATTGGCCAGCACCTCGTTCACGTTCATGTTGAGGCTGGTCCCAGCTCCGCCCTGCAGGCGGTCCACCACGATGTGCCGGGCCAAATGGCCTCCGCTCAATTCCCGGCAGGCGCGCTCGATCGCATCTGCTTTGGGGACATCATCAGCCCATGCGCCCAGCGCGCGGTTGGTCATCGCGCAGGCCAGCTTGACCGTTCCGTAGGCCCGCGCCAGGCCCGGGGCTACTGGCTGCAAGGCCAGCGGAAAGTTATCGAGCGCGCGGACCGTATGAATGCCGTAGAGGGCAACCGCCTGGATGGGCAGTTCACCCAGCAGGTCTGATTCCATGCGAAAGGTGTTCATGTTGCCAATCCCAAATCCGAAAGCCGAAACCCGAGGGCCGAAAGAAGACCGAAACCCGAAGGCCGAATTCTCCACATCGCAGCCGCAGCCGCAGTCGGCTGAGTTTCTCGGCCGTTGATAAGGCAGGCCCTCCGGTAGCTGGCTAAGACAATGAGGGCACCGCCGTTATCGGATTTCGGGTTTCGGCCTTCTTTCGGCTCTCGGGTTTCGGCCTTCGGATTTTGACCTTCCACCTTCATACATACACATCCCGCTTATCGGCCTGCACCTCTGCCACCAGACGCTGGCCGATCTCCTGCACGGTCGGCTCCATCGTTTCCAACTCATGAGCAATCAGGCTCTCCCCCACCTTGCGCGTCGCGGGTTTCGCATAGTCCAACAGGTACTCCATGCAGCTCGACAGCGCGTTGGGGGCGCAGTGGTGCTTGATCAGGCCGGGTTTCGCCATGTCCATGAAGTCGGCCCCGGTCCGGCCCAGCCGATAGCAGGCGGTGCAGAAGGAAGGCGTATAGCCAAGCACTGCGACGTCACGCACCACCTCGTCCAGTGAGCGATGATCCCCCAACTGGAACTGCTCCGAATTGTGGCCGTCAGCCGATGCGGCATAGCCGCCCGGGTCGCAACGGCTGCCCGCCGAGATTTGCGAAACGCCCAGCTCGAACGTCGCCCGGCGCGTATCGGCGTTTTCGCGCGTGGACATGATGATGCCGGTGTAAGGCACCGCCAGGCGCAGGAGAGCGACAATCTTCTTAAAGTCAATGTCCGATACCGGGTGCGTCGGCGCATAGGCCAAGGCCGAACCGACCGCCGGCTCGAGCCTCGGCACGCTGATCGTGTGCGGGCCCACGCCGAAAACGTCCTCGAGGTGCTCAATCTCCTGCTTCATCGCGAGCACTTCGTACTTCCAATCGTAAAGGCCAAACAGGACCCCAATCCCCACGTCATCGATGCCCGCCTGCATGGCGCGGTCAAAGCAGGTCACCCGCCAGTCAAAGTCCCGCTTGATTCCGCCGACGTGAACAGCGGCGTAGGTCTCACGGTGGTAGGTCTCCTGGAAACACTGATACGTGCCGATCTTCGCCGCCTTGAGCTGCTTGAAGTCTTCGACATTTAGCGGCGCCACATTCGCGTTGACGCGGCGGATCTCACCCCGGCCACTGTGCGTGCTATAGACCGTCTCAATCGCGTTCAGGACATAATCAAACCCTTCCTTCGGATAGCGCTCACCGGAGACCAGCAACACCCGCTTATGGCCCTGCTCGATCAGAATGCGTGTCTCGCGGACGATCTCATCCGGGTTCAAAGCGCGTCGGACTAGCTCCTTATTGCGCGCGCGAAATGCGCAATAGAGACACTCATTGGAGCAAAGGTTCGAGATATACAGCGGGGCGAACAGCACCAGGCGGTTGCCGTAGATCTCATTCTTCACATGCCGGGCGGCGGCATACATCTCCTCCAATAATTCCGGCTCGTTGTTCTCCATCAACGTCGCCATGTCGGAGGCGTCCAGACCCTGCATTTCGCGCGCCTTGGCCAGAATCTCGCGGACCCGCTGACCATCGCAGGCTTGCGCGGCACTGAGCGTTGCGCAGATCTTGGCCTCGTCAATGTAGGTGGCCAGTTGATTGGAACGTGTTGTTTTCATAAAAGGATGTATCGCCGTGGCATGCTCACTCGGACGCGATCTTAGTCTTCAAGCGCTCGCGCATCGCGGCACAGGCCTTCTGCCCGGTGCAGTGCTGGATTTGCTGGCCGTCCACGCGGACGGTCGGGCTCTGGTCGCACTTCTCGAAACAGAACGAAGCGCTCACCTCGACCTGGTCTTGCAGTTGCTCAGCGTCCACGCAATGGAGCACGTCGCGGATAACCTCCTGCGAGCCTTTCAGGAAGCAGTTGGTGCCCGCGCACACGCTGACCTTTAGCTTCGCCCCCTCGGGTCCGTCGCCGAACACCAGCCGCTCATCCGCAATGCGCCGCCGGTTCTGATACTGCCTGTGCAGGAGGTGATGGGCCTTGCGCCCGCCGATTTCGCCCAGATACTTCTGGTACATCTCCGTCACATGATGGTTCTCCTGCGACTTGTGCAGATCCAGATGTTTGTCCGCGTCGTAAAGTCCGCGAGTGCGCAAGCGCTTGACGTCGCGCTCGCGTGACACCGGCTGGCCGGCGCCGCCGATACAGCCGCCCGGACACGCCATCACCTCGATGAGGTCCAGTTCGCATTCACCCCGCCGCACCTTCTCGGCCAAAGCGCGCGCGTTCTTCAACCCGTGAACCACCGCCAGCTTGAGTTGGACTCCGTCCAAAGCGACCGTGGCAAAGCGTGTCCCGTCCTCGCCGCGCACTGAGGGAAAGTCCGGGCTCTCCAGTTTCCTCCCTGTGACCGCTTCGGCAGCGTACCGCAGGACGGCTTCGCTTACTCCGCCCGAGTTACCGAAGATGACCCCGGCACCCGTCTTGAAGCCGAGCGGCATGTCGAAGGATTCCGGCTCCAGCTCTTTGAAACGGAACCCGGCCTCTTCGATCATTCGCGCCAGTTCCTGCGTCGTCAGGACATGATCCACTTCCGGCACGCCGCCCTCGGCGAATTCGGGCCGCATGGCCTCGAACTTCTTCGCGGTGCAAGGCATGATCGATACCATGACGAGGTTCTCTTTCGGAATGCCCATTTCGCCCGGCAGGGTGGCCTTGCACACCGCCCCGAGCATCTGCTGCGGCGATTTGCACGTGGACAAATTCGGCAGCAGATCCGGGAAATACTGCTCCGCGAACTTGACCCAGCCCGGGCAGCAACTGGTGAACTGCGGCAGCTTCTCGCCTTTGGCCTTCCGCTTCAGGAATTCATTGGCCTCTTCAACAACCGTCAGGTCGGCGCTGAACGCGGTATCATAGACCTTGTCGAAGCCGAGCCGCTTGAGCGCCGCAACGATTTGGCCGCTGGCCGACATGCCGGGAGCCAGTCCGAACGCCTCGCCGATTGCCACCCGCACCGCCGGAGCGATCTGCGCGACCACCGTCTTCACCGGATCGTTGAGCGCGCGCCAAACCTCGTCCACTTCGGGCCGGGGCGTCAGCGCGCCGGTCGGGCACACCGCCGCGCATTGACCGCAGTTGATGCACTCGCCCTCGCCTAGTCCTTTCCCAAAGGCTGGCAGCACCGCTGCTTCGTGTCCCCGGTACGCGAAATCAATGGCTCCGATGCCCTGGATTTCCGAGCAGAACCGCACGCAATCGCCGCACAGCACGCACTTATTCGGATCACGCACCAGCGAGACCGACGAGAAGTCCAGTTCCTCGGGCTGGTGCACGGGTTTGAAACGGACCTTGCGAATGCCCAGCTTGCGGGCGACATCCTGAAGCTGGCAGGAACTGCTCTTGGGGCAGGTGGGGCATTGCTGGTCGTGGTTGGCGAGCAGCAGCTCGATGGCAATCTTCCTAATCTCGCGAATCTCTTCCGTTTGCGTGCGCACCTTCAGGCCCGCTTCCGGCGGAGTCGAGCAGGCGCCCTGGATGCCACGCCCCTGGATGTCCACCAGACAGAGGCGGCACGCCCCATACACACTAAGCTCCGAGTGATAGCAAAATGTCGGCAGGTCAATGCCTGCTTTTCGAATCAGCTCCAGCAGGTTGCGCTCGCCGTTGAACGGCACCTCGCGCCCGTCAATACTCAATGTCTTTGCAGCTACGGTGGTAGTCATGTTGCCTTCAAATGATTTCGTTTCAGTCTGTTTCATGCGGTGGTCGCCGCGGCCTATACGCCGATGACGGCTTCGAACTTGCAGGTGTCGGCGCAGACGCCGCACTTGATGCAGAGCGCCTGGTCAATTGTGTGCGGCTGCTTCCTTTCGCCGGTGATGGCATGCACGGGACACTTCTTGGCACACGCGGTGCAGCCCTTGCACCTGGCCGGGTCGATGCTGGGTTTGGCCAGCGCTTTGCATTGGCCGGCGGGGCAGTGGTTGTGAAACACGTGGGCGTCGTATTCCTCGCGGAAGTGGCGCAGCGTGGAGAGGACCGGATTGGGAGCCGTCTTGCCCAGCCCGCAGAGCGAGCCTTTCTGCACGGCCGACGCCAGCTTCTGCAGCAGCTCCAGCGTCTCGCCGGTGGCACGGCCCTCGATGATGTCGTCCAGCAACGCCAGCATCTGCCGCGTTCCCTCCCGGCACAGCACGCACTTGCCGCAGCTCTCCCGCTGAGTGAAGTCCATGAAGAACCGCGCGATGGCCACCATGCAGGTCTTGTTGTTCATCGCCACCAGGCCGCCCGACCCAACCATCGCCCCGGCGCCGCGCAATGAATCGTAATCGAGCGGCAAGTCAAAGTGCGCGCGCGTAAGGCACCCGCCCGACGGCCCGCCAATCTGCACCGCCTTGAATCCGTCGCGGGTCACCTTGCCGCGCCGATCAGTAATGCCGCCACCTACGTCGAACACGACTTCCCGCAGCGTGGTCCCGAAAGGCACTTCCACCAGCCCCGTGTTGGCCACATGGCCCGTCAGCGCGAAGGTCTTCGTGCCCGGCGATGCCGCCGTGCCCAGCTTCCGGAATTGCTCGGCGCCTTCGTTGATGATGCGGACGGCGTGCGCGAGCGTTTCAACGTTGTTGATGATCGTCGGCTTGCCCCAAAGCCCGCTCTGGGCCGGGAATGGCGGCTTGGGCCGCGGCATGCCGCGCTGCCCCTCGATCGAGGCAATCATCGCCGTCTCCTCGCCGCAGACGAATGCCCCCGCGCCTTCCATCACCTCGCAGCGCAGCGGCCGGCCCGACCCAAACGCGCTCGCACCCAGGAATCCGCGCGCCTCTGCGTCCTTCACGGCCGTGCGCATGCGCTGCACGGCCAGCGGATATTCGGTTCGAACGTAGATCAGCGTCTCGTCCGCCCCAATCGCGCGCGCCGCGATCATCAGCCCTTCCAGCACGCTGTGGGGATTGCCCTCCATTACGCTGCGGTTCATGAAGGCGCCCGGGTCTCCCTCGTCCGCGTTGCAAATCACGTATTTCTTTCCCTCGGGTTGCATCCGGGCCGCTTCCCACTTGCGCCCGGTGGGGAAACCGCCGCCGCCGCGCCCGCGCAGGCCCGAGCGCGTGATCTCCTGGCAAATCTGTTCCGGCGTCATTTGCAGAAAGGCCTTTTTCGCCGCCGCATAGCCGCCCTGGTGCACATATTCCTCAATGCACTCGGGATCAATCGTGCCGCAGGAACGGAGCACGAACCGTTGCTGCCGCTGGTAGAACGGAATCTCCGCCACGCCCCGGCAATGCTTCTTGGTTGTCGAGTCCACGTAGAGCAGCCGATCGACCACTCGCCCGGCCACCAGCGTCTCGGAGACAATCTCAGCCACGTCCTCAACGCGGACCTTGTTATAGAGCAGGTTCTCGGGGAGCACAGTCACCAGCGGCCCCATCTGGCAGAAGCCCTGGCAGCCGCTCTTGTTCAAGCGCATCGCCCCGCTCTTATCCTCCGGCCGAAACTCGGTGCTCACCGCGATACCGGCAGCCCGCACCTGTTCGACCAGCGCCTGGAAGACCTTGTAAGACCCGCTGGCGACGCAGCCAGTTCCCGCGCACACAATGACTCGTCGTTGCGCCGCGTGGCCGTTGTTCCCGTTGGTGATGGACAGAGTTTGCGCGCTCATTGGGACTCCTGTGTGATAAGGGCTTCCACCAGCTTGACCGCGCTCTCGGGCGTTTGTTGCCCGTGCACCTGGTCGTCGATCACCACCACCGGCGCCAGGCCGCAGGCGCCCAGGCACGCCACCGTCTCCACCGTGAACAGCATGTCCTCGGTGGTCTTGCGCCGGTCATCCACTCCGAGCCGCTTTTGCAGAGCGCGCAGGATCGGCACCGATTCCTTGACATGGCAGGCCGTGCCGTCACACAGCCTCACCAGGTGTTTGCCTTTGGGCTTAATCGTGAAGTGCGCGTAGAAGGTCGCCACGCCATACACCCGCGCGGGCGATACGCCCAGCGCCGTCGCGACATAGGTCAGCACCTCTTGCGGCAAATAGCGGTATTCCTCCTGCACGGCTTGCAGGATGGGCACCAGCCGCGACGGGTTATGGTCGTGCTGATCCAGGATGTGGCACACTTTGACAAATCTGCGCCCGGTGCTTTCGGGCTTTCTCTTAGCGGTCATAGGCATTTGGATTTTACTGATAAGTGGTTAATCTAAAGTCCCAGCCTGCAGTCTCGGCGCGGTCGCCGACGCGGCGGGGTTGGCCTCCAGTGCTTGGGCCAGCTTTTGCGATAGCGACGCCAGCGAACAATAGAGGTCTTCGTTATGGACGATGATGTGCTCCGGCACCCGCAGCCGGATCGGGGCAAAATTCCAGATGGCGCGCACGCCCCCTTCCACGAGCAGTTCCGCCACCGCCTGCGCCTGCTCCGCCGGGACGGTGATGATGCCGATCAGGACGTGCATCCGTTGAGTCAGATCCGCCAGTTTGCCCAGCGCCAGCACGTGCTTGCCGTGGATCTTCCGTCCGATCTTGGCCGGGTCACGGTCAAAGGCCGCCACGATCTTCAGGCCGCATTCCTCAAACTTCCGGTAGCCCAGCAGCGCCGAACCCATGCTGCCGGCCCCTACCAGAAAAGCCTCACTGACCTTCTTCCAGCCCAGGAACCGCTCGATTCCGTCCACGACCGCCGCGGTGGCATAGCCGACCCGCGGCCGCCCGCTGATCCCCGCCGCTTCCAGGTCCTTGCGCACCTGGGTCGGATCCAGCTTCAGCTCCTCGCCAATGTCGGTGCATGAAACGGCTTCCTGCTCCCGCTGGACCAGCTCCTTCAGAAACCGATGATACAGCGGCAGCCGCTTGAGCGTCGGCTCGGAAACCGTCCTGGTCAGTTCAGCATTCATGACTCGAATCGAGAATCTTTAATCGATATATATATATCGAGAATTATTTATTGATAAATAGATCACGAATGGCTGGATGCGTCAACTGATGAGTCCAATTAGGGGTTAGTCCCGAGCGCCCCCTTTCTCCCCGGTGGTATCAAGCAAACCCCTATCCCTGTTGCATCCTTCTGCGTTGGCTAACGCCGCCGTCACGGCTGGCGGCGCCAAGAAATGTACGAAGAAAAGCAAACCAAGTACGGCCGCTGAACCCGCCAACCGCCGCCCAGCGTCACAGGTGTTCCGCATTAATGCCATCGGCAGCACGGTCGGTCCTGATTAGTTTGCGGTACCCCACTGATGGCAACGAAGAGGATGGCTGCGATGATGGCATCCCACGTCGCGCGAGGAACAAGTGTCCGATATTTAGACACTCGCTTGAAGCCTCCGTGATTCAGGCAAAGCCGCATGTAGAAGCCCGGGAATCTCGCCGTATACACACCGTCTCCTCGCCGTTACTTCGCCGTAGGCTCGCCGTAGTCACACTAACCCGGGGTTGAATGGCGCTTAGATAAGCCCTAAAACCCTCTTTCCCAGACGTTTACGTCGGGGCGGGCTGGGTAGGGTTTCGAAGATGACCTGGCGGCTGAGGGCTTGCATTCGGCGAAGGATTTCC
>Ga0181538_10003188_pt1 | contig 16223 bp, 25 predicted proteins | sample PEATcosm2014_Bin_40_FD_119773 | JGI IMG/M metagenome (GOLD analysis project Ga0181538, IMG submission 119773) | Peatland microbial communities from MTU Mesocosm Facility, Houghton, MI, USA - PEATcosm2014_Bin23_30_metaG | ecosystem: Environmental > Terrestrial > Soil > Wetlands > Peat | place...
CCACAGTGAGGACACTTGTGGATCCTTTCTCCAAGTCCTTTAGGGACGGGCTGACCACAACAACTACAGTCGATCGTTGTTCCGGATGGATTGACTCCGACATCCCAGGAACCGGCACTTTCAGCCTTGTTTTTGGTTGCTTGTCGAAGAAGAGTCCAACCGGCATCGTTGATGGATTTTGAGAACAGTCCTTTCGCCATCCCGGCTACGTTGAGGTCTTCAAAACAGATGAGATCAAATCGAGAGACTAGAGATTTGGCAATCTTTCGAGCAGCATCTTTGCGTTGATTCACAATGTGCTTGTGGGCCTTTGCTACCAGAATGACTGCTCTTCTTCGGTTCTTAGAACCTTTACGCTTAAGAGACAAGGAACGCTGTCTTCGAGCAAGAACAGCAGCCGACTTACTTCCAAAGTGAGGATTCGGGATGTGTTCTCCAGTGGAGAGAACCGCAAGAGACTTCAAACCTACATCGATCCCGACTTGGCGTTCAGCGGGAATGAGCTTCACTTCCATCTTCTTGGGCGCTTCTCCTAAGTCGACTTGAAAGCAAACAAACCACTTACCTAGCTCTCTCTTGACCAGAACGTCTTTGACCGTTCCTTTAAGAGGCCTGTACTCGTGAAATCTCACCCACCCGAGCTTCGGAATAAAAACCTTCTCAGGTTCGGTCTTCAAAGCTTGTTGGAAGCTGAAACTGTAATACCTCTGCTTTGGTTTGAACCGAGGATACCCTGGCTTCTCTCCGTTCTTGATCCGACGAAAGAAACCATTAAAGGATTTGTCAAGTCTTCGTAAAGCGGAACGTCCTACAACCGCCGGAATAGCCTTCCAATCTTCGTCTTCCGCCCTGATGAGCTTTAAGCTGAATTGCTGATCCTGACAAGTGATGGATTTTCCAAGCTTCTTGTAGGCTTCTTTCCGTTCTTGGAGGGCTCCGTTGTATAGATCACAGCATGAAGCCAACCAATGAGACAGGATTTTCTCCTGCTCTCTGGTTGGCCTCAGCGGATATCTGAACGTACGGATCATTCTACCCTGGACTCAGAGTAGCTCAGGATTGAAGGAATGTCAAATACTACCACTACTGCCTTACACCATCAGGTGTAGATAAGGGCTATGGCCTTTTGCAACAACAACTGCCCATGCGGCGAATCATGTGTGCGTCAAGACGATCACGGGGGTGACTGCGATTGCAGGTCTGACTCCTGTCCCTTCCGCGGAGGGGCCCAGCCGGTTAGGGCTTATCCAACCGAGTGTTGGGTAGTCGTCGACACCAAGATGGGCAAAGTTTTTGAACAGAAAGTCTTCCTCCAGAAAGAGGACGCGGAGATTGTCAGGAAAGTCGCGACTCTCAACTTCGCGCACCTCGAATTCACGGTCGAGAGATTTCGATTCATGTCGGGAGAAGTTCAGGAAATCGATTTGGACGGCTTCGTCGACGCGAAGGGGGTAAAGTACATTGGCAAGGCTGGAAGGCGTAAGGACGGCACGTGGGAATGCCTGGCTGACGTTGCCGGGAGTCTATGCCGGGTTCAAGTCACCATCACCGCTAAGGACAATAAGCCGGTGTAGGACGAGAAGGAGGACACTATGTCTAGAGAGAAACGGGTAGGGGATCGAGATCTCTACGAAATGTACGGCTATCAGGATCTGAGGCACTTCCGCAATAACCTCAGTAAACATGAGTCTGTTCTCCATCGCCTCCATATCAAGACAGAATGGGAAAATGGGCAAAAGGTTACAGTGTATAATCTTACCAAAGACCAAGCACTGTACTTCGCCGAGCACGACAGCGTGGTCACCACTGCTGAAGAGTTGAAGAATAAGATCAATGACCTCTATGCATCCCCTAAAGGGAAGTCAGGTGCCTCTTCTAAGAAAACTCCTTCAAACAGCGCTCTTTTACCTTCAGACATCCAGACTGCTCTCATGGTCTTCATGAGGGAACATTTTCAGCCAACCCTCAGTACTCTTCTGAAAGAACAGATCGTCCCCTTGGTGACTCCTATCTTGGACAGAATTGACGCTTTAGATCAACGTGTCAGTGCTCTTACGGACTACACGACCTTCCAAAAAGAGGTGAGGGATGGCTTTACAAATCTAAAAGGAATGCTGAGCACTCTTGTCAAGTATCCTCCAAGAACTTACGAGGATTTAAGCAACCTTCGTAAGGAGGCAGTGGAACTGGAGCTTGAGCTTATCAAGCTCACTCCTGGAAGGAAGCCAAGAGGTGCTAAGGGTCTTGACACCCAATTCCTAAATCAATTGAAGGATAAGGTTAATTTCCATAAGGTCGGAAAACTCAACGGACCACAACTGTTTGAAGCGTGTTACTACGCTGAGGAATCCAACAAACTCAAAAGATGGGAGATTCAAGGACGGAAGGGAGGGCATTCAGTCGATTTCCCAACTCAGTTCACAGAGATGCTCATCAATGCGGAGGAGAACAAAAGGGACCCTTTCAAGACGAACTGATACCTCTCTCCGGCCTAATTTCGTCAGGGCCATGGTATTACGGCGCCAGAGAACCCTACTAAGATGAAGGCACCGGTAGGGGGTCAGTTTAAGTCATGCTTTGTGTCTCAGACGGCTCACTGGGTCTAGGTATAGTCTTCTGAGCTGTTATTGCATTGGGAGTCTTGTCCGTTCTCATTCTCTGTGTGAGAGAACTCCTCTCGAACAAAATCGATGACTTCCGAGTATTCTTCAGGACCAAGCAAGTCCTTGACCGCTCGGAAGAAAATATTTTCGAAAGTGATCTTAGACCTGTCCCTATGAGCTTGCTTCTGTTTTCGAAGCTCCCCTAAGCGAAATTGGAGAGCTTGTGACAAGCTCTTTGCTTCGATCAAGCTGGACTCAAGCTCTCGAAACTGGGAGGGTTTCATGTAGATTCCCTTCTCGAAAGCCTTGCGCCGAGCGTTGGTTAACTTCAGGTCGATGCACTTTATGGTCTCATCGACCTCAGCCTTCTGAAAAACCAAGTTTGCTCGTTCTTTGTCTAAATCCCCAAACGTACCTTCCGCCATCTTATGCAGCTTGGCGGATTCTTCGAGATGCTGCCTGGCTCCTCGTTCGGCTTTCGCATCCTTAGCCGCTTGCTGAAGAGCCCTCTTCCAACGACCCATTGTCGCATTCTCGATGACCCTTACCGGAATGGAAGCTTCCCTAAAAGCTTCAGTCACCGACTCCTTGGTGAAGGGAGAACGCAAAACTGGCAGCTCAATAGGATCATACTCCCCTTCTTCCACAAGAAGAAGTAATGACTCAGGCCGTTCAGGGAACACGGTGACGCGAAGTGGCTTCATCCCACAAATCCTTCATTTGCGTCCGCACAAGCGTCACACTGATAGCCACGCTGCACGTCAATCAAGGTCAGCATGTTAGGCCTCTCGCACGTCGGACATGGGTGGATGCGCGGGTTCTCCTTGGTCTCCCGGCGAAGTGCCGAACGGCCCCCGGGATCCGCGAATCCTACCACGTCGATGAGAGGTTCTGCCTCGTCCCCCTCAAGACAACCGAACCGATTGTCGAATTCGTACTCTTCCACATCGTCATCATCGCAATCGTTGCTCATGTTCCACCTCGACAGAGGGTGATTACCGTTTCATCCCCCTCACTGTTGCTACCCAGGGCATTCACAAGCTGAACGAACCGAGAGTCATTCTCCACCTCTGGATGCGCCTGGGCAAGCTCATCCAAAATCAACAAACCCACGTGATGGCGGCAAACTTCCGGCCGCGGGAATTTCGCCAGCCGGGACAAGACATTGAGAATCCAGGGTTCCATGGTTTATCTACAACGAAAAGGGCCGAAGATCAAACTTTTTTTGATCTTCGGCCCTATGTGTCCTAAAGGCTCAGGTAAAGGCCGGTTTTCCGCTCGAAGTAGCCCTTGAGATCCTCAGCGTACATGTCGGAGACTTCGGAGATTGTTGTCACACCTGCATTCATTCCTCCTTGAACCCGGAGGAACTCGACCCTGTACGTGTCGCTCGGCTCGAGGGTAATACGAAGGCAGTTAGCCTTGTTGGTTGCCCGCGCCTTGAACTTGAAAGTCACGCCTGCCTCTTGGAAGGAGAACTGGTGGGCCCCAATCATTACAACGAGACGGCCAACGTGTCCAGCGAGCTGAGCGAGGATGGTTTCACCGATTGTCGTGTTGCTCATAATCCCCCTACAATCGAGTGGGCCGAAGATCAAACTTTTCTCGAAATTCCCTCGGAAGCTCCCTCAGTACGATAAAAAGTCTAAAAACCGTACTGAGGGAGAGGTGTGGGCGCATGTGCCAAAATTACGATCGACCACTCTTCGCGGAACGATGTCTATGTGGCCTGCATCTACACCTTGCCGAGGAAAGTTAACCCGGCTCTTCCAGAGTCTCTAAGGGCTCAGCGCGCAGTCACGGGGAGCCCTAGGACATGTCTCCAGGTCTCCACGGAGGTATTGGAGGATAGCATTGTCCGCCCCTTTGTAAATAGCTGGAATTCTGGGTACCTCGGCAAGATACGCCGCGGTCAACCTATGGTGCCCGTCACCCACACTGGGGCTTAAAGGTCTGTGCCAGAAATCCCTGAGGAAGTAGATCGTGATGGGGTCAAACATCCTACCATGCTTATCCGGTTGGTTGACACACAACCTTGGGATAATTTGAAGCTATGCCGGATCCTTTCGGTACTCTGGTAGTAAGCTTCAGGCTTGATGGTTAAAGCGCTTTTTTCCGAATCCGACCTAAGGAACTGTTCCTCTTGCGAAGATATCGCTCTCTTAGGAAGGACTTCACCGCCGAGTAGTGATCGCAAGAATGAATCTGTTTGTCCTCGGAACGTCCGAGCAAATTCATTCCTCCCACCACATCGGAATGACCTTTTCTGCCACAATGTTGGCAGTGAAACTTGATTCCATCTCGGTTTCCTCTTGAGACATGACCGCAGGATGGACATCTCTGAGAAGAGTAAGCCGGGTTGACCTCTTCGATCTTTGCCTTGTGACTCAACGAATGCTGAAGTGCTCGATAGGCAAACCTCTTCTGACCTCGGCATCCCTCGAGATCAAGGTCCTCAATGACGAAGGTGTGATCGGGAAAGCTCTTGACCAGTTGATTGGATATCATTCCGGTTGCCGTCTTGATCATCCCGGAAAGTTTTGTCTCAAGACGCGCCAACCTCCTAGAGTCTCTCTTAAGCTCTTGACGCTGGCGGTTCGCCCGAAGACTCTGAACTCTCTGATAAAGCTTGTCAAATCCAGGCTTGAACCGCTTTCCGTAGATCCTTCCATCGCTCGTCGCTGCAATGGAATTTAACCCAACGTCGACTCCTACTTTACCTTGAGACCCATCGAAGTTTGGTTCTTCTTCGGAGCCCTTCTCACAGAACTGGAAGGTCCATCGGCCTTCTCGCTTCTTCGCAAGGACGGTCTTTGCTAACCCTTCAACGTCCTTGAGGTATGGATTGAAAGCCAATGGGATTTTGACTGTCTTCCGTGGAACGAGACAAGAAGCCGATAACCACCAAGAGAAGTAGGAAGCATCTTCGGAAGGGCCAAAAGAGCAAGTCATCTCCGACATCCATATCGGAAAGTCTTCTGAGACTTCGGGTGGGCGTCCACTTACCTCAGGATCCCAAACCCAACTCCAGTAGAGATCCACCATCTCTTGGGTAATGGATCCCTTGCCGAGCTTTCCTGCTTTCTTGACCAAGTACTTCCCGCAGCAACGAAGCTCCATGCGTTGATGATCGGTCAAGTTCTCTTGGAGTCGGATTTGCCTCCTGAGCTTCCGACCGTAGATCCCTTTGATCCAAGTTTCGACTACTTGAACCGCATGCATCTGAGCGTTCTTTAGGATCTGACTCGTGAGGATTTCCGAGGTTGGGAAGTACTCTCGACGATCGGAAGGCAGAACCGAGATTCTCTTGTCTCGGATCATTTGGTCAATACAAGACTGCACATAGGATCGGTACGCAAGGTGAAGCTGATCTAACTTGAACACCTTTCCGGTATTGACTTCCTCAGCTATGCAGACGATCCGCGCCTTCATCGGGTACTTACCCTTGAGAATCTATAAGAGGATCATCATTGAATTGTCAAGCAACCGGATAAGCATGCATCCTACCCGCAAGAAGCTCCTCGTAGAAGTAGCGGACGCGTCCGAGATCCCAAGACAAATTCACCACGGTGCTCTTACTGATGTATTTGGGCTTCGCGGGACGTTGAAGGATTTTCTCGACCGTGATACCTACGGCATAGGAAGCATTGTACCGTCCATGGGGCCAGTCGTACAGTTTGCAAAGACGGGCAACTAGGATGGAGTTGATCGGTTTCATGGGTTTGAGGCATGCTTCTGAATCACCGCTTGAAGTCGTTCCCGGATGGCCGCCTGGATGGCTTCCTTTGAATGCCCTTCCTGGAGCATCTTGGTGACCCACGCCTGAACGGGGTTCTTCTGGATAGGGTGCTTTCTCACGTCAACCCTCGCTGTCTCAGCTCACAGGCGACACGCTTGACAAAGAACTTGGGGTTTCCCGGGGAACCGGAGCAGATGTAACGGGACTTGCTCTTATCCGGAGGAATGAAGCACCAGTGGCTGCCCCGCGTCTGCTCAACAACCCAACGTTGCTCTTTTGCTTTCTTGACGAAATCTCGGAACTCGGTGATGTGAATTGCCAACATGATCCCCCTACAATTGAGGGGGCCGAAGATCAAAAAGAAAAAGAGCTAGTTGGGCTTGATTCCTTTGATCCTGTCATACTCATCAAGAGCCGCCGCTCGGAAGATTTCCACGGTGGCCATCCATAGGTCATCTTCCACATTCCCACACTCCCTCTCGACTACCCAGGCAAGGCCGCCGATCATTTCCGTGTAGAAGGTCTGGATGTCCTCTCGGGTGACTTTTTCCCCTTTTTCGAAGGCTTCTCGAACTTCGGTCCGAGCGGCTTCTGCAATCTCATCAATTCTATCTTGGGTTAGGGACATCATGGGACTCCATCTCTTTTTCTAGAGGCTTGCTCTTCCAAAAGCCGAAGCTCATCAAGTGCTGCCATCCGGTAAATCTCGATCGTGGATTTCCAGTCAGCATCCTCATCGAAGTCATCGAACATTTCGCAAATCCTATGGATGTGCTCCTGGGTCAAAGAAACTCCGTCCTTGACCAAGGTTCGAATGACCTCTCGAGTTTTCTTAATAAAGGTATCAACCTCATATTGTGTCATCATGATCCTCTGTTGCCTCACAGGTAACCTTGTGCATGAGGCCGTTCCACGTCGCGGTCCCACCGTTGAACCTCCACGTCGCTTCTTCTTGACTCACCGAAGTGCGTGTGCTCATGTCCTCACCTTAAAGCCGCGGTTCGGTTTACGATTCGCTTAGCCTTCCCCTGCACGGTGTCCAGTACCTGGCGGAAAATGCTTCAGATCGTGCGCGAGATACCGATCTTCCAGCAGCATCTTGATGGCCGCTTCGCTGATATCCTCGTATTCTGCTTTCGCAACGACAAAGAGGGTGTCCTCTCTTCCCTCTTCCAGGAACTTGCCCTCTTCGGCATAGTCCCCGGAGATCACGATCGAGTCTCCTGCCCAACTGCCTTCCAACGGGCTCTTGAAGAGCCGCTCGGTCGTGTCCGAGAGCAACACCGCCAAGGCCGCCATAGATCCCATACTGCTGCACCCGAACTCCAGCAGCTTCATTCCCTCACCAAATCGATGCGGGTGTAAGTACTGTTTCTTAGTGCGATTCACGATCAGGAAGCATGGTGGCGGTGCCTTTCCGTTACCTCCACCTCTTTGGTGAAGATGCGAATCGCTGATGTGTTCTGTCTCATTTACTCTCCTCTTCGACCTACCTACAATCGAGCGTGGGTGCTGTCCGGAGTGGCTTTCAGGGCGGCTTCAAGCTCTTCTTTGGTGTGAGGAGTGCCCGCGCTGTTGAGCCTGACATAGAACCGCTTCCGCTCCTCGAAGGGAAGGTTGATGTACTTGATGCGGAAGCTCACGCGGCCAAGGCGCTTCTCCTCGATGTCCCGGCGGAACACGAGGCGTCCGTCCGGGAGTCGAGCCCCCACCTCATTGTTAATCCAGGCGAGCATGGCCTCGATCCGTTGTTTGCCGTCGAGGACCTCGGAGTGACCCGAATCGGGAACGCGCTGGAAGATAACGGGAAGCATTTCGCCTCCCGTTATAAAGTGACCCATGAAAGCCTCACGCTGCTCCTGGGTCCAGACGCTTCTTCGCTGGTAGCTGGGGCTCAGGTTCACGTTGTCGTGAGCGAGCATCCCTGGGAGGTACTCAAGGTCGCAGTCGATCTGGCCGCAGAATGGTGTCGGGTTGTAAAGGTCTCGAAGACTTACCTTGCTCATGATCCCATTACAATCGAGCAGAGTGAAGATCAAACTCTTTTTTCAAAATTGGATAGATCACTCGTTCCGAGGTACTTGAATACCCGGGCGTAGACCTTCATGGGTCCGTTGTAGGGGTTCATCTTAGTAGGACCTTTAGACCCTACTGTTCGGTCAAAGTAGGAGCGCATTTCGCGTTCCGAGTCGAACAGAAGGAAGGCGCAGTGGTCCTCTTGTTGTTGAGGGGTCAGCTCGTCATAATAGGGCATGGCCTTCCGTAGCTCTTCGATCGAAGCCTCGATGGAACGGTCCCGGAGAAGGTTCCAAGTGAGGTAGACGCCCCACTTACCTTCTTGGTGACAGACGCGGGAGAACAAGTTGAGGGCGGTGAGCTTTTCCATGGTTTCCTAGGGAGTCTCTTTCTTGGCACCGGAGCAGGCTTGATAGACGGCTTTTGCCGCTGCTAATCTCTTCTTGAAGTCTTCCCAGCACTCCGGGCAGGCCCAAGTGTCGCTCATGGTGAACTTCATCTGGGCACCCGAGAGGGGGCTCAGGTAGGGGTCATAGAAGTACTGTTGGGATGGTTTACGGCATTTGTAGGCTTCCCCGTGGCATGGGTGGAAGGCATCGCCTTCTTTATAGCCGCATCGACAATTGCTCATAGGGACGTTCATCGCCTCTCAGGCGGCCTCAGAGGGGACGGTCTTCCGATGGCCTGTGAGGTAGTTGCGGAGGCTCACAAGGCCCCCGTATGTGGCTGGAATGGTGGGAACCTTGGCCAGATAGGCGGCCGTAAGCCGGTGATGCCCATCAATAACTACGGGCTCCGGGTAGATGTGTTCGCCATCACAAACGTTGTCGATGCAGATGGGATCGAGGGAGTGTCCAGCGAGAAGCCTCTCGTAGAAGAAGCGAACTCGCCCCATATACCACCTGTAAGATTCCGTTCGGTGCCTATCTACGATGTACGCGCTTTTGGGCGGATACTTCAGGATTTTTTCGACGGTAATGCCTTTAGCATAGCCTTCTTCGAAGAGATCGGGCCAGCCGTAGAGGGCGCACAAGCGGTCAACTAGGATGGGGTAGATCATGGTTTTGTGCTGATTCACCGGGATGCTCCCACCAGGCCCTCGACCTCGTCTTGTTCGGTAACGTTGGCTCTCGCGGCGGCTTGGATGAGCGCTTTCTTGGCTGGAGTTTCTTCTCCGTCCCATGTCTCAAAGCAAGTAGGGCAGTGTTTGTAGGTCATGGTTGATCCTACGTAGTTTTTGACGACGGTGTTTGGGTGCGTGCAGGATCTCATGACTCACGTTCTTTCTTCAGGTAGCTGTTGAGGAGGGAAGGAACGTCGTTCGTTCCGGCCTCTTCGATGATGCGCTCCTCATTCCTCGAGCAGTAAATGCACAGCTCCACCTCATGGGCGCCGTACACAGATGAGCTACAAGCAACCTCTCCCCGCGGGATGGCGCAATCGCAAAAAGCGCATTTCCTCATTGTGCTTTTATTACACCGGAAGGGGCTGAAGATCAAACGTTATTTCCGGAAATCTCTCCGTGTCACCCGGACGACGCTAAAAGTGTCGTTTCGGTAGACCCTCTGGTAGTAGTGGAGGGCACGCTTGGCGGATTCTAGGGTGTGGTGTTTACAGGCACGCTTCCTGTCTCTCGACCACGAGCAACCCATTATGGCATAGTACCCTGAGTATCCCTGCAACTTAATGACCCAGTAGGGATATGTAGTTTTCTTCTGGCTCATGGCTCTTCTGGCTTCGGGTGCCAACGGGAATTTGCAGCCTTCTTTGCGATCTCGGAGCGACGTTCACTAGTGAGGCTTGCGGCCCGAGCTACCCCTCCCTTGTGGCAACCTCTCTTTGCTAGAATGACGGCTGCCTCGTGAATCCCATTCCCTGTGTCTGGTTGCTTAGGAGGGGGATATGAGTGAGCCAGATTCGGATCAAGGCTTGGTGCTGAACCTTGGAGGAGAAGGGAGCGAGAGTATGCTCTAAAGCATCGACGGCTTCTTTCACTTGAAGCTCTAGCTCGTACAGCTCACCAATCGTTATCATGATGCGCCTTTTTGACGAGCGAGACTGGCAGGGGATGGCCGCATATCTCACTCAATAAAAAGTTTGATCCTAGACTTCCTCGATTGTAGGAGGATTGAGGAGAGAAAATGATCATCAGCGCCAAATTCCCCAGTGTTTGCCCAAAGTGCTCGCACCCCATCTCGGTTGGAACCCAAATCGAGTGGACCAAGGGTTCCAAAGCGACCCATGCAAAGTGTTCCGGAGCTGGAGCGAAGTCACACTCCAAGTCCGCCCCGAAAGCGGCTCCCAAAGCTGAAAACCGTGCTCCTAAGTCGTCCTACCGAGAGCCTAAGGATGGGGAGCAGCAAATCACCGCTCGTAGTGTAGATCGTGATGACCGCTACGAAATCGGTGAGGTCCGGTACATTCCCAAGGTCAGCGGTGGCGGGGGAGAAGACGGTCACTGGTTTACCGTGGTGGCCGAGTGGAAGTCCGGCCCGAACGAGGATAACCAGAAGTTTGATTGGACGAAGGAAGCCATCGTCCGCGCGGCAACCCCGGAAGAGGTTGAGGTAGCGTCGAAAGAACGGAACGCTCAGAAGGCTACCACTATGTTGGCGGGGATTCCTCGTCGTATCGCGGACTTCGTTCAGAACGTGGAGAACAGCGTTTCTTACGAGTCTATTAACAATCTGTCCGGGGCCTGGAGCCATGAGATTCGGGGGAACATGGCGGGAAGCGAAACGCTCTATGTGACCGCGGATTCCGTCCTTGTAATCAAGTCGTCCTACGACGATGGCCCGTGGTGCTGGAAGACGGCGCTCACCCCGGAGCTGGCCAAAGACATCGAAATCTTCAAGTCCGGCCGCGCCCCAGTTTCCTGACCACGAACATGAAAAAGTCCGTTCGGATGGTGACCTTCGGCTTGAAGCGCTCTCCTTACAAAAGCATAAGTATCCTCATCTACAAGAGGAAAAGATTGAACCGCCTTGGGATTTGATTCCTCTCGGTAGGCGTTAATGTCTAGGTCAAGCTGCATCTGAAGCAGCAAGGCCGCTTCTTGTGTGAAGCCATTGTCAATTCCGAAGAGCCTCCAAGGACTCTCTTGAGACTCTGGCTGAATCTCAAATTCCCATCCTCGGGACTTGAGCCACTGAGAAACCGTTGGTTCAGAATTGAAAGAAACCATGGATCTATTCTACACTGACGACACACTTACCAGGCTTACTTTTCGGCGCGAACATTCATAAAGCCCTCAAAAAGCTTAGAGAGAGCTTCCCATTTCCCAACAAGCAATAGAATGAGCTTCTTTACCCCAGGCCCTGGAGGGATACTACACCGAACCGAAACGAAATTGTGATATTCACTCATCGTGGAATCTGAGACGCTATGGTATTCACGAAGCATTTCGGCAACGGGTATCCCATAATCCAAGCTGGCTCGAAGACCCATCTCTTTTGCTTCCCTCATGGCTAAACCGACAAGTTCTTTCGCCGTGTGCTCCAATTTATGGAAAAATTCAGGAGAAATCTGAGGACGCATGATTTTGTTCCCTTTTACATCCAGGTACATCGGCGTATTAGGGTTCGGAATCCACGCGGCGGTAAGGAAGACGGAGGATATATCTCGAGGTTTGATAACTGTGCTTACACGATACCAGCATATATGCCGAGTCTCGGTTGCAAAACGTTTAGCTACCAGGAGAGCAAGAGGATCCATACTCTCTGTGAACATAAAAAGAAAGTCAGAGAGTAAGTTTCTCGGCGGCTTCCCAATCCGTTAGGGGATCCCCCAGAGGCTGCCCCCGAGCAATCCAAAGCTCATGCGCCTTCTGACGAACTCGCTCCTCTCTCGATAGAGACGGGACAGGTTGAACCTTTTCTTTCTCTACTACGAGCCGAAAATCCGAAATATCCTCCCTATTTGTGAGTCGAACCATCGGGATGGAGACCGGGGGCTTACTCGGGGGCGCTTCAGGACGCACTTCGGTTCTGAGAGGAGAGGTTTTCTGTGCCGTGGAAACCTTTGCATTGGCCTTAAGATGAGACACCACAGTAACCGTGACCACCGCCAACCCGATCAGGATGAACAATCCGAGCTTCATGCTCTATACTACACCGACTGGACGCTCAAGAAATCTGTTTTTCGGCCTCGAGCCAATCGGTGAGAGGATCCCCCATGGGGCAACCCCGGGCGCACCAAAGCTCATGGGCCTTGATGCGAATCCTAGATGCCCTCGACAAATAGGAAACCAAGGTCACCTCGTCTTCCTTCGCAAACGCGCTGAACACCGCACTGGCTTCTTGAAGAACCGTCACGGCGTCCGTCGTTGAAATTTCGATCTTGTCTTCAGTTCCGGGAGGAGGGGGCTTTTCGGTGTGCTTGAACGGGTCGATGGTCCTTTTGATCTTGGGCATACCCTTAGGCTAGCATACCGACAGAAAATTCGAAAGGCTGGTAGTGGTCAGGTTTGACATTTTATGTCTCTCCAACTTCTGTGGTAATCTGAGGTAGCTCAGACAGACCAACAAGGCGTACACCGCGCCTTAAAATGTTGATCGCTGCATTGTGATCTCGACAGAGAACCAACCCACAGTGGGGACACTTGTGGATCCTTTCTTCGAGTCCCTTTGGAACGGGCTGACCACAACGACTGCAATCAATCGTTGTTCCAGATGGATTGACTCCGACATCCCAAGAACCGGCACTTTCAGCCTTGTTTTTGGTTGCTTGTCGGAAAAGAGTCCAACCGGCATCGTTGATGGATTTTGAGAACAGTCCTTTCGCCATTCCGGCTACGTTGAGGTCTTCAAAGCAAATGAGGTCAAATCTTTCAACGAGAGACTTCGCGATCTTCCGAGCAGCATCCTGTCGTTGATTCGCGATGTGCTTGTGAGCCTTTGCTACCAGAATGACTGCTCTTCTTCGGTTCCTTGAGCCCTTCTTCTTGCAAGACAAGTAACGCTGTCTTCGAGCAAGAACAGCAGCCGATTTGCTTCCAAAGTGAGGATTCGGGATGACTTCTCCGGTAGAAAGAACCGCGAGGGATTTCAGACCCACATCGATTCCGACTTGTCTCTCGACTGGGATAGACCTAACTTCCATCTTCTTGGGTGCCTCACCCAAGTCGACTTGGAAGCAAACGAACCACTTTCCTAGTTCTCTCTTGACCAAAACGTCTTTGATTGTTCCATGGAGAGGTCTGTACTCGTGAAATCTCACCCACCCGAGCTTCGGGATGAAAACCTTCTCAGACTCAGTCTTCAAAGCCTGCTGGAAGCTGAAACTGTAGAAGCGTTGTTTTGGCTTAAAGCGAGGATAACCTGGCTTCTCTCCGTTCTTGATCCGACGAAAGAATGCATTGAAAGCTTTGTCAAGCCTTCGTAGAGCAGATCTCCCAACAACCGCAGGAATAGCTTTCCAGTCTTCATCCTCCGCTCGAATGAGCTTCAGACTGAACTGTTGGTCATTGTAGACAATTGACTTCCTAAGTTTTCGGTAGGCATCTCTTCTCTCTTGTAAAGCTCCGTTGTACAGATCGCAGCATGAAGCCAACCAATGAGACAGAATTTTCTCCTGCTTTTTGGTCGGCCTCAGCGGGTATCTGAACGTATGGATCATTCTATTTGGGTTAAGGCTAGATCATGGTTGAGGGAATGTCAAACCTGACCAGTACCTAAAGGCTCACTTCTGCGCCATCTCGTCGGTCTGAACACCATCCCCAATCTCGACCTTTGGGCTAGTCCCACCGATCCCGGAGATTCGAAGGCCGTCCGCTCTGGCTTGGTTGTCGACAGAGAGGCCAACCATGGCCGTATCCAATGTCTTCTGGAGCCACGCAATGACATCAGGAGAGAGCATTGGAAGCTCCACGGTCATCTGGTGCCCGAAGTGACTAACCCTCGCCCTGAGCCCAAGGGAAGCCCATCGTCCATACTCTTCATGAGTCGAAGTCTTCTCGTAAACTTCCAAGGTGACGCCCCCGTCCCCATGGACCCATGTGGCCGATGCCAGCTCCTTCGTCGTGGAAGTCTTCTTGGGTAAAGAGTCAAGAAATTCTTGGTCTTGCTTTGAAACGTCCTTCTCCGAGGTGACTTGGGCAACCACTCGCTTGGCCAGGGATCGGATAATACTATCATTCCCTCCCTTGATTTCTGTATCCTTGTAAAACCGGGCATCCCGCAAAAAGTTCTCACAAAACGAAAGGAGCGCTTCCCCTTCAAGCTTTGAATCCCGAGCCCGTGAGATGCATGTCATAATAAGCGTGATCAAAGATCCCGCCTTTTCCGATTTCTCTCTCATGTCTTCAGCCATTTTCGTCTCCTACTTGATGATTTTAACGCACTTAACAACCAGGCACTCGGGGTGACCGTCGTAGGCAATAAGCTTGAGGCCCAGCATGACACCCCCCAAGCACCAACGCGATGAGAAGAAACGTTCCGAGCTTCATGTCCCTAATCTACACCGGTCTGGCCCCGATCAAAACCTCAACCCAAGAACGTAAGGCAAGATCATTTTCGAACTGAGGGAAGAACCGGGATGCACCCCCGACATCCGAATATCCCCGTTGCGTATTGGGTCCGCTAGGTCCCTTTCCTCCTCCATAGACGTTCCCCGTGCGCTCCCCTCGGGAATGAGCTGTGTCTCGTGTCATCCCGCTCTGACCATCCAGCAACGGAACAGGACACCCGGAGACACAAATCCAGGAGGCAACTTCTTCCATTCCGTCCTCGTCAACATAATCCTGCCCAGATCCCGCCCCCGAGAATCCGAAACCTTCTCTGGGGAACGTTATCCCAGGGTGGGGCCCTATTGGATTCGCTCCCCGTACTTTCTTTACCCCATTCCTTCGGCACCCGGCGGCATGCATCAAGACCCCATTTGGGGGCCACCTTCCTAGCTCATTCGGTGGGTTTGCTCGATCCCCTCCATACCCCTCCCCCATCCCGTACCCGTGCGCGTGCCCCATCCCTGACCTCGGCTTCCCCGTCGTCTTCGAGAAGAACTCGCTCAGGTCTGAAGAAACTCGACACGCATCGACGTTCAAGACACCCGTCCCTGTCTTCGCGACCTGGTCAAGAACCGTCCCCGAAAGTGGCACCCGGAAGAGAAAGACAAAGCCTACCGAGGGCCCGGGCCTCAAAACCAAGATCGTATCTCGTAGCTCCAACCCCCGAAGCCGTCCCTCAAGTCCCCCTTCCGCCGACAAGGTGAAGTAAGCAATGTATGTGCCTGGAATCCAACTTTCAGAACCGGTCATGGTTACTCTTCACACCGGGAGCATCTCAACGGGGATTCACGCCATTTCAAAATATCCTGTTTTAGCTCCGAAAAAATCTGCTCAAGCGTCTTAGGGAGACCATCCGCGGCCTTGTTGAGGGGGTTTAGCGTCTGCCACGCTTTTAGAGTCCGCGTAGTGCGCTTGCCACATCGAGAGCACTTCCCCGATCGTCGGTCCCGAAGCGAAACTTTATGAAACACTACCTGCGTCATAAGGACCTACCTAGGTTGGGAAAGAGTACCCCTGAATAACAGTATATCGACGTAGGTATTTGCTCTCAGAAGGTACATTGGATTTGAAGGATGGGGCCCTCCTACGAGATTCGCCTCTACGGTAGTGGTCAGGTTTGACATTTTCATGTCTCTCCAACTTCTGTGGTGATCTGAGGTAGCTCAGACAGACCAACAAGGCGTACACCGCGCCTTAAAATGTTGATCGCTGCATTGTGATCTCGGCAGAGAATGAGCCCACAGTGAGGACACTTGTGGATCCTTTCTTCGAGTCCCTTTGGAACGGGCTGACCACAACGACTGCAATCGATCGTTGTTCCGGATGGGTTAACTCCGACATCCCAAGAACCAGCACTTTC
>Ga0181538_10003195_pt1 | contig 16204 bp, 9 predicted proteins | sample PEATcosm2014_Bin_40_FD_119773 | JGI IMG/M metagenome (GOLD analysis project Ga0181538, IMG submission 119773) | Peatland microbial communities from MTU Mesocosm Facility, Houghton, MI, USA - PEATcosm2014_Bin23_30_metaG | ecosystem: Environmental > Terrestrial > Soil > Wetlands > Peat | place...
CAATTCCTGCAACATCTGAAGCGCGCGCGCCCTCGGCCCCATCAAACCCAGGTAGCGCAATTTCAGCGGGAGCGCCGCCTTGAGAAAAGCGCAGTCTGTCAAGTAGTTGTGGGACATGATGACCGCCGCTGTTCTTTGGTTCAGACCCAGCGCGGCAATTGCCTCCGGCCGGACCACCACCACCGCATCCGCCTCCGGGAACCGCGCCACTTGGGCGTAAGCCGGACGCACATCCGCCACCGTCACATGATAACCCGCCTCCCTGGCCAGGCGGGCCAGGGGCGCAGCGTCATACCCCGCCCCAAAAATCACCAGCGGCGCCGGGGCGTCAATCACCTCCACCAACACTTCCGCCCCGCCGCCGGGCAGTTCGAATTGCACCGTCCGGGTACGATTGGCGGAAAGCGATTCCGTGGCGGCACCAAGCAGTTGGGCGCGCAGATTCTGCTCCCCAATTTGTCCCGTCACATTGCCGTCCGTATCCAGCATCAATCGGTCCCCAATCCGCGCAGGAACATTGCCCCGGACGTGAAAGACCGTGGCTGCCGCGCCGGATTGCCGCCGTTGGAAAATTCCTCCCGCAAAGCGAATGAAATCATCCGCCGCCGAACCGGGCCGCAGCGGTTCAATCAAAATATGCGCCGTCCCCTTGCAACCCAGGCCGGCCCCAAAAACGATGTCCTCCTCCGCGGAAGTGTCGTAAGTGACCAGGATGCTCTCCCCCTTTTGCGAGGCGGCCTGCGCCTTCTCCACTACATCGCGCTCCAGGCAACCGGCGCTGACAGAGCCAACCGGCTCTCCATTTCTCAACACCAACATCCGCGCGCCCGGACGCCGGTAAGTGGAACCGGAAGTCTTGACCAGCGTGGCCAGGGCCAGAGCGTTTTCCAGGCGGGCGGAGCAAATCCCGAGAATAGTGGCAAGTTCTTTCACGAACCCATCTCAATTCCTCCGCCGCTAACCCTTCAGTCCATTGGGCGCCATCGGCATGGAGCGCAGCCGGATTTGGGTGGCGTCAAATATCGCGTTGCCCACGGCGGGGGCGATGCCGACAATCGGCGTTTCTCCCGCGCCGGCGGACGCAATGTCCTTGCGGTCAATCAAAACGACTTCCATCTTGGGAAGGTCGGTGAAGCGCGGCACCCGGTAATTCGCCAGATGCGGATTGGTGATCATCCCGTTCTTGAATTCGATGGCCTCGAAGAGCGCCCCGCCCAGCCCCATCATCATCGCCCCCTCAATTTGATTCTTGAGATGGTTCGGGTTGACCACTGCGCCGCAATCAAACGCCGTGACAGCCCGCAGCACTTTGACCGTTCCGCTGGCGGCGTCGGCCAGCACCTCGGCGCAAGTGGCGATGTAGGAGTTCTTTTCCGTCCCGCCCGCGATGCCAAAGCCGTGGCCGGCGGGAGCTTTGGCGTCGCCCCAGCCGAACGCCTTGGCGGCCGCTTCAAATACCGCCCGAAGGCGCTCGTCCGCCAGATTCTTGAGCCGGAATTCCAACGGGTCCATTTTCAGCAACCGCGCCAGTTCGTCCATGTGGACTTCCCGCGCGAAATGATTGGCCGTGGCCGCAAGCGCGCGGTAGGAACCGATGCTCAACGGGGCGCGCGTCGAATAAAAGGCGGTCTTTTGATTGGCAGCCGGAATTCTGTAAGGACTCTGCAGTCCTGAATTGCCGGATTGGTAATTGGATGCCGCCCACGAAACCAGCGTCCCGTCGTTGCGCACTCCGCTGGTGATGTCAATGACCCCCGCGGGACGAAAATAGGCCCACGTAAATTCCTCCTGGCGCGTCCAAACCACTTTCACCGGTTTGCCGGCCGCCCTGGAAAACCGCGCCGCTTCGACGGCTGCCTCGCCCGTGTGCTTGCCACCATAGCCCGAACCGGTGTCCGGCACGATCACCCGGATGCGCTCCTCCGGCAGGCCCAGCGCTTGCGCCAACTCGGTCCGCACGCCAAAGGGGCGCTGCGTTCCTGTCCATACCGTCAGCTTGTCCGCCTTCCAATCCGCCACCGCCGCCCTGGGTTCCAAAGGCGTGTGGGCAATGTAAGCCACCGTGTAGGTCTGCTGGAGTGTGTGATCGGCCCCGGGAGCCGCGACCGGTTCATTGCCGCCCGCGCCCGCCGGAGCCGCCCCGCCCCCTCTGCCTCCGCGGGCGCCACCGCCACCGCCCCCCGCCACATTCTGTCTCAAATAGTCGTAAATATCGGCGCTGGAAGGCTGATTGCCGGGGGCGGACCATTCCACTTTGATCGCGTTGAGCGCATGTTCAGCCTGCAGTGAGTCCGGCGCAACCACCCCGATGAAATCCCCCTCATGCACCACTTTGGCGCCTTCCATCCCTTCGGCGGCCGTGGTGTCAACCGAAACCACCTTCGCGCCAAAGCTCGCGGGCCGGAGCCGTTTCGCAAATAACATGCCCGGCAATTTCGTGTCGGATGAATACTTGTGCCGGCCGGTGACAAAGTCCCGCCCGTCCACTTTCGGGACCGATGTCCCGGCAACGGTCCACTTGCCGGCCGGCGTAACCGGCGTCGAATCGTTCACCGCCCTGGTGATCTTCTGGCCTTTGGTCAACTGGCCGAATGTAACCGCTTCGTTGCGATTCGCGTTTGCCATGAATATCCTCCCATCCGCCACGGTGAGAGAGGCGCGGTCCGCCTTCAGGTAATCCGCCGCCAAGTCCAGCAGCGCCTCGCGCGCCGCCGCCGCCGCGCGATGCAGCCGGGAAGCCATTTGTGGAGTCGTCTGGCTGCCGAATGTTCCCGCGTCATACGGGACCAAATCCGTGTCCGCCATCACCATTTTGATCGCCGATACCGGCGCTCTCAACTCCTCGGCTACCGCCTGCGTCAGCGATGTGCGGATATTCTGTCCCACTTCCGCTTTGCCCGTAAAGACGGTCACCGTGCCATCCTCGCCGATGTGCAGCCAGGCGCTGATCTCATCGGAAGCCTGCCCGCCGCGGCCGCGCGCCCCGCCTCTGCCCGCCACTTGGGCCAGCGCCGCCGGAGCCAGAAAAAGCACCATCACGCCGGAGCCAAGCGTCTTGAAAAAATCGCGCCGGCTCACCTCCAAACCAGCGGGCGATGCCGCGCCCATCCCGTCAAGCTCCGCCTCCAAAACTGGTATGTCGGTGGGATTCATTTGGCTGGCAATGTTCTGGCGCCTTCCCGGATCGCCGCAATGATGCGCTGATAAACCCCGCACCGGCAGATATTCCCCGACATGGCGCGGAGAATTTCGCTTTCGGACGGGTCCCGGCTTCTTTGCAACAACGCGTAGGCGGACAGGATCATGCCCGAACTGCAATAGCCGCATTGCATGGCGTCCATCTTCAGGAATGCCTCCTGCAAGGGGTGCAACTGTCCATCCCTTTCGAGACTTTCGATGGTGGTGATTTTTCGCCCCTCCACCGATCCAACCGGGAGAAGGCAGGAGCGGGTGGGCGAGCCGTCCAGCAGCACCGTGCAGGCCCCGCACTGGCCTTCGCCGCAGCCGTATTTGCAGCCGGTCAAATCAAGATCATCGCGCAGAACGCTCAACAAGCTGCGTTCGCCGTCGGCGTTGACCGCAACGGTTTTCCCGTTGACCTGAATTTCCGTCACTTTTGGCATAAACTGGCCGAATGCACAATCCTCGGACGAATTGAGTCTTGCCAATATAGCCGAACTGCGCCGTCAACGCCAGTATTTTCATGCCGGCGGCAAGGTGAGCCCCCTGTCGGCTTAATGGAATAATGCTTGATTATCCCGTGGAGCGGCGCTAACATCGCGGCGTGTAAATCAAAGAAAAAGGCCGGCAAAGCGATAACGGGACAAAAGATTGTCAATAACAAATAACATGAGCACAACAAACCTGGAACAGAAAAGAAAAAATATCGAGACCGCCGTGAAAATCCTCGCCCTTGTGGTCGTCGGATTTATCGTGGCGCCGTTCATTTTCATCGCGATCAAGGGCCTGCTCGGAGCCATCGTCGCCGCTGTCATCGGCCTGGTCGCCATCAACCTCGCGCCTTCGGTCGCCGCGTTGGTGGCCAACTGGCGGCTGAAAGCCCTCAAGGCGGTCGCGGCCGCCAACCCGATCGAGACCTTGGAGAACCAATACGCCGAGCGGCAGAACGCACTGATCGGAATCCGGGACAACATCAAGGAATCCTACGCCGTGCTGCAAGACCTGTACGCTCAGATCCAGGAGCACGACGAGAAGTACCCCGGCAAACCGTCCCAGAACCTCGACAAATACAACAAGTTGAAGGCATTGATCGAGCTGCGCGGCAAGAAGTACAAGCAGGCGCAGATCAACCTCAAGGCTTTCGGCGAGGTCATCGAAGAGAAGCGTTCCGACTGGAAAATCGCGCAGACCATGGCGCGGGCTTCCAAGCTGGCCAACGTCGGCGAAGACTTCCAATCCAAGCTGATGCAGGACACCGCCTTGATCACGGTCCAGGACGGCTTGAACCTCGCCTTCTCCGAGCTGGAAACCAGCCTGCTGGACGAGCAGTCCACAGATCCGTCACCAACGCAGCCGGCCGGCGCCATCGCCGCCCCGCCCTCCCGCCCCGCCGCCCAGATTCCAGAGAAAACCGGCCCTCCGGTTCTCGACCTGGGATTTGACGAAAACAATATCCTGGAAGCGAAAGTCATCCCGCCAAGTCGCAAGACAACCGTCTAACTTCAACCCGGAATAACCCCATGAAATACAGAGTCATCGGATCCCTCATCGTGCTGGCGGTCATCGTCGTGTTATGCCTCCTCTTTTCCCAGTCTTCGCAAGACGACGGCAATCCGGGCACAGACACACCGCCGGCGGCAGCTCAGTAATCAGTCACCCAAACAGTCCCTAACGAACAGCAAAACAATGAAAAACATGACATCAACGGTCGGCATCGCCTTGACAATGTTCGCGGCTCTGGCTGCATATTCGCAGACCAACACCAACCCGCCCACATTCATCAAGGGCACCATGGACATCAAATATAATTCAAGAGCCAGCGACACCCCCGCCAAAGGCGTGAAGGACGTTTATACGCTGAACGTCAACATGGCCAACAGCGCCGTCTTTCACGGAACCATCTCGGATACGCCTCAAATCATCGAGGGCATGTTCTCCAAGAGCATTACCCAGCCGCGCAAGCTCGAGTACGACATCGCCTGCGACGTCGTCAACCCCAGGAACCCCGCCGACACGCGGAACGTCGGCCGCATGTACGGCGTGGTGCCCATCGCCTCGGACGGCACCTACCACTACGACACCGGGTCGCTCACAGTGGACATCCTGCCGATGGGCAGCGCGGCCGGGTTCACCAGCAAGTTCAGCGGACTGGCTTCCGGCAAACCGCTCGGCCGCCCGGCGAATTTTCTTGACACCCTCAAGTCGGAGACCGTCAACATCACCCGGTCTGCCAACGGGAAGACAACAACCGTCGCCCTCAAGAAATACGACAAGATGGAGTTCCGGCAATTCGTTATCGGCGCCGGGCCGGTTCAAATCTACCAGCAGGTCACCGCCAACGGCGAGATGCTGTACGACTACGACAAGAACTGCTGGTTCTTCAACAATGTCACCGTTCAGTACGAAGACAGCGGCGTTGTCAAGATTGACCGCCTGACCGGAACCATCCGATGGATCGAGTCTCCGCAGCGCAAGGTCAACGGCCAGGGCGAGTACCAGTTCGACGTGCGCGTCAACGAGCCGCCCCCCAGCGCCACCGCGGCCTTTGACACCAAAGAGTCCGACGAATCCGCCTTCTTCGAGACCGACACCTCCGTCCCGGCCCTCACCGGCACCATGAAATACAAGGACACCCTCCGCGGCGAAAAAACCATGGCGTCCAGCGTCGCCATTGACTTGACCGGCAACAAAATCACCAAGCAGCAGGCTATGGTTCTCTGCAAGATCATCATATTCGCCTCGGTCGTGCCGATGAACTCGGACTAACCGGCCGGCAAGCAGAAACGACCAACATGAAAAACATCCTCTCCGCATTCGCGGCGCTCGCATTGACCGCGGCGGGCGCCGGCGCTCAAACCATTGCCGCAAACACCAACGCCGCCCCGGCGCCGGCACTTGACACGACAAAATACGACCTCACTCTCGGAGCGGGAGGCGTTGCCGTCCAAAAGATCACGGACCAATCCAGCGTGAACCTCTCCCTGTCCGCCGACCCGTTCCAGAGCGCGCGGAGATTGTGGCTCGGCGCCTCGCAAGGTCTTGCATGGAGACCATTCGGCGGTTCCACCGACCTTGACGCGGAGTGGCAAATAGCCATTTACAAGGACACCGTGTTTGTTCTCCCGGCGTGGAGCGCCGGCACAACCTACGGAAACAAAGCCGGCCAAGTCTGGCGAACCGGCCCGGAGATGATCGCCCAATACTACGTCACCGACCACTCCTTCATATTCGGCCAGGCCAATTACGATATGAACACAAGGGGAAGCGGCGACTTTCGCTGGACCGTTGGCATCGGTTTGGAGTTCTAAACGAAAAGCGCAGGCCCCTCAACGCGCCGAGCGGCCCGGCGGTTGCGCCGCGCCGTTTGAGGCGGAGTTACTTGTCGGGGCCGCACGAATCGTTCCTTCGGCCGCGCCGCCCAACTGGACGACGCGCTCGGCAAGGTCATCCACGCAGCCGCCAACGCCCTCGTAGATTGGTCGAGACGATCGCGTTCGGCGTCCCGCCGAACGTTCTTGATGGACGGAAAAAGTGACTTGCGTCCGCGTGATAAAGCGGTACGCTTTTTACATTGGGGCGGGGTAGCCAAGTGGTAAGGCACGGCTCTGCAAAAGCTGTATGCGTCGGTTCAATTCCGACCCCCGCCTCCAGTTCTAAGCCCTTGATTGGCAAGGATTTAGCGCGAGTCGAGAGTCAGAGTTTCACCGGAATCTTCACCTGTTTGGCTGCCCGTTCAGAAACTGGTCTCTGCTCGGATACCGCTTGCCCACTGCTCGCTTACGCGACAGCCGCCGACTGCCTCACACTCATAAACATGAGTGAAACAATGAAACAAGCATTCGGTCTGGTCCGGCGACCCTGGGGCGTCTTCTACCTCAAGAACAAAATCAGCGGCGAACAAAAGAGCCTCAAGACAAGCGACAAGTTTGAGGCGCAACGCATCCTCCAGGCGTACAACGAAACGAAGTGTCAGCCTCACTTCAACCTGGCGCTGGCGCGGGTGTATCTCAACGGGGCTGATCCCAAGTTGGCAACGCGGACATGGCAGGAGGTCATGGAAAATATCGTCGCCAAGAAAACGGATGACACGCGGCGGCGCTGGGAGGTTGCGGTCAAGGACAGGAATTTCGACTGCATCCGCAACCTGCCCGTCGCGGAAACGCGACCGGAGCATTTCGACCGGTCGCTCGCGGATGGCAAGGTGTCCACCAATGTTTATCTGCGCCGCATTCACAATCATGCGCTGGGCATGGAATGGCTCCTGAAATCGGTCATCCCGCGCCTGCAATGGCCCAAGCCGGTGTTCAAGGCCAAGCGGGCGGTCACGGCGGAAGAACATGCGGCCATTATTCAGCGTGAACAAAACGCGGAGCGGCGGGATTTTTACGAAATGCTGTGGCATACCGGCGCGTCGCAAACGGATGCGGCCTGTCTGCTGGCGGAGGATGTGGACTGGAACACGCGCACAATCTGTTACACGCGCAAGAAGCTGAAGTCGCGTGGCACGGGCATCAAGCCAGCGCTGATCCGCTTCGGTGCGGAAATCGAGGCCATTTTGAAACGGCGTCCGGCAGTAGGGTCGCTGTTCCCGTACCTGCGGACGGTACGCGCTGGCGACCGGTCAACGGAGTTTCACCAACGGTGCGTTGGTCTCGGCATCCAAGGCGTGTCGCTGCATTCGTATCGGTATGCGTGGGCGGAGCGGGCGTTGAAATGCGGCTACCGGGAGCGGTTCGCGCAGCAGGCGCTGGGGCACAATTCCAAGGCGGTGCATCACGCCTACTCGAAACACGCCGAAGTCACCGTGCCATCATTGGATGATTGGGAAAGTGATTGGCAGAAGAATCCGCAACGGGGCGGCCAACCAAAGTTGGTGGCGGTGGATTTCCAATCGCCGTTGCCTGCCGTTGCGCAAGCGAATTAAGCCGGCGCGACCGGACGCGGGGTGGCCGTGGTCTATATTCACGTCAAAGGATGACTTCACCAGAAGCGTTGGACACTGGACATTCCGTGGCACTGGAAAGGCTGAACCGGACTGGAATCCTTTCCATGAGGTGGAAAGGCGGCGCGGGAGCGTGAAGGCCAGCGCGAGCGGAAATGGAGTCCATGAGGGCTTGCCCTTTGGCGCGGGTCTGGGCCGGCGTGAGGCCCGGCACCGGGGTTTGGGGACGGCGGCAGTCCCCAACAACCGAAAAACGGCTGAACCGCTGACAGTCCAGCCGGGTGAGTGTTTCGAGCTTCAACGGTTCAATATGGGAACCTCGGATTGTGGCGAGATACGAACCAAAGCGGGCTTGGGCTGAATGCGGACACGCACGCCAAAAAGCGTGGTGAACTCCCGCGGCTGCTTCGTCACGGCGACAACGGCGGAACAATCGCTGACGCGGAGAACCCGGCATGGCTGGCCGTCAAATCGGATGACATCGCCAGCGCGGAGACGGAATGGATAAAAGGCTTTCATTTGGAGTTGTGAGAAGCGAACAAACGCGCTTGCGCGGATTCGGCGGCATGGCGGGCGCGGTCGGCTTCATCTCGTTCCTGGGTGATTCGGTCTCCGTCCAGCGTCGCTTCGGTGAAGAGATTGAACGCTTGTCGTGTGAACAAAAACTCGTGCTGCGGGGCTGGCAAGCGGCGTCTGTTGCGCTTCATGGTGGGTGCTCCTTCGCGACTAATCGGCGGGGTAAAAGGTGGGGTACTTGTCGCGGGGGTCAATCCAACTGCCGGTGCGAAACTGTCCGCACGGATGTTGCCAAAGCTGGCGTTTCCGATTCCAATGGAAGCCAAGCTGCGACAACTGCGCCGTCACGTTGCGCGGCTGTTTGCTTTGAAACTGAATCCAAACCCACTTGCCGACAACTTGGCACAATTCCCAAAAGCGCGGAGTCTCGTTGTAGAGCATGTCCAAAACTTGCGCTGTCGAAAGTCCCCGATTTTGGAAACGGAGTCGAAAATCAATCCGATGCAATTGCTCTGAATTAGGGGATTCTGAAACCGACGATGGCCGGACATTCGCCGGTGCTGACGCTTCAATTTTCTTATTTGTTTTTTTCATAGCTTTTTTTTTCTGAAACCGCTGTCCGTCACCCTGCCGTTTGCTGCTCGCTTCACCTGATTGGGAGACATCGAAGCCGTGCGCGGGAGCGCATTGAACACCCAGCGAAAGCTAAAACCGTGACAGTGGGGAAAGGGCAAAAGGGAGACGCTGGCGCGGTTTTTGATCTCGCTCCAAAAGTCGGCTCGTTGTCGGACAAGCGAGCAGCAAACGGTGGGGTGACGGTGTGCGTAAAAAAAGGCGCAGAAAACAACCTGAATGAGGCGGGCAGATGGCTAATTACCTCACTCGAAGCGCGGAGCGGCGCGGCATTATGGCGGGATTCATGCCGGGTTGACGGGCGGGCATGAAGCATGACGGCCGCGCGTCAAGTCTTGGTTAGCCTGGCTATGATCGGGCACGCGGGCACGCGCTGCTCTGACTTCTGACAACCGGGTGAGACGGGGGCCGTCGCCTGATGGGCGGTGGGCAGGCGTAAGGCCAGCGGTTTGCCCGGTTGTCAGAGGTCAGACTAATTTTGGGGGCGTGGTGAGGGCGGAAGTTTCGGGAAGGCACTGATGCGTGGCGTGCCGGCTGAAGGGACTTTGCGAAAGCTTCCGCTCTCACCACGCCGGGGAAAGCCTGTCTTCGACGATTTGAGACGCTGTAGTGGAGCGGAATGGAAGCGCGGGCCGGTGGAGCGGTTCACCGGCTGGCGCTGGAATGGAGCGGAGTGGAACCGGCTTGAATTGGCGAAGTCAGGTCCCAAAACGAGCCGATGTGTCGTTGAAAGCTGCTTTCGGCGACTCATTGGCGTTCAGGGTTCGGGGGGACGCAGTATTCGGAGTTGGTTGAACCCGTTAGGTCCTTCTGTTGGCGGAGTCCCAAAGGCGCTCATGTCATCCAGCGGAATGTCGGAGCTTTCTCTCCGCGCTGATTTTTCTCACGCGTGAAAGTTGACATCGGGCCAATTTTGGATTCAGAAATTGATAGAGCCAAATGCAGTCGCGCCTCTAACTCGGTTGGCGGGGAGCCGGCGGTGATCAGTACCGGAATTCTCATGATTGACCTGGACAGCACTGGATGTGGGTGGCCCTTGTGTTGAGACGTTCGGAATGATATGTGAACACTCCTCCCCATCGAGGCAGGGCAGGTTAGTAACGTGAAGCTCGTTTGGCACCGTTTAAATGAATGGCAGACGCCATGCTATTGGTTGCCTAGTGGACAGTTCATGCCTCATTGGTCGAACTCCTGCAAGATTCCAACGCCCGCTGGGAACTCAGAAGCGAGCCCCTGAATGTGAGTCCGAAATTCCTCTGTTCGGTCTTCATCTGCGGACATCAAGGTCGGCAAGATTTCCGCGTAATCCAAGACTTTAGCAATTTTGGGCATCGGCTCATTTTGATACGCCATGAATCTTGCCAGCACAAGAATTCGATGAATGGCGTGAAGCGCTTGCTTTTGTTTTGTGGCTATGATCATGGTTGGCCTATGGTGACGTTTTGTATTGGTATGCCTGAACTTCCAGGCGTTTTGCAGCAACCGCTGCGGAGTGCATCACTCCCAAAGCGAACACTAGGGAAACGCAAAACAAAACGAATTTCAACGTCCTCAATCTCATGGCGTTGGTAACAGCTCAAGCCGTCATCTAGCTCCAGACTTTGCCGCTCTAGACCGTTCAAGAAACTTCCCTATGTCGCGTTTCTCATTCTCGAAATACGTATCCACGAATCCCGCGCCTCGAAGGAATGATCTGATATGCGGCAGGGGCTTAATTTCGCCCAGCCATGGCGTTGCCCTAATTTCGACAGCAGAGTTCCTCATCAGCCTGTCGAAACATTCTCCGCTGAGCTCTTGAACGTTCACATAATATCCGGCTTCATCCTCCTCCAGAGTAAGCGTGTCAGCAAGGCGTGTATGCTCGTCGCCGCTAAACATAAGAAAGTTCAATTTTTTCTTCCGCATAGTTGCGAAGAACTCATCCATGGTGGAGAATGTGACTTTGATGAACGTCATATGCTAATGTGTTTGTAATAGCCTAAAGCTGGAAAAATTCCCTGGCGATATCGCGGCTCCCTTTTGAAAATCCAAGAAAACTGAGCCGGCCCTTGTGTTGACAAAGTTGAAGTAATGTCCGACGTCAGATCCCTCCTGCATTCCAAATACTAACCCTCGGGATCCAACAGGCAAGCTGCCAATTGACTCACTCAAAGCGCTGGACCCACTGATTGGACTGCTCCAAGTCTGCCCATAGATCTTTTCAAAAGAAGACAAATCGGTGAGTCCGCTTTTCCCAGCAACTGTCGCGTTGCCACCGGCTAGTATGTCATCCCCGTAGACTGCACACTCACCGCAGTTCAATGTATCGCGCAATGGATTCACGTTCCGCATCGAACGAAGATTTGCGAAACTTCCCCCTAACATGGTTTCTCCAGCCGTTCCACCCTCTGCGCCACCCCTCACCAGGTCCATAAGCCCCGTCTTGACCGCATTTTCGCCCACGGTCAATTCTCCCAGCGTAAGAATATTGCCGCCGGCGTTGAGGATATTTGCGGTAAGGCTGATGGCGGCCACCCCAAACGTAGTAATTCCTATTCCCGTGCTGAAATCCGGGCTGGTGACTTCGCCCCAAGCTTGCTGTATCGGGGTGGCATTGAGCACCGCGTCGGCTGCGAATTGGCCGGCGCTGAAGCCTGAGGACGACGGGGCAACGTCACTGGACCAAGCATAGTCAGTGCCCTGCCGCGCATTGGGTTGGCTGAGTATATATTGAAGCCAGGCCGGAATTTTGCCTCCGGAAGCGCCATCCGAGCACATTCCGGTCGGGTCGAATGCCCCGACAGGATTGAGGGCTGCGCAAAAGGCGTATAGGGACGGGTCTGCGTCGTGAGACAGCGGGTCCGCGCTCAACCAATACGAGCCAACAAGTCCGTACGGCCGTTTGCCAAGCTGGCAGGTTTGCATGGGATCAACCCATTTGCCACGCCAGGCGCTGGAATGTGCCAAGTCTGCGCCGTTGGCAAGCGGCAGAGGCCGGTAACCCGGAACCGCGTTGTAGGCTGTGACACGGCTGGAGTACCAGTTAAGACTGTTTTGCTGGTAAAGCGCATAGCCGTTTCCCCTCATGTCGCTGATGATTGGTGAGGCATACTGGCCGATTGTGCCGGTGGCATCAAAGCCGCCCACTCCGCTCATGCCCCCATAAGTGCCATTCGCATCCGGCCCGTAGATTTTCCAGGTCGTCACGCCGTTCACGGCAACCGCAAGCTCAAGGAATCTCACGGCAGGATCGTAGAATTGGCTGATCGTATTGGGGGAATTGGTGGCGCTGATGCCATTGGTAACAAGCGTGGTGATGGTTTGCAGCCTACGGTCCAGTCCATCATAGACCGCATTCCAGGAGTACCCGTTGCCGTTGGTGTCAAGATCGGTGACACCGTGCAACCGTCCCTTCGCATCCCAGGAAAGAGACTGAGTGCGGTTGCTGTAGCCGAATGAATTGTACCAGACACGGTTTGTCAATTCGCCGTCCCCGGAAAATGTGTTCACCACGCGGTCGGCGGCGTTATTGGTGAAACTGTTAGTCGCAGAGGCGGCGTAGAGTCCGCTCCAATTGACCGCGTTGACAACCAACTGGTTGCTGCCCGGAGCGAGTTCCAATTCCGTGCTCCAATTGGTTCCAACGGTTGTCACCGGCATTGGTTTGCCATTGACCAGCGCCGACACGGTGGCGGGGCCGGCGGTGTATCCGAATGCCTGGCGTTGCGCCGTGGAATTGGTCTCGCTGCTGATGCGGGAGAAGGCGTCCGTACCGCCGTTCCAAGTCGCGGCTGGGCTTCCCGGCGCGTTTCCGACATGGGTCAGGACACCCGGACCGCCAGTACTGCCGCTGTCAAAGGCAAAGGTGTTTGTCCAAGTGACATTGGTGCTCAGGTTAAGGATTTCCTGGGTGAGGCGGCGGCTTTGCGGCGCATACGAATAGCTGCGTCCATCCGTGAAATCAGGCCGGAACATGGTGTCGGTGGCCAACAAGCCGTCGCCCGTGTAGGCAAGATTCTCCGTGAAGACGGATGAACCATTGATGGTTGTGCCGGCAGCCAGCGGCCTCCCCGCTCCGTCTCGTTGGGTGATGGTCGCCACCATTGGCGGGACAGTGCGGGTGGAGAGTTGCCCGGCGGTATCGTAGGAGTAGCTGCCGCCTCCTGTGAGTCCATTGACCGATGCCAAGAGGCCATCGGCGCGCCAAGTGTAATTGTATCCAAAAGCGCCGAATCCAAGCTGGCTTCGACGGCCTGCTGAGTCCCGGCTGAATGCCGCCTGGTAGGCAAAACTGCCCGCCGAAATGTTGTCATTTTGCAATTGGCTGTAGGCGTCAAAGGCTGTCGTTACAGTCGTGCCGGGGCCGGTGTTGGTAGAGGCAAAACTTTCCGAAATATTTGTCATCAAACCGCGCGGGTCATAGGCCCATGACGTGACCAGATTGTGTTCGGGCAGTGGGCCGGAATAGGAATTGGACGCCGGACGCAAGAAGTTGTCATAATAGTGCGCGCAGGTCACGCCCCGGCCATCCGTGCTCGTTTGCAAGAGGCCGGTCAGACTGCTGTAGGCATAGCTGTTGCTGCGGGTAACGGCTCCACCGTACCCGACATCATAGTCGCACAGCATTTGCAGGTTGGAATTGAAGGTCGCTCGCCACGCAAGAGCTCCGGGCATGGTGCGGTTGGTCAAATTACCGGCAGCGTCAAACGCGAATGAATTGCTGGCCCCGTCCCGGTCAATCTTGAAGATGGGCCGATGAAGGCCGTCGTAGGCGGCGGTGGCCGATGACCACTGCGTCACCGCGCCCTTCGTAACGGTGTTATGCGTTTCGGAAACGAGGTTTTCGACCATGTCATATTGCCGCAAAATGAACTCCTGGATACCGGGCGAGGGATATGAAATGGAGAGAACCGGCTTGTTCTGGTTGTCGGTATAAACCGTGGAGATGAGGGCTGACGCGCCTGAACCCTGGGTGACGGTTTGGCTCTCGTGATCCGCCGAATATGCGGTGGTGGCAATGCGCACCAAAGCGCCGCTGGAAGCATGAACTTCCGTGTCTATGTTCCGGCCCAAAGCATCAAAGAGCGAAATGGTCTTTTCGCCGAGCGCGTTCTGATTTGTCGTGGCCAGACCGGCTGCATCATAATAGATGATGTTCGATTGCTGAACGGAAGCCGGAGAGCTTCCCGGCGCGCCGGGTGGAGTTGCATAGGTCACGACCGGTCCGGTGCTGGTCTTGACGCGGTTGAGGCCGTCGAAGGTGTTCGTGAAGGAATTATTGGCCTCATCGGTTCTGAGGATTTGGTTCCCGCGCCGGTCAAAGCCGGCAACATTGGTCGCCAGAGCCGTTCCGCCCGCATTGTAGAACGTCCGTGTGACCAGCAAATGAACATCGTCATAGACGGTTTGCCAATAGCTGCCATTGGGGAGATAATCCCGCTTGGGCCGCCCATCGAGCCAATACGTCCTGCCATTTGTGGCGCCGGAAGCATCCTGTCGGAAATAGGGCTGGCCGGTCTGCGTGTAAAGGGAATGCGAGTAGCCGCCCAAAGCATTGGTTGCGTAAGCCACCTGATTGCCCGGTTCGTAACCAAACGTCTCCGTGCTGAGGACACTTCCATTGGTTTCAACGACCTGCTGTGAAATCAAGCGGCCCAAAACGTCAAACCCGTTTGTTGTGACCGCTCCCTTCGGGTCCGTAATCGAGGTCTTGTTGCCAAAGCCGTCAAAGGTCTGTAAGGTGGTTGGATACTGGGCGTAACCATCAGGAGCTTCGACCCCAGCGCCGTTAATCATCCCCTGCGTCCGCCAATCGATCTCCTGAATGACCCTGCCCGCTCCGTCATAAACGTAATAGACGTACTCCTGCGGATTGGAACGTGGCCCGGCGTACCATTCAAGCTCGCCGTTCAGGTTATAGTAAAAGCTCTCGCTGGAAAGATTGTTGCTGTTCTGGTCGAATACTTGTCTCGAAATCATTCGGCCCATTGCGTCAAAGTCATATTGTGTCAGAGCGCCTCCGGCAATCTGGTCCTGGTAGAGTTGACCGCGAAGATTGTAGCTGAAATAATGAGTGACGGCAGGGTCGGTATCGGCGGGATCGTCCGGTGTGACCGGGTATTGAATCTGGCTTGTTTTGAATCCGTTGCTGTTGTAGGTAAAAGCCGTAACAGCCCCGGCGTTCGTCACGCTCGCAATCAAGCCGAATGCGGACGATCCCACATTGGTATAACCGAGCAGATTGGTTGCAACGGGAGTGCCGCCGCTGGTGCGGATGGCCTGGACCACCTTGAACGGGTCAACCGTACCATAGACGAACTGCATTCCATTGCCGACCGGGTCGGTCACGATGCTTGGCAGATTATTGACCGTGTACGTGCAGGTGTTAGTCGCCGTCTGATTATTGAAGCCTTCCCCTGTGAGGTTCCCCACAACAACCGTCTGCGTTACGTTGCCGTTGGTATCATAGAAGTTGGTGGTTGCCAGCCCGCGTTTATCCACGGTGCATTGCAGGCTGCGGGGATAATAGCCGGTTGCGCCATTGGGTGTGTCAGGAAACCAGACGCTGGTTGTGGTCTGACCCAAAGGATCAACCACGAGCGTAATCAGGTTTTTGGTGTAATAGTAAACAGTCGGATGGTGAAAAACATCCTGAACACCGGTGCTGCCGCTGATAAATTGATTGGTGATGCTGTTGGTGTAGAAAAAGTAGCCGTTGGTGACCAAAACCAGATTTGTTCCCACTGTCGAGGCCTGGGTCACAACCCGATTTGATGCGTCATAGGTGTTTGCAACAATGCGGCCGTCCGGTTTGATTTCTTGCAGCATCAAATGCGAGGAAACAAGATTGGTGACGCCGTTGGTGACAAAATTGTAGTGTTGATACTGGTATTGACACTGCGCATTGTCGGGGAGGGTCACGGTGATCAAGTCGCCGTAATTGTCGTAATCGTA
>Ga0181538_10003197_pt1 | contig 16200 bp, 16 predicted proteins | sample PEATcosm2014_Bin_40_FD_119773 | JGI IMG/M metagenome (GOLD analysis project Ga0181538, IMG submission 119773) | Peatland microbial communities from MTU Mesocosm Facility, Houghton, MI, USA - PEATcosm2014_Bin23_30_metaG | ecosystem: Environmental > Terrestrial > Soil > Wetlands > Peat | place...
GATTGTCAACGCCGAAAATGGCCCAAGCTATGGGTTGACCCCTTTAACGCTGAGCCCAACGCGCTCCCTCAGCCACAGCCGCCGGGGAGCCAAGCCCCGCCGAGTCCATGGAGCAGCGAATCTTCCAAAGCCGTAGGAAACGAAAAGAGCGGCGGCTGTTGGCTGCAGGGAACGGGTTAAGCGGATTGCTCATCTTGCGATCTCCGGGCTCCAAACGATATGATAGTTATCTTCGACTAGTTTTACACCCAACTTGCGCCCCAACTCACGCACCACATCGCGCACGTTCTCCTCCCATTCAGGACGCACGTGAGGATGATGCATCCTGTCGGGGATTTCGCAAAGGCCGACACTGCACCGCCAATCGTTGGACCCGGGGGGGACGGGGAAGCCCACCAAGTCGGTCTCCCCAGGTCCCAGAACCTGTCCTACCGTCGTACGGTCCCAGTCAGCCCAGTTAGTATCCTCAACCCAGCGACCGTCGGTGCGCACCTCGATACCTGATGGGTCACAGGTGAACAGGAGCGTAGTCCTGTTAGAGACCCAGAATACGGCAGTGCAATGGTTAGAGGCGTCCGGTATGTAATAAAATCGCCGCATTCCTGGGTCATTAGTATAAAAGGCAAGCGCGAGGCTCAGCTTTGGAATAGTTGGGACAGAGCAGAACAACCCCCTGCTGACAATAGCCAGTGTCAAAAGACCGAGAGCGGAATAGTTGAGAAGCCGGGATCTCATGTGTGCGCCGCCGTCGCTTAACGACTCAGGCAGGCCGGGACAATGGTGTCCGATTGTCAACCGAGAGCCGATCCCGGCCTTGCCTGGAGCCGGATGGTTATGCCATTGGCTTCTTCTTCTCATACTTTGACGCGGCGATGACCACAAGACTTTGCAGAAGCCAGCCGAGCACAAGCGCAACCGCAAACCAGAGCGCAACCCAACCAGCAACCATCGGTAAGAAACGCAATGGTTCCGCACCCGTGAGCAACGCCCAGACCCATCCCAGCACCAAGAGTCCAAGCGGCGCGTTCACGCCCTTGTTGTCGAATTGCACGAGGAGGCCGATCCCGACGAAGACGACCACCGAGGCGAGGCACCAGAGCCAACGATTTGCTTTATAGGTTCGCATTGGCATAACGAATAAGTTGAGCCGAGCGGCCGGTGAGGGCGAAAGTCCTTTCGAGCCATCGAGGCCCTTCGGAGACATGCCACGCGTATGGCTCCAACGCGTGGTTCTCCGGGCACGGGCCGCCGACTCCCGACAACTTGATCTCCAAACCACTAAGCTGCCGCCCACTCATAGCGTATAACTCTGCCAGCGGCCCCAGTACTTGCCAGTCCAACTTCGTTGACTGGCAAGTACTGGGGCCGTTGGCCTGACTATGATGTCCTTCCCTCATCTGGTAAAGATCATTTTAACGGCGAGCGAGTCCCGGGACCGGGGAACTATTTGTTTATTAGGAAAGAATTCCTACTATGCTGACATTGGTGGACAAACCGGGAATGAATTCCTAGTTCCATTAGCATACTTGAGGAGCCTATGGAAATGAATCAGAGAAGTCAAGCCCGAAGTGGGCACGGTTGGAAGAGGCGTCGGGGGCCGGACGGCGACCTGATCGTGCCCAATCCGAAGTTGAAGCTGTTGGACCAAGTGCGGGAGGTGATGAGGCTCCGGGCAGTTGATGGTTAAGAGTTGAGGGTTGAGGGTCAACGCGTTACGAGCGATTTCCTCAACCCTCTAAGCATGCGGCTCTGCTTCTCCGCGGCACGATAGAGCAGGTCGTAGTCAGCCGGATTCAGAAACCCTTGGTTGCGACCGATAGTTGCTGATGGTGAACATAGTGGTGACCGGTTTAGCCCCTCAATTCTCAACTTTCAACCCTCAACTGGCCTGCGCTTGCGGGTGCACGATCTCGACTTCGAGGTGAAGCAACTCATGGTGAGGGACGGGAAAGGCGCAAAGACCGGTTCACGGTGCTCGCCGAAGGGATCATCCCGGCGTTGCGGGAGCATTTGGCCAATGTGCGACTGACGCATCAGGAGAATTTGGCAGCGGGCTACGGCGCAGTTTATTTGCCTGGTGCGTTGGACCGGAAGTACCCGGCGGCAGCGCGAGAATGGGGTTGGCAATACGTATTTCCAGCACGCGACTTGTCCACCGACCCCCGTTCGGGCGTGGTGCGTCGGCATCACTTGGACGAAGCTACCATCAACAAGGCCATCAAAGCGGCTGTGGCACGGGTGGGGACTGCCATGGGAGCCTCATGGGAGCCTCGCCGTAGGCTCCCCGTAGCACCTCTTATCGCGGATAAGAGGTGCTACGGGGAGGCTACGGCGAGCATATGGTGTGGTCCCGGGGGCGATATGGAGACAACAGCGAACGGGAGGGAACACCGAAACATCCAACACCCAACATCCGACATCCAGCCGCGCGTCAGAATTCAGCGTTGCCCGGGGTGCGGGCGAAGGGGATCACGTCGCGGATATTCGGCACGCCGGTCAGAAACATGAGCAGCCGCTCGAAGCCAAGGCCGAACCCGGCGTGCGGCACGGTGCCGTAGCGCCGCAGGTCCGCATACCACCAGTAGTCCGTGGGCTTGAGCTTGTGGGATTTCATGTTCTCGAGCAGTTGGTCCGGGCGCTCCTCGCGTTGCGCGCCGCCGATGACTTCGCCGATCCCTGGAACCAGCACGTCCATCGCCGTGACGGTCTTGGCGTCTTCATTTAGGCGCATGTAGAAGGGCTTGATCTCCCGCGGGTAGTTGAACACGGTGGCCGGGGACTTGAAATGCTCCTCGGTGAGGAAGCGCTCGTGCTCGGATTGCAGGTTTGCCCCATACTCCACCGGGAACTCGAATTGCTTACCGGACTTCTTCAGAATTTCGACGGCCTCGGTGTAAGGCACGCGGATGAAGGGCCGCTCGACGACGAACTTGAGCCGCTCGTGCACGCCTTTATCGACAAACTTGGCAAACAGCGCGAGGTCCTCGGCGCAGTGCTCCAGCGCGCAACGCGCCATGCCTTTCATGAACTCTTCGGCCAGGTCCATGTCGCCTTGCAAATCACAGAAGGCCATCTCCGGCTCGATCATCCAGAACTCGGCGGCATGGCGCGCGGTGTTCGAGTTTTCGGCACGGAAAGTCGGGCCGAAGGTGTAGATGTTGGAGAGCGCGCAGGCGAACGTCTCGCCTTCGAGCTGGCCGCTGACGGTCAGGTAGGCGGGTTTGCCGAAGAAGTCCGCCTGAGGCTTCTCGTCAATGTTGCCCTTGAGGACGGTGACGCGGAACATCTCACCCGCGCCCTCGCAGTCGCTAGCGGTGATGATCGGCGTGTGCACATAGACGAAGTCGCGTTCCTGGAAGAACTGATGCACGGCGAACGCGAGCCGGCTGCGCATACGGAACATGGCGCCGAAGAGATTCGAGCGCGGGCGCAGATGGGCAATGGTGCGCAAGAACTCCTGGGTGTGGCCCTTCTTCTGCAACGGATAGGTCGCGTCCGCCGGGCCGATCAACTGGACGCGCGTGGCGCGCAGCTCCCATTTCTGGCCCTGCGCCGGGGAGGCCACGAGCTTTCCCTCGACCACTGCCGACGCCCCTGTAGTGAGCTGGGGGAGGTGTTCAGAGCCTGGCGTACCGGCATCCACGACCACCTGTACGTTTGCGAGACAGGAGCCGTCGTTGAGTTCGAGGAAGGAGAAGCCCTTGGAGTCGCGCCGGGTGCGGACCCAACCTTTGACGGTCACTGCTTCCTTCGGTTCGGTGGCTGCCAGGATGTGTTTAATTAGTGTGCGCATTTGAGTGTGTTGGCCGCTTCAATCTCGCCGTTAGCCTAGCGGAAAAAGCTTGGGCTGCAAGGCTCCACCCGGACTCAACTACGCCACGGGGTACTTTTGAATGTCAGCAGCATCGAACCGCGCACTTGAGAATTCGATTGCCTGGCCTGGTTCCGTAGGACGGAAGGCGTGGGCAATGCCGACTCGGATGACCGCAAGGTCGCCGGCCCGAAGTGTCACCGACGCGCTGGCTTTGGATTCAATGTCCGTCACGCTGAGCAAGACCTCGCCCCGAATCACATAAACCAGCTCTTCTTTGACCTTGTGGTAGTGATTGCCCCGCACCTGGCCAGGAAGAAGTTCAATGAAGGCCATATAACGGATCCCTTCACCGCCGTTGTGGAACTGAGCCAATTCACCTTGTGGCAACAACAGCCGCCTGAGGGCGGGGGCATCCGATTCCAGAGGCAACTGGAGCACTGGGACAGACTGCGTGCGGACCTTACCGTTCAGGAATGTGGATTCGGGCATGATTATGGGCAATTAACCGTAGATTCCTGGCTGCCGGGCGATGCCATTTGAATAATCAGTGTGCGCATGTGAGTGACCTGGCTGCTTCCATCTCGCCGTAAACCTAGCTGAAATATTCCGTTCCGCAAGGTTCGAGTCGAGCGGTAGGGCGAGCGCCTTCGCAAGCGCGAACATTCGCAGAGACAGGGCTCGCGGGGACGGCCGCCCTCCCTGGGCTAGTGCACGGCCGCCCCGCCCGGGGTGCGCTTCACCCGCTTGAACAGCAAGACTAGCGGCAGACAGAAAAGGCAGAGGAACCCGAACAGCCGGAAGTTCTCGACGAACGCCCAAAGCGACGACTGGCCCAGCAGGGTGTTGTAGATCAGGCCGTGCGCCTGCATCTGAGCCAACACCGGACCGCTCTGTGGCATGAGGGCCTTAGTGGCCGCCGCGAGCCGTTCCACATAGACCGGGTCAAACGGCGTCAGGTGCCCCACCATCAACGCCTGATGCACCTGGGCGCGACGAACGATGATAGTGCTGACGAACGCGATGCCGAAGCTGCCGCCGAGGTTGCGCATGAGGTTATAAATCCCGGTCGCGTTCGCCATTTGATCCTGGCGCAGATAGCCCATGGCCGCCGTGGTCAGCGGCGTGAAGATGAAGCTGATGGCGATGCCGTTGAGCACGCTCGGGAGGATCACGTTGCGCATGGAGATTTCCAGGTTGATGTTACCCAACCAAAACGACGAGGCCGCCAGCAGGCTGAACCCGATGGCGATAAGCACCCGGTTTCGCACCCGTCCCACCAGGCGGCCCACGAGGAAGGTCGTGACAAACGCCCCCACACCGCGGGGACTCAGGGTAAGGCCGCTCTGCAATGCCGAGTAGCCCATCAGGGTCTGCAAGAAAATAGGCAGCGCCGCCGTGGTGCCGTACAACACAGCCCCCAGTACGGTCATCAGCAGCACCCCGGCGGCGAAGTTTCGGTTCTTGAGCACCTGCAAGTTAACGATCGGATGCCCGGTGCGCATCTCGCGGACCACAAACCCCAGAAAGCACACCACCGAGATCACGGCAAACCACCGCATCCACTGCGACGCAAACCAGTCTTCTTGCTGGCCCTTATCGAGGATGACCTGCAAGGTGCCGAGCCATACGGCCAGCAAGGCGAACCCAGTGAAATCAACCACTCCGGCTTTGGCGTTCTTGATGTAGGGTGGGTCTTCCACAAACGCCTGGGCCATCAGCATCGCAAGAATGCCCACCGGCAGGTTGATATAGAAGATCCAGCGCCAGGAATAGTTGTCGGTGATCCAGCCGCCCAGCGTCGGGCCCAGGATCGGCGCGACCACCACTCCCATGCCGAAGGTCGCCATGGCGACGCCCCGTTTCTCGGGCGGGAAACTCTCCAGCAGCACCGCCTGGGAGATGGGCACCAGCGCGCCGCCGCCGATGCCTTGCAGAATGCGCGCGACGATGAGGAAGCCCAGGTCCGGCGCCATGCCACAGAGTACTGAGGCCAGCGTGAACAGACCGATGCATACCGTCAGCAGACGTTTCCGGCCGAACCGCATTCCCAGCCATCCGGTCATCGGCAGCACGATGGCGTTGGACACCAGGTAGCTGGTCAACACCCACGTGGACTCCTCGGTCGTGGCCGAGAGGTTGCCGGCGATATGCGGCAACGCGACGTTGGCCACCGAGGTGTCCAGGATCTCCATGAACGTGGCCGCCATGACCGCCGTGGCAATTAGCCACGGATTATGGCTCGGCCTCCACGGCGCGGAGTGCGCGCCGGGTGTGGTTGTCGGGTTGTCCGCCATCAGATGGTAAGGACGCTTTCCACAGCGTCCCTGGAATCCCCCAGCCGAATAAGTGGGACGCTGTGGAAAGCGTCCTTACCGGAGGTGAAGTGGGACGCGGTGGAACGCGTCCTTACCAAAGAGATGGTAGCGCACTGAGCCATTCGTTTTCAGTCACCGAGCCACTGGATGTCATGGACACGCCCTTGGAAAGGCCAGTCGTCTGGATTCTTCACCAAGCCCTTTCGCAGCGGGTTTTCGCGAACATAAGCCAGCTTCTCCTCATACTCGATCCGATCCCGCATCCGATGGTGGAACGACCGGCGTTGCCAATCCCATGCCTCGTCGGTGTGTTGTCGGCTGAACAGCCGCTTCCAGAATGTGATCCATGCATCAATGCCGAAATGGAGGTCATACGGCGCGCAGAAGAAATGCAGGTGGTCGGGCGAGCAGATAATAGCCCGCCCGCCACGCTGCGGCCTGGTCGCGCCAGATGTCCACCAATGAGGACTGCACCGCCGGCTGGTTCATCCAGGGCACTCGATCTTTAGCGTTAACCGTCACGAAGAAGATATTGGTGTGGCCGATGAAAACGTGCGCCCCAGCCGCAGGTGTCTTGCGGCCCACTCCAGGATGCGCCCCGTAGCCTGCTGTCATGACGTGAAATCTGCCCCGAGCATGGCTGAAGGTAAAGCGCGTTTCGACGTTGGTAAGGACGCGTTCCACCGCGTCCCACTTCGCTGTCAGGGACGCAGTGGAATGCGTCCTTACCATAGACAGAGTGGGACGCGGTGGAACGCGTCCTTACCATCATGTGCGCTTGCGCGCCGCCGCCTTCCACCACAACACCCCGATCACTAAGGTCCCGACCGCCGCCACAATGAGGACGACCGATTCTGAAATCACATACCCTTTGACATGCACGCTCGGCACCACTGACATTCCGGGGCCCAGCACATGCCCCGCCTCAACCGGCTCGTCGAACAGGATTTTGACCGGGATGCGCTGAACCACCTTGACATAGTTGCCAACGGCATTCTCAGGCGGCAACAGGCTGAACCGCGCCCCGCTGCCGGCCATGATGCTTTCAACGTGACCTGCGAACACGCGGCCACCAGCGGAATCAACCGTAATCTTCACCGTCTGACCCGGGCGAATGTGCTCCACTTCCGTCTCCTTGTAATTGGCAGTGACATAAAGCTCGCTCGGCACCAGGGCCATGAGCTTCTGGCCGACCTGGACGTAATCGCCGCTCTCCACGGCCTTCTTGGTGACGTAACCATCCGCCGGCGCAGTGACGCGCGCGTAAGACAGGTTCAGTTCGGCGGCCTGCACATCCGGCTCCGCCTGGCGCGCCTGCGCTTCGCCGCGCTCGAACGCCTTTTGCGCCGCCTCCACCTGTGCCTGCGCCTCGACCACTTTCGCCCGGTTGCTAGCCCCCTTTTCCCGGGCAGCATTGAGGCTGGCGCCTGTAGTTGTTGCCGCCGCCTTCGCCGAATCGAACTCCTGGGCGGAGATGGTGCGGTTTTGAATCAGCTCTTCCGCACGCTTGAGATCCGCCTTGGCCTTCTCCGCGGTCGCCTGGGCCGCGTCAGCCTCGGCGGCGCTTTGCTTGGCGGTGGCCTCGGCGCTGGCGACCTGGGTGCGGCTCAGCGCAACCGTGGCTTTGAAGAGCGCAACGTTGGCCCGAGCGGATTCCAGTGCGGCGCGCTTCTGGTCCAACTCCACCGCCAGGTCGCGCGGGTCAATCTCCAAGAGCAAATCCCCAGCTTTGACCGCTTGATTGCTGTTGACGTGGACCTTCTTGACCTGGCCGGGGACCTTAGGCGCGATGGAAATGACATCGGCATCGAGGAACGCATCATCCGTGGATTCGTGCGTCAGGGTCTCAGCCAAATAACGCAGGCCGAAGAACAGCAGCCCAAATAGAACCGCAGTTCCAACGACGATCACCGGTGCTCGCTGCCAAAACGACCGCTTGCCTTCGGCCGCAGCCCCGTCCCTCGCCCCATCAGATGAGGAGAGGGCTGGGACTTCCCCAGGTTCCTTATGCGCTTGTTCCATATTCATTACTCAAGACGCAAAGCTCACAACTTACAATTCAAAACACGAAGCCCGCCCGCTAAACCCTGCCCTCTGGCCCCCCATTTCAGCTTTTCGGCATCGCCTCCTGACTTTAGACTTTAGACCTTGGACTTTGGACTCTAGACCTTAGATTTTAGAAGTTGATGCAAGCGCTGCCGCCGTCATGTCCGCCTCTACCAGAACTGCCCCCGCTCTTCTGGACCCGGGTTGCCGAGCAGATTGCCTATTGGCAGGACTTCTTCGCGCACTCGGACCCCGAGGAAACTTACCCCGACGAGATGCGCAAGATCTGCATCGCCCGCATCAAAGCACGCCTCAAGCGCATTTACGCCGGCAAGAACGCTGGCCGAGCACTCTTCGAGATGGCCGACTACGTCGCTTGCCTCACCGTAATCGACTCGCGCAATTAGTTCTGCTTCGGGTCGTGTTCTTGCGCAAATGCCGGGAGCCCCGCTGCAAGCCAACGGTCCATCCCGCTTCCGCTAAACCTTCATTATTGGCTGCTTTCAGCTTGCGTCGGTTGAGGTTTGGCATTAGTCATAGGGCACATATATGGCAAAAGCATTAACCAAATCACAAATCGTCGCATCGGTTGCGGAAACTGTCGGGCTTACCAAGAAGCAGGCTGGTGAAGTTCTCGAGGCCATCGTGGCGCTCGCGTACAAGAACGCCAAGAATAGCTTCACGCTTCCTGGGCTGGGCAAGCTGGTGCTCGTGAACCGGAAAGCCCGCATGGGCCGTAATCCGGCCACCGGCGCGGCTATCAAGATTCCCGCCAAACGCGTCGTGAAGTTCCGCGTGGCCAAGGCAGCGAAGGACGCAATCCTGGGCACGAAGTAAGTCGGATCAGTTCATTGTTGTTGTGAAGGCGGAGGATTTTCCTCCGCCTTTCTGGTTTCAATTCTGGGTCGCGCGTGAAGACCTATCCGCTTTATCTCAATGGGGCGTTCGTGCAAAGCGAGCCGGCGTGGGACGTAGTCAACCCCGCCAGCGAGGAACCCTTCGCCAGGATTTCCACCATCGACCGCGCGGGGCTGGCCCAGGCCATAGCGGATGCTCACGCGGCGTTCCCGAGCTGGCGCGGGCTTACCGCCAAGGCGCGCGGCGAATATCTCCGGCGAATCGCCGTTGAGCTGGAACGCCGCCGGGATGAGGTCGCGCGCCTACTCAGCACCGAGAACGGCAAACCACTGGCCCAAAGCCTGACCGAGGTGGCCATGTCTGTGGACCATCTCCAGTGGTTCGCCGAGGAAGGCCGGCGCGCTTATGGGCGCTTCGTCCCGCCGCAGACCCAGGGCAAGCGCAACCTCGTCATCAAGTCACCCATCGGGGTGATCGGCGCCATCAGCCCGTGGAATTTCCCGCTGGTACTGGCGGTGCGCAAAGTGGCGCCCGCACTCGCCGCTGGCTGCCCGGTGGTGCTCAAGCCGGCGCGGCAGACGCCGCTGAGCTGCATCGCTTTCGCCGAGTGCGTGCAGGCGGCGCAATTGCCCAAGGGAGTCCTGCAAGTGGTGTGCGGGCCGTCCGATCAGTTCGGCGAGGAGTTTCTCAGCAACCCGCTTTGCCGCAAGGTGACGTTCACCGGCTCGACGGAGGTTGGCAGGGTGCTCATCCGCCATGCCGCCGACACGGTCAAACCGCTCTCGCTCGAGTTGGGCGGCAACGCCCCGCTGCTGGTGTTCGACGATGCGAACCTCGAGGTTGCGGTGGAGGGAGCGCTGCTGGCCAAGATGCGCAACACCGGTCAGTCCTGCATCGCCGCGAACCGCCTTTTCGCGCAGCGGCCCATCTACGGACGCTTCCTCGAAGCCTTTGCCGCCCGGGTGAAGTCGCTGAAGGTGGGAGAGTTTTCCGAACCGGGCGTGGAGATCGGACCGCTGATCGATGCTGCCGCCATGCGTCATGCGCTCGACCTCGTTCAGGATGCCGCGGGGCGCGGCGCGCGGGTGCTTTGCGGCGGCGGGCGCTTGGAACGCAAAGGGTTCTTCTTCGAACCGACCGTCCTGGCAGATGTTCCGGCGGACGCGTTGTGCCGACGTGCGGAGATCTTCGCACCGGTTGCCCCGGTGACCGCGTTCGACACGGAGGAAGAGGCCATCAAGTTGGCCAACGACACCGCTCAGGGTCTGAGCGCTTACGCTTTCACGCGCGACCTTAGCCGCGTGTTCCGCCTGACGGAACGCCTGGAAGCAGGGATGATCGGCATCAACGACGGGCTGCCCACCACCAGCAACGCGCCCTTCGGCGGCGTCAAACAAAGCGGCTGGGGGCGCGAGTTGGGTTGCGAGGGCCTCGAGGCTTTCCTGGAAACCAAGCACATTTCAATCGGCTTGGGTAGCAACGAAGTCTGACACAGTCATGCTTCAGTGGTTGGGGGAATTGGGAGGTCCACGAGCGTGGCTCCGCCGTTGTGACCGGCGATACGCATGAGTCCGGCGGCAGACCTTGTGGGCGTTAAACTGACGGTCTCGCTTAATCTGATCGAGTCATTAAACGTAACCCTGAAGTCGCTGCTGCAAGCTGGACCGCGGCCAGCCGCATAAAGACTGGACAACCAGAGACTGTTCCAGCATTCTCGGCGTGTGGCCATGGGGCCGCGTTTAAACCCAGGTTCATCGTATGGAAGAATCTCAGTTGACACCCGAACTGCAGCCGGAGGCTCCACCACCGCCCACCTCGTCGCTGAGTGGCCGGCTTTTCAATGTATTTGCCACCCCGGGGGACGTATTTCAGGAAGTGAAGACCGCCAAGCCTTCAGCGGCCAACTGGGTCGTGCCGGCATTGATTCTCATCGTGGTAAGTTGGGTGACGGCGTGGCTGGTCTTTTCGCAAGAGTCGATCAAGCATCAGTTCAGCGAGATGACCGACCAGGCCATCCAGAAGCAGATCGAGAAGAGCCACATGAGCGAGCAGCAGGCCGAGCAGGCGCGCGCCATTGGAGAAAAGTGGGCACAGATCATGGCCAAAGTAGCCGCCATCCTGGCCCCGGTGTTCGTGGGTTTCGTTACGCCGCTCTTCTGGGGTCTGATCATCTGGTTGGTGGGCGCGAAGGTTTTGAAGGGGGACTTTCCCTATATGAAAGCGGTGGAAGTCGTCGGACTGGTGAATATGGTCAATGTCCTGGACGCTATCGTGAGGACATTGCTGATCATCGGCATGGGCAATCTCTACGCCGCGCCCGGCCTGGTGCTATTGGTGAAGGATTTTGATCCCCAAAACACAGTGCACGGGCTGCTGGCGCTGGTGAATGCGATGACATTTTGGGTGCTGGCGTTGCGCGCCATGGGCCTGGCGCGGCTCAGCAGCGTATCCTTTACCAAAGCCGCCCTGTGGGTCTTTGGCATCTGGGCTGGCTACAACGCTTTCTTCATCGGCTTGGGGATGCTGATGAAGGCCTTCTTCAAGCGGATTGGCGGATGAGCCCGCCCGCAAGGACAGGGGGGCGCCGCCACCCGCTCTCGGAAGCAGCACATGCCGTGAAACAAAATGGCTCCAACCATGTCTGAATAACTAACTGAAATGGCAAAGTCTAAAAAGCGCAGAAGGATCCTGGTCTTCTCGATCATCGTGGTGGCCCTGGGGGGTTTGACGGCGGTGGTTATTCTCAAGAAGCGGGACATCGTTACCACCGTCCAGACGGAGAAGGTCACCCGGCGCGATCTTACTGAGTTGGTGATGGCCAACGGCCGAATCCAGCCCGTCCTGCAAGTCAAGATCAGCGCCGAGGTCAGCGGCGAGATCATCGCCCTGCCGGTCAAGGAAGGGCAGAGTGTCAATAAGGGAGACCTCCTGGTTAAAATCAAGCCGGACCTTTATATTGCCGCGGTCAACCAGGCCAAGGCCCTTTATGAATCCGCGCAGGCCGGCAAGGCGCAATCCGTGGCAAACCTCGAAAAGGCCGAGGCGGATTATGTCCGCAATAAGAACCTGTTCGAACAAAAGCTGCTTTCAGAATCCGACTTTATCGGTTTCAAGGCCGCTGACGAGATCGCCAAGGCGCAATTGGAAAGCAGCCTGCACCAAGTCGAAAACGCCAAAGCCCAGGTCGCCAGTGCCCAGGATTCTTTGGACAAGACGATTATCACCTCACCGATGACCGCGACGGTAAGCAAGCTCAGCCTGCAATTGGGCGAGCGCGTCGCCGGCAACACAATGATGGCCGGCACCGAGATCATGACGATTGCGGACCTCAATGAAATGGAGACGCGCGTGGACATCGGCGAGAACGACGTCGTGCGGATTGCGCCGGGGCAGAAGGCGAAGCTGGAGGTGGACGCTTTCAAGAAGCGCAAATTCAATGGCGTGGTGACCGAGATCGCCAATTCGTCCAAGGACGCCGGGCAGGCGAGTTCGGGCAGCACCCAGGAGGCCACTAAGTTCGAGGTGAGAATCCGGATCCAGGAAAAGGAGGCGTTCCGGCCCGGCATGTCCGTGACCGCTGAAATCGAAACCGCCTACCGCACCAACGCGCTCACTGTGCCGTTCGCCAGCGTCACCACCCGTCCGCCAAAGGAAAAGGAGAAGAAGCCTGACGCGAAGCTTGCCGCCCTGGCTGACCCGCCCGGGACCAACTCGCCAAAGGCCGGCACTAACGCAGCGGCACCGAAGGCCAGCCACTCAGCGGCCACAACCAATGCGCTTTCCGCCGGCACCAATGCTCCCGCCGCCGACGGCACCAATGTCGCCAAGTCCGACAAGAAGTCGAAGGATGCCGTCAAGCAGGTGGAGGTAGTGTTCGTGATGGAAGGCGACCACGCGAAAATGGTGCCGGTGAAGATCGGCATCAGCGACGACAATTATTGGGAAATCACCGAAGGCCTCACCGAAGGCCAGGAGGTGGTTTCGGGCAGCTTCAAGGCCATCACCCGGGAACTGGAAGATGGCAAGAAGATCCGCAAGGGCCCGTCGATGGGCGACAAGGAGAAGTCAGCCGAGAAGAAGGAATAAGTCATGCCCCTGATCCGGCTCCACAAGATCTCGCGCCGTTACCAGATGGGAGCGGAGACGATCCACGCGCTGCGGGAGGTATCGCTGGAAATCCAGCGCGGGGAATACGTGGCAATCATGGGGCCGTCGGGCTCGGGCAAGTCAACGCTGATGAACCTGATCGGCTGCCTGGATACGCCGACCGCGGGCGAATACGAATTAAATGGCATTCAGGTAAGCCAGATGGATGACAACCGCCTGGCGGAGATCCGGAACAAGGAGATCGGTTTCATCTTCCAGACCTTCAATCTGCTGCCGCGCTCCGACGCGCTTCGCAACGTTGAACTCCCCTTGATCTATTCCGGCATGCCCTCCGAAGAACGGCGGGAGGTCGCGCTGGAGTCCTTGCGCAAAGTCGGGCTGGCAGACCGGATTCATCACCGGCCCAACGAATTGTCCGGCGGACAACGCCAGCGCGTTGCGGTGGCTCGCGCCCTGGTTAACCGTCCTTCCATCCTGCTGGCGGATGAGCCGTCCGGAAACCTGGATACCAAAACCGGCGTCGAGATTCTAGCGCTGTTCGCCGAGCTCTCCAAGCAGGGCAATACGATCATTGTGGTGACGCATGAGGAAGACGTTGCCAAACACGCGCGCCGCATCCTGCGCATCCGCGACGGGCTGATCGCCAGCGACGAGCAGCAAGGCGAGGTGCGGGAGCCGAAGCCGGAGGAGCCGGTTGCCGCCAGCGTGTAAGCGATGAAACCGGCGCGGGCGCTGCGTCGCCTCTGACCCTCGACATGAACCTGTTAACCGAGCTTAAGGAGGGTCTGGCCATTTCGTGGGGCGCGATCCGCGCCAACAAGATGCGCTCGGTGCTGACGACGCTGGGGATCGTGATTGGCATCGTCACGGTCACGCTGATGGGCACCGCGATCGAAGGCTTGAACAACGCTTTCCTCAAGGCCATTTCCACCATGGGCGCCGACGTGCTCTATGTGTCGCGCGAGGACTGGTCCGGCTCGGGTTCGGAGGAGGAGTGGCGCAAAATCCAGAAGCGGCCCCGTCTCACGATCGAGCAGGCCGGCGCGCTGGAGCGGGATTTGACGCACGCCATCGCGGTGACGCCGGTCGCCTTTGATCAGCGGCTGATCAAATACGAGAAACGCGACGCCAGCGGCGTCCAGATCGTCGGCTCGACCGACCAGCTTTTGCTGACGGGAGGTGTTTCGATGGCCGACGGGCGATTCCTTTCCGCGGCCGACGCGGCGGGTGGCCGGCCCGTATGCGTGATCGGTTCGACCGTGGCCACGAATCTCTTCCTGAGGGAATCGCCGCTCGGGAAACGGATCCTGATCGGCCAGCGGCCCTTTGAAGTCATCGGCGTGCTGGAGAAACAAGGCGATCTGTTTGGCCAATACGACAACCAGGCGATCATTCCGCTGCAGCAATTACTGGCCGCTTTCGTGCACACTCGTGAAGTGGAGATGATTCAGGTCAAAGTCCGGGACGTTGCGGACTTGGAGAATGCCAAAGACGAGTTGCACAGTGTCCTGCGCCGCGTCCGGCGCCTCGAGCCGGGCGATCCCGATGATTTCGCCATCAACCAACAGGAACAGGTCCTCGAGATGGTCCACAAAGTGACCGCCATCATCGGCGGGATCGGCTTGTTTATCACCGGGCTGTCGCTCTTTGTCGGGGGCATCGGCATCATGAACATCATGTTCGTCTCCGTCGCCGAGCGGACGCGCGAGATCGGCATCCGCAAGGCCATTGGCGCCAAGCGGCGGACCATTCTGCTGCAATTCCTGGTCGAAGCCGCGACAATCTGCCTAATCGGCGGCGCGATCGGGCTCGGCATTGCGTGGCCGCTGACCCTGTTGATGCAACAGTACATGCCGGCGACGATGTCGCCGTCCGTGGTCGGCCTGGCTTTGCTCGTATCGCTGATAACGGGAGTGCTGTCGGGCTTTGTCCCGGCTTGGCGCGCCGCACGGATGGACCCGGTGGAAGCGCTGCGAACTGGGGACTGAAACGTGAAACGCGAAACGTGATCGACAAAAGGCGAGAGCATGAGTTTTGAGGAATGGCTGAAGTCGGTTCCGTTGGAGATAACGGGTGATTCCCTGTGGAAGATGGAAGCGTATCGGTTGGCGCTTTTCGCGGCAGACCTTGCCTGGCGCGACGTGACGAAATTGGCCGGGGACAGGCGTACGTTAGAACTGGCAGGGCAATTGTATCGTGCTGTCGGCTCGATAGAGGCGAACATCTCGGAAGGCTATTCGCGCGGCAGCGGCAGAGACCGCGCCCGGTTTTACGAATACGCTTTGGGCTCGGCTCGGGAAAGCCGCGGTTGGTATTATAAGGGGCGTTATGTGCTGGGAAATTCCGTAGCAGAGCATCGTCTTAAGCTTCTCACGCAAATGGTTCGTCTGCTGCTTGCCATGGTGCCCGACCAGCGCGCTTATGGCTCGTTCCTGAAAGAGGACAGCCCTGCATATCCTGCCGAACAGAATGATCCGACGCTGGCAGACTCGCTCCAGCCCGAGCCGTTTCTGCGATTACTCCAAGACATCCCCATCCCATAATCACGTTTCACGCATCACGTTTCACCTCTCCATGCTCCCCAAAGGCGTAACCATCCTGATTGCCGAGCTCCGCGAGAGCCTCCGCATGGCTCTGACCGCCGTGGCCGCCCACAAGCTCCGTTCCGCCCTGACTCTGCTGGGAGTTCTGGTCGGCGTGTTTTCCATCGTCGCCGTGATGACGGCCATGCGGGTGATGCAGACGGTCGTCGAATCCGAGCTCAGCCAACTGGGCGACCAGACCTTCATGGTTCGCAAGTTCCCCACCATCCTCTTTTCCATGCCAGAAGGGCTGGAGAAGATCCGGCGCCGGAAGAACATCACGCTCCAGGAAGGTCGCCGGTTGATGGAGAACGTCACGCTGGCGAAGGGCATTGGCGTCGAGAGCTACTTCTGGGCGGGTCAAATCCAAACCCAGTACAAGCGGTCGTCGCCTGATGTGCGTCTCTATGGCGAGACCCCCGGCAGCTTCCCCGCCCGCAACTGGGTCGTGCAGGAAGGCCGCGGAATCGCCGAAGCC
>Ga0181538_10003203_pt1 | contig 16173 bp, 12 predicted proteins | sample PEATcosm2014_Bin_40_FD_119773 | JGI IMG/M metagenome (GOLD analysis project Ga0181538, IMG submission 119773) | Peatland microbial communities from MTU Mesocosm Facility, Houghton, MI, USA - PEATcosm2014_Bin23_30_metaG | ecosystem: Environmental > Terrestrial > Soil > Wetlands > Peat | place...
CCAGTTTATGGGTCAACCACTGGCGGTAACGCGCCCGGATGGTGGGGCGAATGTTGCCGCCGTGCACGTGCGAAAACTCGCGTATGAAACACGAATCCCAAAGGCGGGTCCGCTGCGCGGCCGTGGCCTTCAAATTACAAGTGTCTTCCACGGTGACGCAGAAGCAGGTGGGGCACACGCTCGTGCAGTTCGTACAGCTCAAGCAACGCGCTCCCACCTTGTCCCACTGCGAGTGTTCGAGGTTGTCGTACAGCAACTTGGGCAAATCTTCGGTTCTAAGCTGTTTCTCAATGGATCGTTCGGCTTTCTGGAGGGCCTGTGCGGCGCGGCCCAGATCGAACGCGGAGGCGCGCTCCCAGGAGGTGTCGCGCAACATCTCCGAGCCCATTTCGGAACCCACTTCGATGACGAAAGCGTCCGCCAACTCCGTCAACGCCAGGTCAAAGCCCTCGGTCGCTTTGGGACCGGTCTTCATCGAACTGCAGAAGCAGGTCGAGTAGGCGCGTCCGCAGTGGGCCGCTAGTATAAAAATACGCTCCCGCTGGCGAGCGTAGTGCGGGTCACGGAATTCACCGCTCAGGAAAACGCGATCTTGAATTGCAATCGCACTCAACTCGCAGGCGCGAACGCCAATGAAAGCTCGCAGCGGAACGGTTTCGTCCGCCGGTTTGAATACCCACTTCCCGTCCGTTTTCTCCGCCGAGAAGAGCTTCAAATTAGGCTGATGGAGAAACCTTTTCCAACTCTGCGGCGTCACGCCGTAACCGAAATACTCCTGCGACTGGGTCTGCTTCAGGCGGTACTTGCCCGGCTCTTGTTCCGCTGTCCAACCGACCGGAAGGTCCTCGATCGCAGAGATCTCATCGAGCACCACCGCCCCGTCACGCAAAGTTGGGCCGACCAGGCTGAAGCCGGAAGCGCGCAGGTTGTCAAAGACCTTCTGTAAAGACAGCTTCGAGATGATGACGTTCGCCGAAATTCGGGGAAGGTCTTGTGCCATGTGAATCGAGCCTCCTGGAGGCAAGGAATTCTGATAGTCCGGTCAACGCCTCCCTGCCGGTGGCAGCCAACAAAGCCTTAACACGGAACACACCACGGAGGTAGCCGAGCAACCTGTAGGCCAAATGAAATCTGAAAAAAGGGAGGCGATGTTGACAAGTACAACATGTTTGACGCATTGCTTCGGACATTTGCGCTGTGAACGGGGCCCTATTGCGAACTCCTCATTCGCGCCATTTCCTTCATGTGAGTAGCGGCCGTCTGCCGGAGAAGCCGTAGCCGCCAACTGGGTCAACACACGCACCAGCACTCAAGTCCGGCAAATGAGGCACGATTCCCCTCCTTGGTAAGGAGGGGTCAGGGGTGGTTGTCGTACGCTGATCGTCCCGCACACCACCCCCTGCCCCTGCTCATGCTGAGGAGGGGAGTCATTTTCATGACAGTCGCTAAAGTTCGTCGGCCGACGAACACCCAGAAACCATGAAATACCGGGGAGCGCGGGCATCCTGCCCGCAGCCTGGAAGCAATTGCGGCACGAAAGGCGGGCAGGATGCCCGCGCTCCCCGATATTTTCAAAGCAGCGAAGAATCCCAGCAGTTGCTGCTCGAGCGGACTTTACTCTCCCAATGCCCTTCCACTTCGGGTAAAATCGCCCGCTGGAATGTGCGGGCCAGGAAATCGACGCCAGACAGCAGGTCGCATGATCGCAACCGTCACGCTGAACCCGGCAATTGACAAGAGTCTCACAGTTCCCCGCTTTGAGGTCGGCAAGACCAATCGTGGAGAAGTTGCGCGTACCGATGCAAGCGGCAAAGGAATCAATGTCGCGATGGCGTTGAAGCAATTCGGCGCGGAGGTTTGTGCGCTCGGCTTTATGGCAGGAAACGACGGCCAGTTTATCCTCGAGGCTCTGGCCTCGAACGGTATCCCAGCGGACTTCGTCACCGTTCCGGGTGAAACGCGGGTAAACCTGAAAATCCGCGACCCTGTCTTCCAAACGGAAACAGAGCTTAACGAGCCCGGGTTCCACGTACAGCCGAAGCATCTCGACGCGCTAAAAGGAAAAATCAGAGAATACGCGGCGCACTGTGAGGTGATGACTTTCTCGGGAAGCTTGCCGCCCGGCGCCCCGCCCGACACCTATCGAGAACTCATGGGGATCGCAACGGCTCAAGGGTCAAACTGCATGCTGGACACCGGCGGCGCGGCCCTGAGGCTTGGCATACAGGCCAAGCCTACACTTGTCAAACCCAATCGGGCGGAAGTTGAAGAACTGCTTGAGCGTGCCCTGCCGGCCCGGCGTGATCTGGCCGACGCAGCCTCAAAGCTGCTCGAGTTGGGCGCAGGAATAGCCCTGATCTCGCTCGGGGCAGAGGGGGCTGTCGCAGCCAGCGAACGGGAACTCGTGGCGGCGCGCCCTCCGGCGGTGGCGGTGCGGAGCAGCACCGGGGCTGGGGACGCCATGGTGGCCGCATTTGCTTATGGGGAAATCACACACCTGTCCTTTCGCGAGTCCTTCCGCCTCGCCATGGCCGCCAGCGCCGCCTCCGTGACGCTGGAAGGTACGAAGTTCGCCGATCTAGCGGCAATCAACCGCCTGCTGCCCGAAGTCCAAGTCGAAGACATCAGCAAAGGGTGAAGGGTAAAGTGCGGGGCCTTGAAAGCTCGGTAGCAGCGGGGCGTGATTCGCGAGCCGTAAATTATGGCCTTTACCCTTTTACCTTTACCCTTCACCACTTCCTTCTAACTCCTGTCTCCCGGAGGTTGAACGGTGCGAGAAAAACTACAGCGGCTGGGCGCATTTCTGGCGGGCATGGTAATCCCCAACATTGCCGCGCTGATTGCCTGGGGTCTGATCACCGCGCTGTTTATTCCTCGCGGCTGGATTCCCAACGAACACCTTGCCAAGCTGGTGTCTCCGCTGATCATGTACTTGCTGCCGGTCTTGATCGGGTTCACGGGAGGCCGGCTGGTTTATGGCATCCGCGGAGGAGTGGTGGGGGCGCTGGCAACCATGGGAGTCGCCGTCGGCAGCAGCGTGCCGATGTTCATCGGCGCCATGGTGATGGGCCCGCTGGGCGGATGGACCATCAAGCAGCTTGACGAGGCGCTGGAGAAACACACGCCCAAAAACCTGGAAGTGCTGGTCTCGAATTTCTCCGCAGGTCTGGTGGGCTTGGGCCTGACATTATTAGCCTACGCAGTCGCCGGCCCATTCATCGAGGCGCTGACGATTACTCTGGGAAGCGGCGCCAAGCGAATTACCCAAGCGGGAGTCTTGCCCTTGATCTCCCTGCTTATCGAGCCGGGAAAAGTCCTGTTCATGAACGGCGCCATCAACCACGGTGTTCTTGCGCCGCTCGGAATCGCCGAGGCAAAGCAAGCCGGCAAGTCCATCTTCTTTCTGCTCGAGACGAATCCCGGGCCGGGCCTCGGCCTGCTCGCCGCGTATTGGGTGTGCGGCAAAGGAGACGTGAAGCAGTCTTCTCCCGGGGCCATCGTGATTCATTTTCTGGGCGGAATTCACGAAATCTATTTCCCGTATGTCTTGATGAATCCGCTGAGCGTGCTGGCGATGATTGCCGGAGGGATGTCAGCGACAGCGACATTTGTCATGATGCATGCGGGCCTCGTCGCCACGCCGGCCCCCGGAAGCATCTTCGCGTATATTGCCATGGCGCCCAGAGGCGGTCTCATTCCGGTCCTGTCGGGAGTCGCCACCGGCGCGCTTGCCTCATTCCTGGTTGCCCTGCCCATCGTCACCCGCTACAGCGCCGGCACTGACGCAGCGAGCGCCTTTGAAAAGGCCAAGCTGACGGTGCAGGCTCAGCAGACGCCGGCGGCGAACTGATGTGGCGCGGGCATCTCACCTGCGCTACGAAGAAAATACCCGACGCTCCTTGGAGTACGGCAGCGAAGCTGCCGGCCTGGAATTCGAGCAAACGGCGGTAGCTAACGCTACCGCACTCCAGATGCCATCGGCACACAGAATGTGGGGGGACTGCTTGCCGTCCCCCAGGCTGGGTCGCCCTTGCACCATCCGGGGTAGGACAAGCCCTACCCCTACATGTTTTCAGAACGGCTTGTCTGTGGTCCTATGGAAAAGCCGCGGACCTCGAAACCGGAGGTCCGCGCTACCCAGCTTCGCGCATCCTCGTGGTATCTGGATGCTCGTCAGCCGACGGGCAGGAGCGCCTGCTTTCTCGCCTTTCGCACACACGTCCCCCTCGTCGCCGTAGCCACAACTTTGGCTACCAACTAAACGTCACGGCGCCTGGGTGTGATTCTGAAGCTTGCCTGCCGACGGCCGGCCGCGGAACTGTCTCAGAAAAATAATAAGTACACAGATGATTCCTATGCAGATAACTTCTAACGAGATAAAAGCATGTAAGCTTGGCGAATCCGTAATAAAGAAAGACCAGACCCTCCGGCACTGGAAGGCGGCATTTCTAGACCACTCCCCAACCCAGAACAGAAAGGCACTGAGGTCTTGAGCGTGGCTTCGATCACCATTCATCATAGCGCGCTGGAAGATATACCAGTAAGGTCGGTAAGTTAGATAGATGGTGGCAGCGGAAAGTAACACGCCGGCGCCGCTGGTGAGCGCAACCATGGTCGCCACAGGCTGCTGGCGCGGAGGATCCTCGCGACCCCGCCGACTCCGCCCAATGATCAGAAACAATGCGCTCACCACGATCAACCCTGAGAACACCACCATCATGAAGCTCGAAAGTTGAAGCACGAAGGCGTTGCGCTGTATGACGTAGTCGCCGAAGGCCCGTTCACCTTCACCATTCCACAGCGGTTCCGCGGACTTCGTGAATTTGCCCGCCAGGTAGCCGAAAAGCGCGGCGTCGTTGGCGTTTCCTCCCTCCTTGGATAGTCGTTCGAGTTGCTTGTAAGCTCTGGCCTGGAGGTCCGATCCCATTTCCTCCTCGAAATCGGTGTGTCCCTGGGAATCGATGACCTGGCCGAAGCGCGCCACTTTCCAGTAGTTTTCAGCGGCGCCTACGTGGTCTCCGTGGGCCTCGAGAGTCTCGCCCCATTCCAGGACCGATCGGGCATAGCTTAGAACGTCGCCGGCCGAGTCGGGCAGGCTGTCCTCCCACCAGATCACCAAGTACGGATCGTTGAAACCATATCGCTGCACGACCCTGCGGTCGAGATCTCTCAGACGGTCGAGATAGTCGTCGAATTTCGAAGACGCGAACTCTCTCGCTAGAGGGATTCGCCCAGCCGCGACCCACTCCATCCGAGTCTTCGGGTCCATCAACATCACAGGATGGAAACTTCTGTCGACGGACGCCGCGGCGATCAACTGGAAGACCGTGTTGTGCGCGTCCCAGCGTTCGAGTTTCGGCAGCCACTCGCGGATATTGGGAAGCCATCGGTGGTTTGCCGCTTCAACCGCGTAAACCCAGGTGAGGGTCGGATCAAGTTGGACTGCTTCCTCCGCCAACCGCGCGCTCTCTTCATCATCTCTCAGCCGGACCGCCACAAACGCCATTCCCTCAGTATCTCGACGCGCCTCAGCCTGTTTGGCGACGGCCCGAAACTCGGCTAATCCGGACATCCCCTTCCAGCCTTCGAGCGAAACCCGTAATGCTTGCCGGAATGGCGGGGCGGCAAGAAACACGAACGCTGCCAGGACGAACCCTACGGCAGTTACCAAGACTGCTTTGCGGTTGGGGACACGTCGTTCAAACAGGTCTACGTAAGGTGTGATGAGGTGTCTCCCGCGACCCGGGAGGAAAAAGGCGATCAGGGCGTGCTTCGCCATTACGCGTGCACCGCCGAACGCCCACCCAAGCGCCGCCCACTGGCCGTCGACGAAACTCAGCTCACCGCGCATGGCCTGGCCCCACTTGCGCGACTCCGGCGGAGCGATGCGAATGGCATATTCAATGAGGAGTGCAGCAGCGTGACGAAGAGGCATTTCCTGCATGACCCTCAACCCCTACTCAAGGCAGGTTGCTGGACCATCCAACGCGAGCGAGCTTCTTTCAACTGGGTCCGAGCCAATTCCAATCCATCCGGCGTCAGACGGTAGGTGTGGCGGGGCGGGACGCCGTCTTGCGTCGCCACCCAGCGAGCCTCCAGCAGCTTGTGCTTTTCCAGGCGCATGAGAATGGGGTAGAGCGTGCCGGACTTGAGCTTGGTTTCGCGGCTCAACTCGTAACCGTAGTGCCAGCCGGTGGGCCGCTCGAGGAAAGATTCGAGGACGCGCAACGTCTCCGGCGAAATACGAGGGGTTTTCATAGGTGAAATCTACATATATAGAACCTTGCCGTCAACCGTTTATTGTCTCCGAGGTTGTAGGGGCGGTTCGCGAACCGCCCCTACAGAGCCCACGTGAGAACCTCATTCACGCCGTCATGGGAGCGCGGGCATCTTGCCCGCAGCGTGCGTGCAATTGCGGCGCGAACGGCGGGCAGGATGCCCGCGCTCCCAGAGGGAGACTAACGCTCAATCTTCGCCGTCAGGTTGTCCAGCACATTGCGGTCAATCTCGTAGCCCAGTCCGGGCTTGGCAGGAGCAGGTACGTAACCATCTTTATCGATGCGGATTTTGTCCTTGAAATACGGCCGGTCAGTGATGCCCTGCGGCTGGGTCATCTCAAACCAAACGCAGTTCGGCATGGCCAGTTCGCAATGGAAGTGCACGGCGTGGTCGAGCGCAGTGCCCCAGTTGTGCGGCTGGCACTCCATGCCGAAACACTCCGCCAGGCGCGCGACCTTCATCCCACCCGTGATCCCGCCGATGTTGTCAACCACGAAACGCACCACATCGCAGGCTCTACGGCGTATATACTCAGCGTAGTCGTAAGGTGAAACGATGAATTCCCCAATGGTGATAGGCACGTCGAGCGCCTGGGCCAATTGCGCGAGTCCTTCGATGTCGGTTGTCGGTATCGGGTCTTCGAAGGAGACGAAGCCCAACTGATCCAGTACACGGCCCACTTTCATCGCTTCATCGCGCGTATAAACACCCACGGAATCGAAGAGCAGCGTGAAAGTATCTCCGGCGGATTGGCGCACCGCCTTCGCGACCTCGATATCCAGCCTGTAATCGGCGCCGCCGTCAGGCATCTCCGGAGGATGGATCTTGTAGGCGGTGAATCCCTCGCCCTTGGCGTGCTGGAGGTCCGCCACGAAATCGCCCACCGTTTTCAGGTGTTGCGAACTTGCGTAGGCTCTGACGCGATTTTTGTAGGCGCCGAGCAGTTGATACACGGGAAGGTTAACTGCCTTGCCGAGGATATCCCACAGGCAGTTATCGATGGCCGATGCGTAGGACAGTTGCCCCACTCGGCGCTTGCTCGGCGCCCACTGAGAGGTGAGAGCCGGAAGCTCGAGCACACTCCTTTCCGGCAAGAGGCGCTTAGCATATTCGAGCCATCCCAGATTGCTCCAGTTGGGGTGCCAGTAGCGCTCGGCCAGCGTGTAGTTGCCTTCGATCCCGCCCTTGGTTACGATCGCGGCAATGCGGGTTAAACCTTCGCCGGCGGCTTCACCAGCCCTGCCGGAGTCCACGGCATAGACTTTGACTTCTTTGATCGTAAGGTCGGGCAGGTCTCCGCGCTTGATCCCAGCCGCCTGGGCAGCAGCGCCACCCGGATCAGCAAATGCGAGCGCTCCCGCGCCCGCCCAGGCGCTCCCCGCGGTGGCACTTAAGAAATCACGACGCGAGCCTATGCCGGTAGACATTCGCCCGTCCCTCTCGCATTTTAAATTCCAGATTCCAGATTCCAGAAGCTCTGCCCAAAGTGCCAATTCGAAATTATCCGTCCGCGTTGAAAATCGACCGGTGAGGTAGCGCGGACCCCTGGTTCTGGGGTCCGCAGCTTTTCTCGAATCTCAATTTCCGAAATTCGATTTTCCAATTTCCAATTTCAAGTTTCCGATTTCCAAACCCGCCCTACGCCTTAAGGTAAGGCTTTAAGTATCGCAATGTATCCCGAAGCGCCTGCTTCCCTTCCTCATCGAGATGTGCTTCCGCTTGATCACCTCCGGCGGCGACTTTGGCGGCGGAGGAGAAACCTGGCGATTGCCTGGTGCGAAGGCCATAGGTCTTAAAGACTCCGCGCAGGCACAGAACGTACTTCACCGACTCGGGGCCATGGCTCAGCATTTCGGTGAGGATCAGCAAAGTCCTGGCGTGCATTGCCAACGCTTCGTCGTGCTTACCCGCATGCCAGAGATCCCACGTCTGGGCGTAGAGGTCGGCAAACGGAGCGGCAGGCATGCAGCCGGCAAACCCTCGCCGCATTTCATCGATCAAATCCCGCCCATGGCTTCCCGAGAACACTTTGAGCTGGTCTGAACTTCTTTCCCGGAGCGGCCCCACGCTCATCAACGGACTGCCGGCTTCGTCTTTCACATAGCGAAATGTGGGGATGGCCTTATACATTTCAACCAACAAGTCGACGCTCATGTTCCCCACCGCTTGCACAAACATGGGGAGTTCAGTCGCGGCGCCCACTGCCTTGTAGAACTCGAGGTCGGTTTTCGGATCGCTCGACTCCGACGGTGGAAGCGAGATGATGGCGTCCGCGCCCACCTTTTCCGCGTTCTTCGCATACCTGACGGCGGTGGCCAGACTCGGCGCCTGCACGCCGATTACGATCGCTGGGCGCAGCTTCTTACCGGTGGAAGCAATGGCTTCGTTACCCTCCAGGCGCTCAGCCTCAGTCAGGGTCATCCACTCGCTGGCCATTTGCGGCCAGACGAATCCATGCACTCCCCCGCGGTCGATGAACCGGACTTCTTTTACCAGTGAGTCCAGGTCCAACTTGTTCGATTCCGTAAACGGTGTCTGAGCGACAGGGAAGATACCGCGCAGAGGTTTGGAACTCGGAGACTCGCTGCCAAAAATCTTCCAGCCCGGAACAGCAAGCCCCAGCGCGCCGACGCCTAAGAGTTGCAGAAATTCCCTGCGATCGCGGCCTTCGAGTGGTTCCGATGGGTGCACGGCAAATTCTCCTTTTTCGTCTTCAGAGATGTGGGCATCATACACATGCCCGCGGCAAGGGTAAAGTACAAAGGCTGAAGGTTGAGGGCAAACGGTGTTGTCCAATTATTGAATGTATCGCCGACCTTCACACCGGCAAATGCCGTCCGAAGCGGGCGGAAAACCTTCCTCGCCTGTCATTCCGAGGAGGCGCAGCCGACGAGGAATCTCGCACTGCCTTGCAAGCAAACCAGGGCGAGATTCCTCGCTTCGCTCGGAATGACAGACGAACGAGTCCTTCCACCGTCTGTGAAGACCATTGCTACGCAAATGACGAAGACGCCACCCGGCACCGTACAAATCCGCAACTTGACAACCCTTCTCTCCCTCTCGTAGCATAGCCTTTCAAACCCTGTTCTGACCGGCTCTTCAAAGAGGTGCAACAGTGAGAATCACGGCCCGTTTCGCCGACGATATTGCCATCATAAGCCTGAGCGGAAAATTCCTGGCGGGGAGTGACGGACCCTATCTGCGGCAAAAGGTTAAGGATTTCATTGACGCAGGAACGAAGAAACTCGTCATCGATTTTGGCGAGGTCCCTTACATTGACTCCACCGGTTTGGGCTTTCTTGCAGGGACTCGCGTGACTGCTCAAAACGCTTCTGTCCGCATGGTTTTATCGAATATAAACGTGCACGTCCGAAAAATCCTTGATGACGTGAAGCTTTCGCAATTCTTCGTCATTACGGCGGATGAGGCGGCCGCCCTGGCCAAGGTGAATGAAATGGAGCCGGCCACGCCCGACTCTGCTCCTGCGGCGCCGACCAAGCCGCGCGGGAGAAAGGCAGCCGCCAATCCGACCGAACCCTCATGACCCGAGTCGATCGCAGCCTGGCATTCTCCCTCGTAGCTCTGATTTTACTGCTCGCGGCGCCTTGGCGATTGTCTGCCCAATCGAATACCCGGCTGCTGCTGTCCGCCGGTTCCGGTGTTCCGGGACACCCGGGCATTGCCTTTGGCCCGTTCATCGACCTGGCGATGAACGACAACCGGCAGATTGCCTTCCTTTCCTCGCTGCGCAGCCCGCGCAATGAGCTGCGGGCCGTGGTCGTATCCAGCGGTGTCAGTTTTTCTGTGGTGGCCTTTCAGGGCCTTCAAACGCCGATTCCAAAAACCTCGTATGATTCCTTCAGCGCTCCGAGTCTGAATGACGCAGGAGCAATCTGCTTTACGGCTGGATTGAAGGACACGGAGGGGACTCCGAGCAGCGCGATTATCCGTGTGGACGGGAGCGGGTCCAGGGCCCTGGTGACAAGCGCCGACACCTTTCCAGGGACGCCCGACGCCAATTTCCTCGAGTTCTCAGCGCCTTTGATCAACTCGCAGGGAAACATCCTCTTTGGCGCGCGCTGGGGTGGAAAGAAACCGGGCACCGGTTTGTTCCTCTGGACGCCGCGCGGGTTGCAGCAACTGGAAATTCCGGCGGGTGTTTCACCCACGCCGAAGGACCTCTTCGAGCCCATCTTCTTCAACCACGATGAGGCGGCGCTGGCGCTGCGCGGCACTCCCTGGACGACCGCAATCGAGCAGTTCTTCAGGGCCGTCGCCATTCGCAGCTTTCAGGAGATCATTCCTGCGCCTGATCCGGCAGGCACCGTCCAACTGCTTGCGCCCCGCGCGGGGCAGGCGCCGGTTAACCTGGTGCTGGTCATTATGGAAGGCGAGAACGTGCAAACGGCGCTTCTGGCGGGCGACCCTTCCCAGCCCGTGATGGCCAGGCATGTTGCCGACGCGCCCGAGATAAAACCCCTCGGGCAGGTGGAGGGTCAGACGACCTCCGCGCAGGGAAATATCATCTTTGCCGCAACGCCCCTGGATTCGCCTGACGATATCGGGCTCTATTGTTACTGCGCGGGTCAGGTCACACGGCTGACGTCCGCGGATGACTTCGCACCCGTTGTCCAACCCGCCCCCGGCAAGCCGATTCTTTCGCTCGTCGGCGACTCGCAGCAAACCACGGCCTTCATCGCACCGGGCGCCCCCGGTGGGGGATCGGCCATCTACGTGACGTCAATTCCATAAGGGCGGTCAAGAGTCGAGAGTCCACTTCTCGACACTCCCACTCCTGCACTTTTCAACTCCTCGACCGCTCTGAAAATGGCTCCCCTCCTCAGCGGGAGGAGGGGCAGGGGTGGTGGGTGCCCACGGTTGCGGCTGGTCCACCCCCCCCTCCTTAGCCAAGGAGGGGAGTCATTTTCGTACTTTCCGGAAGCCCGTCAGCCGACGGGCATGAGCGACTGCTCTGCTTTAGACTCTCGACTCTCGACTCTCAACTTTCGACTCTTAACTCAGTTCCAGCTTCCACGGCGCGCGGTATTCCCGGCTGATCAGCTTTTGCGCCGCCGGGCCACCCTTGACGAGGCGCTGGCTGGCCACGTCCCATTCAATCCGCTCTTTACTCCGTAGTGCGACGTTTCCCAGCAGGCAGGCGCTGGTTGAGTGGTAGCCGTATTCGATATCGGTCTGCGGCATCTTGCGGGTCCGCATACACTCCAGCATGTTGGCCACGTGGTTTGCCAGGCCGTCGTCCTCCCGTTCCATCTTCATTTCAGCAGTCTTCCCTTTTCCCCTGAGCGCTTCCTGCGGGAAGACTTGGAAGACGTCGCGGTCCACAAACATGGTTCCGTCCGTGCCGTAAAACTCGATGCCGTAGCCGTGCTCGTGCTGCCGGGCGTCATTGCACAGCCGATTTTCATAGGTGGCGACAAATTCCGGGTACTCGAGCGTAATCTGCAGGGTATCAGGCGTGTCGCTATTATCCTTGAGGTAAAACTTCCTGCCCAGCGCCGTGACGGTGTGCGGGCCATCCACTCTCATCGCCCACTGCACTATGTCCATCAGATGCACCATCCAATCGCCGGGCCAGCCGTTGGCGTAATCGTAGAAGTAGCGGAAGGTCGACCAGCGGTCGCTCACCCCGAAGCGGTTCGAGTTAAACGCCACCTTCGGAGCCGGCCCAAGCCACATGTCCCAGTCGAGTCCGGAAGGCGGATCGCTATCCGGCGGATTGCCGATGCCTTCCGGGTAAATATTGGAGTAGTTCCAGGTGCGCGCATAAGTCACTTTGCCGATGAGCCCGTCCTGGACGAGTTGGACGGCCTTCTGAAAGTGCACGTTGGAGCGCTGCCATAAACCCACTTGCACGACTCGCTTATATTTCCGCGCCGTCTCAACCATCTTCTTGCCTTCTTCGACGGCAACGCAGATGGGCTTTTCCACGTAAACGTCCTTGCCTGCCTGACAGGCCATGACGGTCGGGAGGGGATGCCAATGGTCGGGCGTGGCCACGATGACCACGTCAATCTCCTTGTCATCGAGGACCTGGCGGAAGTCCTTCAGCGTTTTCGCCTTTCCTCCCGCCGCCTCCAGACCCTTTCGTAGGTTAGGTTCGTAGACGTCACACACCGCGGCGATCTCAACGCCCTGGTGCAAGAAATTCTGCATGTCGTCACAGCCCTGGCGCCCGCAGCCGATCAGTCCCAGCCGGATTCTGTCGTTGGCCCCCAGCACTCTGCCCGTGCTGGCGCCGGACATCGCCAGGCTAAGCCCGGCGCCGCTCACCGCTGCCCGCCTGATAAAATCACGTCGGTTGATTTGCTCGCTCATAGCTCATTCCTCTTTTTCGCAAATGGAGATGTCGTTCAAGGCGTCGCCTATTGTAGCAGGATTTCAGCGCCTCCTGAACCGGGAAACGCAGCCTGGAATCGCAACGCCCTGGGCATGCGGCCGGCCTGGAGGTTGTTTCAAAACCTTCTCTACGCGAACGCAGTGTGGATGGTCGACTACGCGAGCAGCCGTACTCCGCGGAGGGGAGCAAATTGAGTAGCCGGGGGTGAAACCCCCGGACCGAGGCCCCCACACCCCTCCTCCGGCACCCCTCTCCCCGCGGGCGGGGAGAGGGGAAAGGGGGTGAGGGGATGACGTTTCCGGGGGCGTTGCCCCATAAGCGTTTACTTAAGGCGCCGGGGCTTCGAAAGGCGCGGAGCGGCGCCAGAAGGTAGCCCACGGCGTGAGGCGTGGGACGGAATGTGGCGTTATTATTCACAGCCCCGGAAGGGGCGACAGATCTTGCGCGGGAGCCACTGCCGCCCCTCCCCGGGGCTGAAATAACCAGGGGTGGCTGCACGGTCCCATGGCTCACGCCGTGGGCTACTCCCTGTCGGCCCTCCGGGCCTGAATTTAGTGGCGAACGAGACCCAAATTGCCACCACTTGACCAGTTGAGGCGATAAGTGAACGCTTATGGGGCGCTGCCCCCGGCTACTCATGTCCAGCCCCTGCGGGGCTGAAGACCCGCCCTTCCAACGACGGTAGCCATCTGAAATTCCAAGAGTGCGAACCAAAACGGAAATGTGGAATAGAATAGATGAAGGGCGCAACACGAGAAGATCTCAAGGTGGGGGAAGCGAGCACGGAAGTCCCCGAGTGTGATGTCCTAATTTGACTGCTAGCGCCGACCATTAGAGCCCGCTTTGAGCAGAGCGAAGGGTCGGCAGATGCTGGCCTAAAGGCCAGCGCTACGCCGAAATTAGGACACTACGAGGCGCGGGGGAATGTCGCTACGACACCAACTCTCCGTGTCTCTCCGGCCCAATCGGAAAGGTAAGGCGCGGTGCTCTGGTTCTTTCACTGGCCACAACTCTGGAAAGCACTGCTGAGCTCTCTGATAGCGTTGGCGACGCTCGCGGGCATCATGATCCGCCCCTTTCGCTGGAACGAGGCGCGGGTGGCCATGAGCGGCGCCGCACTGCTGCTCGTCCTTGGTTTGATCAGCCCTAAGGATGCACTATTCACCCTGTTGCGGGATTGGAACACCTTCCTTTTTTTTCTGGGCATGATGGCCTTATCGGCTCTCGCAGAAACCGCCGGCTTATTCGACTGGCTGGGCGTGCAGGCGGCGCGACTGGCGGGCGAAAGCGCGGCGCGTCTCTTTCTGAATGTATTTTTGCTGGGGACTTTCATTTCGATGCTCTTTTCTAACGACGCCACGGCGCTGATCCTCACACCCATAGTTTATGTTCTGGTTACGAAGCTGCGATTGCCTGCCCTGCCCTACCTGTTCGCCTGTACGTTTATCGCGGATTCAGCCTCATTTTTGCTTCCCGTCAGCAACCCCATCAACATCATCATCCTGTCACACCATCCGTTAAGTCTTGGCGTATTTCTTCGGCTGTTGCTGCTGCCGAGCGTGGTGGTGATTGCGATTAATGTGGGAGTGTTTTTCTTCCTCTACCGCAGGCAACTTGCGGGATCGTTTGACGTCGAGCGTCTTTCGTCGCCGCAGGAAGTGATAAAGCACAAGGCGTATTTTCGCTACGCCTGTTGTGTGCTCGCCGTGGTCGCACCTGCATATGTGGCCGCAGCCGCGGTTCAATTCCCGCTTTCGGCGGTGGCCATAGCAGGGGCCTTATTATTGTTTGCCGGCGCCTTCTATTGGAGAAGTACCAGCCTGCGTCAAGCAGGAAAGGCAATCTCGTGGTCCATTTTCGGATTCATTGCTGGAATGCTTGTCGTGGTTCGGGCCGTCGACGAGACAGGGCTCACCACAAAGTTCGGGAACTTGCTGTTGCACCTGTCGCGAGGCTCGAGTTTTGGCGCCGTGATGGTGGGGACCGCAGGAGCGGCGCTGGGTACTAACTTGATAAACAATGTTCCGATGGCCGTGCTGATGAATTCCGCATTGGCCAGTATCCAGACCGCATCGCCAGGAGTCCGCCAAGGCTTTATCGCTGCTACCATGTTCGGCTGCGATCTCGGTCCGAATCTGACGACGGTTGGCTCCCTGGCCACTGTGCTCTGGTTGCTTATTCTTCGACATCGAAATGTTGACGTTTCGGGACTTGATTACTTCAAAGTGGGCGTTGTGGTAACACCCTTAATGCTGTTTGCCGGCGCCTTCACCATGTGGCTGCTCATATAGACAGAACTAGGGAGGTGGCTGTGCGAGTTCTCTGTTGTCTGGACGGTACCAACGCCGAACAAATAGGCAAGGCGCTGGAAATGTTTTCGGCGGTCGAGCCGCTCACAGTCGGCATGCTGCATGTGACCGATACCCGCCCAAGAGAAGACATGGATCTCGTTCGCGAGCGATTCTGGCGACACCCTCTGCATGCTCGCCATCCTCCTGCGCCGCCGGAGCATCCTCCCCGCCCTTCTCCGCGCGAGGAGGAAATCAGCGAGGCCGAGAAAGCCTCTGCCGAAGAGATATTGAAGGAATGCCTTAGCTATTGTGGCGGCGCGGAGATTATGGAACGAGAGGGCCGGCCGGAACGCGAGATCGTCAATCTCGCAGCCGAGTGGCGCGCCGACGTGGTGATTGTCTGTTCGCGGGCAGCGTACCGGAGGAAAGAGGAGATTGGTCCCAAGTCGGTCGGGCACGTGGCGCGCTTTGTTGTGGACCACTCGCCTTGCCCGGTCCTGTTGCTGCGCCCCATGGCGCGGCAGCAATTCCCGATTAATAGATAATCGGGTTTGTCTCTGTGCCAGCGATGAAGGCAGCAGGGAATCTCTTGACAATCCCCTCGCCCCCTTGGGGGAGAGGGTGGCGAGAGTAGCGAGCCGGGTGAGGGGGTTGGAAGGCGGCGTAGGGGTAGGGCTTGCCCGACCCTCGTCGGGGCCAGTCAGAAACGCGGGGACGGCAAGCCGTCCCCCTACGGCGGGGTGGCTATCAATGGATTGGCACATGAATTAGCCGGGGGGGGGAGCGGTCCACGAGCGTCCTGCCCTCCCAATCACAAGTAGCGTTTGCATGATGCATCGCCTCAATTTCGTGATTGAATACCTCTTTGGGCCGGAAGTGTTTGCCAAGCACAGTCACCTCCTACCGCGCTGGCTCTGGCTTCGGGCGCTGGGGCTGATCTTCTTCTCTGCTTTCTTTTCTCTGTTGTTCCAAATTCGCGGCCTGATCGGACCTGACGGGATTCTCCCCGCCGGACGTTATCTGAGCGGCGCGCGTCAGCAGGCCGGCGCGCTTTCGTATTGGTATATTCCGAGCGTGTTGTGGCTAGGCAGCGGCAACCACGCGCTGATGGCGATCTCCTGGATCGGCTTGATCGCCTCACTCCTGCTCGTGCTCAACTTTTGTCCGCGTGGGATGATCGCAGTCTGCCTTCTGATGTATCTCTCTTTTGTCGCCGCGGCCCAGGATTTCTCTTCTTACCAATCG
>Ga0181538_10003207_pt1 | contig 16153 bp, 9 predicted proteins | sample PEATcosm2014_Bin_40_FD_119773 | JGI IMG/M metagenome (GOLD analysis project Ga0181538, IMG submission 119773) | Peatland microbial communities from MTU Mesocosm Facility, Houghton, MI, USA - PEATcosm2014_Bin23_30_metaG | ecosystem: Environmental > Terrestrial > Soil > Wetlands > Peat | place...
TCGTCCCGCGCGGCCTCGACCGCTGCGGCCTGGTCCTTGCGGATGGCTTCCTCGCGCGCCTTGGCCGCAGCCTCTTGATCGGCAAGGAGCTGCTCGAACTCCGCCTTGAGCTTTTCTATCTCGGCCATCGGATCGGGCGCGGGTTCCTTCGGCTTCCTCTTGGTGGTTTGCGCGAAAGCTGGGCTTGCCCAGCTCGCGACCGCCAGGCCCACGAGAAACACCGCGATGCTTGGCCCGCCTCGCAGGCAGAGGCCGTGCCCCAGCTTCATGAAAGACCAGTCCATCACAGCTTGCAGGTCGGGTAGGGGACCGGATTCTGTCGCGCCACGGGTGTTCCGCCCCCGACTGTGGTGCCCGGATTTATGATGCAATAATCCACGCCCATAGCATCTTCGTCACAATTCGCACCCAGACTGGCGTCCGGCTGCGGGCACGAAGCTGCTGCCGGGGCGTCCGGCGATGCAGATACGCCACTGTCTGATGGCGGAACGGGCGCGTCCAAGTGTGTCCCGCCTGACCCGCACCCGCCCAGCAACAGGCCGCCCAGAAGACCGTCAAGATTCTCTGTGTCACTTGCCCGCACATCTCATTTCTCCTTCTCATCGGCGAGCAGCTACTCGCAGTATCCGTGACTGCAAGCCTTGCCTGTTGGGCAGGTGGACGCATCCGTGCAGGCCGTGCAGCCCGGAATGCACGTCTTGCCCGTGGCCAGAACCTCAAAACTGCAATTACAGGGCTGGGGCGGGCTGTAGTGGCTAAACACTGGCATATCTCCACTCTTAGTCACTTTCATCGCGCACTGGGGCACCACGCCTCGTTGCGCATATATTTCGTTGACGTCGAAGGGAAGCTGCAGCGTTGGATCCTGCACCGGATTCCCTTGGAACCAGTCGATAACATGCTTTGCCGCAAGATTCGTCGGCACGCCGTTGCTATCCACCGCGGCCACCAGCCGAAGCGTGCCCTGCAGGGTATAGCGCCCCTCCCGGATATTGATCTTGTCAGTGCTCGCATTGTCCGAGTCGGGCCAGTAGGCCAGGTTCTGATTCACCCCACGCACCTTGAGCGCGCGCACCAGATCTCGATACTGGTCGTAGTACTCGGTCGAGGTATAGCCAATGGTGTTGTCTGGCGAAGTGGTCGGCCCCACGGAGCCGATCACCACGTTCTCGGCGGTCAACGTGCTGTTGCAGCCCAGGCCGATCTGAATCGAGAACATATTGGCATTGGGAAAGCCAATCCCCCGCGCAAATAACTCGCGCAGCCCGCTGTTCTGACAGTTGTAATCGAAGATTTGTGAATTGGTCCTGAACGTCAGGATGTTTCCAGCGGCACCGCAGGCGTAGATGTCCTGCAATTCCTCCACGGTGATGTCGTCGTAGTAGAGGTAACTGCTGGCCACGATGGGCACCACGCCCTGCACCGGCCCGCGGAACTCGGCAACCGTCGAAGGCAGCGGCGTGCCGCCGTAATACGTGCAGCTCGTGAACGCGACGTCGTTGATCACCAGGTCCAGGGCTTGATTGGGACTCCCGTTGCAGGTGGAGACGATGACCTTGCCCGGTTGATTGGCCACCTCGTCGTACTGCGAAAATACTGCGATTGCGGTGGTGCTTGGCGGATACACCAGCGTGTTGACCGCACTGCAACCGTCACTGTTCTCGTTCCACAACAGAGTCACGCCAACCTGCTTCAGCCTGGCGCCCATGAGGCGGATGACCGGGATGACCGCCGTGGTGCCGGCCATGTAGACCGGATTCGGCAGCGTCGCACAGTTGGGGATGCCCCCCTGGGCCAGGGCCAGGCGAGGCGAGCCCGCCAGGGCGGCAAGTACGCAGAATCCGGCAACGGCAAGAGTTTTCGCGCGATTCATCGGGCCTCCGCGTGGTTCGGGAACCGATTGCCTATAGCAATGGCCAATTCCCGGGGTCAACAGAAATGGTCGCGTATGCAGTCTTGTCGCTTTTCCGTCACTAATCCGTTGCGCGACGATTCGCGCCGGGAGGTGTTCCCGTCGCGAACTTGCCACGACCACGCTTGTGACCGTGCCCGGTTGCATCGCGCGCCCGCTCGACAGCGAGCCCATCGGTCCGTGCATAAAAAAGGGGCGCCCATTTCTGGGCGCCCCTTCAGGCCGGCCTTGGCGCCGGCTAACTACCCCGACCTACCCACTAGTTCCCGAGACGCGCGAGGAAGCTGTAGGCCGTTCCGGCGCTTCCCGTGTTGAGCGTGATCGGCGTGCCGCTGGTCGCGCCCAGGGTCATGCTGCTCGAGTACGAGCCACCGATGGTCACGGCGTTGGCCAGCGCGCCAGTCGCGGCGCTCGCCACGGTGACGGCAGTGACCCCCTGCGTGCCGGCCGCATCGCCGAACTCACCCGCGCACAGTATCGCGCCGTTGGCGCCAGAGAGATGCGCGGTGAAGGCGTCGAGCGCGCTGTTGCCCGAGTCAGCCAGACCGTTCAGCCCGTTGAGGGTGCCCTCAAAGGCGCCGCCCATGTACACGTCTCCAGTCGACGACACGGCCAGGGCCTTGACGGCCTGGTCGTAGCTGGCATCGCCGAACGAGAACGCCCACTGCGGAACCAGGCTGGAGTTCAGCTTGGCCACGAAGGCGTCGGTCTTGCCCTGGTCGGTGAGGGCGATGGTGCCCAAGGTGATGTTGGCACCGATGGCGCCGCCGATGACGATATTGGAGCTGCTGTCAACCGCAATACCGTAGATGTCCGAGATGCCAGTCGTACCCCAGGTCGCGGCCGCGGTGGCCACGCCGCTGCTGTTCAGGACGGCCACGAACGGCAGGCTGAGGCCGCTGGTGGCAACCGTAGGCAGCGCGTGTGTGTCGAAGGACAAGGCACCATTGTACGTGCCGCCCATGATCACGTTGCCCGAGGCGTCCATGGCCAGAGACTCGCAGACCTGATCGCCCGCGCCACCGAACTGCCTGCCCCAGAGCACTCCGCTCCCCGAGGTGGAAGTCGCATCGATCACGGCCACCACGATGTCCATGCTGCCGCCGTAGGTATCAGTGGTGGAGGTGAGCAGACCCTTAGCATTAGTCGATTGACCGAGCAGCCGGCTGGTCTTGCCGCAGATGGCGATCTTGTTCTGGCTGGGATTCGAGGCCGCGTTGAGCAGCGCGCCCGTGCCCACGTCCGCCATATGCGCGTTCATGAACGTGGCGGTGGCACCCGACGACGTGCCCGCAAACAGGGCGTAGAAGCCCATCGCGGCTCCAGAAACCACGGAATTCCCGGAGAGGTAATTGTTCGCTGCCGGGTCAAAATCCACCTCGCTCATGAATTGGCCGACCAGGCCCACGTTGCCGTTCGCCGCAACCGCCACAGCGCTCCCGTTCTGATCCGCGCCGCCGGAGAAGCCGAAGGTGAAGCTGGCAGTGGCCAGACCCGTCGTCGGATTCACCTTGTTCAGGAAGACGTCCGCGCTGCCCGTGGAGGTGACAGTGCCGGCGCCGAAGTTGAACGGCGTGTAGATCGAACCGGTGGTCCACAGAGTGCCATCGGCGCCCACGCCCATGCCGGCCAGCGCAGGATTGAACGATACCCCGTAGCTCGGAGCCATGCAGACGTAGATCGGGCAGGTGTACTCGTTGTCGTTGCCGCTGACAGGCGCGCAGACGTCGCCCGAGGGGCAGCTAACCGCCGCGCCGGTGCAGACACCAGCTAGGCAGGAGTCAGCCGTCACGCCAGGTGACACTGTCGAGCTCCATGCGGTCGTGACCGTACCCGTGCAGCCGTTGCCGTCGTCGCAGGTCGTGCCGTCGGTCTTATTCCCGACCACGCACAAGCCGCTCGGCTCAACGCAGGCGTTGACTTGGCACTGACCGACGCCGGTCTGCGAGCAGGTCACATTGCCAGTGGGCTGGCAGGTGCCGCCAGTGCAGGTGTCGCCGGTGGTGCAAGCAAGGCCGTCGCTGCAGGTGCCGCCGTTGGGCGCGTTCACGAGGCCACACTGGCCGGTCGTCGGATTGCACTGGTTAAGCTGGCACTGAGGAGCGGCGCCAGTGCAGGACTGGGTGGTCTGCGGGACGCACTGTCCAGCAGCACTGCCAGACCCGCACGTGGCCGAAAGGATGCACTTGTTGGTGAGCTGAGCGGACGAGGTGCAGTCCGCGCCTGCGGCAATGCCCGGTTGCGCGCAGTAGGCGGCCTGCCCGATCATGGCGAAGGTATGGCTGCACGCAGTGTCCCCGGTACCGCAGGTCACGGTCACGGTAGCGCCGTTGTTCACCGAACCGGTCCCGGTGGTGTAGACGACGCCAGTGGTGAAGGGCGAGGCCGGGTTCGCAATCGGCGTTCCAGCCGACCAAACCGGGCTCGCGCATGGGGCGGCGATCTCAAGCGTCACCTGGTCGCCATCCTTAACGCTATTCTCGGACATGTAGTCAAAGCCCCACTGGCAGGCACTAGTCGCCTGGTATCCGGTCGCCGTTCCCGGCACGCTCAGGTCGGAGACGACGTGGCACTTGGTCTGGCCCGCCAACTGTCCGCTGGCCCACGTGCCATCGTCCACGGTCACGTAGAAGTTGCAGTCGGCTCCGTTCGAGCCGGTATAGGTGAATGTCGCCGGATTTCCAGTGAACGACGTAGGATCAGAGCCGCCGAAGGAACCGAAGTTGAGGGTAGAAGAACGGCAGTCCGAGGTCCAGTGGTAGTTGAGGGAGTCGCCATCCGCGTCCGAGGCGGTTACCGTCAGGGTCACGGTCTGACCGTCGACCAAGGGCGACGCGCTGGAGGTCAGGCCCGTGATGGCCGGGCAGGTGTCCGGGATGGCCGTGATCTTGGCACTGCCGTATGCGCAGGAGTTGCCGATCGAGATTGCGACCACCGCGGTGGTCTGCAAAGTCGTGGGCATCCGCGCATCCTTCACCACCAGGTTGACCTGGCAGTTGGTGTTATTGGTGACCGCCGTGAAGACAACCGTCGAAGTGCCTGGGGTGGTGTCGTTGCCGACCGTGTTGACCGGCGCGCTGAGGGTACCGCAGCTCGGAACGCTCCACACCCACGTCATGCCAGCCGTGTCGCCGACATCGATGTCGTGGGCAGTGGCCTTGATGGTGACGGTGTCGTTAACCGAGACGCAACTCGCCGTGTCCGTGATCGAGTCGATGAACGGGGCCTCGTCATTCACGGTTACGGGCGTCGTCAGGTCGTTCATGTCGATGATGATGTTCGCGGTCTGGTTCTTCGTGATGCACTGGCCGCTCGCGGTGCCCTGATAGATTGTGGCGCTGGCGGAGTTCGTGGCCGTGGCTGTGAAGACGTAGTCGCAGCCGATGGGCAGGTCGCTGACCAATGCGGAGTATTGCGTGGGGGGAACGCTCGAATTCCCGACGAGGGGAACAGTCACCGGCGTGGTGAGCTCGCCCGAAGAAACGGTAACGGTGACCGACTTGACGTCGCTGAGGGTCAATGCCTGGCCGGTCACGCCGACCGTCGCCGCGCCCGCTCCCTTGCCACCTTTACCGTTACAGCTCACCATGCCGCTCAGGGCGACCGCGCCGAGCGCGGCTGCCATCCATGTCATTCGCTTAGTAGCCATTTGGATCCTCCTTGATTCTCTGTTCTCGTTGACTGACTGACTTGTTGATTGATTCGTTGATTGATGACTATAGCTAGGTTTCAACTATTCGCAGCGCGCCCGCAAAATCTGCGCCGCTGCCTGTTTCCCGCCCCACCCTGCCTCGCCTCCCGCTGTGCGGGAAGCGAGGTAATGTCCTCGACTCGCAACGCCTCCGCTGGCTGAATGAGAGACTGTCAATTAGTTGCAGGTACCGCCGACGCCCGACGAGTCGTCCGTGCAGACACCCGACGGCGTGCAATTCTCGTTCAGGTTGCAGGCGAGACCAGAGCCCAGGGCCGGAATGGCCGCGCAGGCGGTGGCTCCGCCGCTGCAGAGTGAAGGAGTGGCAGAAGAGCCCACGGTTCCGTCCGCGACGCAGGGATAGCTGGCGGTGCACGTATCCCCAGGACCGATGTTCTGCTTGGGCGTGCCGACCCCTATGGGGGGCGCCAAGCAGGCGAGGGTGCTTTGCTCGGCGAGGGGGCCGGCGCCGGAGGCGCAGTTGTCGGTACAAGCATCATACCACTTCGGGAGGAATCCCGCGGCAACGACAATGTTCTGCATGGGGCAGGGGTTCCCGAACACATAATTCCAGAGTGTGGTCTCTTCAGTCGGTCGGCCTGCAACCGTATCACCACCTGTCGTAGCATTGGCCTGCGTGAAAGTCGGGTTCTGCATCAGGAACAAGCGGCGCGAGAACTTGTAGTTCCCGTGGTAGATGTTGCTCGGCGCAATGGTTATGGTGTTGATGTTGACATGGGCGTTTGGTGGGCTCGGGGCAGTAATGGAAGCTCCGCCGGCCATCCCGACGCTGAAACCGTTTCCATCGTTTGCCACCCGGTTCCCGATCGACGTGGTGATATCAACCGAGCCGGGGTCGGACTCGGAGAGCGCCACGATGAGGCCCTGGGTGCAAGGGAGGGGCTCACTGAACGGGTTGGTGACGGTCTTGCCAGCGTAGTTGGTGGCCGATCCGTGTGCGGGGATGGTGGGATCGCTTGCCGCGCAGGTCTGGTCGGTCGGGTAGTAGGTGCACCGGGTCTGGGCATGCGTCGAGTCCGCGGGAACGCACGAGCGACGGATAGGATCCAGATCCTCGTCCAACAGATTGCTGGTGGGGGCGTTGACGTTGCCCTCTGACTTGCCATTGCACCAAAACTGGACGTTGGTGCCGTCCGATGTATGTGTGCCGGTCGTCAAGTTAACGAGGAACTCGCGGAAGGTGTCCTGGGTACCGGACTTGTCGTCGCGGCGGTAGATGTGCTCGATGCGGTTCACACCTTGACAGCTCTGGCTGGCGAGGTAGTCGACCAGCCAAACACGGCAAGGATCCGCGCACTCCGCCGTGGTGCCCTTGCTCTGCGTCCCCGAGGCGGGATTGCCGGCGATGAGGACCGCGAGGGCGCTGACGCCGTTGGCGATGGCGTTGTTGCATGCAGCCGGCGGGTTGGGCGGGAAAGCGTCGTCGAGATCGACGCAAGCTCCGGGCTTGTTCTTGAATGTAATGACACCTTCGTCGAGCCCGACCACGTTATCGGTGGTCACGTTGCTGGTGGTGAGCGGGTAAGTGGGATGAGCGGCTGCCGTGTACTGGGTATTCCGGGACATGGGGCCGATTCCCTGATAGGCCGTGGAGCCGGAGACCGCACCCAATTCCATGTTCTTTTCGGCCTGGGACGAGCCTGTGTTGTGATAGCTGAAGCAGGCGCCCGAGGCGTTGATCGCGTTCTGCACGACCTGGGTCAGCGTGTCCGAGCCGAACATGGGGAAGCACCCCGCGGCGACATTGCCGCCGTACTTGGCCGTGCAAGCCGTGGCTACGGAGTGGTCCATGTAGCCTGGAGCGTAGTTAATGGGGAGTTGGGCCATGGGTAGTGTGCTGTCTGGGCAGGTTTCCATTGCCCAGGCGGTGCCGCCTGACATCGCCAAAACGGCGATCGATGTCGGGATGGCAATCCCGAGCATCCTTGCGATTCGAGTCCACATTGTTGACATTTGCTGCCTCCTTGAATCTTCGTTTTCTTCCGCGCCGGCTCGGACGCGCGCCCCCTTGGCCGCTTCCCTGCTCCGGCGGCATGTTGAATAGCAGGTTGCAAGCCCGATGTGTGTGATGCCTTTGCCAACCCTTCGCAACGGCCAACTGACGCCCTTGCGAACTCCGTCGCTGACCGGCACGGTTCCACGCTGGAACACCGACGGAGACCGCCGCTTCAATCCCGCGGCATCACGACCCCGTTGGCGGCGGATTTGTTAACTTTCCGCAAAGGTCAGGTGACAGTCGTGTCACAGACTCGATCCGCTCTTGATCGGACGCATTATCCGCCTGATATTTCGTCTCGCATTTCGGAGGTCACCTGTCATGTGTCGCTGTCCTCAGTTGCTGCGGCTCCACTTGCTGGCTGTGGCGCTGCTGCTCGCACTTCCTTCGCCCTCGGTGCTGGCCAAGGGCCCGGGCGATAGCCCGGTCGCGCGCGCCGAGCGCGCGCAGGGGATGGTCGCGCTCAACCTGGGCCGCTACGACGAGGCCATCGAGCACCTCTCGCAGGCCTACACCCTGACCCAGGATCCGACTCTGCTTTTCAGCCTGGGCCAGGCGTATAGACTGGCTGGCCAGCCGGACAAGGCGCTGGCTTCATACAGCTCATTTCTCCGTGCGGCTGGTTCGATGCCCAAGTACCGAACGCAGTTGGAGCGAGCTACGGCAGAGATTGAGTCAATTACCGCTACCTCGTGTCTGGCCAAGCGACCTTTGGAGCGGCCGGCTCAAGACAAGCAACTGGACAACTTGATGGCCGCGCCGGCTACCGGCAAGGATCTCGCGCCGCCAGCGCAGACCGAGAAGGAGGCTGAGCCGGCCGTCGCCGCACCGCCGCTTGCTCTGGCCCCGCCGCCTCCGCCGCCTCCGCCGCCGGCTAGCCTGTCGTTTGCGCCCAAGACGAACCCACCGGTGCAGCCAGTGCCGAGCCACGTATACAAGAAATGGTGGTTCTGGACCTCGGTGGGCGTCGCGCTTGCCGCCGGCGGCGTGGCGGCCTGGTGGTTCACCCGGCCCGAGAATCAGACGCCTGCCTCCACCTACGGAGCGATCCGGGTCTTTCAATGATCTGTCGTCATCCAAGCCTCTTCATGGCCGCGAGCGTTCTGTGGGTACTCTCGTGCCAGCCCGCGAAGGACTCATTTGTCGTTCTTCACTCGGACGTGAACTGCGACGTTCCGCGGGTCTACCAGCTTCGTGTGACCGTCTCCAGCCCGGGCAGTGCCGAGGACCAGAAGACCATCCCCCCAGTCGCGTCTTCGGAGCTGGGGTTCCCCAACACCATCGTGCTGGTCTTGCCGGCTGCGATCAGCGGATCCATCGGTCTGGACGTGCAGGCGCTGGACAACAAGCTTGTGGAAGTGGGTTATGGTGCGGTCAGCGGCCAGATCGATGTGGGTGGGCGAATCGACCTTAATGTGCAATTGGCTGTCGTGAGCAACACGACGACGCCCACGGGAACCGTGGATGGAGGTCTGTCCGATGATGCCGATAGCGGGACGATCAGTCTGCCCGATCTTCCCGTGGGCGACAGCGTCCCCTTTGTCCAGGTGGCTGTGGGCAAGGAAAGCACCTGCGCGATTCGCTCCGACAGTAGTCTGTGGTGCTGGGGTGGCAACAGCTATGGTCAGCTCCTGTTGTCGGGCACGTCCAACCGGCTGAGCCCGGTCGCCGTCGCGGGCGCTGTGTGGAGTCAGGTGGCTTGCGGACAGAGCCACTCCTGCGCGGTTCACGGCCAGGCCGCGCTTTCCTGCTGGGGCAACAATGGCTCGGGACAACTGGGGGCGGCCACGCCCTCTCCCTCGGGCGGGCAGACGGATGTGCCCGATGGGCCGTGGCAGAGCGTGTCGACGGGCGCGTATCAGACCTGCGCGGTCGCGCAAGACACCACGCTCTGGTGCTGGGGTGACAATACCAATGGCCAGTTGGGAAATGGCAACACGGTTTCGAGTGGCGTTCCAGTCCAGGTCGCGGGACAAGGCTGGAGCCAGGTCAGCACGAACTATCTGCACGCCTGTGCCGTGAAGAGCGACGGAACCCTCTGGTGCTGGGGCCTCAATGCCAATCTGCAGACTGGCACCTCGTCGCAACTCCCCTGGTCACCGACCCAGGTTGGTAGTGAAACCGACTGGACCCAGGTGACCACCGGCCTGTACCATTCCTGTGCAGCCAAGACAGATGGGACCCTCTGGTGCTGGGGTGGCAACCTTTCGGGCCAACTGGGCAGCGATAGCATTGCCGTGCTTCCCACAGCGCAGACCAGCGATCCCGTGCAGGTGACCGGAACCACATGGAAGAGCGTATCCGCTGGTCAGTCCCACACCTGCGCCGTCATGGTTGACGGAACCCTCTGGTGCTGGGGCGACAACGATTCGGGCCAACTGGGGGACAACACCCTCGATTCAAAGAGCACGCCTGTTGCCGTCGTTAGTTCCGGGCAGACCTGGGCCATGGTGGCCGCAGGCGTCACCCACACCTGCGCGCTTGCCACGGATGGCTCGCTGTGGTGCTGGGGCGACAATTCGGCGGGTCAGTTGGGCATCGGTTCAAACCAGCCGCGCGAGATCCCCACCCGCGTGGCCCAATAGAAGATGCCACATCCCACGTATTCCGGCTGCGCTCGCCCGGGACCAATCCGATCGACACCGCAACCGCAACCAGTTCGGTGTCGTATCTGCAACCCTCTTTCAACTTCTCGTTGGCCCCAGCCAACGAGCCGTAGAACACGCCCGGCTCAGCCGCCCACCTGGACCGTGAAGACGAGGGAGACGCTGGCGCCTTCCGGATCGGTGGCGGTCGCGGTGATGGTGCAGGTTTCCCCCAACATCGCGGGCGCCTGCCAGTCCACGTCGCTGGCCCCGGCCTGGTCGACTTGATTCGAAAGCGTACCGTCGCTGGCAGTCCAGGTCCACGTGATGACCTCGCCATCAGGATCGGTGGCGGTCGCGTGCAAGAGCGCGACTTGCCCAGGAGCCGCGCAATCGGTCGACTGGTAGGCGACGCCTCTAGTGGGTGCGATTTCGACCTCGGGCAGGGTGGACGAGAGCGAGACCGTTTCCTTGGCGACACCGCCGCGACCGTCGCTCACGTCGACTTCAAACGCACATGTCACGCCCGCGGACAACGTGCCCGGCGTGAACGTCACCTCAGCGCCGTGCGTGCTGTCGAATGTTCCGGGACAGTTGCTCGTCCAGGTGTAGGTCAAGGGATCGCCGTCTGGGTCGCTGGCCACGGCTTGCAAGGTGACCGGGGTGTTGCTGGCCACGCGACCGCTGGAACTGCCCACCGAGGTTATCTGCGGCGGGTTGTTGAAGACCGTCTCAACCTGCGCCGATCCTTGGTCGGAGCCGTCCGCTGTGATTTGGAGAAGCTTGGTTTTGGAGGGCGGCGAGCTGTCCGCGTTCGTGCCATCGCAGCCCCAAAGCGCGGCCAACAGTGTAGCCAAGAACGCCATTGGGCGCGAAGCAGACCACCCGACAGGAACCATGAAGGTGAATGCCTATCACTCTTCCCATGCTTAACGCAAGTCAAGGCTAGAACGCAACAACTCAATACTTCGCGAACTTTGCGTGACACTAATGTTACATTCGCCACTTCGAGTTAAAGTGGGCTTGCGTCGACCGCTTCTCGATTCGATACTTCTTGATACTTCGCTCCCCATTCTAGGCAGGTTCCGAAGGCATGTCCTATAGCGTGGTGAAATTTTGCGCCAATGTCCACCCGCCCCAGCGCTCTTGCTGGCACTGAAAAGAAGCTCCGCCGTCGACGTACGGATCGGTGAGGATTTTGCCATGAGATTCCATCCCGTCTTGCTCGCGACCGCAGCACTGGTGCTTGCGTCGTGTAACCCCCAGAAGGATACTTACGTCGTCGTCCACAGCGATGTGAATTGCGATGTACCGCGGGTCTTTCAATTGCGAGTGACCATCACCAACAACGGCACGTCGGATCAGAAGACGTTTCCTGAAGCCGCCTCCGCCGAACTCGGTTTTCCCAACTCGATAGCTCTGGTCTTGTCCGGCTCGCGCAGCGGATCCGTGGATCTCGTGGTTGAGGCGCTCTCGAACGCCCACCAACGCATCGGCCAGGGCACGGCAAGCGGCACCCTCGTTCCTGGTGGAAGGATCGATTTGTCCGTCCAGTTGGCCGCTGCCACGGGACCTGTCGCCGACGGGGGACCTGGCCAAGGCGGGGATGGCGGTGTGGCCCCGGACGACGGGGGAAGTGCCGAGTTGGAAGTCTCCCCTGCCAGCGTTTCTCCCTTCGCGCTGGTGGCGGCTGGCGCCCATAGCACCTGCGCCACTCGCAGCGACACCAGTCTCTGGTGCTGGGGAAGCAATACCTACGGTCAGCTTCGTCTTTCAGGCACATCCAACCGCCTTATTCCCACCGAAGTGTCGGCCACCTCCTGGGCCACGGTTGCCTGCGGGCAAACCGATGCTTGCGGCATTCGCACGGACGGGACGCTGTCATGCTGGGGCAACAATGGCTCGGGGCAACTGGGAGCCGCCACGACGTCGGCCGAGCCGCGGACCGAAGTGCCGAATGGCCCCTGGCAAAGCATTGCACCTGGCAGCTACCAGAGCTGCGGAATCAAGACTGACAGCACTCTCTGGTGCTGGGGGGACAATACGAATGGGCAATTGGGAACCGGCAACACGGTGGGGCTGAGCGACCCTACTCAAGTCACTGGCACCGGCTGGAGCCAGGTCAGCACCAGCTACTATCATACCTGCGCGACCAAGCAGGATGGAACTCTATGGTGCTGGGGCCTCAACGCCAACGCAGAGCTGGCCGATTCCTCTGTCGGATTTCGCATGGTGCCTGGACAGGTCGATGGAAGCGATTGGACCCAAGTCGTGACTGGCCTCTACCATACCTGCGCGACCAAGCAGGACAAGACCTTGTGGTGTTGGGGCGGCAACACGGCGGGTCAGCTTGGCAACAGCAGTGCGCCTCTCCTGGCCGAGGACGCCCAGGGTGGGATCAGCGATCCCTTGCAAGTCACCGGCACTTGGAATAGCATTGCAGCGGGGCAGGAGTATACCTGCGGCATCATGAGCGACCTATCATTGTGGTGTTGGGGCGACAATTCGAATGGACAGCTGGGAGACGGGAGTGAAACCTCCGCGAGCACGCCGGTGGCCACCTTGGCTTCGGGTCAGGCCTGGGCAACCGTCGCTACGGGCTCAGCCCACACCTGCGCGCTCGCGACGGACACCACGCTGTGGTGTTGGGGCGATAACTCGGACGGCCAACTGGGCACAGGCTCCGGTGGGGTGCAGCTGCTTCCCACGCAAGTCGTGCAGTGAGGCGACATTGAGGTTTCCGGCCATCTCACGCGAGCTGAAGGCAGAGGCCCTGGTGGCATGCCTGTGCGCGCTGGCCCCGTCCTGCGGACAGACCGCGTCTACCCCGGCAGGCGGAAGCATCAACATCATCGCTAGCTCGCTGGTCGCCACGCCCATTACCTTGGTGCGTGTCACCCTGCAATCTCCGACCGTTCTCAGCAACCCGCTGACCATTCCCCTGATGGTCAAAGCCGACCTGGCCTCGACCATCTTCAAGAACCTGCCCGTGGCTAGCGACTACCTCATTACCGCAGATGCGCTCGACAGCGACAACGTCCTTCTCGCCCACGGCGCGGTGGCGGGTGTGTCGATCGTCAGGGGGGAAACGACCCCGGTCATCATCTTCTTGAACCAAATCACTCTCCCTACACCGTTCGTCAATTCCAGCCCTATCATCGATTCCATCACGCTCCCGACCGATGCGGTCGCGCCGGGCGGCCAGATCACCGTAACTGGTGCTGCGCACGACCCGGACACAGGACAGACCGCCACCCTTGCTTTTACCTGGCTACCCGCAGCCGGGTGCGGAACCATTTCGCAGGCCAGAGATGTGCCGGGCACGGACAGGAACCATCCTTCCCAATCGGTGGCCACGTGGACAGCGCCGCAGACGCTGGGGACCTGCCAAATCACCCTTGAGGTCCAGGATGTCCTGGGCCTTGCCGCCAGCGCCTCGTTCAGCGTACGCGTGGGCGCGGCGAGTGACAACACGGGCTCTACCACGGTGAGCACGGGCTCCGCCACGGTCATCGTTCAAACGCCGCCACAGACCGCCGTTACCACCGTGACGCTGAACATATCGAAATCCAGTACCCCGGAGGTCGATATCACGGTTCCGCTCGTGGAGGACGGGACGCAGTGGTCGGCCGTGGTCAGCGACTTGCCCATCGGCACGGACTACGTTTTCAACCTTTCGGCCAGTGCGTCGGATGGTACCGAACTCTACCACGGCGTCGCGACCGGCCAGACCATCGGGAAGGACCAGACCGCGAACATCGTCATCGACATGTACCCGAGCAACAACACGGCCAACCTCTACGACTCGGCGCCCGTGATCACGTCGTTCACGGCAACGGCGACCAGTGTCTCGAAGAACGACACGGTCGATATCAAGGTCAGCGCCCTCGATCCCGATGCCGGCGACACGGCTGGAATCACGTGGAACTGGACCGTGCCCTCGAGCTGCGGCTCGCTCAGTGCACCGGTCAACACGGCCGGCGACGACGCCACCCCAAGCACATCAATGGTTGTCTTCACCGCGACCGCCACCAGTGCAAGTTGTCAGGTCACCGTGACGGCGAAGGATGCCCGGCTGCCGCTCTACGTGCAGACCTATGGCACGATCACCATCCAAATTGGCGACAACTCACCCTGAAGCCGGCCAACCTGCCGTAGGCTGCTGCGCGCCCTGGGCAGTCACTTCGTGATGATTCGCTACATCGCGCGCAATCGGCAGATCCGCGCCGTCAGGCATTCTGTGCTGGGTAGTTGAAGCCCTACCCTGAAACCTTGACCGTGAACTTGGCGGACGCGCTGGCGCCCTCAGGATCGGTGGCGGTCGCGGTGATGGTGCAGGTCTCCCCCGGCGTCGCGGGCGCCTGCCAGTCCACGTCGCTGGCCCCGGCCTGGTCGACTTGATTCGAAAGCGTACCGTCGCTGGTGGTCCAGGTCCAGGTGATGGCCTCGCTCAGGATCGGTGGCGGTCGCGTGCAACAAGACAACTTGCGCAACACTTGCGGCGTCGGTTGACTGGTAGACAACGCCGATGGCGGGCGCAATAGATTGGCAGGCACATTGACCGATATAAAGTTGTAGTTTATATTGGTCACGCCTACGTTCTGCTCGACGATTTGGATCAGCGCAGCTTTGCCGAAGGCGATCCCATCGGTTTTCTGGATCGCCACCTGCCCCCGGTCATCCTCGACGAAATCCAGAACGCTCCGGGCTTGCTACCCTCAATCAAAGCCCGCATCGAGCGGGATTCGCGTCCCGGCCGTTGGGTCATCACTGGATCCCAGCGCTTTTCGGTCATGAAGAACGTCAGCGAGTCGCTGGCCGGCCGCGCCGCCATCGTGAACTTGCACCCGTTCACCTTTGCCGAGTGTCAAGACCGGCGCCCTTCCGCCAAGACCTGGGACACGTATCTCGATGCGCTGCTTGACAAACGCCCTAACGACCCCGCGCGAGCGCCGAACTTGGGCGCCTGGCTGCTCAAGGGTTGCTATCCCGCGGTCTGGCGGCGGAAAAACCTGACCGCCGAACTTTGGTATCCCTCGTACGTCCAGGCCTATCTCGATCGCGACGTGCGGGGAAACATCCGCGAGGCCAACCTGTACGATTTCCAGCGTTTCCTCAAGCTGCTCGCCGCGCGCACGGCCCAGGAGCTGAACCAAGCTTCGCTGGCCAAAGAACTGGGCCTGACCATTCCAACCATTCGTTCGTGGATCTCGCTCCTCGAGGCCAGCTCGATCGTGTTCCTGCTGCCGCCGTTCCACCGCAATTTTGGCAAGCGTGTGATCAAGACGCCCAAGCTGTATTTCATGGACACCGGTCTGGTGTGCTATCTGGTTGGTTTGCAGTCCGCCCAGCACGTGCTCGATGGCCCGATGGCGGGCGCGTTGTTCGAAACCGCGGTGGCGTCCAACTTCAAGAAGACCCTCGACGCCTACGGTGTGCGCGACTGTCTCTATTACTGGCGCGCCGTGGCCGGGCTGGAGGTCGATCTGCTCATCGACCGCGGCGGCAAGCTACTCCCCATCGAGATGAAGATGTCGTCGACCCTGACCCCTCGTCACGCCGCGGGACTCCTTGCTTGGCAGCGCCTTGCCGGCCAGTGCTCGCCGGGACTCATCATCAGTGCCTCCAGGGAAACCGGTACCATGGGCGCCAAGGTCGTGCGTCGGCACTGGGCCGGGATTTGACGTGCGCGATGACTTTGTAGTGAATGGTCCGGGCTATCCGTTCGCCCCCTGGACCTGGACCGTGAACACGTAAGAGGCGCTGGCGCCCTCAGGATCGGTGGCGGTCGCGGTGATGGTGCAGGTCTCCCCCGGCATCGCGGGCGCCTGCCAGTGCACGTCGCTGGCCCCGGCCTGGTCGACTTGATTCGAAAGCGTACCGTCGCTGGTGGTCCAGGTCCAGGTGATGGCCTCGCCCTCAGGATCGGTGGCGGTCGCGTGCAACAA
>Ga0181538_10003209_pt1 | contig 16152 bp, 13 predicted proteins | sample PEATcosm2014_Bin_40_FD_119773 | JGI IMG/M metagenome (GOLD analysis project Ga0181538, IMG submission 119773) | Peatland microbial communities from MTU Mesocosm Facility, Houghton, MI, USA - PEATcosm2014_Bin23_30_metaG | ecosystem: Environmental > Terrestrial > Soil > Wetlands > Peat | place...
GATACCGCAAGTTTTTCACAATTAGACGCCCCTCTAGGGCTGGCGGCAATATTCAGCTTTTTTCTGCAGCCCAAAGGCGCGCCCGGATCGGAATCGCACCTGCACGTCCCCGTAGAGATGCGGCTTTGCCGCGTCTCTACCTACGGCATCGCTGGATCTGTCAACCGCTCGTGAAGTCTGCATTGCAAAGGAGGTTCGCCATGTTCAGTGCATCGACCGCCGTCCTCAGTCATAGCCATAGCCACCCCCCGCAACTCGAAGGCGCGAATTTTTTGAACCTGCTGATCGTGGACCATGACCGCACCATCCGCGAGTCCTGCTGCCAGGTGGCGCAGTCGCTTGGATTCAACACGCAGGTGGCCGAGTCGGCGGAGCAAGCCTACCGGCTGCTCGACAGCTCAAGCACCGACGCCATACTGCTGGATTTGCGGCCGGGCGCGGGCGGACTGGACGCGCTGCATGCGATCAAGAAGCATCGTGCCGACGCGCTGGTGATCGTCGTGACCGGTTATGGCACGGTGCAATCGGCGGTACAGGCAATGAAGAATGGCGCTTACGACTACGTCACCAAACCCTTCAGCATGGAAGAACTGCGCCTGCTGCTGGAGCGGGTGGCGGCGCATCTGCGCCTGAAGACGGAGAACCGCGTGCTGCGCGAAACCATCAAGTCGCGGCAGGGGTTCGGCAACATCATCGGACGCGCCCCCGAGATGGAGAAGCTCTACCGCATCATCGCGAAGGCGGGCCAGAGCTCGCATCCGGTGCTGATTCTGGGTGAAAGCGGCACGGGCAAGGAGTTGGTCGCGAAATCCATTCACTTTGCCGGCATCTTCCGAAACAAGCCGTTCATCCCAGTCGACTGCGGGTCGCTCGTGCCGACGCTCATCGAAAGCGAATTGTTTGGCCACGTGCGCGGCGCATTCACGGGCGCGACCAATCCCAAGGACGGACTGCTGGCGATCGCCGAAGGGGGCACGGTATTTCTCGACGAGATTGGCGAGCTACCGGTCGACTTGCAGGCCAAGCTGCTGCGGGCGATTCAGGAAAAGGAGATCCGTCCGGTGGGAAGCGTGAAGCGAGTGCCCATCAACGTGCGAATTCTGGCCGCAACCAATCGCGACCTGGAACGCGCCGTGGCCGAGGGCACGTTCCGCCGCGATCTTTTTTTCCGCCTGAACGTACTGACCCTGCGGCTTCCGGCCTTGCGCGAGCGCAGGCAGGACATCCCGCTGCTGGTGGCACACATTGTCGAGCGCATCGGGCGCGACGCCGGCATCGAAAAGACGATTTCTGACGAAGCGCTCAAGGCGCTGCTCAGTTACGACTGGCCGGGCAACGTGCGCGAACTGGAGAACTCGCTGGAGCGGGCATGCGCGCTCAGCAGCGCGCACGAAATTCAGCTGCGTGACCTTCCGACACAGATTCACAGCGCGCCCATCGACTCGATGGGGATGAGCCAGCCGACGAATGGCATCGTGCCCATGGCGGAACTGGAGAGACAAACCATTCTGAATGCGCTTACCCAGGTGAATGGCGACAAGATGCTGGCGGCGCGGCTTCTAGGCATTGGAAAAACAACGCTGTACCGCAAACTGAAAGAATACCAGTCCCAAAACTGAGCCGTTGGATCGAGGGCTGGTGCCAGAACGGGAGTTCAGCGAAAAGGCGAGCCCACAACTCATTCATTTGTAAACAAGAACGATTGGCCCGGAAGTTGCGTAAGGATCGGCATGATCCTTCTTGTGACGCCGAGCGAGCGGGCACGCGAGTGTTCCGCGGCGCTGCATGGGGCGACGGGCGAAGAGGTCATGGTGGCGGAAAGTCTGGCCCGGGCAACCACACTCTTGCGCGCGGAATGCTACCTGGCGGTGGTGCTCGATCAGTACCTGCTCGAAACCGACCCGCACGAAGCCGGGAGCACGCTCGAGCACTTGGGCACTGCCATCCCGGTGCAGGTTAATCTGGCGATCAGCGGAATGGATCGCCTGGTGCGCGAGGTCCGGTCGGCCGTACAGCGCCGCCAGCAAGAGGAAGTAAGGGCCCGCCAGGCCGCGCTCGGCGCCATCTGCAGCGAACTGAATGGCACGGTGACGGCGCTGCTGCTGTCCACTGAACTGGCCCTCGGAACCCCCAGCCTGCCGCCAACTGCGTCCGAAAAGCTGGCGTCGGTGCACGAACTGGTGAAGAAACTGCGCAGACAATTGGAGGGCGCGGCGACATCGCAAGAGGCCAAACAGGCTGCCGAGGTCTAAAAGAGGTCTATGCGTTCCAGCGGCGAGGCCGATCTAACAAAGTAGCGGAATCTGCACTTCTCAATATCCGCCTCCACCCTAAGTAACCTGTCTTTTTACCGGTGATGGAAGCGGTCTAGCCGATGACTTTCGAGTGAGGCAATACCAGCGTCATGAGATTTTTCCAACAATTGCTCTCTTCTGATTTCATGCCGCACGGTTTCTGCTACCTATGGGACCCGCGAATCGTGTGGCTGCACGTCATCTCGGACGGCCTGATTGCGCTCTCGTATTACTGCATTCCGCTAATCCTCGTCTATTTCATTCGCAAGAATCGCGAGCTCCCGTTCAACCGGATCTTCTGGATGTTCGGGACCTTCATCCTGGCTTGTGGCACAACCCATTTGATGGAGATTTGGAACGTCTGGCACGGCACTTACCTGTTGGCGGGCGTCATCAAGGCCATCACGGCAGCGGTCTCGGTTTTGACCGCAGCGATGCTCATACCGTTGGCACCGAGGGTGATTTCGCTGCCTGGCCGTTTGCACTTGCAGGAAGTAAATTGCGAGCTGGAACGGGAAATTGCCGAGTACAAGGGGTTGGACGCGCCGATCGAAGGCCCGCTCAGGCGCCGGGTCATGATTGGTTTCACCGTAGCTTTGCTCCTGACAATCCTCTTAGGCTTTTCCTCCTGGCGCGGCGCCCGGCTGGCGGCGGATGATGCCGACTGGGTAGCCCACTCCTATGCAGTAATGGACATGCTCGCGCTCACGTCCAAACATGTGATCGAAGTGGAAACCAGCGCGCGGACATTTGCCTTGACCGGGAGGGAACCGTTGCTTACACACTACGAGGCTGCGAGAGGTACCGTCGCGCAGGACGAGGACGCATTGCGCCATTTGACGGCGGACAATCGCGATCAGCAACTTCGACTGGACGTGCTCGATCCGCAGGTCCGCGCTGCGCTCGATCTCGCCGAGAGCATGGTCGCCAAACGCCGGCAGACGCGCGCCCTTTCTGGCGCTGACGACATTCTGGAGACCGAAAGACTTATGGACGCGGTGCGCGTAACGACTCAAGAGATGCGCGCCGAGGAGCTACAGCTATTGAGCCAGCGCACCCTAAAAACCAAGGCGGGACGGCGGTTGACGAGTTCCATCATTGTTGTGGGCATTTTCGTTGGGGCGGGCTTGTTGGCGCTAGCCAGGCTCGCTGTCAGCCGCGAGATTGACGTCAGCGCACGGGCACGGGCGCAAATCATCACCCTAAACGCCGAGTTGGAGCAGCGTGTGGAGCAACGGACGGCGGCATTGGAGTCCGAGATTACGGTACGCCGACGAGCGGAGGCAGTGAGCGAACGCTTGGCGGCTGTGGTCGAATCATCCGACGATGCCATTATCAGCAAAACCCTAGACGGCACGATCGCCACCTGGAATCCCGGCGCCGAAAAGTTGTTTGGCTACTCGTCGTCAGAGGCCGTGGGCAAACCGATGGGCATGCTCATACCGCCGGAGCGCGCGGATGAGGAGTACGACATTCTGGCGCGAATTGGAGGCGGCGAGAGCATTGAACATTTCGAAACTGTCCGGGTGCGGAAGGATGGGAAGACTATTGACGTCTCGGTGACGATTTCGCCGATCAGGGACAACGGTGGCGCCATTGTCGGCGCTTCAAAAATTGCGCGCGACATCACCGAACGCAAGCTGGCGCAAGACGCTCTGCGCGAGAGCGATGCGAGAAGAAGGTTTGCGCTGGAAACCGCGAAACTCGGCGATTGGGAACTCGACCTCGCCACGCTGCAAGCCACTCGTTCTTTGCTGCATGACCAGATTTTTGGGTATCGATCGCTGCTGCCGGAATGGAGTTTTGATATCTTTCTTCGCCACGTCCATCCTGACGATCGGGAGTGGGTCCGCGAGAATTTTCAGAGTTGCGTAAGCCAAAGAAAGAGATGGGATTTTGAGTGCAGAGTCGTCTGGCCCAACGGGGACATGCGATGGATATGGGCGTGTGGCGACCACTACCGGGACCTATCCGGCGACGCGACCCGGATGTTTGGAATCGTCGAGGACATTACCGAGCGCAAGCGAGTGGAGGAGGCTTTGCGCGAGCAATCCCAGGTAATGGATTCGGCCCAGGTGTTTGTGCGCGACATGGAGAGCCGCGTTGTGTTCTGGCCCCGGGGCGCGGAAAAGCTTTATGGCTTCAACTCGCAGGAGGCATTAGGCATCCTTTCCCACGATCTTTTCCATACGCAATTTCCCGAGCCACTGGAGATGATCGAGCAGAAGCTTTTTGGGACCGGCATGTGGGAAGGCGAACTGATCCACCGCAAGCGTGACGGCAGCACCATCGTCGTCTCCAGCGCATGGGCATTGCATCGCGATCGCCAAGGGCGGCCCGTGCGCATCTTGGAAACGAACACTGACATCACGGCTCGCAAGTTGGCCGAGAAGAAGATTCAGGAGCTCAATGACGAACTCGAACTTCGGGTGGCAGCGCGGACGGTCCAGTTGGAAACCGTCAACCAAGAGCTGGAAGCTTTTAGTTACTCGGTGTCGCATGACTTGCGGGCGCCCTTGCGCCATATCGGCGGCTTTTCCAAGATGCTGGTGGAGGAATTCGGTTCCACCCTCGACCCAGCCGCACAACACTACCTCGATCGCATTCAGACGGGGACCCAAAAGATGGGCCTGCTGGTGGATGAATTGCTGAATCTGGCACGGGTTGGCCGCCATGTACTGCATCCGCAGCCAACCGGATTGAGCTCGATAGTCGCCGAAGTGATAGCCATGCTCCAGCCGGAGACCGAGGGGCGGCAGGTGCAATGGATCGTTGCCGACCTGCCCGCGGTGGAGTGTGACCCGATTTTGGTCAAGCAGGTGTTTCAGAACTTGCTGGCCAACGCGCTTAAGTTCACCCGCCCTCGCGTCCTCGCGGTCATCGAAGTCAGCCACAAAAAAGAAGAGGGGCAACCGGTCTTCATGGTCCGAGACAACGGTGTGGGCTTCAGCATGAAGTACGTCGACAAGTTGTTCGGAGTCTTCCAAAGGTTGCACAGCGCGGAAGACTTTGAAGGTACGGGCATAGGCCTGGTCACGGTGCAACGCATCGTTCACAAGCACGGAGGCCGAGTGTGGGCGGAGGGAGAACCAGACAAAGGTGCAGCCTTCTATTTCACCCTCGGCGTGGAAAAGCAAGCTGAATCGAAAAGCAATGGAGCAACGGCTGGAGGCCAATCATGAACTCAGAGAACCTCGACATACTGTTAGTGGAAGACAATCAGGACGATATGGATATGGCCCTGCATGCGCTGCGGCAGGGAAAGTTGGCGAACAACATCTTTGTCGCGCGCGATGGCGAGGAAGCTCTGGACTTTCTCTTCTGTCGCGGAGCGTTCGCAGAGCGATCGTTTGACCGTCCTCCGAAATTAGTGCTGCTGGACTTGAAACTGCCCAAGGTCGATGGCTTGGAGGTGCTCAAACAGGTCAAGGCCGATCCTCGGACCAAGGTTATCCCGGTCGTCATCATGACCTCGTCGAAAGAAGAACGGGATTTAGTGGCGAGTTACCACCTGGGAGCGAACAGCTACATTCAGAAGCCGGTCGACTTCGAACAATTTCGGGAGACGGTCAAGACCGTCGGACTGTACTGGCTGGTCATCAATCAGCCGCCGGTCGTGGAAGATTCACAGAAATTGGCAGGACTGGCTGGCGGTCCACGCCGATGATCCCCACTGACGATCTCGCGCCACCACCGGGCCAACTGAAGGTGCTGCACGTCGAGGACAACGGACTGGACGCGGAACTCGTGGCCCAGGCTTTGCGCCGCGGCGGCTTCTCGGCCGCAGTGGTCGTCGTGCAGGCGCAAGCCGAGTTTGAGCGGGAGCTGCGCGCGCATCGTCCCGACATCGTGCTTGCCGACTACAACCTGCCGCAATGGAAAGGGATGGACGCGCTCGATGTGCTGCGGCGCGAAGGGCTGGACATCCCACTGATCCTGGTCTCGGGCGCATTGGGAGACGTAACCGCGGTCGAGTGCATTAAACGGGGCGCGACGGATTACGTTCTGAAAGACGGCCTGGCGCGCTTGCCGGAGGCGATTCGCCGCGCGCTGCAGGAGAAACGTCTGCTTCGTTTGCGCCGGCAAGCGGAAGAGGACTTGGCGCGGAAAGTCGAAGAACTGGCCCGCTCCAACGCCGACCTCGAGCAGTTCGCGTATGTGGCGTCGCATGACCTGCAGGAGCCGCTGCGCATGGTGGCGGCTTACACGCAATTGCTCGCGGAACGCTACCGCGGCAAGCTCGACGAGAACGCCGACAAATTCATCGGCTATGCGTGCGAGGGAGCTCTCCGCATGCAGGCCCTGATTCAGGATCTGCTGGCCTTTTCGCGGATAGGCCGGAATTGTGCAGCATGCGCGCACGTCGATTGTGAAGCCGCGATCGAAGAGGTTCTGCTGAGTCTCGGTCCGGCGATTCGCGAAAGTGGTGCAGTGGTCACGCATACTTCGTTGCCGGTGGTATGGGCGAACCCATTGCACTTGACCCAGGTCTTCCAGAATCTGATTGGGAACGCGATCAAGTTCCACGGAAAAGAACCGCCCGCGATTTCCGTGCAGGCCGAGAAAACGGGACCGCAGTGGTTGTTCAGCGTGAGCGATAACGGCATCGGCATTGCTCCGGAGTCCGCGGAACACATTTTTGTCGTCTTCCAACGCTTGCACACGCGGACCGAATACCCGGGCAACGGAATTGGCCTGGCTATCTGCAAGAAAATCATCGAGCACTGTGGCGGAAAGATCTGGGTCGAGGCGCAATCTGGCCACGGCTCTAATTTCAAGTTCACGCTGCCTTGCGAATGTCCGGTGGAAAAGGAATTGCGCGGCGAACAAATAGAGATGTCAGCCACTGCAGGCAATTCCCCCAAATAATTTTCCGCAAAGACGCAACTTGCCGCGCCTCGGCCTCCGCCTCAATCCCGCTCCTTTGCATTCCGCTATGTACTTCTCATTTACAAATCTCTACCCACTTCGTCCGCAAGGCCGAGACGCATTTGCGTTCTTCGGGAAAGGAACGGAGGGTTGTGATGGAGAACCGAACGACAGTGTTTTACGTAGACGACAATCCCAAATCCAGCCGATTGCTGAGCAGCGTTCTGGAAGAATGCGGCTTCCGGGTAATCACCAAGAATGACCCCATCGAGGCGCTTGCCCTGTGCAAGCGAACCTACTTTGATCTGGCACTGCTGGACTACGAAATGCCGCAGATGTCGGGAGCGAAGCTGGCCCAGGAAATCAAGTATCTGGTGCCGGATGTTCCCGTGGTGCTGATCTCGGGCCGCGCGTCGCTGCCGCCTTCGGAACTAGCGTTTGTGGATGCTCACTTCGGGTTTGGGACGGTGCTGGACGATCTCCTGTGGACAATGCGAATCCTGGTGCAACCGAAAGTGTTCAGCATCAAGGACCATCTCGGCGATCAGCGCGCGCTGACGCAGTGGGCGGATTCGACATGAGGAACGGGCGCTTCGGCGCCAATTTGGTAATGTCGTGTCCGCAAATGGTCGGCATAAATTTCTTCTCTGTTCACTCTTGAGTTATTAATCCGTGTTTACTACCACCCCCCGGCTTTTGCCCAAGAAGGGCGGCCTAATGTCTAGTTTTTGGGCAGGTTCCCGACTTTTTTGGCAAGTTCTGTTGGCGATCATTTTACTTGTCTGTATTCTCCTCGGGAAGTCCTACGGGTTCCCAATACTCAGACGCCCTTGGAAGTCCCGCCCCATCGCATGAACCAACGCATGTGGATTCTGGTCTCTCTCGCGCGCTTGAAAATATCCGTGTATTTTGCAAAGCCGTAGAAATGCACAAACGCCAATCCTTTCTTGAAGTTCATGATCTGCTCTTCGTTCAGGACGCCATCGGTTGGATCGACAAAAACAAAAGCGGAATTTGGTATGCGGCTATTTGCCAGAATAGTTTCAGAGTAAAGAATCTGCTTGCACAGCGTGTCATCAGGGTCAATCTCCTTCGGGAGACAATAAAGAAGCCTAGCTCTGAAATCAGTTATGAAAGCAGGGCTAGGGCCGTGGTTTTCAATCCAACATGTGATCCCGTTTGTCCCTACAGCCAGCTTCAGCGGATCAACTCCAATTTTGACCCTCGCTCGCTTTTCTTCGATGCTCGCCTCCGCCGCATCTCTGGCAATGGCAACGGACTCCTGCATCGTGCGGTTCTGGCTCTCTATCGCTGCGTTCTGTCCATTCATCGAAGCGAGTTGTTTTTCCATGATGCCGCTCTGAGTGATAAGAGCTTTCGCATTGTCGGCAGCCGCGCCCGCAACTTTCGTGACCATTTCAACGTTCTTCTGCATCCACGTTTCGTGTTTGCGAAGCACGAGCCACTGCAAGACGCCAACTACAACCAGAGCGAGAGTGAAGATAGCGAGCAACCAATCGCTTACTGGTTTGGTTTTTCCCTTGTCCTTGTCTTGATCCTCGTAATAGTTGGCGCTCACGTTGCTTTCTGTGACACCCGCTGGCTGCGACTGCTTGGAGATGTCTTTTTCCTCGGGAGCTTTGCGTACTTGGGGCTGTGCGCTATTGTCTTGGGTTTTTTGCGGGTTTTGTGGAGCAGGTGATTTAGCTGGCTGCGCTAGGACGGTGACAGCGCAAAGTACGAGAAGAGATGCGAGCAGGACGCGCATACCGAGTGCAGCAACTATACGCCAGCCCAAAATCTCGCACAAAACACGGACGCGGCCACTCCTACCTCACGCCATTTCCAACCAAAAGGCTGATTGGCAGGTGGCCCAGCCTAGCGCGATTCGTCCCAAATCTCGAGGGTGCCCCGTCCAAGCTCCGCTTGGGCGGGTTTCGACCTTTTTCATCACAATCACCCCGTGCCCACCATCACAGACCTCCAACCCACCCAACGCGACAATAATTCTCGATTGGGCCGACGGAGATGAAGAATGTACCCATCACCCAAAACGGCATGAAGGCCGGTTAGGCTTTGTTTACTAGTGGCTCTTTGATAACTTATTAGCTCTTTGATAACTAAAATAACTAAAATCTGAGTCGAACGATTTCTGTCATCTCGACCCCAAAAACCGCCCCAAAACGGGAATTTGGGTCAAAAATTGGGGCTAAGTCGTTATTTTTTGATACTTTGAAGACAACAGTATGATTCCAATCGACTTAGGAGAAAATGGGGAGGGGGGAGGGGGGGTACCCATCTTCATGAATCGTTATTACCCTTAGGGTAAATAAGCATAGACGCGGCTGCATTCGCGAGAACTTCACTTCGTGAAGTCCCTGCGTCGCTCAGGATGACATGCTGGATAGGGAGCAGTGAGACCGGCCGCTGCAGAAATCCCAAGAAAATCCTTCCCTCTACACCGCCTTCCACCCTAAACTGTAGGGCAGGCAGGCCCGAGGGTTCTCCCAGCCTTCGGTACCCGGGGGTTCTGTGCGCGTACTGGTGACGGCTGACACTTTCAGCGGCGTGTGGACGTACTCGCGCGAACTTGTCTCCGGCCTGGTCACCCACGGGGCGCAGGTCACGCTGGTCAGCTTTGGAGAGATTCCGCTTCCTCATCAGACCGCCTGGATGGACGCGCTACACGGGCTCGAATATCATCCCACCGCGTTTCGTCTCGACTGGATGGAGGAAGGTGAGCAGGATTTCCATGCGGCACAGGATTATCTGTGCCAGATCGTGCGCGATACCCGTCCCGATTTTCTGCATTTGAATCAGCTGAGTTTTGGAGCGCTGCCGGTGCCAACGCCGCGGCTGGTGGTGGCGCACGGCGATGTGATCACGTGGTGGTTGAGCATCCACGGACACGAACCGGCCGCCTCGGCCTGGCTGAACTGGTATCGCGCAACGATGATTGAGGGCTTGAAGCGCGCCGAGGCCGTGGTCACGACTTCACGCTGGATGGAAGACATGCTGCGCGTTGCCTACGGCGACGAATTCGATGGACACGTGATTCCGCCGGGGCGCAATCCGATCTACTTCAATCCCTTTGTGACCAAGGAAGAGTCGGTGCTGGCGATTGGGCGTCTGTGGGATACGGGAAAGCAGGTGGCATTGCTGACCCAGCACACGCACCGCCTGCCGGTGTGCATTGTGGGGGCGGACAACCCGATTCCCATGCCGGCGGTGCCGATCCGCGCCGATGTGCGCGTCTCCACCGGCGAACACGAAATTTCGGTGAAGGGAGCGCAGACCGAATCGCAACTGCGCTCGCTCTACAGCAAGTCGACGATCTTTGCCGCTACTTCGCGCTACGAGCCGACCGGGCTGGCATCGGTTGAGGCAGCGTTCTCGCGCTGCGCGCTGGTGGCCAACGACACCGAAGTGTATCGCGAACTGTGGGGCGACGCGGCTTTGTACTTCGAACGCAATAACGCGGAGAGCCTCGGTGAAGTGCTCAGCCAACTGGAAGCAGATCACGAACTGACCCGCCTGTATGGGACCCGCGCCTATAATCGCGCGCGCGAGCGCTTCACGGCGCGACGCATGGTGGACGACTATCTGCGGCTGTATCGGCGGTTGCGGACTTCGAAAGTGGCGGCGTAGCACCGTCTATCTTGCGGCGAACTCCCGATCGCTCGCTCCCCCACCCCATCCGGCAAATGCGACCGGCTGGGGACGCCGGTCGCTCGGGATAACAAACACTCTGACTACTTACTCGGCCAGGCGTCGAACAGCCGAGTCGCGTTCACGGAGCCGAGTCCGGTGGCCAGATCGTAGCCGACGGTGGCGGGGTACGCGGGTTCGCTCGAGGACGTCGACGTCGAAAGTTCGCCGAGAATCTTGCTGGCGTTGCCGTAGCAGTTGTGCGAGACACCCTTCGCGGTTTGGCCGCAAGGGATGTCCATGTCGCCGAGCGTGATGTCGTTAAAGACGCAGGAAGCCGCAGGCAACTTGCCCGTGGTTTGGCTGGCGTTGCAAGCTTTCGCGCCGAGCTTATTGAACTGGTTGGCCGCCAGCGCGTAGTAGACGTAATTGGCGTTTCCTTGCCTGCCGTATTTCTGATTGATCAGCGCTTGAATGCCCGCCATCGCCGGTGAGGCAAACGATGTGCCGCCGCCGCCCTCAAGTAACGCATCGTTCTCCGCGGAGCACGGAGCGCCGAATTGGTTGGGATCCGACATGCACTCGACCAGGAAGCTTCCCCAAATGCCGTTTGCCGCGAAGAGCGAAAGATCGGGCTGATCGCGCAAGCCATCGTTCGGAATGCCGGGAACGCCAGTTTGCCACGACGGCTTGGGATTGCCCTTGCAGGTGCCGCTGACCACGCCGGGGATCGAAGGCTTACCGGTGAAGCAGGTGCTCGGTCCGCCGCTGCCGCTGATGGCAAAATCAAGTTCTCTGCCGAGTGTCGAATTGCAGAATCCCGTGGGACCGTAGGATTGCGTGTAACCGCCGCCGAATAGCGGATCGCTGTAGATCAGCTGGCTGGTGCAACCGTCGTTCCAGGGAATCTCCGGGATATAGGACAGCGCGGAAGCCTTGGTCTCAGGATTATTGGTAGCGCTCCAGTAGTCGCTGAGGGGAATGTTGTTGACATCAGAGTTGTACTGGGCCATGAAATCGGTGCCGCCCACATCGACCGCGTAGGCGGAGGCGGTGTTGTCTCCGCTGTTGATGCCGAGTATGGAATATGGAGGCCTCTCGACCGGGGCGCATTCGTCGGCGCCAGTGTCTCCCTGGGCGATGAAGAAAGTCGTTCCTAACGCTGTGGCAATTTGCGCTTCGCGATTTTCGAGCGCGATTTCGGTCTGGCCGGTAATGGTCTCGCACAGGCCATAACTGTCGGAGATGATGTCCGGCGGCTCGAGATCGAGAAGATTGAGAATGGCGAGATCGAGCCCGAAGACGGTTGGAGAATTGGGACACGCGGAGAGCTCGATGTTGGCGTCGGGGGCGCTCGCGCTCGCCCACTCCACATCGAGGGCAGCCTCGATCTCGTCTCCGTTTTGACCGGGGTTGGGGCAGTTGGGATAAATCTGCTTGAAGTTGCCGTCCTTGAAATCCTTTAGGCCAAATACGTTGCGGAAGGCACCCCAATCGGACGGATGGAGGAGGTTAGAGTCTTCGACCAGGGCAATGGTGACGCCTTTGCCGGTAAATCCTCGGTTCCAGAGCGGCAGCAGATTGTAGATAGTGGCGAAGTCATAGGGGCTGACGGTATGGAAGGTTTGTCCCTGGAACTTGACGTTGAAGTGCGGGTGCCACTTGTGGGTAGCGGAGTCATAGGAAACGGGACCAAGTTGCATCGCGTGCGACTTGGGAAAGAAATCGTGGAGTGAAGCGACGCCTTCGATGGCAGGTGCGAGCGCGGCGGGAATCTGCGGATCGCGCATATTGGCGATGTGCTTTTCGCCATTGGGCAGAACCAGGTTGTGAATCTCGGTGTGGAACGTGTCGCGGATTTGCGCGGCGGTTCCGGCGAAGTCGATGACCAATCCATTCTGGTAGACGCGGTTGATGGAAAAGCCGTGCGCCTCGAGCCAGCGCTGGATGGTTTCCCGATCCTGAGGGGCAAGACCGAAACGCTCGCCTAATTGCTGCGTCGTCAGCCAGTGATGAAATTCGGGCGAATTCTGATTGTGCATTTCGTCAATCAGCTTTTCTAGACGCGCTTCGGTTTCTGGCGCCGGCTTGAGCGTGAGCAGCAAGTGGTCAAAGGTCAGGCTGTCCGCGACGGGGCCACGATCGTTCTGGACGCGCAGTGCGGCAGGAGTTGTGTTTCCGGTGAGCGTGACTAACTGGGACTCGTCAATTGGGCCGAGGATTATTGGCTTGGGACGGCCAGCAGAACCCTTGGCGGGACCCTCCGCGAAAGCAGCTACGGAGAAAAGAACAACGGAACTCAGGAGGAGAACAAAAGCAGAGCGACGCATAGTCAGAACCTCCGGAAGCGGTGTAGACCAGGTGGTTCCAGCACAGGGGATGGGAGAACCACTGGACGCGCAATCGGGCAATGCTAGCCGCTTTTGGCGAGTTTGGTCAAGGCAAAAGACGATGGCAGGCGAAGGCTCTGGGCAGCCGCATGTTATACTTTTCAAGCATCTTTTCCCGTTTAGATTCAGCCTATCAGATCAGCAGACGGAGGACAGTATCGACAAGCGTTTTATCCGCATGAACGAGCGCATCAGGGCGCGTGAGGTTCGCGTGATCGGTGACGAAGGGGAACAGATTGGCGTGATGCCTCCCTTCGAGGCGCTCAAGATGGCCCGCGAAAGAAACCTGGACCTGGTGGAAATTTCCCCGACCGCGCAACCTCCGGTTTGCCGCATCATGGACTATGGGAAATTCCTGTACCAGAATGAGAAGCGCGAGCGCGAAGCCAAGAAAAAGCAGAAGACCATTACGGTCAAAGAAGTGAAGTTTCGTATCAACGTGGACGATCACGACTACGAAACCAAAAAGAATCACGTGCTGCGCTTCCTCGACGAAGGAGACAAGGTAAAAGCGACCATCTTCTTCCGGGGACGCGAAATGACGCGGCAAAGCCTGGGCCGCCAGATTCTGGAACGTCTGATCAAGGACGTCGACCAGAAAGGGTTGGTGGAGTTCCGTCCGCGGCAGGAAGGCAATACGCTGCACCTGATCCTGGCGCCGAAAAAAGAAGGCGGAGCGCACGCCAAAGAGAAGGCGCACACTCCTCCGAAGCCCGCGCCACCTCCCGCGTCGCACGGCGGTGCGCAGACAGCGTAAAAGCAGCTTTCAGCCGTCAGCTATCAGCCATCAGTAAAATCTTTGGTGCGATCGCTGCGAGTGGACGGAACAGTCTCTGCGTAACGCTGACGTTTGTAATTGGGAACTCACAACCGAGAACTGAGAACTGATTCTTATGCCTAAACTAAAAACACACAAAGGCGCTGCCAAGCGCTTCAAGAAAACTGGGACAGGAAAAATCAAGCGTCACAAGGCGAATTTGCGCCACATTCTGACCTCCAAGGCGAAGAAGCGCAAAAAGAAGCTGGGCGACGCCGTCTTGGTCAGCGACGCTGATTACAAGAAAGTAATGCGGATGATCCCGTACTAAGTTAACAATGGAGCGACGGGCGTCCGCGCCCGTTTACAACCAAGTCTGCGGGATGACATACCTCGCAGCGGCGTGTGAAGAGGTCGGGCTTCAGAAATCCCGTATCCACACCAGAACGGCAAAACCGGCCGTTCCGGGGGCCCCGGTTAGGGTAGAAGCCTCCTTACCTCCAGCCGCCAGACGAAACAAAAAAGGAGAACAGCAATGCCTCGTGTAAAACGTGGAACCAAACGCCGCGCCAAGCGCAAGAAGATTCTTGAACGCGCCAGTGGATATTTCCTAACCAAATCCAAACTTTACCGCTCGGCGAAAGAAGCCGTGGATCGCGCGCTAAAGTTTGCCTACTCCGGCCGCAAGCAGAAGAAGCGCCAATACCGGTCGATCTGGATCGTGCGCATCGGCGCTGCCGCCCGCCTCAACGGACTGAACTACAACCAGTTCATCAGCGGACTGAAAAAAGCCGGCGTGGAACTGGACCGCAAGATCCTGGCCGATTTGGCGGTGAACGATCCCGCAGGATTTGGGAGTTTGGCGGAGCAGGCGAAGAAGGCGAACGCAGCAGCAACAGCATAGCCCTCAGTTGTCAGTTATCAGTTCGTTAAGATTTGCCATCCCGAGCCGCTCTTGCGAGGGATCTGTAGTTTTCGCGGCGTCGAGAAACTGCAGATCCCTCGCTTCGCTCGGGATGACAAATTCGTTAAGAGTTTTTTGAGAAGCATGTCTTACACAGTCCCCAAACTTACCGATTTCTCGACAGCTACGCTCGATGGCGCCGTGCGCGAGCTTCTCTCTGCGCTCGACCAAGAGTCGGTTGCGGTCACATCCGAAAACGACTGGAAAGTATTTCGCGATCGCTGGATGGCGCGCAAGAACGGCATCCTCACCCAGCTCAATGACCTGTGGCTGAAAGCCGCGCCCGGTCCGAATAAGCGCGAGGTCGGGCAGCGCGTCAACGAACTCAAGACCAAAGTCGAGCAAGCTGTGGATGCGACGCTCGCCCGAATTCAGAGCGGGGCTTCGTCAGGCAAACTCGCCGCCGAGCGTCTCGACATCACGCTTCCCGGCATTCGGCGTCCCATCGGGGCCGAACATCCCGTCATCAAGACGATGAACGAGATGATTGGCGTCTTCCGCAATCTGGGCTACTCGGTTGAGGAAGGACCGGAGATTGAAACCGACTTTTACAACTTCGAGGCGCTGAACTTTCCGCCGAATCATCCCGCGCGCGACACGCAGGACACGCTCTTCATTGCCGGGCAGGAAGCGAAAACGCTGCGCGACCGACTGCTGTTGCGCACGCACACTTCGCCGGTTCAGATTCGCACCATGCAGAAGACGAAGCCGCCGGTGCGCGTGGTGTGTCCGGGGAAAGTTCATCGTAATGATGCACTGGACGCTACGCACTCGCCCATCTTTCATCAGATCGAAGGACTGGCGGTTGATACGAACATTACTTTCTGCGATCTGAAGGGCACGCTCGACCACGCCATGAAGGCGATGTTCGGATCGAGCGTGAAGACGCGCTTCTATCCATCGTTCTTCCCGTTTACCGAGCCGAGCGCCGACGTGCAGATCAGTTGCATTTTCTGCGATGGCAAAGGAACACGCGATGGCGCTCCGTGCCGCAACTGCAAGGCCAGCGGATGGATTGAGTTGCTGGGCTGCGGCATGGTCGATCCGAATGTGTACGGCTTTGTGGATTACGATGCCAGTAAAGTTTCCGGATTCGCCTTTGGCATGGGCGTGGAGCGGATTGCGATTCTGAAATACGGCGTGGATGATATTCAACTGTTCTTCCAGGGCGATGTGCGGTTTCTGGAGCAGTTTGGGTAGAGGCTTCGAGCTTCGAGCTACGGGCTTCGA
>Ga0181538_10003217_pt1 | contig 16115 bp, 18 predicted proteins | sample PEATcosm2014_Bin_40_FD_119773 | JGI IMG/M metagenome (GOLD analysis project Ga0181538, IMG submission 119773) | Peatland microbial communities from MTU Mesocosm Facility, Houghton, MI, USA - PEATcosm2014_Bin23_30_metaG | ecosystem: Environmental > Terrestrial > Soil > Wetlands > Peat | place...
CCAGCGGCGAGAAACCGCTGAGCCTACGATGCCAATCTGCGCCTCTCCAAAATGGCGGCATTTGATGTGATTATTCGTGGCGGGATTTAAGTGATTGCTGACAAAGCGGGGTCGACGCGACAAACGCCATCCCCAAAAAGCGAAGTTGACAGTTACGCCGGTGCCATAATGGAGCCGGCGTTCTTTATTGGTTTGCATGTAGCATCCGATCCACCCGTTTATCCCGACAACCGCATCAGCACGTCTGCGGTCCGCTATCGGCGCTGCGGTGTGCTCGACGGTTGGAGTCTACGCCGGCCCCTTGGAACAGCGGGATCGGGCGGGGGCGGAAACATAATTCGGTACGGTAGCGATGTGGATGAACAAGACAATTACGCGACTCGTTTGAGTGGGTTGGCGCGACGAAGAACCCGGATCAGATGGACGCGAGCGACGTGAATATAGCGCTCTGTTGAACGAATGGAATCATGGCCGAGGAACTCTTGTACAATTCGGAGGTCAGCCCCATTTTCAAGGAGGAATGTTGCCGCTGTGTGCCGAAGCATATGTGGCGTTATTCGACGCGACAGATTTGCGGCCTGTGCGAGTGCTCGAAGAATGGCGCGTGTGCTATCGGTAGAGAGAGCGGCGCCGAAGGCATTTGGAAATAGAGGCTCGCGATCCTTGAAACACATGCGCCTCGCTTGAAGGTACCGATCCAACAGAGTAGCAGAAGCCGGATCCGAAACGAATGCGATCCTTTCTCGATTTCCCTTTCCATGAATCAAGAGCATTCGTTCTTGTTGCTGCACATCTGCGATACGTAATGAAACAAGCTCGCCGACTCGAATTCCCGTCACACAGAATAATCGAACTAAGAGCGCATTTCGCAGAATGACGAGCCTCTCCACGGATGAATGGCGATGAGATTTCCAGCGAGCCGCGCGTTGGTCCGCGGTTTGAATGAGCGCTCGAATCTCATCTGGGGGGACAACCCGCGTTAGCCTTCGGGGAGCGCCAAGCCGGATGCAGAGATCGCGAAGCGGTGACACGAGTAGGTGTCCCTGGTCCACCATGTACCGAAAAAATGCGCGGAGACATGCCAATTTCCGACGAATGGAACTCGCTGCATATTGTTGTTTCTGCAGCTTTGCAATCCATACTTCTATGGCCATTCGGGATACTCGGCGAGGGTAGGCTGAACTAGGCAGACGAGTCTATCCAATCCCGCCCTGAGAGCAATCCGCAACCGAGCGGCTGCGCCGCTCGGTTGCGGATTGTCTACGAAGGGAGGAGCGGGTTCGCGCTTGGCGTCGGCGCAGTCCCGCGCGGGCGGTCAAACGGAATCAGATGGTTTACTGAGTTCGAAAACCGCGGGATAGCCATCCCGCGGCTTTCCCGCTTTCAGGTGAATCGCCTACAGCTTCGACCCCATGGTCGGGCGCGGGGGGAGTTTGGCGGTCGGGGGCTGGATCGTCGGACGGGCACTGGCGGCTTTCAGCAATGAGCTTTCGATGGTTTTGAAGATCTTGTCGGTCGGCTCGCGCTCGTAAACGAAATCGTCGATCTTGAACGTGCCTTGAGCGCCTTTGCGAATGCCTTCGTAACTGACGGGGCCGGCGGACTTCGCGCGGGCGGGGGCTTCGGTCAAATCGTATTCAACGTAGGCGATGCCTTTGCGGTCCCAGGCTTCGCGGTTGATGGACTGAATCTTGTCGAGGGGGATGGGCGGGTGGCTGGGGACGTAGACGATGCCGTTTTCCAGACGGTATTGGCCGCGGGAGTTGTAGACGGCCCAGACCAGGACGACCAAACCCATCGGGGGCAGGGCGATGCCGAGGACCTGGTTGAGGACGATGTCGGTTTGGGTCTTGGGTTTTTCACGCGGATGGGTGACGCTCCAGTTGGGCCAACTGTAGAAGCCGTCGTAAATGGACCACGCCCCGTAGGCCATGAGCAGGAGGGTCATCAGGTATCTGGCGACGCGATAATATCGGCCGGCCTTGGCAACGATGGGGCCGGCGTCAGTTGGTTCGGCGGCGACAGCCTGAGTTTCATTGGACATATTGCACGACCTCGCAACCCGCGCCGGTTTGCCAGGGAACACCTCAGGATTGCAGCGAAGACAGCGTCTGTTGCAGAAGCCGGAGGGATTGGGCAACCTCCCGGGCGTCGGCAAGACCCTGCTCAGCCCCATCCAAGCCGCCTTGAGTTAACTCGGCGGCCAGTTCGTTCTGATCGCTGGCAAGCTCAGTCAGAACGGACTCAATGTTACAAGCCATTGTGCGTTCCAGCGAATCGGATGGCCAACCCGCCATGGGAGTTATGATACCGACTGGGGCTACAGTTGCCAATGTTTGTTGCGCTGGTTCGGAAAGGGGGGAGGATGGTTCAAGGGTTCAAGGGTTCAAAAGTTCAAGAGAAAATGCCCTGCCCTGAACCCTTAAACCCTTGAACCCTTGAACCCTTGCACCCCCTCGCCAGATGCGATGGCCCCGGGAGAAGGGATGGGCGATTTCACGACCGGGACGCGATGGCGCTGGAGATGGGTCGGACGATTTTGGGCAATACGTGGCGGTCGCATAATCCCTCGGCCCGCTCGGCCAGTTCCCCAAGCAACTGATCCATGGCAACGCGCGGGCGATCGCCCCAATAACGGCGCAGGATCAGGCATACGCTGATGACGTCGTCGCAGTAATCGCCGGTGCGAACCTGGTAACTGTTGGTGCGGGTGACGATGTCGATGCGGGCCTGGAGGCGGCAATCCTCGGTCAGGGCCACGGTAACCGAAGGCTGGAAATCCACCGGCTTGGCGCCGGATTCCTCGGTCAGGCAATTGAGCGGTGAATCGGCCAGGAGGCTATCGGCGATGACTTCGTCGTGGTTTCCGCTGAAGGAGAGATCGAAGCCGAACATCAGGTCGAGGTAATCGATTTCCACCGGGCTGACGCCGAGGTGAAACGGGGCGAGTTGCAAAAGCAGGCGATGAAGGCCCAGGGCGTCTTCGACGGTTGGGGGGTTGACGTGGCCGGCGCTGAGCCGGCGGGATTCCAGGCAGACCCAGCGGTAGTTTTGTGCCGAGCGGTCCTCTTCCAGATTGAACTCGCCGTTGTCGGCTTTTCGAAATCGCGTCATCGAGGGGAATTCTTTTTGAATCCTCTCGAAGAAATGGAGCAGGGTTTCGCGTTGATGCGGAAGGTTCAACTGCGATCCGAGGCGAAGGTTGACGTAAAAGTCCTCACAGAAGGAAGAGTAGGGATTGGACATAGTTTCTCCCGACCGCGGTTAGCCTTCAAAACGGCCGCATGTTCCCACGGGCAAAAAGTGTAGCGGAAAACATTTTCGGGGAAAAGGGGGAGGGAAGTTGCGAGTTGCGCGTTGCCAGTCGCGAGCGGGATTAACTCGCTACTCGCAACTCGCTACTCCTTGCCGTTGACTGGTGGGCGGGTGAACCGTACAAGTTCCCTCGCCATGCCGAAGCCGGTTTACGCGCTGGTTGGGACCGATGCGCTGATGCAACAGGAAGCGTTGGGCGTGATCCTGCGCGAGCTCGCGGGCCAGCCGCAGCGCGTGGACGTGGACGGCGAGACCGCGGAACTGGCGGACGTGCTGGACGAGCTGCGCAGCTTCGCGATGTTCGGCGGGACGAAAGTGGTGGCGGTACGCAATGCCGACGAGTTCGTGTCTCGATTCCGGGGACAAATGGAAGATTACGTGGCCAGCCCGTCGGACAGCGCGACGCTGGTCTTGCGATTCAGTTCGCTGCCGGCGAATCAGCGGATTCACAAGGCGATCGTGAAGACGGGCCAGATCATTCCCTGCCAGCCGCCGAAGGATTTGAAGGGATGGATTCTGACGCGCGGCAAGAGCGTGCACCGGCTGGCCATCAACGTGGAGGCGGCGGGATTGCTGGCGGATCTGATCGGGGACGATCTGGGCCGAATCGATAGCGAGTTGGCCAAGCTGGCGTTGAGCAACGCCAACGGCCGGATCGGCGTGGAGGAAATCGGTCAGAGCGTCGTGTTTCAGCGTGAGCGGGAAATGTGGGATTTGACCAACGCGCTGGCCGGCGGCGACCCGGCCGAGGCGCTGCGGCGCTGGCGGCAACTGGTGCAGGGGGATTCATCCGCCGAATTCCGCGCCGTGGCGTGGCTGTGCATCTGGCTGGAGAACGTCGGCAAGGCCATGGCGATGCTCAAGCGCGGCGACAACGCCTTCACGATCGGCCAGGCCCTTCGCATCTGGCCACGCGACGTGCAGGAGAAATTCGTCAGCAGCGTGAAACGGCTGGGCGAGCGCGGCCGGAAGCGCGCGGTCGATCTTCTGGCGGAGATCGACTTCCAAACCAAAACCGGCGTGGGCGACGCGGCGGAGAACGTCGAGCGGTTTCTGCTGTCGATGGCGGTCACGCTTGCGGGGAGGTGAGGAAAATCGCCCCTCGATGCACCGGGCAGCCCCGGATGTACATCCCGGACTTCGGGATGCGGGCTATAGATATTCCCCCCGAATGTCCGATAATACGGACGGGAATCTGCGGCAGGGAGGCCGCCGGCTTTGAGCGACGTCTTAGATCAATCCGAAGTCAACGCTCTTCTGGCGGCGGTGGAAACCGGCGCGGCGGGGCCAAAGGAAAAGGAAGCGGCGCCGACGGTCTTTGGCTCCAAGGGGAAAACTCAACTCGAAGTGCAGGTCTACGATTTCAAACGGCCCGAGCGCGTCAGCAAGGACCAGATGCGGGCGTTGGAAGCGCTGCACGAAGGATTCGGCCGGAATTTCGGGGCGGCCATCTCCGGATACCTCCGCACCATCATCGAAGTTTCCGTGGCGCACATCGAACAACTGACGTACAGCGAGTTCATTCATTCCTTGCCGAACCCCACCTGCTTCAATTTGTTGAAGGCGGAGCAGCTTGACGGGCAGGTTTGTCTGGAAATCAGCCCGCTGATCATTTATCCGATCGTGGACAGGCTGCTGGGGGGAAGCAATGCCGAGCTGTTCATTCCGCAGCGTCCGCTGACGCAGATCGAGCAGCGGCTGGTGCAGCGAATAACCGACCGCGCGACGCATCATCTTTCCGAGGCGTGGAGCAATCTGACGCCGGTGACGTTCCGGGTGGAGGATTTCGAGAGCAATCCGCAACTCGTGCAGATCGTGCCGCCCAACGAAACCGTGGTCGTGGTTGGATTTGAGCTGAAGATGGGCAACCGCACCGGCACGATGGCGTTGTGCATTCCGTACAACGTGATCGAGCCGATCATGGGGATGCTGGCAACCCAGAACTGGTTCAGCTATCAGCGGAAAGGATCGCACGAGGACCATCTTCGTCAGTTGACGCAGAACGTGAGCAACGCGCCGGTGGAGCTTCGGGTATTTTTGGCGCAGACGACGATGCGGCTTAACGATCTGCTGAGATTACAGGTGGGAGATTTGATCACGACGGAGCGCGAAGCAACCGAAGACGTGCTGATCCAGGTGGAGGGGAAGAACAAATTCCTGGCGCAACCGGGGCAGTTCAGGGGGAAGCGGGCGATCAAGTTAACCAGGATCATCCAGCAGCCGGCGGAAACGGCGGCGGAGAAGGCCAGCAAGGCCGCCGCGGGGGCGTCGCTATGAGCCGTGCCGCGCCCGCTTCCGACGCCGCCGTCGCCTCGGCGGGGAGATGGCTGTCCAGCTATCTCAAGCAATCCGAGTTGCCGTTATACAGCCTGGCGTTTCTGTTGCCGGCGATGGCGTTGTTCGAGATCGGGGTGAGCTTTCGCAGCGCCGATCCGATCGCGTTTCGGATGCTCCAGATCTTCTTCAATCAACTCGGAGCCACGGGGAGATTTGTCCCGGTGCTATCGGTGGCTGGGATCCTGTTGACTTGGCACATCGCCAGGAAGGACCCGTGGCACATTCGCATGGAGACGCTTTGGGGAATGACGCTGGAGAGCTTGATGCTGGCGGTGCCGCTGTTGGGATTGGGCATGGCGGTGGCGCGGTGGAACGTCCACGTCCCGCTTTCCGCCAACACCAGCCAATGGGCCGACAGCGCCGTGTTGTCTTTGGGCGCGGGGGTTTACGAGGAATTTGTGTTTCGGTTGGGACTGATGACGCTGATTTCGATCGTTGCCGCGGACGTGTTAAGATTGCCTAAATCCCTGTCGAGCCTGCTAATGGTATTGATCTCGGCAATTCTATTCTCGTTGTACCATTACTTGGGAGCGGAGAAATTCCAATTGCAAAGCTTCGTGTTTCGAACAGGCGCCGGGATATATTTTGCGGTGTTGTTTCTGACGCGCGGATTTGGTGTAACCGCAGGGTGCCACATAGCTTACGATATAACGATCGTGACCCTCCAGGCATTTGCCCTACGTTAACATCCAATTATTCCTTTCGCGCACGGGGCGAAATCCCCTATAATGGTTGGCGATTTGGAGTTCGCCGGTAGCGTTGCCTGCCGGGACTTCAGTTGATTTGCCCGCGTCGGGCAGGTCGTGCTTCGCATGGCGGACCGGAAACATCGGGCAGGAGGCCTGGTCTTTTCCTGAAACTCTCGCCGATGGCGAGCATGTCTATCCGCACAGTTGTAAGGCCTGACAGGCTGGACTTCGTTCCTTCTGTCACAATGTGAAGGGACTGTATCCCTTCTGGAAAGAAGCATGGAAGCTATGAGCAACCGAACTAAACAACGTCGAATGGGAGGACTGACGCTCCTTCTATACCAGCGTACGCTCCATCCCGAGTTGTTCCGAATCCTGGCCTCGGAGCAGGTGAGCCGTCGCGCCTACGAGGCTGATATCTGGCTCGTCGAAGGCGGTCACGTCATCAGCCTGACGGCCGACAAAAATACGCTAACTGAAGTGATCGTCACCAAGAGCGAGCCGATGACCGACCGTGGTCTTCTCCTTTCCACCCCATGCCGCGGTGAAAAGTATCATGAGGACACCTACGGCAACATCCGCTACATGATCAGCACCCAGGAAGAGCAGCTGACCCAGACGCTTTACGATGCGACCAAGCACGAAATTTCCAGCTACGCGGCCAAGCGCGAGTTGATGTCGGCCGACGTTCCGGCCAAGAACGAGACCGGCGGTTCGCTGAGCGTTCTGGACATCGAGCGACGAAGCCATGAGTTGCTGGTTCAGAGTTTCCATCTCTTCGATGAGAACCAGATGGTGATCAAGACGCAGGCGATCATCGAGGTGGTCAGGACCGTATAAACGCTACAACCGATTCAAACCGTAACCCAGCCCGGCCCTATTGGTCCGGGCTTTTTCGCATATTGGTCTCCCCGTTTTGAATGTGGCTTTCTACAATGGACGATGTATAGAAGTTGTGATCGGATTTGGGAGCGCCTTTCATTGGGAGCGACTTTTCATGCGGTTGATCACGGTGGAAGTTTGGGACGCGACCGGCAATAAACGCCGCATGGTGGAAATGCCGGACGACGCGCCGGTGAACCGGCTTCTGGCGGTGCTGTTGGAGAAGATGAAGTTTCCCCAGTTCGCTCCGGACGGACAGCCGTTGAGTTACAAGTTCCATCACCGCCCTTCGGGAAAGCAGTTGCTCGACGAGCAGACCTTGGGCGACGTGGGCGCCAAGGACGGGGACGTGCTTCGTCTCCAGCCCGAGATCACGGCCGGCTGAGAATTCCCCGCCCGTCCCATTATGACTCCCCTGCATCAGGGCACCCTTGCATCATGGCCGACGAAAAGATTCAAATCTCCTGGGCCGACCTGACGACGTCGAAGGTTGAGCAACACATTCGTCAGCAGCAGGCGATGCTGCGCAATCGGCGTTATTCGCAGATGACCAGCGACGACCTGCCCGTGGCGCAAACGCGCTGGCCGATCTGGTACAACCCGATTCTCCTGTTGACGGCGTTCGGGCTCCTGGGGGGGCTCCTGGCTTGGTCGGGCGGGGCCTTGATGCACTTGGCCCCGGATCGCCGGCAACAGGCGGACCAGGCCCTGGCGTCTATTGACGACATTCACAAACTGATGCGAACTTCCCCCAACGGCTACGGAATCACTCGCCAACAGGCGGACGACGCCATTTACAACATTGTCCTCAGTGCCCCAGACAATCCATATCTGAGAATCGAGATGGAGCCGGCATTCACCGCGCAGGAGAAGCAATCACGCCTGGACGCGCTGGCGCGGGCCGATCATTGGAAAGACCTGATTGCCCACATCCTCGGCTTCGGGATATCCGGGGTGATCATTTCGATTTGCCTGAGCGTGGCCGAGCCGGTCATCGACCGGAACCTGCATGCGGCGGTAATCAACGGGTCGGTGGGCGCGGCCCTGGGGCTGGCCGGCGGACTGGCGGCGTCGTTGGTTGTGGATCGCATTTACCTGGCGTTCGGCGGGGCCGGGCATGGCCTGTTGCGGGAATACCTGGCGCAATCCGTGAGTTGGGCGGTTCTGGGCGCATTTTTGGCCGCCGCGCCCGGTTTGGTGGTGAAGAACCGCAAGCGATTGTTGATCGGATTGGCCGGGGGCGCGATCGGCGGCGCGGTGGGTGGAATCCTGCTCGATCCGCTGTCCCGGCTCACGTCCAGCCCGGAATTCGCCCGCCTGGCGGCGTTGTGCTGCATCGGCGCCGTCGCCGGCGCCGCCACCGGTATCCTCGAACACGCCGCTCGCACCGGCTGGCTGAAGGTCACCGCCGGTGTCATCGCCGGCAAGCAATTCATCCTCTATCGCGATCCGACATACATCGGTTCGGCGCCGGATTGCCAGATCTATCTTTTCCGCGATCCGAAAGTGGGTCGTCGCCACGCGGCCATTCATCTGCTCCAGGGCCGCATCGAAATCGAAGACCTTCCGCTCGGCGGCCAGACCGTTATCAACGGCAAGCCGATTGTCCGTCAAAGGCTCTGCCACGGCGATCGCATCGCCATCGGATCGACCACGTTTCTGTTTCAGGAGAAGAAGGCGGTTGCCGGCAACAAAGACGATTGAACCGCCATTGGTCATTGGTCATTTGTCATTGGTCATTGGTCACTTGCAAGGCAATTCAGAATCGGCGATACAAATGACCAATGACTAATGACTAATGACAACTGACCAAGGACATAACAGATGGACACCCCAGAAATTCCCAACCCCACCATCACCTTCGACGATTTTGCCAAGCTCGATCTTCGGATTGCGACGGTATTGGAATGCAAGGTGCATCCGAACGCGGACAAGCTGCTGGTATTTCAGATCGATCTGGGCGGCGAGCGGCGGCAAATCTGCGCCGGCCTTCGCCAGCAGATCGCCGATCCGCAATCGCTGGTGGGCAAGCAGCTCGTCGTGGTGGCAAACCTGGCCGCCCGTCAGATGCGGGGAGAAATCAGCCAGGGAATGCTGCTAGCCGCCAGCGACCCGGCCACGGGACGCGTGATCATCGTCATTCCATCGGAACCGATGACGGCCGGGTCCAAGGTGAGTTGACCGCGCTATCCCGCACAATTCACCGCAAAGTGCGCCCAGCACGAACTCTGCCCGCAACCCAAAGAATTTTACCGCGAAGGCGCGAAGGACGCGAAGTTGCGCGAAGGTCAAAATCAAACCTTGCTTTTTTCTTCGCGCAACTTCGCGTCCTTCGCGCCTTCGCGGTAGCGCATTTGAAGATGGGCCACAGAGCGACGAAGCGGCGTGATCTTGGAAAATCTTCGCGTTCTTCGCGGTGAATAATCCGCTCTATTTCCGCGGCAGCGCCCGCATCTTTTTCACGCAATCGGTCAATGCGGGCACGGGGTTTTCAGGATCGGCCTCGTATTCGATGACGGCCATGCCGTCGAATCCGGTTTCCTCCAACGCCGCAACGAAGGCGGGCAAATCGAGATTGCCTTCGCCGACGACCGTATCGGACCATTGACCGCGGCGGTCGAAGATGAAGTCCTTGTAATGGACGCCGAAGATTTTGCCTTTGAATTTTTCACGCACCCATTCGATCGGATTGCCATAGGGGCCGAGTTGCATGCACCAGGCCGTATCCAGGTTGAGCCCGATCTTGGCACCGCCGAGTTTGAAGAGATGTTCCAGCACGTCGGCCGATCCGCCGAACATATATCCGCCATGGCAATGAACGCCGATGCGGATGTTGAATTCCTCGCAGAGCCGCGCCGCGGCCGGGACGGCGGTTTGGAACGTGCCGACCGTGAAATGGGCGGAGATGTGTTTGGCGCCGGCGGCCTGGGCGCATTGGAACCATTTTTTCTCGCGGGCGGCGTCGCCGACGAACGTCTGCACGCCGATGGAAACGACCTCGACTCCGGAGGCGCGGTAGATGGCCAGCACTTTTTTGAACGCCTCGACGTCGTCGAAGTCCGCATGCACGCCGCAGAGTTCGATTTTCCTCACTCCGATCTTCTTGGTCAGCTCGGCGACTTTTTTATTGTCCTTGAAGTTGCGAAAGCAGTAACTTTGCACCCCGAAATCCCGCGCCGCGGTCGTGTTGGACATGGTTAAGATCCTTTTGCAGATTGCGTGCTGGCCGGGGAGGCCGGGTGGCTTTTCATTCCCTTCATCGGCACGGATTGCCCGACCAGAATCAATAGCTCCTCATATCTTTGGTTTGGCCCATCGCATGTCAAGAACCGGCTGCCGATGCGGTTGGGGTCCTCGGTTGCGGTGGTCGTTCCCACCGCCAGGAACTCGCCGGGCGCGATGTCGGCGATAAAGTGCAGATCGTAATAATTGAGGCGTTCGAGATATTTGACCGCCGGCGGATCGTCGCTCAGGGAATAATCCCTGCGCGTGCGCCAGGCCTCGATCACAGGACAGATCGTCAGGCGAATCGTCCGAGGCTTTCGCGGCGCCCATTGAAACTTCAGCGACAGGAGATTCTGGCAATCGTCGAATGATCGCATGGTCAGGCCGTGATCGTCGTAAATGAACAGCAATTCCTCGGGCAGGATATCCGACATCGGCTGGAGAGCATCTTCGAATGACCAGCCGGCGGCGTATTCGATTTTCTCGATCTCGATGGCGGATTCCGCGATGAGAAGCTTCAGATACTCCGGCCAATCCGCGACCCGCCCGCGGCCCACGCGCAGGCCGTTGCGGTTCAAGTTCAGGTTCGTCGGCACATCCACGACGTCCTCGTCCAGGAGTTTCCAAAACGCATCGTCGCGGCTGTTGGCGCCCAAGGGCATCTGAAGGTGATAGATCGCGCCGGTGATGATTCCGCTGCCCGTCAGCGGCGGGTTGGCGTGTGAACCGGCGAGCGGCGGCGCGGCGGTGGAAACCGCGCTCTGCGGCGGCGGTGGCGGCGGTGAATTGGCACTACAGCCGATCGTCGCAAGGAATAGCGTGCAACTGAAGAAACGGACAAACGAAACGGCAGGGACGATCGGTCGCATTTTTGTCAAACGCTCTGAATGGTTTTGATCAGCGCGTCGAGGCCGCGATCCCATTGTTCGGCTGAGATCGTCAGCGCGGGGGCGAGCCGGATTACCTTTTGCGCGGTCAAATTAATGATGATGCCGTGCTCCAGCCCGCGTTCGACGAGCTTTTGCGGCGGTGCGTTCAATTCAAGGCCGAGCATCAGCCCCCGGCCGCGAACGTCGTGCAGCTTGCCGCCGAGGGATTTTTCATTCCGCAGCCGGGCGATGGCATGTTCCCCGAGGGCGGCGGCGTGAGCCAGAAGCCGGTCGCGCTCGATCACGTCGAATATCGTGCGCGCCACCGCCATGCAGACTGGGTTGCCGCCGAGCGTGCAGCCATGCTTGCCGGGGACCAGGAGCTTGGCCGTGTCGGGCTTGGCGAACATCGCCCCGACGGGCAATCCCCCGCCGATCGCTTTGCCCATGGTGAGAATGTCCGGCTCGACCGCGTTGGTGGAGGCGAAGCCTTCCACGCCCTCGGGCGATTGAAAGTGCTGATATCCAAACCAGCGTCCCGTCCGCCCGCAGCCGGTCCAGACTTCGTCAAATATCAGCGTCAAAGAGCGATCGTCACAAAGTCGGCGCACTTTGGCCGCGTAATCCGGCGGATAGAGATTCACGCCGCCTTCGCCCTGGATCGGCTCCATGATGATGCCGGCCACCTCCGGATCGACGGCCTTTTCCAGCGCTTCGATGCAGCCCGGTTCGACATGGACAAATCCCGGCACTTCCGGCCCGAATCCCTGTGCGATGGCCGGATTGCCTGTGGCGGCGATCATGGCCAGGGACCGCCCGTGAAAGCTCTTGCTGAGTGAGATTATCTTCCATCGCTTGGGCGAAAATTCCTGCCCGCGCAGCCGTGCCAGCTTGCACGCGGCCTCGTTGGCCTCCAGCCCGCTGTGGCAGAAAAACGCCTGGCCGCTGAACGCGAAACGATTCAATCGCTCCGCGAATTCAACCTGCGGCTCGGTGTGATACGTATTGCCGACGTGCCACAGTTTGCCCATCTGCGTCGCCGTGGCCTCGATAAGGGCCGGATGGCAATGCCCCAGGATCGCCCCGCCGAAGCCGGCGAAGAGATCGAGGTATTGCTTGCCGTCGGCGTCCCAAAGGTCCGAGCCCTGTCCGCGCGCCATGACCACGGGCTGGCGGGCATAATTGCCGATCAAAACCTTCGAGGCGCGATCGAGAACCTGCTGTGAGTGAGACATAGGTGGGAAGGATACAAATTCGAAACTCGAAATTCGAATCAAATTCGAAGCCTGAAATTCGAAACAAAGGACATTTGGACATTCGAGTTTCGAATTTGATTCGAATTTCGAGTTTCGAATTTCGAATTTACCATTTTAAGCCGGTTTGTCCTTGGAGGTCGGCTCCTCAGCCGGCTCTTCGTCAAAATCGAACTCCAACTCCCCCGAAGCGGCGGAACGTTCGTCTTCTTGGGCAGCGGCCTCTAAATTGACCTCATCGGCCTGCGCCCCAGCGGCCGCCGGCTCACCTTCGGCGGCTGGCGCCTCACCTTCAGCGGCTGGCGCCTGGGCGGCGGGATGCTCGGCCGCGAGGGCGTCCTCGGCAGGCTCGACCGTCCCCGTGCTGGCGGCGGGTTGCATGTCTTCGTCGGCGGGCACGCCATCAATCTGAACCATGAACGTCACCGGACCGATCTGAACGGTGTCGCCAGGCACCAACGTGGCCTCGCGAACGCGCTCGCCGTTGTGGAATGTGCCGTTGGAACTGCCGAGGTCTTCCAGCCGGACCGCCTCGCCATCCATAATCAGCCGGCAATGCTTGCGCGAAACTTCGCCAAGCGGGATGCGCAGATCGCAATCTTCGCGCCGGCCAACCACGGTCATGTCGCGGACGATGGAAAAGCTGCGGCGTTCGCCGTCCGCTCGAAACATCACAAGTACCACTTGCATCGACGTTTCCCTCGAAATGCAATTCTCCGGCTAAGCGATTACTCTAGTCCCAAACCCGCTGTTCAGCAACAAGTGATTCGCGTTTTTTTCCCGGCCGGTCCGCCAATTCTTCCGGGAACAATGCCGCTCGAACCGCCCGCGGTGAGCCTGCTCGAACCGCCTCTTAAAAACGGCACGCCAGTTCTTCATGGAGAGGGTTTGTTGGCCCTTTTTCAACTCCGTGAATCGCTGGCGTGTCTTTCATTCTTGGACGGGTCGGCTCTTCGTAGTAGTTACGCTATTGGCCGCTCGTCCACTTCTACGCTCATTGTAGTGCCCTTTGAAAAATTCGCGACAAAAATGTCGTCGGATTTCATGTTTTTCTTCTTATATTTCCTTCGCCCCAGTGCCGATGTGTTAATTGGCCCACGACCGGCTCAGCAAACTCTTCCAAGCCCTTGTGGCTATTGTGAAATCAATGAGCATTTGGTCTGGGCCACTTTTGTTTCCGCACCGCTGGATGCGGAGATATGTCGCACTTCCCCATCTCTTTGCAGTCGCACACCCTCCGGCGGTAACATTCCCCCGTGCTGGCAACCGTGCACTCCTACGTCCTGACGGGGATCGACGCCATTTTGTGTGAGGTGGAGGTCGACGTCAGCCAGCGCGGGCTGTCGCGCAGCGTGATCGTCGGCCTGGCCCAGACGGCCGTCAAGGAATCCATCGAGCGGGTCCGCCGGGCGATGATCAATTCCGGATTTCCCTTTCCCAGCCATGCCCTGCTGATCAATCTCGCGCCGGCCGACGTGAAGAAAGAGGGGCCGAGCCTCGACCTTCCCATCGCGATCGGCCTGCTGCGGGGCAGCGGATCGATTGAAACCGACGTTCACAAACAATTCCTGATCGCCGGCGAACTGGCGCTCGACGGCCGGCTGCGGAAGATCAAGGGCGCCCTGTCGCTGGCAATGCTGGCCAAGTCGAGAAAGATGCGTGGGGTGATCCTGCCCGCGGAAAACTCCCGCGAGGCAGCGGTCGTTGAGGGGATCGAAGTTTATCCGATGTCGCATCTTTCCCAGGCGGTGTCGTTTTTGAACGAGAAATTGCCGATGGAGCCATTCGAATTGGACGGCCAGGAGTACACGGCTTCGTCGCAGATGCCGGACTTGGATTTCGCCGACGTGCGCGGCCAGGAGGCGGTGAAACGAGCGGTAACGGTCGCGGCCGCCGGCGGACATAATTTGCTGATGATCGGCCCGCCCGGCACCGGCAAGACCATGCTGGCCCAGCGCATGGCCGGCGTTCTGCCCCCGCTGGCCAGAAGCGAATCGCTCGAAACGACGCGGATTTATTCGGCCTTGGGTTTGCTCCCCGAGGGCGTGGCCCTGATGGACGAACGACCGGTGCGGATGCCGCACCATTCGGCGACCGCGCAGGCATTGATCGGCGGCGGCACCGTCCCGCGCCCCGGCGAAGTTTCCCTGGCCCATCATGGCATTCTTTTCCTCGACGAGTTGCCCGAATTCAGCCGCTACGTTTTGGAAACCCTCCGCCAACCGCTTGAGAGCGGGGAAGTGACGGTAGCGCGCGTTCACGGCTCGATGCGTTTCCCGGCCCGTTTCATGCTAGTGGCAGCGATGAACCCGACCGCGAGGGGCTTCGCCTCGGACAACCCGCGCGCCCGCGATCGTTATCTGGACAAACTCAGCGGCCCGCTTCTGGACCGCATCGACATTCACGTCGAAGTCCCCGCCGTTCCCTACCCCGAGCTCACCGGCAAACACCGCGGCACCGACAGCCAAACCATGCGTCAGCGCGTCCTGGCCGCCCGCCAAATCCAGCAAAAGCGCTTCGGCGACGCCACGCTCAACGCCCACATGAGTTCCAAGCAACTGAAATCCTTCTGCGAATTAAGTCCCGGCTGTCTTCTGCTGATGCGCCAGGCGATGACCGAGCTTGGCCTCAGCGCCCGCGCCTACGACAAGGTGCGCCGCGTCGCCCGGACGTTCGCCGATCTGGAACAAGCCGCCGACATTCAGGAACATCATTTAGCCGAAGGCATCCAATACCGCCTGCTCGATCGGCGATTTTGAAAAAGAAGGAAGAAAAAAGCACTTCTGACTATCAGATTAAGCGATGAACTATTCGCCCGGCGCTGCTACAGTATCGGCCGAGATACACGACAATCGGCAATTGATGCCGCGCTTGCCGTCTCTCGGCTGGCTCGTGCCAGTGTTGCATGACGTCGTGCGGAATATTTCTGCAAAGGAGTTGTGACCCATGGGACGTGAAGACATTGCTGCCGGAAAAGCCAAACAGTTGAAGGGGAAATTGAATGACATTGCCGGGGCGGTCAAGGGCAACACCGGCCAGCAAATCAAAGGTAAAGTGCAGAAAGTGGTCGGCAAAGTTCAGGAAGAGTTCGGGAAAGCGAGTTCCAAACGCTGATGGGTTATGCCATCCGTCCAAACCATGTAAAACCGCCTCTTCCCCTGCGCGCACGCGCAATTGTTGTTTACTGAACCAATTTTCCTTTACAGGAGACCGCAATGCACGATTTGCTTCTATCAATGGCTACCGCAAATGCCCCCATTCTCGCCAGTTTTATTTGGGTCGGCGGCGGCTCAGTGAGCCTTATCATTCTCATCGTTATTATCGTTCTGATCCTACGGCGCTGACAATGACCTGCGATATTGTTTCCACCGACACGGGAAACTAGGGATAGTCACCTATTTCGACGTCTTGAAATAGGTGACTGTCCCGAATGCCATTCGCTTAAGTGGTAACCACCTCCGGCGCTGAGGGTTCAGCATACTCGCGCCTTGGACGGTTCATCAGGTCATACTCCTTCATCCGTCGCTTCTTCACGCGCGGATGCC
>Ga0181538_10003221_pt1 | contig 16077 bp, 10 predicted proteins | sample PEATcosm2014_Bin_40_FD_119773 | JGI IMG/M metagenome (GOLD analysis project Ga0181538, IMG submission 119773) | Peatland microbial communities from MTU Mesocosm Facility, Houghton, MI, USA - PEATcosm2014_Bin23_30_metaG | ecosystem: Environmental > Terrestrial > Soil > Wetlands > Peat | place...
ACCGCCTGTTGCTGTTTCTTTTCGATGTCGGCCGCCACAGCGTGCGCGCGCGAGAGTTCCTGCTCAGTCATGCCCAGTTTTTCCGAGGTCACCTGGAATTGGCCGCGCAACTGTGCGTAGCGCGAATCACTGTTGTCCATGCGCCGGGTCAGCAGATCCAATTGATCGGTTTGCTTCGCGGCGATGGTTTTGAGTTCGCTGCGTGAGTACAGCACCAGAATGAGGTTCACCACCGAAAGCGCCAGCAGCAAGCCAACCAGCCAGCGCATGCCCCCACCGGTAGATGGGGAAGAGCCGGGGGGCGGCGCCTGGACGTACACAACCTGGGGGGCGCCTGTCGGCGTGGACGGCGCGCTTTGGACCGGCTCGTTCAAACCGAACATCGTACCGGGGCCTGGGGTCTTGTCTGCCATACATACTCCTATCTTGGGTTGGAATTGAGCCGCCTGACAATGCGGCGCCCTGCTCTTCCTAAGACGTTATTTCTGAAGAATAGGTTTCCATTGCACAATAGCTTCGGTTAAAGGTGAACGAGCCTAGTATGGCACTATTGCCTAAATAGTTCAAGTGCTGTGCGTTACGCACGCATGGCAGATGCGTTAGAATACACGGTTGGGGCCGCCGTTGCGGCCGGACTCGGGCAGCAACAAGGGCTGCCCCGCCGAGCCCTTCCGTCGCCGAAAGGAAGGATATGCCAAAGTATGTCTTAGCCCTCGACCAGGGCACCACAAGTTCGCGCGCCATCTTGTTTGACCGCCACGGCGCGGTGCGCGCTTCCGCTAGTCGAGAATTCAAGCAGCATTATCCGCGCGCCGGCTGGGTCGAGCACGATGCCGAGGAAATCTGGCAAACACAATTCGAGGTCGCGAAAGTGGTTCTGTCGGAGGCCCTCGCAGCGGCCCAGGACCTTGCCGCTGTCGGCATCACCAATCAGCGCGAGACCGTGGTTCTTTGGGACCGTGCCACCGGCAAACCCTTGCATCCAGCTATCGTCTGGCAATGCCGGCGTACCGCGGAAATGTGCGACCGTATCCGGCAGAAAGGGTTCGACAAGATTATTCGGGAGAGAACCGGACTGGTGACGGACGCCTATTTTTCCGGGACCAAAATTGCCTGGCTGCTGGAAAATGTCCCCTCAGCGCGCGAAAGGGCGGAGCGAGGCGAGCTTGCCTGCGGCACCATCGATTCCTGGCTGATCTGGAAGCTAACCGGCGGCAAGGTCCACGCGTCGGATTTCTCCAACGCCTCGCGCACCATGCTGTTCAACATTGCTTCGCTTACCTGGGACAAAGAGATTCTCAGCTACTTCGGCATTCCGCCGTCGTTGCTTCCGCAGGTGTGTTCCTCCAGCGAAATCTTGGGGGAGACGGAACTGTTTGGTTCCAGGGTGCCAATCGCCGGTGTGGCTGGTGACCAACAGGCGTCATTGTTCGGCCACCAGTGTTTTACCCCCGGCGCTGTAAAGAACACCTACGGTACCGGCTGCTTTATGCTGATGAGCACCGGGCCTGCTATTCCTCGCTCACAGTCGGGGCTGCTGGCCACCATCGGCTGGGGAAGAAACAACCAGATAACCTACGCGCTCGAGGGCAGCGTGTTCATTGCAGGCGCGGCCATTCAGTGGCTTCGCGACGAGATGGGGTTGATTCGAGAGGCCTCGGAGACCCAGGAACTGGCCCGTTCGGTGCCGGACACCCATGGCGTTTATTTCGTCCCTGCCTTCGTCGGGCTGGGCGCGCCTCATTGGGATCAGTACGCGCGTGGCACGATTGTGGGTTTGACACGCGGTGCGAACCGCAAGCACCTGGTTCGCGCGGCGCTGGAATCCATTGCCTACCAGGCGCTCGACGTGCTCGACGACATGACGCGGGATTCGGGCATCAAGCCGGAGGTACTCCGTGTGGACGGCGGCGCCGCGCGCAATGATTTTCTCTGCCAGTTTCAGGCTGACATTCTTGGAGTTCCTCTCGAGCGGCCCGCCACCACGGAGACGACGGCGCTCGGCGCCGCGTACCTGGCGGGATTGGCCACCGGCTTCTGGCAAGACGAGTCGGAGTTAAAGGCTCACCTGAAAATCGAGCGCCGCTTTGAACCTGCCATGGAAGCGTCTCGCCGTGAGGATCTCTGCGCAGGCTGGCGACGCGCTCTGGAGCGCGCCAAAGGTTGGGAGCAGCCTGGGGGCTAGGAATTTGATCACCGCGGAGGCACTGAGACACAGAGACCGGAAGAGGTTTACTCTGTGCCTCAGTGGTGCGGAAAAGGGGAGATCATGCATTATCGCGAACTTGGCCGTACGGGTTGGAAGGTTTCGGAGATCAGTTTTGGAGCGTGGGCGATCGGAGCGGCGTGGGGAGAGGTTGACGACAAGGAATCCCTCGCCGCCTTGCATCGCGCTGTCGATCTGGGTGTCAACTTCATTGACACCGCAGACGTTTACGGGATGGGCCGGAGTGAGCGGCTGGTGGCGCGTCTGCGCAAAGAACGAAAAGAGACCATCTACGTCACCACGAAGGCTGGCCGCCGGCTTAACCCGCACACTGCTGAGGGATACAACAAGGCGAACCTTACCCGGTTCATCGACGAGAGCTTGCAGAACCTCGAAACAGATTGCATCGACTTGCTGCAATTGCACTGCCCGCCGCCGGTTCTTCTTTACCGCCCTGAGTTTTTCGACATGCTGGATGACTTCGTCCGGGCCGGCAAGATTCGCTATTACGGCGCGAGCGTGGAGTCGGTCGAAGAAGCCCTGAAAGCCATCGAATTCCCCGGCGTGCAAACCATCCAAATCATCTTCAACATGTTTCGGCATCGCCCTGCGGAGCTATTCTTCCCGGAAGCGAAGCGGCGGCGGGTGGGCATCCTGGCGCGCGTGCCGCTGGCCAGCGGGCTTTTGTCTGGACGCATGACGCGCGACTCTACGTTCCCCAAGGATGATCACCGCAACTTCAACCGCCACGGAGAGGCGTTCGACCGAGGGGAGACTTTCTCCGGAGTGGATTATGAAGTCGGCTTGGAGGCCGTGGAGGTCCTCAAGGGTCTGATTCCGCCCGGCGCCACCATGGCGCAATTGGCCCTGCGATGGATCCTGATGTTCGACGCGGTCACCTGCGCCATCCCGGGCGCCAAACGTCCTGCTCAGGTCGAGGACAACTGCCGCGCCAGCGATCTGCCCCCGCTCAGCGACGAGCAAATGGCCCTGGTGCGCGAGCTTTACGATCGTAAAATCCGCGCACTCGTGCACCAGCGGTGGTGAGAGCACTCGTGGCGAAGGCTCCTCGGACTGGAGTAGCGCCAGCTACCGCCTTTTCGGTTGTGATACCAGGCGGCAACTTCGCTGCTGCACTCCACCGCTGCAGTCTGCAGGCTCCCAAACCGCGGAAGAGCCACATTTTGACAACCCGCGGGTTGTGTGCAAACATGCCCTTGTAACTACATCCTCGCGGAGCACATCATGCTCAGACTACGCACACGAATCATCATCGCGCTTGTCTTGTTTTTCCTGGTTTTCCTGCCCCTCCTCACCAACGGGATCAACCTGTTAGTGGACTGGCTATGGTTCAAGCAGGAAGGGTTTCGGGTAATTTATTGGACGGTCCTGAAAACCCAAATCCAATTGAGCGGATTGGTCGGAGTGGGTTTCATGCTGGTGACGGCTGTGAACCTGCTGGTCGCCCACACGCTTGCCCACCGGCACGGCTTTCGGGTGAGTGGCGATTTCATCGAGTTTCCGGCGCTTGACCGGTTTGGCACGGCTTTCCGCTGGGTCATCTGGGCGGGCATTTTGTTTATTGGGTACATCATTGGGCAATGGGGCGCGACCCACTGGCTCGACTACCAGATGGCCACTCATGGGCAAGCGATCGGCCAGCAGGACCCGCTCTTTGGACTCGATCTGGGCTTTTATCTTTTCCGCCTGCCCTTCATCTGGTTTCTTTATTACCTGGTGTTGTTTGCCGTCATCGTGTGTCTGCTGAGCGCAGTGTTTCTTTACCTTGTGGAAGGCGGCGTGTGGGTTACGCAGCGGGGACCCAAAGTGATGCGGCCGGCGCAGGCGCACCTGATGGTGCTCGCGGGTTTGCTTTTCGTTGTCTTCGCCTATCGAGCTCGCCTTGGCATGTACAGCTTGTTTTATTCGCCGCGCGGCATCATCTTCGGCCCCGGCTACACCGACGTGCAAGCCACGCTGCCGGTTCTAAAAGCGGAACTCTTCCTCTGCCTGTTGACAGCCGTGGCCTTTGTGGCCGGCGCGAAGCTGGGGCGCTTGCGGCCAGCGCTCTACTCCCTAGGCCTGCTCCTGGTCGTAACCCTGATCGGCGGATCGGTCTACCCCGAGATCGTCCAGCGCTTCAGTGTAGCCCCCAATGAAATTGACAGGGAACGCCCCTACATCGCCAATGCCATCAAATTCACCCGCCAGGCGTATGCGCTGGATCGTTTCGAGGAGCGCGAATTCTCCGCCGTCGAGGATTTGAGCTTGAACGACATCCGGGAGAACGACGCGACGTTCCGTAACGTCCGCATGTGGGACCACAAGCCGCTCTTGACCACCTTCGCCCAACTCCAGGAGATCCGCACTTATTACAACTTTCCGCATGTGGATAACGATCGCTATCGGCTGAACGGAATTTACCGCCAGGTCTCGCTCTCGCCGCGCGAGCTCTCCGTGGCCAGCCTGCCGAGCCGCAGTTGGATCAATGAGCACTTGGCGTACACCCATGGCTACGGCCTTTGCCTCGGCCCGGTGAACGAATTCACCAGCGAAGGCCTGCCGGTTCTATTCATCAAGAACATCCCCCCCGTCTCCACCACCTCCATCAAAATCACGCGGCCAGAGATTTACTACGGCGAGCTACAGAACGACTACTGCTTCGTGAAAACCCGGGCGCAGGAGTTTGACTACCCCCAGGGAGATCATGATGTCTACTCGAATTACGAGGGCACCGGTGGAATCCCCGTGGACGGCTTCTGGCGCAGGCTTCTTTTCGCGCTGGCTTTCGGCGAAAAGAACATCCTCTTCTCAGGTGGCATCCAGCCCGAAAGCCGTTTGATGATCTACCGCCGCGTTTTGGATCGCGCCCAGCGCCTCGCGCCTTTTCTTAGCTTCGACCACGATCCCTACATGGTCATCGCGAACGACGGGTCGCTATACTGGTTGTTGGACGGCTATACGACCTCTGAGATGTATCCCTATTCAGAGCCCACGGAAGAGGTGGGGAATTATATCCGAAATGCCGTCAAGGCTACGATCAATGCATACAACGGGCAGGTTCGCTTTTACATCAGCGATCCTTCAGACCCTCTCATCCAGACCTACGCGCGAATATTCCCCGGGGTCTTTGCTCCGCTTTCGGCCATGCCCAGCGACCTGCGCGCCCACATCCGCTATCCTGAGGAGTTCTTTTCGATCCAAGCCGCCAAGTACGCCTTGTTCCACATGACCGACCCGCGCGTGTTCTATAACAAGGAGGACTTATGGCGCGTGGCGCAAAGTGCCGCGCGCGGCCAAGCAACGCCGATGACGCCTTACTACACCATTATGAAGCTGGCCGAGGTAGGCGAGCACGAAGAGTTTATCCTGATGGTGCCTTTTACACCCGCCCGCAAAGACAATATGATTTCCTGGATGGCCGCCCGGTGCGATGGCGACGACTATGGCAAGGTTCTGGTCTTCACTTTCCCCAAGCAGAAGCTCGTCTACGGCCCGCAGCAGATCGAGTCGCGGATCGATCAGGACCCTGGAATCTCTCAAGCCCTTACCCTTTGGGGCCAGGGCGGGTCGACGGTAATCCGCGGCACCTTGCTCGTCGTCCCGGTTTTGAATTCGGTCCTGTACGTTGAACCGCTCTACCTTGCCGCGGAAGCCGGAGGCGGGCTGCCGCAATTGAAGCGCGTCATCGTCTCTTACTCGGACCACGTGCTGATGGAAGATACGCTGGACGCGGCGTTGAGTAAGATTTTCAGCGGCGCGGTCACCACCAGCGAGGCAGCGCCTGCGCCGGCGGGTGCGGCCACCCCGGCTCCTACGAAGGCCCCGGGCGCCGCCGCGGTCGATATTCAAACGCTCATTCGCGAGGCCAACCAGCACTACCAACGCGCCCTCGAACTGCAACGCCAAGGCGATTGGGCCGGCTATGGCGTGGAAGTAAAGAAACTCGGCGAAGTGCTCAACCGGCTGGCCGCCTCTGCGCCCGCTCCGCAAACGAAGTAGCTGGCATCGAATTCCTTATTGCAGAGTCGCTGAGACGCAGCGAACGTGTCTTTAGCTCTCGATCCTCCGTGCCTCTGTGTCTCTGCGGTGCGAAAGGTTTTCGGGGATGTTCCGGTTTCGTGCTAGAAGCGCGATAATATAGCGTGTGGGGGATATGGAGCTTCGATTTTCCGTGCCTTTCGATCCGGGCAGCGAGCCGGACGGATTCTTGGACTCATTCCCCTCCCGCCCGGCTGTCTTCGCGCTCTTTCCCGCCGAGTCGCAAGTTGCCTCCGCGCCCTACCTCGGCCGTAGCCGGAACCTACGCCGGCGTTTGGGCCGGCTATTGTCACCGAGGCGGGAGCACTCTCGGATGTTCAGCCTGCGAGGTTTCGCCCGCCGGATTGAATGGCAGATTGTTGGGTCCACTTTCGAGGGTCAATGGCTGAATTACCTTCTCAACAAGCAATACTACCCCCGCCAGTACCGCGCGCGCCTGCGGCTCAAACCTCCCCCCCTTCTCAAGCTCAATTTGCGCAACCGCTTTCCGCGCTGTTACGCCACACGCCGACTGCTGAAAGACGGGTCTTATTACTACGGCCCTTTTCCGTCGCTAGTTGCCGCGGAGCACTTTGCGGCTGAATTCCTGGATTTCTTCAAAATCCGCCGCTGTGTCGAGGAGTTGGATCCCAATCCTTCCCACCCGGGTTGCATATATTCGGAAATGAAGATGTGTCTTGCGCCCTGCTATGCCGGCTGCACGGACGCCGAGTACCAGACTGAAGTGGGAAGGGTGGTGGAATTCCTGGACGGCCAGGCCAAGGCGGTGCTTCGAACATTGGGCGAGGAGCGCGCTCGGGCGTCGGAAGCGCTCGAATTCGAGCAGGCGGGCAAGATCCACGCTAAGCTCGAGAAAATCACCGCACTCATTCGCCAGAAATCCGAACTGGCTCGGAACCTGCACGATCTTCACGCGTTGGTGTTGCAGAAAGGCGCGGAAGAGAAGAGCGTGTGTTTCTTCCGCGTGTGGCGCGGGGAGTTGCGAGGGCCCGTGACGCTCTCGCTGGATGAGAACGTACCCTCGCCCCTCCCCCTTGACCGGCAACTCCACAGCTTGCTTGACTTTCTCTCGGGCGACGCGCCGCAATCGGCCCATCCATCCTCGGGGATCGCGCAGAGTGAAGCCCCGAGTTCTCCGGGCCTTGCGGCTCCCCCGATCTCAGAGGTTCGCTCCGCGTCAGCCACCGCTCCGCCGTGGGAGCACTTGAGCCTGTTGGCGCGCTGGTATTACAGCAGCTTCCGGGAAGGCGAATTGGTGATGTTGAACGCGCAACAAGCGATTCCCCACACGCGCCTTATCCGCATCTGCCGCAAAATCCTTGCCGTGTAGGTGACCCTTTCTGTGATTTGAAATAGCCTGTTATCCGGAGCGAAGCGAGGAATCCCGCCCTGCCGTGAAAATATGTGTGCCGAAGGCACCTTGGAGTGCGGCGGCTTGACGCCGCCTTGGAGTTACCACAGAGCGCGGAGTTGCACAACGCGTCGGTTTTATCCTTTCGAGTTCTTCTCACCAAAATCTTCGGCCAGCATAGTACGAAGGTGGCGTCAAGCCGCCGCACTCCAAGGCGCTTCGCGCATTCTTATGGTTTCCGGGTACGCGTCCGGTCGACGCACATGAAAGTCTGCTGAGGGTTCGCGCCTTCTGCCCTTCTCGTGTTAGTCTGTCTCTCCCTTCTGGGATTGTAAGTCCCCATAATGCCGGAGACAGAGATGGCGCAAAAGGAACAGGCCGGCAGCAGCTTTACCGGGCATGGAGCCCGGATTTCGATGAGTGTGATGGAATTGCGCCTGCTCGTGCGCCTCCTCTCGAATGATGCGGCAGGCGTCGCACGCTGTCTTGATGGCGGGCCGGAGCTTGTTGGCAACCTGGCCGATAGCTGTAACCGGTGCGGTTTGTCGGCAGTGTTTTTGGGCGCGCTTGAGGGGTCGCCGCTTCGCACGGAGTTGACGCCTCGCCAGACTGAGAGACTGAATGAGGCGTTGAACCGGCAGAGGGAACGGAAGCGGGTTTGTGGGCAGGCGTTGCTGTCTCTGGCAGAACTCTTTGCATCCAGGAAACAGCCTTTCATTCTACTCAAGGGAGCATACCTCGCCAGCCGGTTCTACGGGAGCACACCGGGGCGAGAGTATGTGGATATCGATCTGATGGTTCCTCGCGCGGATCGATCGAAGACGTGTGCGCTGCTTAGAGACGCGGGCTTTCACCGCCACTCGCGCACACCGCTGGGAGAAGGTCTGACCAGCTTCTTCGTCCACGCCTTCGACTTCCGCTCCGAAGCAGTTAATGTGGATCTGCACTGGGCCCTTTCTCGCCATCCGTCCCTGCACCTTGACGAGAGACGCCTATGGGCGATGCGGGGATCCTTCGAAGTTGAAGGACGAGCTTACGATGTGTTGGGCGATGAACATGAGGTGATCTTCGCCGCCCTGTCGTTGCTGCGTGATATCGAGCGCGGGCGTCCCAAGCCGAAAAACGTCATCGACTTGATGCAGATTGTGAAGGCGACCGATGCGAGGCTCGATTGGGATGCTGTGCTTTCTGCCGTCGACGGCACTGCCGGACCCCTGATGAACGTGCTTGGGCAGTGTCTGGAAATCGCCGCTGCCCACGATCTGGCCCCGAAACTGGCCGCCGCACTGGCTCGCCATAGGAACAGCCTCGTCCGTGCTGCGCCGGCTAATGCCGACTTTCCTCTGCTGTTTCCGCCCATCCGTTACGGACTAGGGAACAAGCTGTGGGCTGCGCGCGTTTACGAAACCAACCTGCCTGCCTGGCTATTCTGGTGGGCGATATCGCTCCCTTTCCGGCTGGCAGTCCACAGAAGACCGCCTCGACAGCGCCATCACCCACGCCGCGGGTGAAGCCGCGCCTGAAGGTCTCTGATCATCTCCAGATAGGGTTCGCACCATTTGAGGTCAGAGGGTGCGGCTCTCGCGTAGAGTTTCAAGTAGCGCCGGTATTTTCGCAACAATAGCGCGCGCGAAGGACGTAAATACAAGTGAGTCGTAGAAGCGAGGGTGCGGTTCATAAGACTCAGTGACTGCCCTATTTGGAATACTTCCGACGGATGTGCCAGAAACCATTGAGAAGCCCGGGTGTGGCTATTCAGCAGGTCCGCGGTCCTGGGACCGTACACGACGGCATAGTTATTGGTTATGCAGAACCAGCGGCCCCTCGTGTTGGGAAACAGGGCTCTCCGGATCATGCCGAGCCGATGGGGCAGCGTGGTGGCCACTTCTAGAAAGCGCCGATGCCAAGAACAGCCTAAATGATCGCCCATACTCCTCTCGAGTGCTTGCGCCAGCCACGGTGCGAACCAGTCATCATCGTCCACCGGCACGGCCACTGCGCCCTCAGGGATTTCGCTTTGTGAGACGCATGCCGCACCTTGGATACGCGCCAGGTTGAGTTGAGCAATACGCTTCAACTCGCAGCGGTAGTGGTGGTACGGCATATTGAAAGTTGAATTCCACAATTCGACGCCGGCTCGCATATTGTCGGGGATCTGGGCGCAAAAGGCCGCTTCGTCAGCCCAGTCCAGCGTTTTGCGGATCACGATGTAAATCATCGGATCAAATCCAGAATGCGTTGGATTATCCCGCTTCGGCCGGCGATCACGTTCAGCTCCCACTGACGCGCCTCGGCGAGTCTTTCCCGCATGCATTCGCGTTGGGCGGCAACCCGGGACAAGGCCGCGTGCACATTGGCCGGCGAGAACTGTTCGCGTATCCCGGTAGCCAAGGGAACCGCCAGGCCTAGTTCCTGGCAGCGTTTTGCCAGTCCCGGCTGATCGTGGAAAAAAGGGTAGGAGACCATGGGCACTTGCTGGAAGGCCGCCTCATGGGTGGAATTGAGGCCTTGGTGAGTGATGTAGACCGACGATGAGGCCAGCACGCTCCATTGGTCAACGTAGTTCTCCACGCGAAAATTGGGCAGTTGCATGCGCTGGGCCCAATCGCCGAGCTGCGCTCCTCCTAAACTCACCAGGGCAATCGAGTCGGGTAGTTCCGCCACGGCTTCCCGGATCGCCTCCAGCGCACTTCGGGCGGCGTCCGCGAAATAGCGCCAGATTATGGTCCCGAAACAGACGTAGATTCGCTGCTTGTCGGCCGCATCGTCGCCGTAAGGGGATGTGGCGGAAGGCACTCGGCGGATGACCTCCTCGGAGAGCGAGCCCACGAAAGCTATAGGCTGGAAGGGTCCTCGCTGGTCCTCGGGCAAGAACTGAGGCGGCTCGCAATACAGGTTCAGGTCGCTGCTCATTCCCGTAAGGTGCGAAAACGGCGACGCATCCGGCATGCCGTGTTCTTCACGCAGCGTCGTCACGGCTCGCCAACAATCCTCCGAGATCTTGATGCGGGGATACTGGCGCAGGCCCTCCCGCGCGGTTTCAGGCGGATAGTTATGACCCGCGCAAACGTTCACTCGGGGAAGCCTCAGATGACCGGCGACGACTTCTCCGATAACTGCGAAACTGTCGTGCACAACCAAGGACGGCTCGAGTGCTGCAGCCTCACTCACGACTTGCTCGGCGAAGTGGCCGGCAAAACTCACATTGCGACTGGCCAGCGGAATCGAGAGAGCATCAGCCTCAGCAAGAGGGCGTCCCCGAAACAGATCGATAAACAAGCCGCCGGCGTTTTCGACCTCCGGGCGATAAGCCGGCATGGTGAATACGTGGATGCGGAGGCCGGCCCGGGTGAGCCCCGAAATGATGGGCAGAAGGCGCTTGAGGTGGCCGTATTCCACCATGTTGAAAACAACTGCCGAAACTCCCGGCCTCATTCTGATTCCTCCGCAGCCAAACCGTGCAGCAGCCTGAGAGGCACGCCGACTTCTTCCGGATAGTCGCGCAGGCGGAACTCAACGGATCTGGCTGCCGCCACAATTTTCCAGAAATGAAGAGAATCCAGCGGATCGGGAAACGGCAACCGTGAGGTATAGGCGAGCCAGAGAGCGTCCCATTCCGGCGCTGGAAGCGCCCAACGATACCAGGTTCGTGCAAGGTCGTAGCCGAATGCATCCAGCCGGATGCGGTCGTTGTCCACCACACGCAGCCGTCCCGTTCGATCGATCACCATGTTCTCGCCGCAGAAGTCAAGGTGGACCAGACCAAAGGTGGCCCGAAGGGGATCCCAGCGCTCGAGGGCACGCTCGAGTCGCCTGGCTGCTTCTTCCCCAAGCGCTCCGGTGGCCACTAGCTGGCGCAGGGTTGTTTGAGCGATTAGATGGTGATCTGCAGTGGGGCACGCTTCATGGAGCATCCGTTCACCGAGTCTGGAGACGGCATGCAATTCGCCCAGCAGGGCTCCCGCCATGGTCAGGTTGTGGGGTTCGGGCACAGCGGGCAGCGGGTCGCCGTCAATCCAGGCCTCGATTAGAACCCGCCCATGCTGCAGGATGACGGGCGTGAAGGCTACGGGCAGCCCGCTCCTCAACGTCGCGAGTTCCTGCGCAGTCGGCTCATCTTCGAGGCGCCGCGCTTTGACAGTTCCACAATCGTGGTCGATTCGATAGGTGCAGCGTCCGCCATCCGTTGAACGGAGTTTCGAGATTCGGAAAAAGGACCGGGAGCGTATGCCGGCATGCTGCAAGGCTGCCTGCACTTCCGGTTCGAGGGGCGGATTCATCGCGGCGCCACTCCGTCGTCGATCGGCAGAGTCTTCAGCCAGCCATCCGAGCTTTCGTTGTACGCGCCCTTGCCCAACGGGCAGCGGATCATTGGCACCGCTGCCGCCAGACGGTCGACGAGGGAATCCCGCTCGTCGATGCTGTGGAGCCCTCCCTTCATATGGAAGATGGTATCGGTGCAAGTGGCCAACGCGCTGCCGTAAATGTTTCGGCGCAAGCGGGCGGCGGCTTCGGCCGGGTCCATCGAGCTGAGAGACCAGCCCGATGTTGTGGGGGAAACTTCAGGAAAGAGGATCGCGCCAACCCGCGCCGAGGCCTCGAGCCGCGTGCTCAACTGCCTTGCAAATTGCGCCATGGAAAGGGCGAGAACCGAGGATTGGTCTGTACTTGCCCTTGTAAAGTCCTCCGCTGCCAACTCCCCCTTGTGGAACAGCACAGCGCGCCTGGGAAGCCTGCGGCCCAACGCGGGAAACGCCCGTTCCGTCTCGGCGCGCACGGAAACTACAGTCGGCACGCCGCGCGCCTCGAGGCCGCCGTCGACGATGACGCGGTCATTGGCCATCAGGGCCGTGTGGGCTGATGTCAACGCGTGCGCCAGAAGCGTCGTCTTGCCGGCATTCTTGTCGCCGGCCAGGAGGATCGCGCGCCCGCGGAAAACAAACGCGGCGGCATGGAGATCAAGCGTCTCGCTCCGTGAGAGTGCGCGCTGCATGGCCAGTTCCCGCACGACTCGCATCAGCCCGATGCGCGCCGGCCGATCCTGCGGACGGGAGATGACCTCGACCTGATTGCCCTGAACGTGATAGTAACAGCCGAATTCTTGATCTGCGGCGAGGATGCTTCCATCGGGCTCGCTCCAACCGGGGCAGGAAACCACCCTCCTGTCGAGCCTGAAACACGCCAAGGGCTGCGGATGGCGTTCCGCCTCAACGCGAGCTAAGGCCGAGAACTGCTCTCCAGAGCTCGTCATGCTGACTTTCAGGGCAGCCCCGTTCTGCGCTTCGGTTGAGAACCAAGGACACAGGAATTCCGCCAGCCAGAATGCCACTTCGGGATCGTCGATATCGACCTCGGTAGCGACTTTCCCGAAACGGTAGGTTGTCTGGCTGCTCGAAGCCTCGGCGTGCAGGATCGGCGCCCATTCCGCTTTGCTGGGATTAATACTCGACCTCACTCCGCAACCTTCTCAAAAAAGTTGCGGTGGCCTCAGACCGCGACGTCAATCTTATTCCAATCTCTCCGTAGAGTATATCGTGCAACGCAAGAACCTTGCCCATCAGCCTTAAATACAGGCAGCGACGGACAGCTACAAGAGTTGCCTTTACCCACTCTTCCAAATTGCCTCCCAGGAAGCAGCGTCCGGGGCCACGAGCACCGTGTTTCCTTCCGTCTGTGCTTGGGCGCCCTGGATTTCGGCGAAGTTGAAACGTGAAGCGAGGCTCGCCGGCAGGCAGACGTTTGCCGGTTGCAGGCCTGCGGCGCGCCGGAACTTCAGGCGCCAGCCTTGATGCCGGTCGAGCGGTTCGAGGGTCATGTCGAGGCGTCCGAAGCGAGTGGGAGATTGGGCAAGGTTCAGAACTTCGCCCTCCGCCAATTCCGAGTCACCGATGCCCGCCAACAAGCGCAGCGTCGAGCCGTCTTCGAGCGCCAGCATGTGGCGTAAGTACAGAATGCATTCAGCGCTGGCCCAGTTGTGTGGCATATCACCGACGTAGTCCGCCGTCAGGCTGCCGCGCAGGGGCTGCTCCTCTCGCCAACAGTAAAGCGGCGTGGCGTGGTTCAGGAAGCCGCTGAACGTCAACTGCGCCCAATCCGGCATTCCGGCCCAGAGGTAGACGTGCGCCGCAAAGCCTGCGTTGTAATTCCACACACCGCCGTGCGGCAGCCAGCCGGTTTCGGCGGGAATATCTTCTTGCGAGCACGCTTGCATCAGCCGGATATGTCCCTTGACGATCGGGTCATCCTTCTCAAACACCAAGCCGGGATAAATCGCATGGGAAAGCGCCCATTGAGCCGTTTGGGGTCTGGGCCGATCCCACTCATTTTCAGCCGCCCACTGGGCATCGCCTTTCAGCAGCATAGGCAGGTAGTCGAACCCTTCGGGATGGCGGCGCATCTCGTGGTGAGCCGCGGCAAAGAACGCGTCCCGCAACTCTTTATAGAACGGCTTGACCTCGCCCAGGTCGGGAAGGCCGAGCCGATCTCGAGCTTCCGTAATCGCCTTGAGCCCCGCCAGCACCCACAGGGTGTTCGTGAACTCGGAACGGACGCCGCCCAACCCGCCGTCGCCAAAACCGGGAGCCAGCAGCCCGTAGTGGCCGTTCAAGCTTCCGTTATCCCGGGCGCTGTCGCGCAGGTCCACGAGAAACCTCGCCGCCCGCGCCACGTTGGGCTGCATTTCGCGGAAGTAAGTCCAGTCCTGGCTGAGTTCGGCCTGGCGAACCAGCGTAAACATGGCGATGCCCGTGTCTTTCCAATGCTCCCGCCCTCCCCCGGCGAAGACGCCACCTTCGGCCTCCTGGCGCTTCCAGGTAGCCTCCAGGCCCTCTTGCGCTTCCCTGTTGTAGCCTAGATAGCGAGCGGCTTCCAAAATGAAGTGCCCGTCCACCACCCAGAGGCCGCGATAGACCGTTGGCCCCACCTGAAACGTCGTCCGGCCCGCTCTTTCCTCCCGAGCCTGCTGAAGATTGCGCGCGCAGGCGACCAGGAAATCCCCGCGCCGTCCCGGAAGCTGCCACCTTACTCCTCCTTCAGATGGCGCCCAATTCTGCCAGTAGTCACGGGCCTCCGCCAGCAGACGGTCCGGCGTTTCAAGCCCATCCTTTAATTTGTCGCTCCCCTGCCCCTCTTGGGGAAATCGGAAGAAACAGCGGCAGGGCCTGCCCTCCGCGGCAGTCACCGTTTTGAGCAGATACGACCGGAAGATGGCGCCATCTTCGTGAGGTGAAAGCGGCGAATCCGACAGGAGGAAGGGCGGACCCGCCTCGCTATCGAGGCGCAGAAGTGTGATCCCCGCCGACGGTTGCAGCTTGATCTCCCGTTTCGTCTTGACCGTCACCACCGGAACGGCGCTATCGCTGTGTGCGGAGCGAGGCTGAACTTGCAGGATCACGTTATCCACTCGGCCTTCGCCGGGGCGCCGGGTCGCAAACATCGTGAGTTCGAGATAGGCTTCGGGACGTTCAATCCTGGTGTGGACGATCGGAACACCCGGAGCTTCCAGCCGCTGTTCGCGCACCTCGTTGGCTTCCATGCCGAGCAGTGAGAATTCCACAATCTCCGGAAAGTAAGCGATGCCGCTGCCTTGCCCGGGATGACCGCAGCGCAGTTCCCCATGCTCGCCCACCAGGCTCTTATAGTGATCGTCAGGAAAACAGTAGGCCGTTTGCCAGGAAAGGGGCGAGTAGCGGAAATCGATGGCCGGCGACGCAGCCTCGCTTTTCTCGATGTCAGTCCCGCGCCCGGACTCGATCTCGGGAAGGCTTCGAGCGTTGATTAAACCCGATGTCCGACCTGCAACGCCAACCGTTCCCATGCCTACGCCTAGGTTTCGTAGGAACTTGCGCCTGCTTGATCCACTCACGTTCTCTTCTCCCGCTTGCGGCACCGTAGGGGCGGGCATTCTACCCGCCCTTCGCTAGCCTGTCGGGGGCGAGGCGGCGCCTCGCCCCTGCATCGACGGATTAGGATGCGTGCAACCGCGGCGGATTATATCCCACTTCAGGGTCTCCAAACCAATCCCTGTTGGGCCCGCGCCTTTGTGGAGGCCGACGGCGCTCCTTTGTAGCCGACTGTTTGTCACTGCTCCGACCTCGCCTCCCACTGGAAAGCTCCGGCTCGTTTTGCATAGAATGTGGTTCTTCGGCGCCTTTTGGGCTCTATTTGGTGCTGATTTGCACGCAAAATGCGCAAATTGCGTATCACTAAAAAGGGCGACTTCCTTTGTTTTCAGCCACTTCTTAGCTTCGTTCCCACTATTTTCCATTTTTTGTAGAAAGCTGGTTTCCTGCTTGGCGGGGACCGTTGCAGGTTCTCCCAAAGGTCGAGGCATCACCAGGCTTGCCTACGACAATATGTCCACAACGCGACCATGAATATAGGCTATCACAGTTCAAGAGGATTGTCAAGCGAAAAATGCGAAATATGCGAAAGAGGGTGACGCCCCTCCATCACTCATCCAGCGCGGCGCCTGAGAAAA
>Ga0181538_10003223_pt1 | contig 16059 bp, 32 predicted proteins | sample PEATcosm2014_Bin_40_FD_119773 | JGI IMG/M metagenome (GOLD analysis project Ga0181538, IMG submission 119773) | Peatland microbial communities from MTU Mesocosm Facility, Houghton, MI, USA - PEATcosm2014_Bin23_30_metaG | ecosystem: Environmental > Terrestrial > Soil > Wetlands > Peat | place...
AGTAGACATCGGGATACCACTTGACACGTGGCGGTCTTTTATTGTCCCAGAGGTCTGTGATAAACTTCGTGCGTGAGTCCCAACAGGCCGGACATATCTTGCTCATGGTTTCCTCCGATTCTCTGCGCTAGTCATAGAGACAGATTTCCACCCGCCATTCTCCGTTCAAAAGACCGAAGGTATGGGTTATGCGGTCTAACCATTCCGTTGACGAATATTCTAACCCCTCCTCGACCCCACGCACGAAAGCGCGGGCTTCGGCTTCGGTGTGAAACGTCGCTATAATCGGGGGAAATACTTTTGTCTTAGTCATGAATCCTCCTATGTTTTTCTCGCTAGTCTTTCAGTGATGAGTTTCGAGGCTTGTCCCGAGTTCATCTGTTCGTACAGAAACGTCTTGTGGGGGAAGAGTCTGCCGAGCATCGTCTTCTGTCCCTTGGTGACTGGATTGCCGTGCCACTTCGCAGATCGCATCACCGTCGCCAGAGTTTTGCTCGTGACACGTTTGCGAACCTGCTCATCGCTCACCTTGAAAATCTCTTCCATAGTCGCACGGATGCCGTGGACCTCATTGTCGTTGATGCGACCGATTAGTTCCCACTTCCCTATCGCGTTCTCGAAGACTCGGACGAAGCCAGCCCTCGTGTCTTCTTTGGGGATGAGCATCTTGTACCCGCCATCGACGGCTTTGAACCAGACGAGTTCGCTGTTAGCCTCGACTTCAGCAGGGAAACGCACCTGAAACATATCAACTTGCTCGATAAGCCACTGTGCCTTGTTGAGGTCGGCCAGTCCATTGAAATCAACATTTGGATTCTCCTCTTTCAACCTCTCCAATTCCTCGACTGCTTCTAGCAGGCTGCGACCTTGAAGGTCAAGGCATGCTTGCAATCCCATCAGCGTCGGTAGCGTAAGTAAACTGTGCTTGCTCGTGCCGTCTACAACGTCAAGGACGATGAGATCGATCTTGCCCGGATAGAGCCGAGTGCCGCGTCCTACCATCTGTGTGAATAAAATGCCGCTTGTTGTCGGGCGTGCGAGTACGACACACGAAATACCCGGATCATCATATCCCTCAACGAGCACATTACAATTACATAGTACTTGAATCTTTCCTGTGCGGAATGCATCGAGTTTATCCTTTCGCTCTTTGTCTTCGCCCCACACGTGATCGGCTTCGATGCCTCGGTCACGAAACGCCTGTGCCAGCTTCTCGGCGTGTTCAATGTCCACGGTGAAGACCAGCGTCCTGCGATTCTCGCCTTGCTTAATCCACGCATCTACGGTTTGTCGATTACGCTCGGCTGTGTTGACTGCGGCTGAGAGTTCGCTTTTGACAAAGTCTCCGTCCGTTCCCTTGGCGACTCCATCAAGATCAGTGCTAGTCCGGGCACGATATCCTCGAATGTTGACGAGCCAGCTATCCTTGATGGCGGCACGGAGCGGATAACTGTAAGCGACTTTTTCGAATAGGTCCGAAAGGGGTTGGCCGTCAGGACGCTGCGGAGTCGCAGTAACACCCAACAGCAGCTTATGCGTATCAGGTTGAAGGCTTCCCGCCGCGTCAAGGATGCGGCGATATCCATCCGTGACCCCGTGATGGGCCTCATCGATGACGACCTTATCGATGTTGTTCCAGTTGAATTTTTCAATGCGATTGGTATCCTTTCGTCCGAGAGTCTTCACGCACGTGCTGATCACATCTGAACAGACAGGATCAGCGTGCGACTCTGCCATCTCGATGCCGACGTGAATGCTCGGATTCACCTCTAGCATCTTCGCCGCGTTCTGCTGTACCAACTCCTCAGTATGGGCAATCACGAGCATCTGCCCATGCAGACGAGACTTCAGCTTCTCATACAGCCGACTGAAGACGATGGTCTTGCCAGTGCCCGTCGCCATGACGTGCATCATCCGGCGGACTCCCTTGTCATACTCCGCAAGGGTAGCCGCCTCCGCATCTAGCTGGTACTGTCGATCTTCCATGCTCACCCCTTTTGCCCCGGCTTCTCGATGAAGAGGATCGGATGCTGATCGCCATTCCTGTGTTGCACGTAAGAGAGGAACTCCCGCACACGGTCGGAGCCCATGATTGCCTGAAGTGCGACACGCTGATAATTGTCGATTGGCTGGTCAAGTGTCACGGTGACGTGGCGCTTCGGCGCACCGCTACGACTGTATCCGATCACGACATCCAGCACGGCGAAGTACTTCTCTAGCAGAGTCTTCATCTCCAGAAAGATGTCGAAGGCACGGTCACTGTCGATATCGATCTGCAACTGGTTGTCCTCGGGGTAGACTACGAGCAGACCATTCGCCTCGGCTTCCTTCACAGCGCCGATGCTGTTTGGCTCATCCATCTCGTAGTCGTGATGAATGCTATTGCGGATAGCCTTCAATTCATCTTCGTTCACACTGGCAGACGTGTGCTTCTTAGCCCGTTCGGTCGCCAGCAAGTTTGCTACAGTCTGTCCATCGGGTAGAACATCGTAATCGTTTGGGTCAATCATGGCTTCCATCCTTTCATGTGCTTGAACTCGACCACAAGATCGGTCGCAGTGGTTCGCACAACCTCAATAACCAGACGACCGTCGTGCTCATCGTCATGGCACTTCCGACACAATGTCAGGAGGTTTGTCAGTACGTGCTCGCCCCCTGCGCTGCGATGTATGACGTGATGCGGGTCCAGTGTCGAACGGTTCCCGCAGTGTCTGCATTTCCAGTCATCCCTCCAATATGTCGCCTTTCTCAGAGATGCGGGAAGTGGTGACTTGTGCATAGTATTTCCATTCGTTGGCGTAGTCGATAATGAGAACGTCGTTCGGCAGTATCTGTCCTGTCGCAACGAAGCGACCGATAGGCTGGGCGACGTGCTGATCAACGATACGCTTCAGGTTCCGGGCGTTGTAGCGTCGAGAGTCTACAGCATTCTCTTTCAGCAGTTGCCGCATCGCGGACGGGCTGACGTTGAACTCGAAGGGTATGATCGACTGTGAGACAACTCGCTCCCACAGCCTGCCAAGTTCTAGGCCGAGTATCTCATCCAGATTCTCAGGCGTGAGTGTCCTAAACATGATGACTGAGTTGAGACGGTTCAGAAACTCAGGCATGAACTTCCGCCGAGCCGCAGCCATCGCTATCTCTTTCATCTGGGCATCGGTACGTTCCTTGGTGCCAGCATCGAAACCAATTGCGTTTTCATCGGCCAATTCAGACGAGCCGACGTTGCTGGTCATGATGATAACCGTCTTCGTGAGATCAACGACCTCATTCGTGCCAGTCGTGAGCGTGCCCTTGTCTAGAATGCCGAGCAGCAGATTCCACAGTGCATCACTCGCCTTCTCGATCTCATCGAACACGATGATGGTGAAGGCAGGATCGGTTTGCCCGATCTCTACGGAGATGCCTCTAATGTCAGGAGCGTACTTGCAGAACTTCTCCCGCACGGAATGGTTCGTGAAAAACGGATGCGTCTCTCTGTGGCCGAGATATCCCGGCGGCGAGCCGACTAACTTTGCGATCTCGTGGCTGTGCTGGAACTCCGCACAGTCAACCTTAAGCATGTGCTTCGGATCGCCAAAAAGACCTTCCGCGAAGGCTTCCGCCGTGCCAGTCTTGCCGACTCCAGTCGGACCCAGAAACAGCATGCTCGCTATCGGCTTCGTCTTGTCGTAGAACCCGCTCTGGTATTTCTCCAGTACGGAAGTAAGTGCCCCTGTCGCCTCTGGCTGTCCGACGATTCGGTACTTGAACCGCGAGGCGAGTTGCTCTGCCTTGTGGCTCTGACGCTTCTGATCTAACTGGCGAACTGCCATGTGGCACCTCACTGGTCTTCGACGTTGTCATTCTCAACTTCCGTAGGTTGCTCGACGATCTCTTCCGGTGGATTGAAGTTCGGGTCCGCGAGGAAGTTTGCACAGATCATTTCGAGTGCTGCACCGTCACTTGGGTCTTTGTAATTCCCCTCTTCATCCTTCGTCTGTGACTCAGGCATGTGCTTCTTTGCCAGAGCAAGTGCGGGCTTCACAGCGTTGTCACGTGCCAGTTTTTTCAGGAGGATGTTGAGCCACACCATCGACTCATCCTCGGTCATGCCAAGGATCGTCTCAACTTCTAACTTGATCTCTTCGAGGGACATCTGCCCTGCTTTCAGGACAAGTTCCTTGATGATCTGCGGCATAGGCACACCTTTGTACTCGCCCTTCAGATCAAGGCGGCTGATGATACGCAGCTTGCCCAGACCGACAGGTTCGTAAACGCTGCGTGCCAACTCGACGCCCAGCATCAGTTCCTTGATCTTCACGAGGTAGTAAGCCTTCGTGTACTTTATATCGAGGCTCTTGGCGTACTTGCTGAATGATTCAAATTCGGGCGAATAGTAGTGGCCCGACTTCGTCTCGTGCAGCAAGTCCATCAGATCGAACTGGCTGGTGTTCACACCCTTGATGAGTTTGTTGATCTCGCGGCGTACCTTCGCGGCACGTCCTGCCTCGACTTCACCGACGATTGCGGGAATGTTTGATTCCATCAGGCCCTCCCTATCGTGCGCATGAGATTCGTGCAGCCGCCTAGCGCATCATCCATGCCTGTGCCATACGGGATATTGGACTCATCTTCAATGGTGCCCTTGATGTCATCGATGTCCATGATGAGCAGTACTTCGCCGTTCAACTTGAACTCTGTCCCAGAATACTTCCCGAACACGACATGGTCACCGATGTTCACATCGATGGGTTTCTCTGCCGTGCCCTTGCCGATTGCAATGACGAAGCCCTCAGCAGGCTTGTCCTTCTCCATCGGGTCTGTGATGATGAGACTAGACAACTCCTCAACCGTCACACGCCGCACGAATAGAGTCGTGCCCCGTGGCTTGAATACCTTCTTGACAACAGGCGTATGCTCGACAGGTGTCAGAACCGCAGCGTCCAATACCGCTGCCTCTTCCTCCGACATCACATTGCGGAAAATGTTGTCATCCGCTCCGGGGACTGCTGTCCCGCCCACTGCAAATTTCGCAGTGCGTGCGCCTGCCGCTAATTGATCTTTACGCATAGTTCCTCCTATCGGTCGTTACGAAGTGCATCCCGCGCCGCGTCTACAACGACACCGTATTCACTGCCGAGGCTGTTGTGCGCAATTTCGTGCGCTGCTCGACTGTATGCCTCTGACGTGTCTTGCCGCAGGGCTTCACGAGCAATGTTACATGTGCGGGCGTAGTGTCCGTGCTCCGCAGCATACCGCATCGCTGCCTTGGTGCTTTCTCCTCGCATGGTTCCTCCTAATATCCCCGCAATTCGTTGGGCAGCGGAAGCTGCTTGTCCACGAAATAGAAGTTGATCTGTCCACCGTCCTCGTGCCCGGACGTGGTCACCAGCACATCCTTACCCAGCGTGGTAGCGGTGCCCACGATAGCGAGAACCTCGGGTGCGGATAGAGTGTTCGGCTTCTTGCCTGTCGGCGTCACTTCGTAACCTTTCACCGAGAACGCCAGTTGACGTGTCGGGTGCTGCAACGAGTAAATGTAGTTCGATGCGAACTGACGGTAGTCCGCGAACTTTTGTTTCAGGCTGACTTTGACTGCTTTGATTACTGCTTTTTTCATGACTCCTCCTATGTGTTGTGTGCATCTACCATCGGGTTTCCCCCGTGGGTCATACGTCGGACTAACTTCCAGATGACGGGCTTCACGTCCTTGCCATCCAGCATTGCGAATAGCACGCCAGAGTACGGCTTGTTCTCCTCCGCAGTGAACGACAGCGCGTACGCCTTGCGGAGCGCGGTGAAGTTCGGTTGCCCCGAACCGAGCATGTCTTGGAACTCAGTTCGTAGCCCTGTGACCGTGTAGTCGAAACGCTTGTTCGCTTCGCCTTCGATTCGTCTGTACTCCGCGTTCAGTGCCTTCATCCATTTCTGTACGAAGGCAGAGAACCACGGAGTTGACTGCTCCAAATATTCATTCAATTCCGTTGACTGATTGGTCGCCAGAACTTCCCAGATTCGTTTGGGTGACACGCCTGTGACCATCCGATGCAGTCGCAGGTACTCGATGAACTTCAACTTGAGGCGGAACGGCGGTTTGCCGTTCTGATACCATGTGAGGACGTAGCCTTCCTCCAGCCCATCCTCAAACTCATTCGTGAGCGTGCGCTTCACGGCGCAGTCGAGCGTCTGTCGCCCGAGTCGTGGCATTGACAGACCACGAGAGTCGGCCCACGTGAACAGCGCCCCCGGTGTGAACTCCTCGCCTGTCTCTTTGTTGATGAGTGCCAGCAGGACCAACTCTTGTCGCAAGCCGTAGCCCACGACGATACGAAGGTCACAGTGCAGTCCCTCAAAGACAGCGGTGTAACCCGCCGGGACTTCGAGCGACTTGCCGAAGTAACGGCGCAGCCAAGCGGTCGCCCACTTCGCGTGAATGGAGTCGAACGATCCCTTCGAGGCGATGTAGTCTACGCCCTCCCAAGTGTACAGAGTACACATGAAGCCGTCCATCTTCTCCCAGATGACAGGCTCGATGCTCGGAATGAACGTCGTCGCACCCCACCCCGGTTCTGCGCCGTAGTTGTGAAATTTTTCGAAGGGCCGGGAGACGATCTCCCCACCATCCGCGCCTCGGGTGATAATGATCCCCCGGCACTTACCAGTCACGGCATCCCAGATGTTTTCTCGGACACACTTCCGCGAGTAGTGGAGAATATCCAGCGGGAACTCGTGATGGTGACGGCGCTCCACCAGTCCAGTGTTTTCGTATCTCTCGGTGAACTCTTTGTGAGTCAGGCCGATCTGTGTGTAAAAGTTCATGCCTTACCCCGCACGGTGCCCGTGAGCACCAATTGAACAGGCCGATACTCGACAGTCGCAAACTCGTCCGCCTGACGCCTCCACCACTCACGATTCGCCTCGCGGTGCTCTGGGCCGTGCCCTGAGATGCGCGTCCGGCTCATGCCGTGCTGTGGATAAGTCTTGCCATTCAACCATGAAAGGCGCGGTATGTCGTGTCCGAAGGTTCGCATGGATAGTCCTCCCTACTTATAGATTAGCAATCCCATCGATTCATGTCAAGATCAAAACGTCGCATACCAAACTCATCCACGCCCTCAGAAATGACAGTGCCCTCTTTCAATTTCAACGCACAGCCATTGTGTTGTCCGGAGGCTTTGCCGAGTGCTACGCACGTGTGATAGTCAACTACGTGTTGATCGCGGCTCCACCGCTTGCCGACTTTTACCACGTCGGGATGTTGGGCGCGAAGAGATTCCGCCATTTTTGTGCGCCCATCCCCTGCGTAAAGCACATCTGTATTGCCCCCCCTCATCGTCATTGTGCTGACCTTGTCAGCGTTAAACGTGTAGAAAAGAACAGTGCACCAGCCCGTCTTCAGTGCCCGGATACACAGATCAGTGTCTTCGTTGTAGCGTCCACGCCAGCGACCGTCAGAGTCCTCGGTCGGTAATCTCAGATCGTTCTGGATGAGCGTGCAAGAATAGACTCGCTGATTAAGACATAGATAAGGTCGTCCTTGCTTCGCTACCACAAATTGACTGTTGTTCAAACCTGTGATTGCGACGTTTTCGTAACGGTCAGCAAACGATTCTACCGCTCGGAAGATGGCCCCCGTCTCGGCACGCATACCGAGATTGCACTGGTGCTTTTCAACGTAGTGTGTTCGATTGAATGACGGGATGTTGTCGTCCATCAGCCAATGTCGTTGCGCTCCCGTTTTGATTGCCAAGTCCCACACGTAATTCCGAACCGGAATAGAACCCTGTCCACGCTCAGAAAAGTTTTCGCCCGCTTTGTGAACCGTCCCGTACTGGTATGGCCTTCCGAGGTAAGCCCCGGCGAACACAGCCTTGTACGCCATGTAGTCTCCCGGTTCCACCACGATTGTATATGGCACCTTCATGCGTTCCAGCGCACGTGCCGTCAATGGGTTGTCCCACCGTCCCTTTGAGATGATGTAAACCGGATAGCTTGGTCCTGCTCCTCCGCGATAAACGTATCTGCTGTGCGGGTCATTCTCCTTCCACGGGAAATACGTGGAGTGATGCGCAATTTTGTGCTCGCCGTCAAACAGCCGTTGCGCCAAGCCCACTTCATCAGTATCCAATGTGATCGTCTTTGTGCTTCGCGAAAGTTTTTGCTCCAGTCGCTGGGCGACTTCGGCCAGATGCTGAGAGAAATTGACCTCCTTGAAGTGGATCGTGTTCAGCGAGTACGCTTTCCCTACAGGGGGCGTTTGCCTCTTCAGCAAACAACGGAGCGTGTGGAACGAAGTCAGCTTCGGGATGTGACCGTAGGGCATCCCCCAAGGTTGTCGTCCAAGGTCTTCGGGCATCAGTCCTCCTTGTTTTTGTCTTTGTCTTTCTGGTCGTCTTCCAGTTTTTTCCTCATCTCTGCGATGCGCCCGGAGATGAGTGCTTGATCTTGATCTTCAGGACCACCGATGCACATACCCAATTTCTCAACCACGAACTCGCCAATTTCCTGTCGACGTCCACCGACGAGAACTTCTTTTGCTTTTTCCTCTTCTATGTTAAAGTTCCAAGTGAGATAGAATACCCCGTCTCCCGCTGCATTTGCGTCAGCTTGTTTTTTGTAGATAGGGAGCCCTCGCTCCTTTGCTTCAGTGATCGGAAAAGTACAATTGATTTTCAAGGGTTGATTGGGTTGTTGCTTCGTCTGGGGCAGAAAGTCTTTTCCCGTCGCCCGTTCATACCACTCTTTTCTTAGGGGATACTCTTTGCTATCTTCACTGAGTTCCATGTGGAGTTTCCCAGTCTTGGCGATCACCTCCGCGAGGTCCAAAAACGCCGCTGTTTTTGTATTCACATGTTCTTTGGGGGTGCGAGCGGCGATGATATCCAATATGTAACGTGATGTCGGTGTCTTCTTTTTGCTCTCCAACTGAGTCTCTGACCGAGTTAGTTTCACAGTGCCCCACTGTTCAGGGTCTGTGCTGATCCTGAAGACAACATCGTATCGTTGAACGCCCGCATCGTCCGCTCCCATAAGGCGGATGATTTTCACGGGTTCTCCAGATTGTATGTCGATCACTACTTCCTGCGGCTTGAACTTAGCCATAGTGTTCACCTCTCTACTTTCAGAATATCAAACGGTGGAGTGCCTGTCAAGATATATTTTACTGCATGCTGCGCACTGCGTCCCGTCATCGAAGCACTTGGTCATCCGGCTCCCCTTGTACTCGTCCGCCTTGGGACACCTGATCCTGTGGGCCGCTTCCTTCTCCGCTGCCTTGATTGCCTTCTCTTCGGCACGTCGGGCGTCGTACACAGCGTCCATCCGGGCCTGCACAGCCTTGTGCGACCGATAGCAGCGCAGCGCATCGAGGTACGCTCGGGAGTCTTGCTCCTGCAACTCGGGGCCTTCCAGATGCCACGCCTCAAAGTCGGCTGTAGTCTTGTCCAGCATCAGGATGAAACGGTCCTCGATTGGCTGGTCTGGATGCTCCTCATTCCAAGCCAGCGTGTAAATGGCAGTCTGACAGCAATACGACCACGCATGGTAACTGAAGCCGTTCGAACTCTTGTAGTCAACCTGCACCCGCCGCCGTTTGAATGGATGCGGACAGCACTGCGGATTGCCGCAGCTTGACGCCCACGCGACGTTGTCTATGGTCCCGCACACGTTGTGAACGCGTGAGTAGACGGGCCGTTCTGAGTGTATCCACTCGATGTCGTGCTCGATGCACCAGAGGATGCCCGCGATGACGCAGGACTCTGCACGCGGGTCCGGCGGCAGTATCGCAACCAACTCCTCAAGCCGGGTCTGGTTATTTGCCAGCGTAGACTTCGCGATCTTCTCCAGATGGGCGTGTGCCATCGTGCCGCACATGCCAGCATCTTCCAGTTTCTCCCGCGCACCCTTCTTGCCCTCGACAATGAGTGCGTCTAACTCTGACTCCCAAAGTTCAATTGCCTGATTCGGGCCGAGGTGTCGCTCTATTATCAGCCGCCTGAATTTGTCGAAGCCCTGCTTGATCGACCAGTTGATCAGCGGGTCCAACGCGGTGCCATCGGTTGCCTTGAGCACCGTCGTAACACCGTCAACGTGCAGCAGACCTTCAAGTGCCTCCCGCAGCCACTCCCAACGAGAGGGAGAAAAACGCAGGGCCACTTCGTTGTTGTAAAAGAAGTGGGGGGCAGACAGATCATTGTACTTCTTGATGATTAGACTCAAGCGATTCTCCTCACGTCTCGTGCCTCAACCCAGATGCGCCCCGTGCTCTGGTGTACGATGCGCACCTGTCCGTAGCGGGGCTCATCGGCTGCTGGCAACTTCTCCACCTTGCCCACGCGCCAACCATCGTCGTAGTATTGGACTGTCTCGCCTTCGGTGAGCGTGTCAGCCACGGCTTCGCTTTCTAGTCTGCGTGCGTCAAGCAGTTCCCTGCCCACAACCGCATCAGTCTGCGGTGCCTCTTCCTTCGGTGTCTCACGTTTCGTCATGCGTGCCATAGATTACCCCCTGCATCAATTATAGCACACTCGTCGGAACGTACAGCAGAGCCAACGCCTGAAGCTGGGTGCGGATGGTCACTTCTTTTAATTCTCGCTTCGCATACTCTCGCTCCGCAAGAAATAGAAGACCCCTCGATTGTCGGCCTTCCCACACACACTCGATGAACATGTGTGGTGCGTGCTCCCAGTTGTTATCCTCTCTCCGCATTTTCTTTCTCCAGTCTGACGCGGATGTTTCGCCGGATGTCATTCAGATGGCGTTGATTTACCTTGTCGAAGTCGATGGTGATATAGTTGACACCACGCAACCGCGATGACGGCGTCGTTGTTTTCACGTCATCCATGTGAAGACAGTCGATTGTCCTCAGTTGTGGAGGATTCGGGCGTGGTGAGTACGTTGTAGATTCGGTCGGCGGCATACGAAACCCCGTGTCATTATACGGGCGAACGGAACCGTCCGACTCGATCACATCCTGACGCGGGTTCACGCTCCCACCTTCGCTGCGAATGCTTTCTTCTGGGTGCCTTGCACGCCGGACGCACGCAGAATTCGCTTGAACGTTTTGAAGTCGAAGTACGCACAGCCAATGTGGTACAGGCCCCAATACTGCGGAAACTTGGGATGTGGCATTGATTTGCCGAAGGACACTTCCACAGTGACGAGTTTGAGGCACTGATATCGAGTGAGTGAAAAAACTTTAATGCCCCTCACAGCCCCGTGAGGACTTTGCAGCATCTCCTTCGCTGCGTCACGAATTGCCTTGGTCGTGGTAAACCACGGCTCCTTTATCTTTGCAGAAGCCGAGTCCATCTCAACAAGGCGGCGAGAGGTGAGCAGATATTTCTGCCCCTCGATGTTGCTGACAATAATGCGTCTCGATGTAGTCATACAGTAATGTCCCCTTCAGTCTCCCCCACACCTTGTTTTTCTTCCCAGTGGAGGTCAGGACGCATCGGCATTTGGCATTCTCAGTGAATTGCGGCACGGGCGTTTGCTCCCCGATCCGCACTCCCCGGTGGCAGGCACTGTCTCACGCTCGCCCTTCGGCTCGGCTCTCGCCACGTGCGGCAACCTTCGCCCACTCTTCTCTACAATCCAGCAGGCTTGTCCCTTCGCATCTTAAACTCTAGTCCCACGTGCGATGTTGGGCCGAACTATATACTTCATCATAGGGTTACACTAGATTGAATTGTCAACTGGGCATGGTTCCCGTCCTTTCTCTCGCGGATTATAGTCTATCGATTGCCTTCCATCGCATCAGAAGGGCAGTGAACTGGTCACGGGCCTTCGTCCACCCGATGTCCCAAAGTTTTCGCTCGCCCTCCAACTTGCGAGGATTGTTGCGTTGCTCGATGCCCAGATGGTAGGCGCGGGCACCTTGTGCGATGATATCGTTCCGCTTCTGCTCCTCGGTAACGAGATTCGCCTTTAACTCAGCGAGCGAGATTTGATTCTTCACTGTGTCACCTCCGGTGGTAACGTTTTCAAACTCGGTTCATCCTTTAACAGTCGGGCGCATTGCAGGATCACGGACGCGTCCATTGACACATTAAGAGCTTGTGCGATTCCCCGGCGATTGTTTAACGCCCACCTGAGCAGTTTGGCGTCGTACTCCGTGCCCTGCGTGTAGCCCTTCAGCGTCTTCGGAATTCTCAGATCAGCACTCCATGAACTATGTTCGGGCAAGCGCACCAGCCAACTGCGCGATGTCTCTCCGACGACTGCATACTCCTGAAACAAGCCGTATTCCGGGCGCAGGAAAATTGTGTCTCCGATTTTGATTTCCATTTCTTCCTCCTCAACGATGCCATGATTGACTCGCCACTTCCGCCCACACTCACAGGTCATGAAAAGGTCGATGTCCCAGTGCGCGTAAGTATAGCCGTCGAACGCGGTGAACTTTCCGCAACGACATGTGACGCCGTTATCCGACATGCTGCCCGCTAGGGTTGACTCTATTGGTGCCATCTTGCCTCCAGATCGGTTTATGCCAGCGCCCCGTGGGGCATCGTCTCCACCAGCCGTCTGCTCTTTCGACGTACGTATGCGTGCAAGGTAAGCAACGCTCGCACTCAGAACACAAATGTTCCGGCTGATGTCCGCATGTCAATTCCTGCATAGGTCACCTTCGGTGCCAATTCAAAATATTCTTGCAGCGTCGTGCTCGGAGTGACGCCCAGATTGCGTGCGACGTTCCGTGCCCAGAGCGCAGAGTTCGCTGCGTAGCGTCTCGCCACCTGTGCCAGCGTCATGTCTTGCCGATAAAAAGTCGATTCGCCTGCGAGTGACTTCTCTATCTGATGGCGCAGCGCAGCCCAGCCAGCCGCATCGTTACGGAACCGTGCGTGTCCGCCCCTGCACAGGCCAACCTCGCCGGGAAACCGAGTGCCCTTTAGATCGCCCGGATTGTGACAGCGGTTCGGGATTGATCCGTATTGATAAAAGCCCTCCGCACGGGCAATTGCGTGTACAAACAGATCGATCCTATCCTGTGCTCCAGCAGCCCAGCATGTGCCGACGAGCATGAAGCCGACGATTTTACTCATGACGTACGCTCGGATGACACGTCTCATTTGCCCTCCCTAGTAGGCCTTCGAGATTCCATACCAGATGCCACCAAGAATGATCAGAGCCATGACGACGATGCAAAGCACAAAGACTTTTCCGTCGTTCTCATTGTCGTTGAGCCACTGATAAATGCGCTTCGCCAGTAGGACAACATTGTTGGACTCAAACTCAGCGTTCATTTCGCCTCCAAGGGAACGTATGTGTGCGTTCGATAATATCTCGCAATGTCACCGAGCGGTGTCTCCTGCTTCGGCGCATCGAGAAAGTCTGTGATTGGCAACGTGCCCGATGCCGTCGTGGTCCCGCCGTCGTTCTGCAACGACTTCTCCGTTGCGTGCTGCGGGTGATCCTGCATTGAGACAGTGTTGGAGAAGTTTGGTTGCACGCCGACCGTCGCAGTCTGTGCATGTACGAACGTGGCAAGGATGAGAATTACCATCAGGACAACGATAGTCCAGCCGATGGCTTTGAATTCTTCTAAGTCTTTCATTGTCCCTCCCGCAATACAGCAAGCATGCGCTTCATGGTCGCCCGATCAATTTCTCCGAGTCGATAGGCTCGAAAAGTCAATGCGCGAAGCACACGCAGGGGTTGATTGCCCCTCCGCCAGTTGTCGCTACTTCTCAGATTAGACATCCCCATATGATCCCTCCTATTTCCCAACCGCTGCCGCGAACGCCTGTGCTGCCTCGCCCTCTGTCGATGCCATGTAGATGAGAGTGTTTCCCCCATTCACGTGTCCGAGGTAAGCCTGCACATCTGGGATTGACATCCCGCCCTTGAAGCCCAGTCTGCCACACGCGTGTTTGATAGCGTGCGGATGTAGCAGATGCTTGGCGATGCCAGCCTTCGCGCCATACTCCTGCATCCTGCGCCACACAGTCACTCGCGACATCGGAAAAAAGCGCCCCTTCATCGTACGCAATTCCTGCTCATCCGGCAACAGGGGCTGTGTTGTGCGCCGAGAGCCTTTGAGCCGCTGGACTACGAGGTGCCCGTCCACGACGTTGTTCTCGTCCAATGCGATCACCTCGCTCACCCGTAGCCCGTGGTTAAACATGACGGCAAACATCAGCCTGTCCGTGCCAGCCACTTCGAGCAACCGACTTAGTTCGTCCTTTGTGAGGCTTTTCATAGTCCCCTCTATTTACAGTTTACTTCGTAGACGGAGGCTTGTCAACACAATATTTCCGGGGGCACAGAAGCATATCTGCCTCCAGAAAATGCTGATAAAACTCGACATCCGCCAGCGGTTTGCGTTCGAGAATGACGTTACCGTCCAACAGGAGAGAGAAAGTTCCATCCCACTCCGCACGTCGTGTCAGTCTGTCAGGCATTGGATTCTCCCTTCGCTTTACATTCGCTGCACAGGACAACTTCCAGAGTCCGGTCCTGCGGACGTGTGCTGTCCTTTGTTTTCCAATACAGGCGTGTGCCGCACGTGAGCACTGCGCCCTCGACTTGATGACCGCCGTTAGTGGGTGCGCCGCAACTCACAGGGCACCTACCCAACGGTAGCCCGTAATTTTCTGCTTCCGCCAGCAATGATACGCCAGAGGATGACGTAAGAAGAACTTAAAATTCTCCCAGCGGGTGAAAGGGCAGTTTGGTGCATCAAAATAATTCATTTGACCACCTTGTCATCCCGTGGAATGAGCGTGTAGGCGTGCAGCACAGTCCACTCGCGGGGATCGCCCTTCATGGGCACGACCATTCCCGGTCTGGGCTTCAGAGACTCGTCCACCCACGTGATGATGTTTAGCTCACCTCGCGTGGTTGGCGTTGTGAGGTGACACTGTACCTGTCGGCTCATTTGTCCTCCTCATATATCAGATGGTAGATAACAGCGTGCAGATGCCAGCCAGCAGCCGCTCCGTTGAGCAGTTTGCGAGTTTTCGTATCGCAAGTTATCGCCTCGTAGACCGCGACCCCGAACAGTCCAGCGTGTATCAGCCCCTTCAAAGTCTTTTCCTTCACTTGACCGCCTTCGGGTTGTACATGCGAAACAGCCCAGTCGGGTAACGGGGACCGATTGGCGATTGCGTCACTCGCCGCATACGGGTGATGATCCACTCTTCCGATTCATCCTTCTGGTTGAAGATCAACTCGAATAGTTTTTTCATGGTGCCTCCATTTGAAGTCTAGCAAAACTCCATGCCCGATGTCAACGAAATTTTCTCTGTTGACTGTAACCATGTGAGATTTAAACTCGTACATCATCGGAACCTCCTGCCCTGCGTGATGAGTGGCTTCGTCTTCCCCGCTGGCCGTGCTGGTGTCCCGCGCTCTGCCTGCTGGAGAAGAAATTTTCTGAACGCCTCTTGCTGATCTTCTGGCAACGATGCTACCGGCGGCGATGCGGGCTTGACGTTTTCGAGTTGCATCACCTTCAAGATGTGCTTGCACTCCGTGCGCGGCGTGTGCTGTGTGAAATTCGGGCACGAGCACGCCCAGCCCTCGCGCGTCGTCGCGCCATTCGCGTGACCGGGATTGCGAGAGACGACATACGGCAACTTCGCTGTCCCCATCACTGACCACTGCACCGTCCAGAGCGGTGAGTTCGCCTTCGGCAGCTTTCGTACATCGCCATTTTTCATCGGTTGTTGCGAGAGCATAATTTTCTGCATGAAGCTACCGCTTGCTGTGACGGGCTTTGCTATCATCTTAGCATCTCGACACTTCGAGCACAAGCCACCCTGATACGTCTCGGACGTTTTGCGAAGGCACTTGTTGCAGCACAGATTGCCGTCTTTGTCGTGCAGAACGGGATCGTACTGCATGTCGAACTTGCGGAGGTAGTATCCCTCGGGAACCTTCGGGTTTAAACACCCTTGGCATAGAGCGTAAGCAGGACGAGAGTCATACTGATGCGTGTGATGCTGCACCATCATTGCCCCGCATTTCGTACAGAGCCGTTTTACGAGTCCGTCATTCACGACCGGAACCTCCTGCCTGTGCTCACCCGCAACGGCTCGGTGATCTGAATTGGCTTTGTCTCTTTCACGGGCG
>Ga0181538_10003225_pt1 | contig 16056 bp, 14 predicted proteins | sample PEATcosm2014_Bin_40_FD_119773 | JGI IMG/M metagenome (GOLD analysis project Ga0181538, IMG submission 119773) | Peatland microbial communities from MTU Mesocosm Facility, Houghton, MI, USA - PEATcosm2014_Bin23_30_metaG | ecosystem: Environmental > Terrestrial > Soil > Wetlands > Peat | place...
AATCTTTGAGCGCCCGGTAGTCGACGCCGATCAGTTGCTGAATTTCAGAAGGCACCATGGAACGCGCCGACGACGCCATTGGCATGGCATAGCCAACCGTTGCGCAGAGAAGCAAAACCGCAAGACACAAATTCTTTTTCATAGAAGGTCCTCGAAGTTCCGAAACAAAATCCTTAAACTGGGTCTGCAGAATCTATCTGCAGAGTTTTAGATGCAAGCTGCAACCCTTACGTTGGCGATCTTGGCGGTCTTTCAGCTCTCGTGATTCTATTCTAATCCCCAATGCGCAGGGCAGGACGGTAACTAAAGTGCGTCTTCCCCGGCTTGGTCTTAGAACGCTCGAATTGGGTTAGCTTGCGCGGAAACGGACAGCTCAGGCTGCGGGTCGCCGAGGGCGGGGTTATGATTATCCCGAGAATGAGTTTTCGAATCAAGACCGCCCTTTCAGCGCAGCCGTCCTTGTCCGTGTGTCGGTCACGAAGGCTTCGTCCTTCAGCGAATCGAGGTTGATGTCGACGTTCGCCAGCGCGCCTTCGAGGGCAGCCTTTGCTAAGGCTATCGCCGTCGTCAGGTCGGACTTCATATTCGGGTTGGTGATCGGCTTCAGATTGCTCGCGATCTCGGCCACCTCGACCACTCTTTCGGCGACGCCTAGAGGAACGCTGGTTGCCTGCTTGAGCGCGCCGCTGATGGCGGCATCCCCATCGGAAGCGGCGCCATCGGAAGACTTGGCCGACTTGTAGGCCTTCATGACGACGTTGTAGGACTCGGCGTCGGCATCGATGGCGCTTTTGAGTTCCTCGCGAAGCTGGCTGAGCCGGGCAATCGCTTCGCTGAGCTGGCTTTCATGTTGTAGATACGCTTTCTTGCCGCGCGACATGGATGCGACCATGCCTGCCAGTGCGGCGGCCATGGCGCCGGTAGCGGCGGCGGCGCTGCCTCCTCCGGGAGTGGCGGTGGGAGCGGCTAGTTGTTCGATAAAGGGCTCGACTCCGGCGCGCAGGCCGCCTACCGCCATCTTTCCTCCCATTACTGCGAACAGGCGGTTTTCTAGAATTAGCGAGGAATCGAAGTTTTCGACTTGCAGAAACCATTCCGCGGCCTGCTCTAAAGCGCGCTTTGGAATCAGGCCGACGATCTCACTTGAAACCGGGATGACACCGTACCGCGTGGCTTCGCGTTTCACATATTCGAAGACGCGGTGGATGGGAGTCTGCTCGAAATCGGTCAGGTTCATCGAAACCTGAGCTAGGCCGCGCACCAGGAATCCGGCGCCTTTCACGAAGCGCAGGCCACCGCCCGAAAAGCGCACGGCTTTCGCGATTTTCTTGGCGATCTCGACGTCGGGCGTATTCAGGAAGACGTTGTAGGCAATGAGAAACTTGCGCGCGCCGACGACCGTGGCGCCCGCCGTGGGATGCACGCGCGGCTCTCCGAAATCGGGCTTGCGCGCGGGGTTAGTCGCAATGTCAGCCCGGATACCTTCGAATTGGCCGCGGCGAATATTCTCCAGGTTCTGCCGTTCGGGCGTGGCCGCGGCGGCTTCATAAAGATAGACCGGGATCTGGAAACGTTTCGCGATCTCGGCCCCGACGTGGCGCGCCATGGCTACGCAGTCTTCGATGGTGACGCCGTCGATCGGGATAAAAGGCACGACGTCGGCTGCGCCCATGCGCGGGTGCGCACCCTGATGTTTGGTGAGATCGATCAACTCGGCTGCCTTCCCTACGCCGCGAATGGCGGCTTCCTGGATGGCTTCACGCTCGCCGACCAGGGTGATCACGCAGCGATTGTGGTCGGAATCCATTTCGCGATCGAGAAGATAGACGCCGGGGATTTTCATGGCTTCGACAATGGCGTCAACTTTGGTCGGGTCGCGGCCTTCCGAAAAATTGGGAACGCATTCGACAAGAGTGCTGGGCATGGCGAGAAGGATAACGGGCAGCGGTCAGGTCAGGCAACTAGGGGCGCATTTGACAGGGCCCTGCCTCAACGGGCAGACTGCGAAATTATGCGGTGTGCACCTCGACTCTCCGGCCGCGGTTTTACTTGACATAGTCCCGCCTAAACGTCCGTCGGCCGTTTCCCCGCTTATCGGTAGTAAACGCTGATCAGAAAGCGATCATTCGTCAAGTGATCTCTTCGAAAGGATGCGTCATGCTGCGAAGGTCTCTGCTTTTTATGCTGCTTGGGTTGTTGGCTCTGCCGGCTTTAGCGCAGAAGGAGCGTCACTTTACCTTCCACTACGCATTTGCCGTGAAAAATGTCAGCCCGGGAGAGCGTGTACGGGTCTGGATTCCACTGGCGCACTCGGACGCCTACCAGGATGTGAACGTCGTCTCTAAGAATGGAGACTTACCTCTCAAGCAGGTCCGCCAGCCCGAGTATGGCAACGAGGTTCTGTACGCCGAAACTTCAAAAGCAGACAAAGGCGAGTACAAGTTCTCCGTGGACTATGACGTGGTGCGGAGAGAGCACATGGTGCTGGTGAACGGAAAACCGCTTAGTGACGTGCGGCCTGCGCCCGCGTCACGAGTCGAGATGGCGCGATCTCTTGAGGCCGACCGACTGGTGCCGGTGACGGGAATTCCGGCGCAACTGGCCGCGCAGGAAACCACAGGAGCAACCACGCCGCTCGAAAAGGCGAAGGCCATTTACGAATACGTTTTTCGCACCATGAAATACGACAAGAGCGGCGAGAGCTGGGGACACGGCGACACGCTCTGGGCCTGCGATTCGAAGTATGGCAACTGCACCGATTTTCACTCGGTCTTTATTTCGATGGCGCGGGCGGAGAAGATTCCGGCGCGCTTTCAGATCGGTTTTCCGATTCCACCCGACAAACACTCCGCCGAGGTTCCCGGATACCACTGCTGGGCGGAGTTCTATCTGGATTCGACCGGCTGGGTCCCAGTAGACATTTCGGAGGCATGGAAGCATCAGGAAAAGCGCGACTACTTTTTCGGCGCGCACGATGTGAATCGGGTGCAGTTCACGCAAGGACGCGACCTGAAGCTTTCGCCGGCACAGGAGGGAGCACCGTTGAACTATTTTGTTTATCCGTATGTGGAGATTGGCGGGAAAGAATATCCGAATGTCTCGATCGCGTTTTCGTTTGAGGAAGTCAGCTCGACTCCGACCAAGGTGAGCGCCCTGCGCTAGAAAAGTCGCTGCGCTTCGAAACTTTGAGCAGTGCTAGAATTCGGATTCGCAGTTGAAAGCGTCCAGATTTCAACAGGAGCACATGATGCCGAAATATGTCATCGAGCGGGAGATTCCCAACGCAGGCAAATTAACCCAGCAGGAGCTGCAGGGCATCTCGCAGAAGTCGTGCGGCGTTCTGCAGAAGCTGGGTCCCCAGGTGCAGTGGGTCGAAAGCTTCGTTACCGACGACAAGATCTACTGCGTTTATATCGCACCGAACGAAGAGATTGTCCGCGAACACGCCCGCCAGGGAGGTTTTCCAGCAAATCGAATTTCCGTAATCCGGTCGGTCATCGGTCCAACCACGGCGGAAGGTTGAACTCTGACCACTGTGCCCAATTCACGCAGGCCGCGCAGGCCGAAGATTGGCGTGTTTGATTCCGGCGTTGGTGGGCTGACGGTTCTTCGCGCGCTGGTCGAGCGAATCCCCGGCGCCGACTATCTCTACTTCGGCGACACGGCCCGCCTTCCCTACGGATCCAAATCAGCGGCCACGGTCGAGCATTACGCGGTCGGGGCGGTGCGCTACCTACAGGATCAGGGAGCCGAACTGCTGGTGATCGCGTGCAACACCGCCACCGCGCTGGCGCTCGACGAGATCAAATTGGCGGCGAGCGTGGAAGTGATCGGCGTTGTCGAGCCCGGAGCGGAAGCCGCAGCGGCGGCCAGCCGGAAGCGGAAGGTGGTCGTCATCGGTACGGACGCGACGATTAGCAGCCATGCCTACCAGCGTGCGCTCGAAGCCCGAAAAGTGGGCGTGCGCGAGAAGGCTTGCCCTCTGTTTGTGCCACTGGTCGAGGAGGGTTGGGTAGAGCATCCGGTGACCGAGCAGGTGGCGAAGATTTATTTGTCGGAAGCTTTCTCGGACGACGCGCGCGATGCCGATGTGCTCGTGCTCGGCTGCACCCACTATCCGCTGATTAAGCCCTTGCTGCGGCGAGTCGCGCCGGAGCACGTCGCGATAGTAGACTCCGCTGAATCGACGGCGCGGGATGTGGCGCGTCAACTGCAAATCGAACCGCAAATTGTATCCTCGGCGGGGTCAACAAAAAGCGCCCTCAACAGCGCTCTCGCGATGAAGTTCTTTGCCACAGATTCGGCGGAGAAATTCAGGAAGATGGGAAGCCGGTTCCTCGGGCTTTCGTTGGAAGATGTGACCCATGTGGATTTGAAGGAATAGGCGCGGCGGGCCCTGCTGCGCACAGCATGGATCCTTCGACTTCGCTCAGGGGCAGGCTCGCGGGACGCCCGTCCCCACACTAGAAAAAAAGGCCGCTTGCGCGACCCTTTCCTGGGCTCCTAAATTTTTCGGTACATCCCGCTTCAATACAAATGAAAATTGACTTCGACGTTAATCTGCACGGCTACTGGCTTGCCATCTTTCATGGCCGGCTCGAAGCGCCAGTTCTTCACCGCTTCGATGGCCTTTTCATCCAGACCCAATCCTAAAGTTCGGAGCACTCGGATGTCGCGCGGCTTGCCGTCGGGGCCGACCACCAGCCACAATACGACCGTGCCCATGTGCTTAACCTTGCGGGCCTCCTCCGAGTACTCGGGGTCTGGCGCATAAATTGCTTTCGGAGCGGAAACGCCGCCGCCCACGCGGAACGCTCCTCCACCGGTGCCGCCGCCATGGCCGGGACCGAATCCAGGACCCTCACCCGAACCTACGCCGCCACCGCTCCCGGAGCCAATTCCGCCGCCAGAGCCAGTTCCATTCGAGGGCACGGAAGGCAGGTGCGAAAGCGGATCGCCCAAATCGGGCATGTTCGGTTGCTGCAGTTTAATCTCGGGTGGAACCACGATCGTCGGGGCCATGGGCAGCTTCGGATCCGGATTGCGCACCACCGCCATGGGCGGAGTGAACTGTTGCATGGACTGCTTGGGCAAACGGCCCTGCGATGCTTGCAGTTTGTCGCGATCGCCTCCCCCGCCACCGCCGCCGACCTGGGTCTTCGAGGGAGGCAGCGTGGGAAGATCATCGGGCGCAATCAATATGACCTCTGCTTTCGGCTTGGCAACGTCGACGATCTTCCGTCCCAAGTAGGTAGCAGCGATGATGAGAGCGACCGCCAGCACGTGGACGATGGTTGAGCCGAACGCTCCGCGTTTCTTGTAGTTGTAGAAGCCCCAGATGTCGCGGACCGGGACGGGCTTCGAGGTCAGGACTAGTGGAGGGAGTTTCTTGGGGAAAAAGAAGTCGTCAATATTGCGGAACAGGGATTTCCACAGCGGCTCGTCCAGAGCCTGATCGTTCAATAGAAGATGCAACTCAGGCTCTGGACACAGCGGTTGCAGATTCTGCGGCGTTTCGAATTCCGGCATATTTTCCCGAGCAGTAACCCCAACTTCACGGTAGAGGGAGCCACCGATTTAGATACGCGAGCGCTCCCGAATGGTGGCTTGCAAAAGGGACGAGCTTGCTGCCCAATATTTACCCAGTCAGTTAGATGCGCGCAGGGTTCGATCTGCTCAAAATTGTACACGTTTTCTCCCGCCGCGAAACAGTACTTTTTGAATTCGTTCCCCGGGTGGCGACCCTAAGAGACGTGCCCTTCCGCGCTGCCTATATAATGAAAAGATTCAATCAGTTGGGAGAACTTAACGAGTGCCGATGGATCTAAAATCCACCATCAATCTGCCCAAGACCGGCTTCCCAATGAAGGCGGGACTGCCCCAGAACGAGCCCAAAATGCTGGAGCGCTGGGAGCAGATGAAGCTGTATGAGCGCATCCGCCAGACCAGTAAGGGCAAGGAGAAGTTCATCCTGCACGACGGCCCCCCCTACACCAGCGGACCGATCCATCTCGGCACAGCAATGAACAAGTGCCTCAAGGATTTCATCGTCAAGTCCAAAACCATGTCCGGCTTCGACGCGCCTTACGTCCCCGGCTGGGACTGCCATGGCCTGCCGATCGAAATCAAGGTCGACAAGGAACTCGGCGGCAAGAAGCTCGAGATGCACCCTACAGACGTCCGCGCCGAGTGCCGCAGGTACGCGCAAAAGTTTCTCGACCTGCAGCGCCAGCAGTTCAAACGCATTGGCGTCTTCGGCCGCTTTGACAAGCCGTACGCCACGATGACGCCGCAGTACGAGTCGGTGGTGCTCCAAACATTCTTTTCCTTCTATGAAAATGGATTCGTCTACAAAGGCCTGCGCGCCGTCTACTGGTGCATGCACGACGAGACCGCTCTCGCCGAAGCCGAAGTCGAATACGAAAACCACACCAGCTCGACCGTCTGGGTGAAATACGCGCTGCTTGACGATCCGGCCGTCATCGATCCCGCGCTCGTCGGCAAGAAAGTTTTCACCATCATCTGGACTACGACTCCCTGGACGCTGCCCGCGTCCATGGCCGTCGCCTTTCACCCCGACGAAGAATATGTGGCTCTCGAATCCGGCGGCGAGGCTTATATCGTTGCCTCCAAGCTCGCCAAAGATGCCGCTGAGAAGTGCGCCCTCGCCAGCCCGCGTGAACTCGCCCACTTCCCTGGACGCAAGCTTGAGCGCCTCAACTTCCAGCACCCCTTCCTCGACCGCAAAGTTCTCGGCGTGCTCGCCGACTACGTCACCATGGACACGGGCACTGGCGTCGTCCACACCGCGCCGTCGCACGGCGCGGAAGACTTTGCCACCGGCGTCAAGTACGGCCTCGACGCCACCAGCAACGTCGATGAAAAAGGCATCCTGCGCAACGGCCTGCCCGAATACGAGGGCAAGCGCGTCTGGGACGCCAATCAGCCCATCATCGACCTAGTGAAAGAGCGCGGCGCTCTGCTGCACACGGAAAAGACCGAGCATTCCTATCCCCACTGCTGGCGCTGCCACAATCCGGTGATCTTCCGCGCCACCGAGCAGTGGTTCATTTCCATGGAAACGCCGATGCCCGGCGGCAAAGGGAAGGAGGACACGCTGCGCACGCGCACGCTCAACGAGATCAAGAACGTCAAATGGGACCCGGCGTGGGGTGAAGAGCGCATGTCCAACATGATTGAAACGCGCCCCGACTGGTGCATCTCGCGCCAGCGCGTATGGGGCGTGCCCATCGCCGTCTTTCTCTGCAAAAGCTGCGGCAAGCCGCTTAACGACCACGCCATCAATCGCAAGGTCGTCGAACTCTTTGCCCGCTCGGGCGCCGATGCCTGGTTTACCTCCGAACCCGACAAGATTGTTCCCGCCGGAACGAAGTGCCCGCATTGCGGCGGTGCCGAGTTCGAAAAGGAAACCGACATCTTCGACGTGTGGCTTGAATCCGGAGCGAGTTATCTAGCGTTGATCGCGGACGAGGCCGGTTATCCGTGGCCTTCCGACCTCTACCTCGAAGGCGGCGATCAGTATCGCGGCTGGTTCCAGTCATCGCTGCTTTGCGCCATGGGCACGCACGGCACGCCTCCGTATCGCGGCGTGGTTACGCCAGGCTGGACGCTCGACGAAAAGGGCCAGGCTATGTCGAAGTCGCGCGGCAACGATGTGGACCCGGTTGACATTGCCAGCCGCCTCGGCGGAGAGATCGTGCGCCTGTGGACTGCATCCGTAGACTTCCGTGAGGACGTCGTTGGCTCCGAAGCTCTGATGCAGAGGGTCGCGGAGAACTACCGGGAGATTCGAAACAAACTGTTTAAGAACGCGCTCGGCAATCTGTACGATTTCGATCCGCCGACCGATGCTGTTCCGTTTGAAAAGCTCGACGCGCTTGACCAATACATGCTGCGCCAGACTTGGGCCCTTGCACGCGATGTTCGCAACGGGTATGAGGAGTTTGCTTTCCACAAGATTTATCACCGCGTGAACCACTTCTGCGTGGTCGATCTCAGCGCCTTCTACTTCGACGTGATCAAGGACCGCCTCTACACGTATGCACCCAACTCGCTCGGCCGCCGCTCGGCCCAGACTGCGGTTTGGCGTATCTGTGAGGCGACGGTGCGTCTGCTGGCGCCCATTTTGAGCTTTACCTGTGAAGAAGTCTGGCAGCACTTGCCGCAGATGCCAGACCGCCTCGCCAGCGTTCATCTGGCGGAATTCCCCACGCCCTCAGAGGTGTTTGGTCACGCTTCGATTCCGCTGGAGGATCCGCAACAGCAGCAAGATTGGAGTGCGCTCCTCGCAGTGCGGGAGCAGGTGATGAAAGCGCTCGAGGAAGAGCGTAACAGCAAGCGGATTGGAAAGGGTCTGGAGGCGCAATTGACGATCACCGCGGCGGACCCTGCATATACGGTTCTGGCGCGCTATCAAGACCAGCTTCGCTACCTGTTCATCGTCTCCGCCGTGAAGGTCGCACAAGGCCCAGGCAACGGCACGGGCAGCGTGCATATCGAGGTCAAGAAAGCCGATGGCGCAAAGTGTGAGCGCTGTTGGAATTTCTCGGCGCGCGTGGGCGAGGATAAAAACTATCCCACGGTGTGCGAGCGCTGCAGCGCCGCGCTCAAAGAAATTGAAGCGGCGTGACCGCGGGCTTCCGCAAACGCGATAAGCTTATAGAAGAAAGAAAAGTTTTCCGGGTGATTTTTATCTGCCCATGCGCAAGTATCATTTCCTGATCGCGGTGTTCGTCGTTGTTCTCGATCGCGCCACCAAGTGGACGATCGCACACCGGCTGTCCTTGCATGACTCCGTCACGGTCATTCCTGGATTTTTTCGCATCATCCACGCCGAAAACCCGGGGGCCGCGTTTGGCATTTTTGCCGATTCTCCTTCGGAATGGAAAGTCGGCCTGCTGATTGCGTTCTCGGTGATTGCGCTGCTGGTCGTCTCCGCGCTGCTCTGGAAGAACAGTCACAGCCTGACCTCAACTGGAATCGGGCTGTCGTTGATTCTGGGAGGCGCGGTCGGCAATTTGTGGGACCGCCTCGTCAGCCGGCACGTGGTGGATTTTCTCCTCTTCTATATAGGCCCACACCAGTGGCCAGCCTTCAATGTGGCCGACAGCGCGATTGTGGTAGGCGCGGGGTTGCTGGTGCTTGAGATCTTGTTTACGAAGTCTCCCAGCAAACAATCGGCCTAGATATCTGATTGTGTAGGGACGGGCGCCCTCGCCCGTCCAAGCCGAGGTCAGATCGATGGACATCCGCGGCCGCAGCAACCGCTGGCAAACAGCAGGGCCTTCGCTCGAGATGACAAATCAATATTCAGTTTTCTGACGGACGGTCTCTTGGCAACACTCTACGGCGTGCCGTAAAGCTGGCGGTAAACATTTGCGTTGCGCAGGATGGCTTGCACGTATTCGCGGGTCTCGGTGAAGGGGATGGACTCGACGAACTCTTGCGGATCGCGGTAATGGCCTTGTCCCAGCCAGTCGCCCACGCGGTCGCTGCCGGCGTTGTAGGCGGCCAGGGCGTATTCGAACTGACCGTTGTACTTGTCGACCATATCTTTGAAGTAGCGCGTGCCGAGTTCGAGGTTCACGGCTGGGGTGTAAAGCTGTGGGGCGCTGTATCCCTTGAGCTTGACTTGTTTCGCTACCGTCTTTCCTGTTTTTGGCAGAAGCTGCATCAGGCCTACAGCGTTGGCTCGGGAGATGGCCGCGGCATTGAACTCGGATTCCTGCCTTATGAGCGATGCGACGAGGTAGGGATCGAGGCCGTTGAGCACCGAGTATTTGCGCAGATCGGGCCAATAAGCTTTGGGAAAAAGCGCTTCCCAGTAGGGGCGTGGGAGGTCGGGAATATCGATGGCGAAATAATTGGGCGTCGCTCGCTTCATGATCTCGATGCCGCGATCGTAGCGGCCGCCGTCCTGATAAACGCGGGCCATCTCGGGCGGCGCCCAAGATCCACCTTCCTGGCTCGCAGCGACCTGCAGCTCGCGTACGGCCATGTCAGCGAGGCCCCCGTTGGAAAGCAGGCGCGCCCGCTCAACTCGCAGGTTGTCGTCGGGCGGATCGGTTGCCGTAATTTTTCCTGCGGTTGACAGCGGAGGGACGCGGTCGAGGAGCGCGTAGTGTGGCGGGTCTTCTTTCGGCGGGCTGGGCAAGGCTTTCAATCGCTGCCGGCCGAACTCGGCGTAGTAATAGTTGCGAAAGCGGTCGGAGAGCTTCTGATAGAACGCCCGCGCCATCGCCGGATTGCCGTCTTCTTCGGCGAGACGCGCACGCCAATACAGAGCGTTAGGACTTTCCGCGGAATCGGCATAGAGCGCGATTTGATCTTCGAAACCTTTCCGCGCCTCATCGATTCGACCCTGCCGGAAGGCCAGCCATGCAGCTTTCCAGTGCGCATAGGAGGCGCGCGCGCCGTTGGGAAAGCGCTGCTGCAACTCGCGGAAGTAGTCGATGGCGTGGTCGTAGTCGCGCTTCAGCAGATACATGTTTCCAGCCGAAAGCAGCGCCTGTTCCAGCCACGGGCTCGAGGGACCAAACTGCCGCAACTGGTTTAGCGTGTTTTGCACGGCCTCCTCATCGCTGGTGGAACGCGCGGTCTCACTGAGCAAGTAGAGGCGCTCGGCTTCGAGGTCGCCCTGCTGCACTCCCATGGCAAGCAGGATATGGCGGGCATCGCTGCTGCGCTCGCTCTTTTCCAGCGCTCCCGCCAACGCCAACTGCACCTGTGGACGGTCCGCCGGGGTGACTTCCTGGACGAGATCGTGGTAATCATGAGCTGCTTCCGCGTAGCGCTTGGCTTTGAACAGAAGATCGGCGCGGGTGCGGCGGTCGGCGACCGAGCCGGAGATTCCGAGCTTGTGCAATTCCGTTCCCGCCACGTCCGCTTCGAAACTTGTGGGAAGGTTGAAGTAAAGATTGCGGAACACGCTCGCGGCCTTTTGAATGTCGCCCGCCGCTTCGTAGGCGCGCCCGATCGCCAGTTCAATATCGCTGCGAACTGGAGCGCGGTCGTTTTCCAGCAGAGCCGTTGCCTCCTGGGCCCGGCCTTCCTCCAGCAGCGCGTTCGCATAAACCAGGTGGGCATCGCGGATCAGAAGTGAGTCGGGAAAGTTCTTGCTGAAATCCGCGAGCGTGGAGAGCGCTTCGGCGTTGTGGGCCGTTTTCAGGTAGGCGTCGCCTAGGTAGTAAGCGACGTAGTCTCCGAGTTCGCTGGCGCCGGCCTTGGCTCGATTAAACGGGTCGATCGCTTTGCCATAGTCATGATCGAGCGTGCGGGCGTAACCGACGACTAGCCAAGCCAGCGCTCCGGCATCCGCATCTTCCTTGGCGTGACGGCGGGCGTAAGTCTCGACTCCGGCGTAAGCGGTCGGAGTGCGGTCCTGCAACAACTGCTGCGCCATGAGACGAAGATTGGCGGAGGCGACAAAGGCCCGCCTTACGCGCCGCACGCGCGGAGAGATGGTCTTATGCTTCTTCTTCGCGCGGGTGGAGGCCCCGGTAGTCTTTCCGTGCGGGGGCGTGGGCTTCGCAGCCGCGTGCTTAGCAGGTGGCGTGCTCTTAACCGAAGTGCTCTGATCTGACCTTGACGGCTGGGACTGGGCGGCTGCGGGCGACAAAAGGCCGAGCCAGAGCAGGAAGAAAATTCCGGCGAAAACCGCAACTGCAAAACGGCCCACTCAAACCCTACCTAGTGCCGAAAGTTGGCACCCATGATGGAGAGATCGTCTTCTGCGAGACTTCTTATTATTTCATGTTGAAAGTAATCGGCGGAAGCGGCAACCGTGCTCCCGTAACGTTTCTGGTACGTCGCACGGCTTTTCTCGATCGCCTCCTTCAGACGGTCGTAGAGATCCTTGTTTTCCCGGCCTTCCGCGACCTTGGCCTGATTGTAGAGTTTAATCTCGTCCACCAGCAGACGGGCAAAACGCTGAGCTTTGCGGTGAATGTCCTGATGCTCGGGCGAGATCGACGGGGCCGGTGCTGGCTCGACCAGCGCAGGCTCCATTTCAACAGCCGTAGACTGAAATTCGGCGATCATGTTCTGAGGTTCGACGACCGTCGTCGGAATTGGAGCCTCCGCCGCAGCGCCGGCGACTGGCACCGAGACTTCGCCGGCTGACGCCGCTGCCGCCATTGCGCGGCCAGAAGCAAATGCAGGGGCATGTGAGGCGAAGGGATCGTTGAACGCCGGCACCGGGTTGGAGGACGCCTCGGCCATTGGCGCAGTGGGACTGTCTGCGTGGGCCGCAGAGGGTTCCTTGTGCGCTTGCTTACGCAGCGAATTGACCTCGAGCCAGGCGCTTGTCGAAAGCACCAGGAGTTCAAGCGCGCCGGCGTCGGACAAGCCCGCCGCATCGGTTCCGCTGTCGGCATACACCAGGGCGGCAACTTTGTCTTTCAAAATCAAGGGAAGAAGCTGGGCTTCTCCGCAGGCTGGCGTTCCAAATTCCCGCAGGAAACGCGAGTCCAGGTCGGGCACTGGCGCGCTCGCTACGACTCGATCCGCGATTGCACGAACGACGGCAGGAGCGTTTTCGTCGAGCACGAAATCTTTCACCGCGTCGTTATGGGCGAAGCCGCGTGCCTGCCATCCGGTGGCATGGCTACCCTTAACGACGAAAAGCGCGACGCGCGACGCATAGCGAGCACTGGTATCGAGCAACGCCCGCAGAATTTCCTTTTGCGAGGAGCCCAACTGGATTTCAGCAACGGCGCGCGCCAGATCTACGGGACTGGAAGCGGGAACCGAATCGTGGGCGGTGGGCTCGGCTGCCGCCGATTCGGCAGCGAGCTCTTCCATCACCCGGCGGACAATCTCGGTGCGCAGCTGGGCCGCATGGCTGTCCAAAACTTTACCAACCACCCGTTCCACAATTGGCTCAATCCAACTTGGTTCAATCCAGCCGCGCTCCTTCATGCGTACTCCGACGTAGACTTTTGGGGGGCGAAGGGAGTAACCCTTCTAACCTCTGATTATATGGCCGCTTGCAGGCGATCTCGGGACACCTTGGTACGTGGCCCACTGGTACCTGAGGCAAGCTCTCGCCGAGGGTGAAAGCTCCTCTGGAGCACCGGGCACAAAACAAGAACCCTGAAAGCCACGCCAGGAAGTACAATAGCAGTGGGGTTACGTTTACGCTCTCGGAAAAATCTGCATCAAGTTACGAATGAGTACCATCCAACCCAACATAGAGCAACCGGTCAGCGAAGAAATGGCGCTGGTCCGGCGGGCCAAGCGCGGCGACGATCAGGCGTTTGAAGAATTGGTACGGCGCTATGATCGCAACGTTTTCCGCATTGCCCAGCACATTACGCAGAATCGCGAGGACGCTGAAGATGTGGTGCAGGAAGCGTTCCTCAAAGCGTATGGGAACCTGGCGAAGTTCCAGGAACAGTCCAAGTTTTATACCTGGCTGGTGCGGATTGCGGTTAACGAAGCGCTGATGAAGTTGCGCCGGAGGAAGCCGGAACGGACGGTTTCTCTTGACGAAGAAGTAAAGACTGAAGATGACTCACTGCCTCGTGAGGTTGCGGATTGGAGCCCTAATCCTGAGCAGATGTACAACCAGGCGGAGTTGCGGGATATTCTGACGCGCACCATTCAGGGATTGCCGTCGGGATTCCGGACCGTGTTCGTGCTCCGTGATGTAGAAGGACTTTCGACGGAAGAGACGGCCGACGCGCTGGAACTGAGCATCCCGGCGGTGAAGTCGCGGTTGCTGCGCGCGCGCCTGCAATTGCGCGAGCGGCTAAACCGCTTCTTTCAGAAAAAGGCGAGTGGAGATGGCGACCAGTGAAGTGTTCTGAGTTTCTAAACGAACTAACCAACTACCTCGATGGCGCGCTGGACGCCCGGACCAAGTCCGAACTCGACGATCATTTGGCGTGGTGTCACAACTGCTACGTGGTCTGCGATACTACTCGCAAGACCATCGAAATTTACCGCGATTCCGAACTCTACGAGTTGCCCGACGATCTGCGCGTGCGACTCCGGTCGGCCATCATGAGTAAGTGCGCGGAGCACAAGAAGTCCAATCCGTCGACGACCTGAGCGTTTTCCTGCTCCTCGCGGTCGTGTTCCGACCAATCGTTCATATTTATCCGCGCAATATCCGCGCAACTGCTTGATTCCGGTGCGCCTGCGGGATGTACCGGCGGTGACGATGTGGCTGCGAACCTTTTCCGGACTGCAGGAATCTAAATAAACAGAGTCTCGTCTCGACCGTTCGTGAATGGGATGAGCCAGCTTTGTCGCTTTTATCTGTGGAGGTATCAATGTTTTCCAAGATGATCGATGCCATGTTTGGTTGCCGGCACGCTCGCTACAGCTTTCCGATTACCGTGCGCGCCGGTTCACGTCGCACCCAGGCGGGTCAGCGAGCGGGCACCTATGTTGCCTGCCTGGACTGCGGCAAGGAATTTCGTTACGACTGGCAGGAAATGAAGATCGTGGAATCGCCGGTGAGAGAAGCGGCGCACGCGTTGATTACGAAAGAAGCCGCGTAAGTTTACAGAGGGACCCGGGCTTCGCTCTGTTCCTCGCAGCGCATTTCCAGTCGATGTGTGGCCAAAAATGAACATCCCTGCCTAACCCTCGCCGATTCTTGCCTTTTGTATTCCCCTTTTGGATCAGCCGCAAGACTGTTCTACGATTTCACTAACTCCCGGGCTTCTGACGAGCGCATAATTGAATTGGCGCCGACCCGCAGAGCATGCTTCGGCCCTTGAGAAGCGTTTCCGCTCGCTTGCGGTTCGGACGGGAGGTGTCTGTGCCTCTTTCCATGCTTCGCGAATTCCTGGATCGTAACCGTATTCAATACCTGGTGATCTCGCATTCGGTGGCCTACACGGCCCAGGGGATTGCCGCCCTCACCCACACACCGGGAAAAGAGCTGGCGAAAACCGTCATGGTCATGGTCGATGGACGTCTGGCCATGGCGGTCGTGCCGGCTTCGTTCCGGGTGGATTTATATCGTCTGAAGAAATACCTCGGGGCAGATTCGGTGGAACTGGCCAGCGAGTTCGAGTTTCGTGGTCGTTTTCCAGACTGCGAAACTGGATCTATGCCGCCTTTTGGCAACCTCTACGGCATGGATGTCTTCGTGGACCAGAGTCTGGTCGAGGATAGGGAAATCGCCTTCAACGCGGGTTCGCACCGTGAATTGGTGCGTATGAGGTTTGCCGATTTCCGCGATTTGGTAAAACCGGTAATCATCCCGCTGGCGGCAGTTAAAGCCCATACGCACGCGGCCTGAGTGCCGCAGAGGCGGTGTCTTTCCCATTGCGAAACGGTTGCCGTCTCGCAATGGCCATCGGCGACCAGCCGAGAAGTCATAAGGAAGATACTGTGTCTCGCTTTTTTCATACAATCTTCACAAATCACTGTGTTAGATTTGCCCCTCAGACCAAAAACGAACGCGAAATTTTCTGGAGGGAACTGAATTGGGCAAGGACATGGTCCCCAAGAAGATCTTTTTCACCAAAGGTGTGGGAAAACATCGGGAGCGCCTCACCTCTTTCGAACTCGCTTTGCGCGACGCCGGCATCGCGGCGCAAAACCTGGTGCGGGTCTCTTCCATCTTTCCGCCCAATTGCAAGCTGGTTCCACGTTCGCAGGGACTCAAATATCTGCACCCCGGCGAAGTTGTGTTTTCGGTGGTTGCCGAAAATTCGACCCACGAGCCGCACCGCCTGCTGGCCTCTTCGATCGGCGTCGCCATCCCCGCCGATCGCAATACCTACGGATATTTGAGTGAGCACCACTCGTTCGGCGAAACCGAAGACGCCGCCGGAGATTATGCGGAAGAACTCGCTGCCGAAATGCTCGCCACCACCCTGAACGTGGAGTTTGATTCCGACCGGTCGTGGGACGAGAAAAAAGAAATCTATCGCATCTCCAATAAAATCGTGCGCACGGCCAATGTTACTCAATCGGCGGTGGGGGATAAACGCGGGCTCTGGACTACCGTGATCGCGTCGGCCGTGCTCATCTTCGACTAATTGCGCATGCCAATGAAGCCTGCTTGGAAGCGAA
>Ga0181538_10003227_pt1 | contig 16051 bp, 15 predicted proteins | sample PEATcosm2014_Bin_40_FD_119773 | JGI IMG/M metagenome (GOLD analysis project Ga0181538, IMG submission 119773) | Peatland microbial communities from MTU Mesocosm Facility, Houghton, MI, USA - PEATcosm2014_Bin23_30_metaG | ecosystem: Environmental > Terrestrial > Soil > Wetlands > Peat | place...
ACACAACGGACTACAGCTCGGCAACGGCGAGCGTGACGTTGCAGGTCAACAAAGCCGCACCGGCAATCACCTGGCCGACGCCGGCCGCCATGACCTATGGGGCAGCGCTGGGCAGCATACAGCTCAACGCGACGGCATCCGTTGCGGGCAGCTTCGCGTACACGCCGGGCGCCGGCACGGTGCTGGGCGCGGGAAGCCACACTCTCTCGGTGTCCTTTACGCCGACGGACACAACGGACTACAGCTCGGCAACGGCGAGCGTGACGTTGCAGGTCAACAAAGCCGCACCGACAATCACTTGGCCGACGCCGGCCGCCATCACCTATGGAACGGGGTTGAGCAGCAGGCAGCTCGACGCAAGGGCATCCGTCGCGGGCAGTTTCGCGTACACGCCGGGCGCCGGCACGGTGCTGGGTGCTGCAAGCCAAACTCTGTCGGTGACCTTCACGCCCTCCAGTACTTCGAACTACAGCTCGGTGACCGCGAGCGTGACATTGCAGGTCAACAAAGCCACGCCAACGATCAACTGGCCCACGCCGCGCTCGATTACCTATGGCACTGCGCTGAGCGGCAACCAGCTCGATGCAACCGCGTCCGTTCCTGGAACTCTGGTCTACAATCCTGCGGCAGGGACCGTCCTGAATGCCGGAAACCAAACTCTCTCGGTCACCTTTACGCCAGCAGACATTACGGATTACAACTCGGCGACTGCAACCGTGACATTACAGGTCAGGCAAGCGGGTAGATCCAACGGGATCAAGTCCGACTCCACGAATGAAAGGTCCCAAAGCCACAACTGACAAACGAATTGCGTTCCGGAGCGCTCTGGCCCATGATGTGTGCCGCTTGCCGGCCTGGGTGATCCTCTTGGAGGTCCCGGCCGGAGCGGAGAGACAACTCCTGGATGAAACTTTCGGTTGTGATTCCCGTCTATAACGAGCGTGCTTTCATCGAGGAAGTGCTGTTGCGCGTGCAAGCCAGCGGGATCGAGAAAGAGATCCTCGTCATCGATGATGGTTCGACTGACGGCACCCGGGCTCTTCTTGAGGAGTGGAATCAGGCGCAAGCTTCAGGCGCGCGCGAAGCGACTGTACTGGGCGGGCAGAAGACTCTCATTCTTGAAGGGATCCGATTCCTATTTCAGGACCGCAATTACGGAAAAGGCGCCGCCCTGCGGAAGGGTTTTGCGGAAGCCACGGGCGACATTGTGCTCGTTCAGGATGCGGATTTGGAGTACGACCCGCAGGAATACCCCAACTTGCTGCGGCCGATACTTGACGGTCGCGCGGACGTCGTCTATGGGTCACGTTTCTCTGGCGGGCCGCAGCGCGTCCACTACTTCTGGCACTATGTGGGGAATAAGTTCCTGACCTTGCTCTCCGATATCTTTACAAATCTGAAGCTCACGGATATGGAGACGTGCTACAAGGTCTTCCGCCGCGAAGCGATCACCAGCATCCGATTGAAGTCCGACCGCTTTGGATTCGAGCCCGAAGTGACCGCGAAGATTGCGAAGGGCAACTGGCGGATCTATGAAGTGCCGATTTCCTATTCTGGTAGAACCTACGCGGAAGGAAAGAAGATCACCTGGAAAGACGGCGTAAAGACGTTGTGGTGCATTTTCCGCTACAACCTTTTTTCTTAACGTTCGGGCGGCAGTTTGTCCGCCCGCGTGGCCTGCCGGAACCAGAACGGAAAACAGCACGGCCGCCGATTGTCCCCCACCTAAATTTTTAAGCTTTTGCCATTTCTCTTGGCAGTTTGATCGCCGCCGTAGTATTGGTAGGCCATCGAGCCCAAGTTGCCGTGGACACCGTTGAGCACGATGCCCACAATTTGATTCGCGTCGAATTCCTGGCACGCTTTGAGCGAAAGGTTGTAAGGAGTGTACCCGGCGCGGACCACCATCACGACGCCGTCGCAGAAGGCAGCGAGAAGCCGGGCGTCAGACACCGGGATGGTCGGCGGCGAATCCAGAATGATCCAATCGAAAAGCGGTGCCAGGCGTTCCAACATTGATTTCATACGGCCGTTGCTGATCAGTTCACTGGAGTTGTCTGCGGGCGTGCCCCCCGGTATCAAGAAGAGGTTTTCGGTCGATCCCTTCTGGACGACATCGTACTCATCCGCGGTTCCGCGCAAGTATTCCGTCAAACCCGGCGAAAGAGGGCATCCGAAGGACATGTGCAATCGTGACCATCTCAAATCCGAGTCAACCAACAGGACGCGCCGCTGGTGTTGGCGGGCAATCACCTGAGCCAGGTTCGCCGCGACAAATGTCTTTCCTTCGTTCGGCAGGGCGCTAGCCACCAGAAGAGTCTTCATGGGCCGCGTCTCGGCGAGCTGATAGAGCTTGGACCGAAGCGTCCGCATCTCTTCAGTGCCAGGGACGTGGGACGCCGATCCGAAGGCCAGAAGCTTCTTGGGGTCCAATTTCCATTGCGCGGTCGAGCAGCGCTCTGAGAGTGATTCGAAGGTCAGAGGCTGAGAGGCAGTTCGCTGCGGCGACGCGACAGGCACGCTCCGTGGAAGAACATCCGTTGCGACGGGTGCTTGCGCCACTACCCGCGTATCCTCGGAGGCGGGCGAGGTCTCTTGCTCCGGCGTCGGGAGTAGCGCCCGATCCTGTTGCGCTTTTTTTAGTGCCTCGTGTATTCGGCTCATGGTTTCCTATCACGCTCCGGTTCAAGATTTCGTTCTGCTTGGTTGATGCGGTTCACCAGTGTGTTCAGCGCCTGAAGCAGAGACTCGACCAACGGCGGCTGTTCCAAAGACGTTGGCGGCTGGGGAGGGGCCGCCGGTTCGATCTCGCTCAATGTAAAGTCACGGGCGACTTCTTCGACGATCGCGGCGCTGATCGGTTTCACCTGATCCACGAACGCGCTGATGAGCGCGTGCTCGCACAGGAGATTGGTCACGCGGGGAATACCGCGGGCGAAGCGGTGAACGGCCTCGATCGCGGCCGGGGCGAAGACTTCGCCATCGCCGCTGCCGGCGATGCTCAGGCGCTCGTGTATGTAACCGCGAGTCTCCTCCAGGGTGAGCGTGCGAGTCTTCGCCCAGAGCGTGATTCTTTGGCGTAGCTGCCGGAGTTGAGGCTGGCTCAACTTCTGTTCGAGTTCAGGCTGTCCCGCGAGGACGATTTGCAGGAGCTTCTCGGTGGATGTCTCCAGGTTCGTCAGGAGGCGAATTTCCTCCAGCATCTGCGGCGATAGATTCTGAGCTTCGTCCACGATGAGCACGGCGCGCTCGCCGGCCTGATAGCGGTCGAGGAGCCATTGATTCAGCCGGAGAAGCATCTGGCTTTTCAGGTGCGATTCGCAGGGGATGCCGAAGTCGGCCATCATGAAATCGAAGAACTGGGTCACGCTCAACCGCGGATTGAAAACGAAGGCGGTGGCCACGCGTTGTTCGTGAAGCCAATCGAGCAGACGATTCAATAGAGTCGTCTTGCCCGTTCCGACTTCGCCCGTAAGCAGAATGAAACCTTTGCGCGTGTCAATGCCATACGTCAGGCAAGCGAGGGCTTCCTGAGCGCTCTGGGTCAGATAGAGGTAGCGCGGGTCCGGATTCACGTTGAACGGATTCTCGCGCAAGCCGAAGAACTTTTTGTACATGGACGATGTCCCTCAGGCCCTGAGATTTATCTCGTTCCCCTTGGGAACGGATGATCCGCGCTGAAAACTCTTGCCCGGTCCCATGTCGATCAGGGGCATGTGCGTCAGCATAGGAATGCGCAGAAGCACTTCGACGTCCTGCTCGCAGCGGAGCGACTTATCGTTCATTTCCAAAAAGACCACCAAACCCACACCGAGCGCTAGGCCCCCGGCGAGTCCGCCTGCCGCAAAAATGCTCCTCTTCGGGAAGGAAGGCCGCTGGGGCACTTCCGGGGGATCGAGTACCTGAAATTCATCGCTGCCCTCGTCGTTCACCAGGCCAGTCACCACGGACGACTGACTCTTTTCGGTAAGCAGTTTGTTGTAGAAGTCCGATGCATTTTGGGAGTCTCGTGTGATCTCTTTGTATTCCTGTTCGACGACTGGTGACATGTTCACGCGTGCCTGGTAGGTCTGAATTTGATCCTGTAGACGTTTTTGTTCGATCGTCTTTTCTTTAATCGTCTCGTCGTACTGATGGACTTGGGCGCGCAGCTGCTGGATCTGCGGCGAGGTGAGCGTTTGGACGGCGGGCGTTTTCGGGACGGAATTCGCCTGGGCGTTCTGATTCGCCGCGTTGATCTCATCTTTCAGGACCTGGACGTCGTGCTTCGCCTTCTTGACGTCCGGGTGGTCATCCGTATATTTGGATTGCAGATCGGCAAGACGAGCTTCCGCGTCCGCCAGCTCTTTCTGCAAGGTATCGATGTCTGTCGCATTGTCCGTGGTCGTTTGCATTGCGGCAATTTGCTGATCCAGCAGAGTCTGTGTGAAGGCCCGGTCCTGCTGGGCGCGATTTAAATCGGCCGTCGCGGCGCTTAGCTGCGTGCTGAGGCTTTGCAGCATGGTCAGGTTCGTCTGGGTTTCTTCCGGCATTTGGCCGACGTAGCGCTCTTTGAATTGAGCCAGCCGAGCGTCCTGTGCGTCCAGACTGGCCTTCGCATCGGCGAGTTGCTGGTCAAGGAATTGAGAGGTGGCATCTGCGCCCCCCCGACGCTGTGTCACGTTTTGCTGAATAAACATATTGGTGAGGTCCGCGCAAATCTTTTGCGCCAACTCTGCGCCGTTGGCCGTAACAGTAACGGAGAAGCCGGGGAGTCCCTTGTAATTGGTTCCCTGAAGACTGTCAATTGGAGCGATTACGATTTGCTTGGTTAAGTCGTCCTCAAGATCCTCTATGGGAACTGTGGCGCGGTCCTTTGCGAACAGCCCGTAGCGATCGATGATCGACTCCATGTTCGGCCGACTCAAAATCTGCTGCTGGATCGTTGCCAGACGCTGGCTCATCTCATCCGGGTTAACGGGCGGAGCGACCGTCTGCTGAATTCTCCCTTGTCCGACGAGCACCGTCGTCGTAGCCGTATAGCTTTTTGGCAGAATGCTCGCCACGAGAATTGCGGCCATTGGCACGACAACAATCGGGATCACGAACGCCCAAATCCGACGGCGGAAAATGTTCCAATAATCGTTCACGTTCATCGCGCGATGTCCAAGCATCAGCTACTCTCTCCTCCAGAGCATGAAACTCTGCTAATCGACCGCGATCGCTTTCGGGTGCCACGCAAGGCCGAGCCCAAAAGTCTGGCGGATGGGCATAAGCGCGCAGCCAGCCACCGGACAAACGCCGCCCGTGATTTGTTTTTGCGCGCCATAGTAGATCGTAAAATCCAGCGAACGACCGAACTGCCGGTTTAGGTTTCCACCGACATACCAATTCGAAATCTCATTAGCGAAACCAACCGCGGAAACGAGTGCGTTGTTCCTCGTATATCCGCCGTTCAGGTTGGCTGAAAAAAAGCGCGTAAACCGACGCGTATAGGCCCCGGTGACTACATGGCTCGTCGATCCAGCATAGACACCCGCTCCCTGGGTAGGGCCGTGAAAGTAGGAGATGCTAAGGCTCGAACGTTGGAACTGATAGGACACCGAGGTATTCAAGTCCCAAATCCACCGGTCCGACGAATTTGCGGCCGAGTTTGAGGAGACCACTTCAATGTCCGGGCCTCCTTCAATTTGAAAAGCCACTCGTCCCGTCAAGCTGTGGGAGAAGCCGATGCCACCCCCGTATTCCGTTATACCAAAGGGGATCAGCGGCGTGCCGGCCCCTCCCGGACCAGCGCCGCCAGTACTGATCAAGTTATAAGTCGTGCGGCCCACTTGGCCGTAAAAAGCGACCGTGCTCTTGGGGCTCACTCCAAGATCGTAGCCGACGCGGCCCAAGTAATTTCGATTGTCTATATAGCCTGCGTCGAAAAAGTGAAGTAGGTCATTCAACCCAGTGACTGTGATAGCCGAGTGCGGAGAGACGTCGTACTCCACCTCGCCGATTGAGGAGTTGTTCACCCGGCGGCCGGGGCCGGTCAGGATGGTTTCCCCCGCGCCGCCGAAGTCCGGGTTCAATCCCGCGAAAGGTCCGCCAAAATCGCCCAATAAGCCGGGGCCGGCCATCCCATTGCCACCCACATCAGCGTTAGTGCTATAGAGGAAGTCATTCGTAAGCCGCAGAACCCATCGGCCGCCGGCAATCTGCTCGCCCAGCGACAAAGAGTGGAACATTCCGCTTCCGTAGTACGTGCTGCTAGGGTCGAAGAACGTTTCGCCACCGTTGTAGGTAGCCGCGAAGCTATTCCGGTGCCAAGTGTGAGCGAAGTCCAGATCTCCGCCGACGACGCTTTGCGTGCCCAAGACGAACTGGTTTGCCGAGTTGACCAGGTCGGTATCTCCGGAAAATGCCAGGTTCAAGCTCATATCAAACAAGTTGACATGACTCTCAGGTTCTCCGGCTGTCAGCGCGGCGGCCCCGGTCAACGGGTGACTATCAGGGATGTATGCGTCCGGATCCGTTATGGTCGCGGGAGCATCCACTCCCCAAAGCGATCGGGCAACCGGCACGGTAGCCTGAGTTCTGGAATTGGCAGGACTAGCAGGCTGTTCCGCGGCGGCGGGTTGCTGCGGCTGATCCGGCGCGCCCGGCTGCTGAGGGCCAGGTTGTTGCGGGCCAGCCTGCTGCGCGCGGGCGAGCCCGCCCACAAGAACCGTCAAGATGAGTAGCGAAGCCAGTTTCTTAGCAAAACTCATATCGCACCTGCAATTCATTCTGGGACGATGATCGTGTCGCCCGGTTCTAGAAGAATGTTTTCAGAACTTTTTGTGCCCTTCAGCACGGCATGGTAGTCAAAAGGAAGTTCTGTCTGCTTTCCGCCGACACTCCGAACGACGCGGATTGCTTTGGTGTCCGCGTAGACAGTAAATCCCCCCGCGGAGGAGATTGCCTGCAAGATAGTCATTGCCGGGAGAAGCGGATAGGCCCCGGCGCGCACCACCCCGCCGACGACATAGACTACACGGCTGTTGATCTGCGAAACGATGACGGTGACTTGGGGATCGTTCAGGAACTTTTTCAGTCGTCCGGCGATCTCGGCCGCGAGATCTGCGGGAGTGAGACCGGCGGCTTGGACGTCGCTGATGAGGGGTAAGGAAATCTTGCCGTCGGGACGCACCGGCACGACTCGCGACACGTCCGGTTCTTTCCACACGCTGATATCGAGCACATCGTTCACGCCGATCGTATAATTCTGATCGGCCGCCGGCTGATTGCCCGTTTGAGCCGGCGTTTGTGAGTCCCCGCTTCCCTGATCTGGATTGTCGCTTCCCTTGACGCGAGCCGCACTCGATAGACCTATCAGGGCACAACATGCTAGAAGACTGAAAGTTCTTGCCATACGCATTGCCGATCTCCTTACCAGCATTCGATTCTTAACTTTCCTTAGAACCAGTCAGCCCGAGCTGTTTGAGTTTGTAAAGCAGGGCCTTATAGCTGATCTGCAAATCACGAGCGGCGCGCGTGCGATTCCACCGGTTGCGCTCGAGCGATTCCACGATGAGCTCGCGCTCCGCGCGCCGGCAAGCTTCTCGAGATGCTTCTTTCAGCGAAGTTGTTCCATGTTTGCGAGGCGCGGCTGCCTTGGGCACGTGTCGCGCTTCGAGGGGAATCAGCACGGCTTGTCCCAAATCCATCAACGCCAGCTGAGAGTTGCCAAGCGCCACCATCTTTCGCGCGACATTTTCGAGTTCCCGCACGTTCCCCGGCCAGGGATGCCCCACCAGACTATCCAGCACGGCAGGATCAAGGGACGGAGCTGGTCTCCCAAACAGTGAGGCGTACTTCTTAAGAAAGAAATCTGCCAGCAGCGGGATATCTTCTTTTCGCTCATGCAGCGGTGGCAATCGAAGCGTCACGCCATTCAGGCGGTAATAAAGTTCTGCAAGAAATTCGCCGCGCCGAACTTCAGCACTCAGATCCCGCACCGTGGTCGCAATGAGCCGCGGAAATGTATCTTGCGCTGCGCCAACTCCATTTCCCTCCGGCAGCAAAGTGAGCAGCCGTCTCTGGCAGTCTGGATCAAGATGCGAAATTTCGTCGAGCAGAAGAGTACCCACTTCGGTATCCCCATTTGCCTTGGCCGCATCATCCAGTTTCAGGTGGCTTCGCAATTCCTCGGTGGTGAGTGCTGCGCACGAGCATTTTTGAAAAGCGCCGGCCTTTCTCTGCGATAGCCGGTGTATTTCCAGAGCCAGTACCTCTTTACCGGTCCCGCTCTCCCCCGCGAGGAGAACTCGTATGTTGGTAGGTGCGATGTCCGCAATCGTCTGCTCGAGCTCTCTCATAGCGCGACTCACCCCCGCAACAAATAGAGGCAGAGTTGCGCTCGTTCCCTCGCGGGAATTGTCTAGAGACGAGCTATTGCCTGTAACAAATGTAAACATAGCTCTTTCGGACCCAGAGTTGCCTGCCTGCGGGTACACCAGCAGACCCGGTACTAATTGCAAGGCTATTGCCAACGGAGCTCCGAGATCGCGATCGATCAAATTGCTCACTTCTGTAAGTAAATAAATGACTTAGGGGGCGATCACGTCCTGACACTGCTTGGGGTTGGCTTGGTTGTCGGCCTTCCGCTGCCATATTGTGGAAAAACTTTTCCCAATTGTCCGATCTACATGAAAATAAAGCGCCTGTTTTCAATTGGATAGCACAATCCAGGATATTACAATGCTGGGACCAGATTGAAGTTTTTCTTTGCTGCGGGATCGGGAACCTTTCCAGATTCTAGGTTCGCATCTCCGTTCAGCCCCCGCCAACTTGCGATTTTACAGGCGCGTCCTGCGCCATGGGCCGGGAGCGTTTCGGCGGGAGGCCGGCCTGCCGAATCTTATAAAGGAGGGCCCTGTAGCTGATGCGAAGGGCGCTTGCCGCACGCTTGCGGTTCCAATGATTTGCTTCCAGCACGCGCAGGATAATTCTCCGCTCCATGTCCAGTACCGCCTGCCGCGTTACCTTTTTCAGGTGGATTGGCTCGTTCAACGAAATCGTGAGCGGGGGTTCCGTCTGATCCCGGTCCAGCAGCTCGCTTGTGATTGCTTCTTCCGACCCCAAAATCACAAAACGCTCGATCAGATTCTCCAACTCCCGGATGTTTCCCGGCCAAGAATGTCTCAGCAACAGCCGCGCCAGTGACGGCGAGAAAGGGCGCGCAGGCTGCCTGTAGCGGGATTGGTGCGCTTCCAAGAAATAGTTCGCGATATCGAGAATGTCCTCTGGACGCGACCTCAAAGGCACGAGCCGCAGCGTCAACGCGTTCACGCGAAAGAAAAGGTCCTGCCGGAATCGCCCCGAGTCCACTTCCTGATCGAGGCTGCGATTTGTCGCACAGATTACCCGCGTCGAAGAGTGACGGTCTTCCTGCCCGCCAATCCGGGAGTATTGGCCATCCTGCAACAGGTGCAGCAACTTACCCTGGAGGGAAAAGTCTATCTCGTTGATGCCGTCGAGAAAAAGTGTTCCGCCTTCCGCCAGTTCCACGCGTCCAGGTTTTGTGGTGTTTGCCCCGGTAAATGCGCCGCGCTCGTACCCGAACAGCTCGCTCTCCAGCAGCGGCCCGGGGATCGCTGCGCAATTCACTTTCACAAACGCCGCGTTCGACACCGGAGACAGCGCATGAACATAACGCGCCAGCACTCCCTTGCCGGTTCCGCTGTCCCCCTGGATGAGCACTGGCACCGACGTCGATGCAATCTTCTCCGCTTTCAATCGGACGGCCTGCATTGCCGCCGATTTTCCGAAGATTAGCGGCTCCGGAGGCAACTCCTCCGCCCGTCGGGACACTACTGCTCTAGAAGCTGCCATAGGCGCTCTATCTCTTTCTAAACTTGGAAGATGCGGGACCCAGGGCGCGCCAGGGCGAACTAACACGAATGCTCCCTGCTCCCCTGTTATCTTTATGAGCACATTGAGTGCCGCCGCTACGCATTTCCACAGGAGGCTTCGCTTGCCAAGACATTTGGTATCAATAACTTACTAGATTCTGATAGTGGGACGCTCTAGATTGCGAAGAAGCTTGCAATAGTGGCATTTGCTTTCCATTTTAGGGTAGCCCGGTTCCCGGCTTGGCATGCCCACTCGGGTAGGAGGCGTCTCCTGCATGCCCCGCATTTCTCCCCCTGCCGCCCCTGGCGAGCGCGGGCAGCCTCGCGAACCTCTTGCCATGTAGGCCGGAGAGTCCTACTATCAGCCCAACCTTCATTCCAAGGAGTCCACGATGACTGTCCAGGAACTGATCAGCGGCCGCCAGGAGACGTTCTCCATCAGTGAGAACGCCACAGTCCACGATGCCGCGCGCTACTTGCGGGACAAGCAGACTCGCGCCGCTGGGGTCCTCGACGCGGCAGGCCAGCTCGTAGGCGTCATCTCGCAAAGCGATATTTCAGACAGAGTCACGGCCGAGAACAAGTGCCCGGCATGGGTCCGCGTTTCGGAAATCATGACCCGCGAGCTCGTCACCATTCCTCCCGATGTCGCTCTCGATGAATGTCTGCGGCGCATGGAAAAGCACGGCATCTTCCATCTGCTGGTTCTCGATACCAAAGGTGTCTATTGCGGAATGATTTCCGTTCGGGACTTGCTGCAGGTGGTCGCTTCGGATCACAAAGCGCGGGCGGATATGTTTGAGGCCTTGCTTTTCCCGCAGCGGTGAGCGGCCTCGGATTCCTCAGCGAAGAAGACGTTTTAGAAGTTTATGGAGCCGCGCGCGTGCATCCAGCGACATAGCCGTAAATTCAACTCCCATGCCGCGCCCCGCCTCTGAACTGCGCACCACGGCACGAGCTCGCACCTCACCATTCGGCACTTCAAACAGCAACCGGACGACAGATCCCACAGGTGGCGGGAAGGGAGTGGAAATAAAGATCCCACCCAGTCCGAGAGTTGACACCCTCGAGACGGTTCGCTGGCTGGGTCCTTGCCACGCGACTAGCATGCCCTTGGGCAAGCCCAGACGCGAATAGCGCCGAGTTGGCGTTGCTTGAGCCATTTGCCTATTTTGCTCCTTCTCCGGCGTCTCGCGTTGAACCCCGGACGACACTTGTCCAAGCGGATAAGCCCCGTCTCCAGCGGAGCCGCTCTTAATGTCCCGCTTGGTGCTGACTAGTGTGTTACAGCAGCGCTCGCGGAGCCTTGCCCGCCTACTCTGATTCATATACGCTCAAAAATGTGGTGAAGACGGTCCGCTCGCGAAACATGCCGGTGTGTCTGCTCTCGCCGCATCCCTTGGTTCTCGGCGAATTTGAGCGCGTGCTTTCGGGTTCGCACTTTAAACTGATTCCGCGACTGCTTGAATCTTCGCTTGGGCCGGATTTGCGGCGCATGAGTGTGCCCAAGGCCGGAGTGTTTGTAGTTGACGCGCATGTAGCGCGCGCCGCCGCAGGCGCGCTGCTCTCGAATATCTTGGAGCATTATCCGGCAGCTCGAATTTTGGTCGTCGCCGAAAAGTTGAATGTGGCCGAGAGTTACTCGCTTCTGCGTCTTGGCGCGAAGGGTCTGCTGACGTACGCGGAAGTGCGCGAGCATTTGGATCGGGCGTTGCCCCTGGTGGCGGGCGGCGGCTTCTGGGTCCCGCGTTCTGTGCTGTCCGGCTTTGTGGATTCTGTTTTGTCCGGGCCAGGCAATCGCCGCGTGAATGTGGAAGTTTCCAGTGAATTGAGCCGCCGCGAACAGGAAGTACTCAGCGGCCTGCTGGAGAATCTGGCGAACAAGGAAATCGCCGGCAAGCTGAACATCTCGGAGCGAACCGTGAAGTTTCACGTCTCAAATCTATTGAGTAAGTTCGGCGTGAGGCGTCGCGCGGATCTGATCCTGCTCTGCTTTCAGCACCGGAGCGTGGCGTCATAGCATTTGAATTTGTGCTGGCTTCCGCCCTGCGCGCCCGTCGCGCCGTAGTGTAGAGCTTGCCCGCATTGGCGGGCGGCGGATGCGGGCCTGGAATCCAATTTAGTTGACGTATCAGGGGTTATCTTTGCAGGCTTGGCGCTTGGGAAAGGTGTGGTCGACTCATGCCGGTGGACCGGAAACCGGAATTCTTCAAGGGCGCGCAATTGCGCGTGGGTGTCATCGGTTGCGGATATGTGGGGCTGCCGTTGGGACTGCGTTTTGCGGAGGCGGGGCATCGGGTCACCGGCTTCGACACGGACCAGAAAAAAGTGGACATCCTCAACGACGGCCAAAGCTACATCGGCCACGTGCCCACCACCAAGATCCAGCAATACGTGCGCTCGCGCCACTTCGGCGCCACGACCGACTTCACGCGCCTCGGCCAGATGGACGCCATCGTCATTTGCGTGCCCACGCCATTGGACGAGCGGCGCGAACCTGACCTGAGCTACGTCGAAAACACCGCCCACGCCATCGCTCCGAATCTAGTTCGCGGGCAGTTGGTCGTTCTCGAGTCCACCACCTATCCCGGCACCACGGACGAACTGGTTCTGCCGATTCTTGAAGCGGGCGGGCTGCGGTGTCCCCTGGCGCAAGGCCCAGACGCGGAGAATATCCCCACTGATTTTTTTCTCGCGTTTTCACCCGAGCGTGAAGACCCCGGGAACAAACAGTTCGGCCTCGCGCAAATTCCCAAGATCGTCGGCGGGATTAATCCTCCCTCGGGACGCGCTGCCGTCTCGCTCTACGCGCAGATTGTTGCGCGGGTCGTGCCGGTCAGTACCACGCGCGCGGCGGAGATGGCTAAGCTCCTGGAAAATATCTTCCGCTGCGTGAACATCGCTCTCGTCAATGAATTGAAAATGCTCTGTCAGCGGATGAATATGGATATTTGGGAAGTCATCGATGCGGCCGCCACCAAGCCCTTCGGCTACATGCCCTTTTATCCCGGCCCCGGTTTGGGCGGTCATTGCATTCCCGTCGATCCGTTCTATCTCTCGTGGAAGGCAAAGGAATACGATTTCGCCACGCGCTTCATCGAGCTCGCCGGCGAGATCAATACCGCGATGCCGTACCACGTGGTGGAGGCGGTCTCCGGCGCGCTGAACGAGCGAAAGAAATCGCTCAAGGGTTCGCGCGTGCTCATCCTCGGCGTGGCTTACAAAAAGGACATCGACGATCCGCGCGAATCGCCGTCCCTCAAAATCATGCAGTTGCTCGAATCTCGCGGCGCTTTGCTGGATTACAACGATCCGTTCTTTCCCACGATGCAGAAAATGCGCCACTACGATTATTCAAAAAAGAAATCGGTCGCGCTGGACGCGAAGGTTCTGGAAAGCTACGACTGCGTCCTCATCGCCACCGATCATTCCAGCTACGATTATCAGGCGATCGTCGAAGCGGCCGCCCTCGTCGTGGACACTCGCAACGCCACCCGCCGCGTCGCGCGGCATCGCCACAAAATCGTTCTCTGCTGATCAATGTCCCTCCGTGCGATCCGCGGCGCATTCATGAGGCCCGCATTACGATCGGGCACATCGTTTGCTCGCTAATCGAGGAATTATGCTTCAGCCGGAGACGCCGTTGACTGTCCTCCGGGACCGTTACTTTTTGAAGAGATTACCCCAGCCTTCCCATTGCCTCCCGCCAGCCTGTGCTCTAGGGTAGTTGGGATGAAGGCCCCTACCACCACGGCTACTGGCAGCAATAAGCGCCGCAGCCAGCGCGTAATCATTAGCGTGCCCGTGTCAGTTAGCGGTAAAAAGGTCGACGGCGCCGAATTCCAAGAAGACACCATGACGCTAGTCCTGAACGCCCATGGTGCGCTAATCGCCTTGGCCGCAAAGGTAAAGGAAGCGCAATCGCTTCTAATCCAGAATAAGGGATCAGCGGAACCGCAACAGTGCCGTGTCGTCTACGTCGGCCACAGCGAGAACGGCAAGACCCAAGTCGCAATCGAATTTCTCCAGCCCACGCCTCACTTCTGGCACATCTCTTTCCCGCCCGAAGACTGGTCCAGCGCCCTCCTGGAAGGCAAAGCCACTCCCGTAAGTTAGTCGCATTTTTGTGACCCGTGTACGGCGGATACGCGTTGCGTTCTCACTGGCCGCGAATTGTCTAGTGTCGCGGCATCTGCAACAGTTCGACGCGCGCCGTACCGAACGGCACTTCGGCTTCAATGAGCACCGGCGTGCGCGCCGCGTCGTGCGCCAACCAAAGCCAGAAGTGCGTGTCCGGCAATTCGCTGCCGCGCTCGGACACATGAATCGCAAGCCGCGTGGCCGTAAATTGTCCCGCCGGAACGGAAACTTGGCCCGAGGGGACTTCGACATCCGCGCGAATCTCGTAAAGGCGGTGGCCGTCAAATGCGGGCACGCGAAATTCAGGGTTGTGCTGCCAGTCAACTGCGCGCAGCGCGTACAGCAGGCCGATGGGATCGCGAGTCCCCGGCAGCACGCGAACCAGCGTCGCATTCGGCGCAGCAGGTTCGGCCTGCGTCGAAGTGCGGAGCTTGGAATTTTCCGCTTTGCCCTGCTCATTTAAGTAAAGTTCATATTGCAGGCAGTCCAGTTGCGACGCGTCCGTGTACGAATCGAATTGATCGTCGAGGGTGTAGGCCAGCCGCATGGTGTTGATCGTGTGCGCCGTCGCGCGGAAATGCCATGCGAGGCGACCGAAGAAGTTGCGCTGTTCCGCCACCGAAAAGTCGAGAGTCGCTGCGTGCACCGAAAACTGCGACCACAGTACCTGGTATTGAAGCGTCTCCCCAACTGCAAATGGCACGGGCATCGCCGCCGGCGGAACTGGAGTCGGTGTCTTCACCTTCGATTTGGCGCGTTGCGTCTGCCCGCCCAGCGCGGGCACGAACGCCCAAATCGAAGCCAGTGTGAGAACGATGCCCAGAGCGGCGGTCCAGTTTTTTTGAAATGGAGAGTTGTGCATGACGATCGGTCCCGAACGCGTACGGCGAATCTTCGTTTGACTCTAACGCGGTTGCAGCGCGTGCCCCTCGAGATACGCCGGCAACTCGGCCAAACTGTCGAGCAAGAGGTCCGGTGGATATCGTACGAGTCCCGCGCTCCCGAATCCGTACGTCACCCCGCAAACCCACGAGCCCGCGTTGCGCGCGGTCTGCACGTCAATGTCGGAATCCCCAACGAGCATCAAATCGTTCGGGGAAATACCGAATTCACTCGCGATGGCGAACATTCCCATCGGGTCGGGCTTTTTCTTCTCGAAACTGTTGCCCCCGTGAATCGCACGGAAGCATTTTGCCAGGCCCAACCCCGCGAGGATTTCCTGGCTGAACCGCGTCGGCTTGTTTGTCAGCACGGCCATGGGCCGGCTCTCGAGCGCTGCGAGTCCTTCTCGCACGCCGGGGTAAGCGACCGTGTGGTCCAGCATGTGCGCGCGATAGTACGTGAGAAAAAAATTGTGACCGAGTTCGACTTCTTTCGGGTCGGCGCCTTCGCCGAGCGCCTGCTCCACAAGTTTCAGCGCGCCCTGCCCGACGTAACCGTAAATCTGCTCGTGCGGTAACGATTTGCGGCCCACCTCCGCAAGCGCGGCGTTGACCGAGAGGGCCAGATCCAGCTTGGAATCGATTAACGTCCCGTCGAGATCGAACACCAAAGCGCGTACTTGCGAAAGCGAGCGCGGCGTCGCCGGCATGAGTCTCCCCTGAGGACTGCCAGTAAAACTCTATTGTATTGGATTCGGGCGGCGGCTGCTTGTCTTGTTGCATTGGCCGGCAACGGTGTTGCTGCTAGAATCAGTGATTCTCTCTCGACCCGCGAGGCAACTAGATGGCAGAAATCGTACCGTTTCGCGCCTACCGCTATAACGCGGAGCGCGTGGAGTTATTCAAAGCAGTCACGCAGCCGTACGACAAGATCTCACCCGACATGCAGGAAAAGTACTACGCGGCGAGCCCGTACAATCTCATCGCGGTGGAGAAGGGCAGAGCGCGGCCGGACGACTCTCCCGGGGACAACGTGTACACCCGCGCCGCACGTTCTCTCGAAGACTGGATCGCATCCGGCGTGCTGCTCCGCGACGCCGTCCCTGCGGCGTACGCCTACTTTCAGGAGTACATCGTGCCGGGCAGTGGCGAGCGGCGCACGCGCAAAGG
>Ga0181538_10003228_pt1 | contig 16050 bp, 11 predicted proteins | sample PEATcosm2014_Bin_40_FD_119773 | JGI IMG/M metagenome (GOLD analysis project Ga0181538, IMG submission 119773) | Peatland microbial communities from MTU Mesocosm Facility, Houghton, MI, USA - PEATcosm2014_Bin23_30_metaG | ecosystem: Environmental > Terrestrial > Soil > Wetlands > Peat | place...
CGGCTCGAACTTCTTTTCGACGGACGTCCTGCTCGTGAACGGCACAGTCGTACCGGCCACGTGGATCGACGTCTCGCTCATGCGCGCGACAATTCCTTCCTCACTTTTGGCTCAGGCCGGATTAGTCCCGATTCAAGTTCAGGGTGACAACGGCCACACGAGCCCGACGAAAAACCTTTCGGTTACAACACCACGTCCCGCGGTGGTTGCGCTGGTTCCCAATAGTGTTCCCGTCACGCCGGCAGGTTTCGGTGTGGGCCTCGCGGGAGGGTTCTTCTCCTTGGGAACAACGACCGCAAATTTCAATAGCTTCGCTGGTCCCAGCCCCGGCGTTGCGGCCTCCATCAGCAGCAGCCGGCAGATGACTGTCAATCTTCCAGCTGGGAGCTTGTCCACCGCGGGTCTCTATCCGATCGTCGTGCAGAACACCTGCCAGGTTGTCGGATACTGTGGCATACCTCCCGGCGGATCTTCGACGTCGGCAGTGAACATCGCTGTGACTCCGGACGCAGGTACGCTGCTAAGTTCGCCCACCGCGACGGTCGGCGTCGGTTCAAGCCCTTCCGCGATCGCCGTAGACGAAGCAGATGGCTACGCCATCGTCGCGAACACCGGCAGCAATTCCGTTTCGATCCTCAACTTGAACGCGAATCCTCCGGCGCTCATTGCGAATGTAGCCGTCGGCAATATGCCCACCGGTGTTGCCGTTGATGACGGGTTTACTGCGCCGCTTCATCGCCTCGCGCTGGTGGTCAACAACGCCGACAACACGCTCTCCGTGATCGACCTCTCTACCTTCACAGTGACTCAAACTATCTCGCTGGCTGGATTGACTCCGTCGACGAGCCTTCCGTTTTCCGTCGGAATTAATCCCATGACGCATCGCGCGTTTGTGGCGGACACGAACGTGAACTCCGGCACGGTCATTGACCTCTTGAATCCGAACCCGCAGCTAACGCCCCCGTGTACCACGCCGCCGTGCCCGCTCCTGCAACTGGGCGGAAATCCCACCTCGTACGGCTCGGCCCCCACGCCCGGGATTTCGATTGATCCCCGTTTGAACTGGGCCGTGGTGTCGGCCGGGGGCGGCGGGGCCGGGATTATCAATCTTGTCGACCTCGGCCGGTCCGCGGTTCAGGGTGTCGATCCCGGGCGAGCGCCTTCGGTGGTAGCTACTTTCGTGCCGGGTGGCACCTCGGGAGTACAGGGCATCGGCGTCAATCCGGAAACGCACGAGGTCCTCCTGACAATTCCAAGCAACGGCAACTTCACCACGTTCAGTATGCTCGATCAATCGGTCGGCACGGTTCCCTTCACAAACAACCAGGTCATCGTGAACCAGCCGGGTTACGTCGCGGCGGCAGTCAGCGCCTTGCCGAATATCGGCGTCGCCGTGAACTCGAACGCCAACACCGCCGTGATTCTGGATCTGCAGAATCGCATCGTGATTGGCAACGTTGCCGTCGGCACGCAACCCGTCGCTGTGGCTGTGGATCCGAGCACGAATCAAGGGCTCGTCGTGAATCAAGCTGACGGAACGGTCTCGGTTCTTTCGCTGGGCACCGTGCGTTCCAGTGCATCGCTCGGTGCATCGCAGGCCCCGCAGATCACGCTTTCCAGTCCCGAGGTCGCGTTCAGTTCCATCAACCCGCTCACTCTCACCGTGACGGGCGGCGGTTTCGCGAATGGCGCGCAGGTCTTTCTCGATGGAACCGCACTTCACACGGTCGTTTCGAGCGGGCGCCAAATTGTCGCCACGGTCCCTGCCGCCATGCTGAGCGCCGCGAGGCGCTATGCCGTATACGTGCAGAATCCAGGCCAGTCCGCAATCTCGAACATCGAGGATTTGATCGTTGTCCAGCCTGTAACTGTGGGGGCGTCGCCGTTTGGCGTCGCGATCGACCCCGATTGCGATGTCGCCGCGGTGACGAATTCCGGCGACGGCACGGTTTCGATCGTGGCTCTTACGGCGAACGCGGCGCCGCCGGGAACGAATTGCGTTAGCGCGGGAGCCGTCGGCACCGTGGGCGCTCCGGTTCTCGTGGGAGCCGCTCCCGAGGGAGTGGCAATACTGCCGCGCATTGGCGTCGCCGTCGTTGCCAACAACGGCAGCAACGACGCCAGCCTAGTCGATCTGACCGAGTTGAATCCTCCTTCCCAGATCGCGTTGTCGTGTGGTGGCGGATCTTGCAGCCAGGTCACGGGCGTCGCAATAAATCAGGATTTCAACGCCGCAGAAATCACGGATGTCGCTGGAACCGGCGAAAGCGCCTTCGGCAGCACCAATGGCCTTTCGGTAACCTTAACTGGTTCCGGGGCTCCTTCGGCGTCGCCTGCCGGGGGGACCCCGCAGCTCGATCTCGCGCCGACGGCAGACGCGTTTGATCCCTATATCGACTTTCTTGGCGTGACAACTGCCGGACAAGCGAGCGCCATCGACATCGTGAATCTACCCGAGGAGACGAAGACCGACGTCACGGACGTTCTGGGTCTCGGCCTCCAGGTTCCCACGGGAATTATCTTCGATCCGGTGAACCAAGTGTTTGTGGTAGCGAATAGCCTGGCCAACAACGTGATCTTCGTGGACCCGAACACGGCGATTGCCACGTCGGCGCAGGTCGGCATGAATCCGTCGTCTCTCGATTACAACTACCAGACCAGCACTCTCGTCACGGCGAACAACGCGAGCAAGACGTTGTCGATCATCGACTACGTCTGCCCGCCGAGCATTTTGAGTATGTGTTCCGGGCCGCAGGTTCGGAGCATACTCGCGCTTGCCGGTTCGCCCCAGTTTTCGATCGCGATCGACTCCAAGTTGAATCTGGCGGTCCTGGCGGATCAAGCCAACAACCGCGTCCTATTGATTCCGCTGCCGTAGAAAACGTGCCCCGGAAAACGTGAGCTGGAAAGCGCGACTAGAACCCGCGAACGGCGTGCACCGGAGGCCATGTGTTGGGCCAACCCTGCAGGCAAGCGGCGCATCGGAAACTAAAGGGGCGAGTGCGGGCAGGGCTCACCAGTATCCTGGGACGCAACGCTGGTGGACTTTCCGAAGAGTCGATTCTGATTGACCCTTTTCTTCGTCCATAGCTATAATCAGCGGTTTGAATTGACTGTAATTTTGCACAAGGAGTGGGCAGCATGAAGATTCGATTGGCAACTACGATTTTGGCGGCCAGCTTGGCCGTCCCCGCCGCATGGGCTCAGGCAGGAGGCGCCGCGCCAGCGAAGGTCGGCGTGCTCAATATGGAAGTGGCCATCACCAGCACCGAAGAGGGCAAACAGGCGGCGAACGAGCTGATGGCCAAGTTCGCGCCTCGGCAGACTGAGATCCAGAACATTCAGAAGCAAATACAGGACATCAACACGCGGTTGCAGACCAACTCGAATACTCTTTCCGACGATGAGAAGTACCGCCTCTCGCGCGAAAGCGATTCGTTGAGCCGCAACCTTCAGCGCAAACAGACGGAAGCGCGCGACGACTATCAGGAAGCGCAGCAGGACCTGATCAACAACCTCGGCCGCAAGCTGATCACTGTTCTGGATAAATACTCCAGGGAGAACGGCTTCGCGGTAGTTTTCGACAACTCCTCGCAGCAGACTCCCGTGATTTACGCTTCGAGCGCAGTGGACGTCACCCAGGACATCATCAAGCTCTACGACCAGAACTACCCAGTTAAGGCGGCCGCCGCGAAACCCGCGACGCCCGGCACCGCGAAGCCGGCCGTTCCGAAACCCCAACCACAGAAACAGTAGATTCGGCTTCGTCGATTTCGAAGCCTCTCGGCGAACGGCCGGGAGGCCTCGTCTTTGGCGGCCCCGCATCGGCGGAAAATCCGGCCTCCCAGGCCGGCCTTGCCTTTTATCGATAGGGAAACTATACTGGGTTGCTTTCATCTAGGTCGCACGGCCGAGTGGGCGCGAGCCCACTTTTTTGTTGGGCGCAGTTTTCGGGCGCTGGGTAAGGCCTGATGGCGGGCGTCTGAACGGCGTAAGAGCCGTAGATGGAACAGAATGGACCTGGACAAGATTCGCGAAGCGGCGGAGCGGGTGGCTCGCTCGGAAGGCCTGGAAGTTTTTGACGTCGAGTGGAAGATCGGCAAGCAGAGGCTGCTGCGGGTCTACATCGACAGGTTGCCGGGCCCTCAGAACCCGGAAGGCCTTGGAATCAGCCACAGCGATTGCCAGCGGGTCAGCGAGCAGTTGAGCGTGATTTTGGATGTCGAGGACCTGGTTCCTGGACCCGGTTATGTACTCGAAGTCAGCTCGCCCGGCCTCGACCGCAAGCTGCTGAAACCGGCGGATTACGAGCGATTCGCGGGAAGGCTCGCGCAGATTTGGGTGAACGAGCCCGTCGAGAATCAGAAGTACCTCGAAGGCCGCTTGGGCGGGTACTTCGAGGGCACGGTGAAGTTGAATGTGAAGGACCGGGAAATAGCGGTTCCGTTCGCCGGGATACGCAAGGCGAACCTGGTTGTCGAGATTTAGGGGAGAAACGAAATGGCGAGTCTGCTGGTCCAGACAATTGAGCAGATCAGCCGGGAAAAGCATATCGAACCGGAGATCATCGTCGCGGCCATTGAAGACGCGATGGTGGTGGCGGCGCGGAAATTCTACCGCACCGAGGAAGAGCTGCGTTCGAAATTCAATCCTGAAACCGGCCATGTAGACGTGTATTCGGTTCACACCGTGGTGGAGGAAGTGCAGGATCCCCTGCGCGAGATCTCGCTGATTGACGCGCGAAAGCAGAGCCCCGAAATTGAAGTGGGCGGCGAAATCGTTCATACCAAGCCGACGGACGTTCTGGGAAGAATTGCAGCGCAGACCGCGAAGCAAGTGATTCTCCAGAAGGTGCGCGAGGCCGAGCGCGACACCATCTACAACGAGTTCCACACGCGCGTGGGCGAGCTGGTGAACAGCATCGTGAAGCGCCTCGAAGGTCCCGACATCATCGTCGACCTGGGCCGCACCGAAGCGCGCCTCCCGAAGCGCGAGCAATCCAGGCTCGAAGCCTACAATGTGGGCGACCGCCTCCGCGTGACGATTCGCGCCGTCGAGCGCGCCGCGAAAGGCCCGCAAGTGGTGGTCTCTCGCGCCGATCCCGCTCTGGTGCAGCGCCTGTTCGAAATGGAAGTGCCCGAAATTTACGACGGCACCGTGCAGATTCGCGCCGTCGCGCGCGAAGCGGGCGAACGCACGAAGATCGCCGTCGAAAGCCGCGACAAGGACGTTGATCCGGTGGGCGCCTGCGTGGGAATGAAGGGAATGCGCGTTCAGTCGATCATTCGCGAGCTGCGCGGCGAAAAAATCGACATCATCCCGCACAGCGAAGAGACGGTCGCGTTTGCTCAAAAGGCTCTGAGCCCCGCGAAGGTCACTCGCGTTCAGATTATCGATCCGGAAGAGAAGCGCCTCGAGGTAATCGTCGAGGATACGCAGCTCTCGCTCGCCATCGGCAAGAAGGGGCAGAACGTTCGTCTCGCGAGCAAATTGATCGGCTGGAATATTGACATCAAGAGCGAAGAAGAGAAGCGCCGCGAGATCGAAGCGCAAATGGCCGCTCTCACCGCTCCCGGAACGCCGCTTTCGGAGCTGAAGGGCGTGGGACCCAAGACGATCGAAAAGCTCGAAGCGGCCGGCATCACCTCCGTCGAAAAACTGGCGGACATGACTCCCGAGCAACTCGTGGAAATACCGGGCATCGGCGAGAAAATGGTGGAGAAGATTCATCAGTCCGTCGCGGCTCACTTCGAGGCGCTCGAAGCGCAAGCTGTGGCCCCTGCCGAAGGCGTAGTGGAAGAAGCCATCGTCGAAGAGGCCGTCGTGGAAGAGCCAGTCGCGGAAGGCGAGACCGGCGAAGTGACGGCGGAAGCCGGCGAGGAGGCTCTCGCGCTGGTACCAGAGGAAGCCGACGGCTCCGTGGCGAGCGAAGCCGGTGCGGCCGCTGCCGTGCCCGAAAACGAAGAACAGAATAGCGAGCCGTCCGATTTGCCGGCCGAATCCGAGCCGGGATCCGAATCGGAGCCAGGCACCGAGAATCCGAAATCTTCCGAGTAGACGGAAGTGCGAAATAGGAGCTGATGTCAGACCCAAATCAAATTCGAATTAACGAGCTGGCCAGGGAGCTCGAGATCAAGGCGAAAGTCCTGATCGACTACCTGCCCGAAATCGGCGTAACCGAGAAGAAGACACACTCGAGCTCGCTCGACCTCGACCATGCCGAACTCGTTCGCAAACATTTTCTTGGCCTCGCCGCTCAGGAAGCAGCGGCAGAGGCCGATAAAGCCGCCAAGTCCGCGGCCGCCAAAGCGCGTCCTGCACGGCCAGCGGCACCTCCGGCCGCGCCGGCAAAGCCAGCAGCACCCGCAGCCGTCCCCGGACCCGCAATTGCATCTGCGCCCGGCGTTGCTCCTCGGCCTCCCGCGCCCGGAGTTTCACCCGCGGGTGTAAGCAGACCCGCTGTCGTTCCGTCGCGCCCGGGTGCGCCCGCTGTGCCGGCTTCGGCTACGCCTGCTGCAACGGTTCAACCTGGCGGCGCTCCCGCACGGCCCGCAGCTCCAGCGCCTGCCGCTCGACCGGGCCCGGTGCCTACGCATCCGACAAGACCTGCAGTCCCATCGCGACCCGGTGCGCCGGGAGCGAGTCCTTCTCCTGCCGCACCAGCATCCCAGCGCCCAGCTGCTGCAAGCTCCGCGCCAGCCACGGGCGCCCCAAGACCTGCCGGTGCTCCCACCGGTGCTCCCAGTGGGACCACTGGTCAAAGATATCCTGTTCGTCCCGGCACTGGATCGGGCCAGCCTCGTCCCGGTGCTCCGGTTGGCATGCGCCCAGCCGCTGCGCCCGGCCAAGCACGTCCCGGAATGCCGTCTTCTCGTCCAGGCGCTCCGCCGTCGCGCTTTCCGCAACGTCCCGGAGGCCCGCGTCCCGGCGGGACCGGCGGTGCAAGGCCCGGCGGTCCGGGTCTTGCTGGTGTGCCAAAGGCTGAGCCCGGAAAGCCGCTCTACGCGAGAAAGCCTCCCGTTAGCACTACGCGTGGCCGCCCGCTCATGGAAAAACGGTTCGCCGAAGGCGAGCGAAAGCTTCACCCCGTGCGAACGCGTCCCGGCGTAGGTCCGGGAGGAAGAATTCAGCAAGCCGAGCCGGTGGCGCCGGTTCAGCGAGAGCCGCGACTGGTTACCGTCACGGAGGGAATCACGGTGCGCGACCTGGCCGAAAAGCTGGATATTCGCGCGAAGGATCTTCTGAAGACTCTGATGGATCGCGGAGTTTTCGCCAGCATCAACCAGGCCCTCGACGCTCCCACTGCCACGTCGCTTGCGGAAGCATTCAACGGCGTCGTTACCGTAGTCACGTTCGAGCAGGAAGCGGCGCAGGAAGAAAAGGTAAATGAAGAGCGCACCGGCCACGTTGTCCCTCGCGCGCCCGTCGTCACCGTTATGGGTCACGTCGACCACGGCAAGACGAGCCTCTTGGACGCGATCCGCGAGACGGAAGTGGCTGCCGGCGAGGCCGGAGGAATCACCCAGCATATCGGCGCGTATGAAGTGCACGTGGACAAGCGCCGCATCGTTTTCATCGACACTCCGGGCCACGAGGCGTTCACACGCATGCGCGCGCGCGGCGCCAAGGTCACCGACATTGTCGTGCTCGTCGTGGGCGCCGACGATGGCGTGATGCCGCAGACGGAAGAGGCGATTGCGCACGCCAAAGCAGCGAACGTTCCCATCATCGTCGCGATCAACAAAATCGATAAGCCCGACGCGCAACCCGAACGCGTCAAGCGCCAGCTTGCCGACCGCGGTCTGATGCCCGAGGAGTGGGGCGGCGAAACCGTCATGGTGGAAGTCTCCGCCAAGACGAAACAGAACCTCCCGCGGCTGCTCGAAATGATTCTGCTTGTGGGTGACCTCCGCGAACTCAAGGCCGATCCCGACGCGCCCGCCAGCGGCACTGTGCTCGAATCACGCGTAGACAAAGGCCGCGGCCCTGTCGCCACCGTGCTGGTGCAAAACGGCACTCTGCATGTCGGCGACGTCTTCATCGTCGGCGCCGTTTACGGAAAAGTGCGCGCCTTATTTGGCGATCGCGGCCAGCCCATCAAGGAAGGCGGTCCGTCCACTCCCGTTGAAGTTCTGGGCTTGCAAGGTGTTCCCGAAGCGGGCGATCAATTCCAGGTCGCGGACGAGGCCCGGGCGCGCCACATCGTCGAATACCGCCAGGCCAAGCAGCGCGAAGCTTCTCTGGCCAAGACGGCTTCCTCCGGACGCCTCACGCTCGACCAGTTGCACGAACACTTGCGCCTCGGCGAATTGAAGGAACTGCCCATCGTCGTCAAGGCGGACGTCCAGGGCTCGGTCGAAGTCTTGAACGAAATGCTGCCGAAGCTCTCGAACGACGAAGTGAAGCTCAAAGTCATCCAGGCCAGCGTCGGCGCCGTCACCGAGACGGACATCCTGCTCGCCTCCGCATCCAACGCCATCGTCGTTGCCTTCAACGTGCGTCCGGAGCGCAAGGCGGCCGACCTCGCGCAACGTGAAAACGTCGACATTCGCTTGCACACCATCATTTACGAGTTGCTCGATGAGTTGAGGAGAGCCGTTGCTGGCCTGATTGCTCCCATCATCAAGGAAACGTACTTGGGCCGCGCCGACGTGCGCGACACCTTCCGCGTGAAGGGCGCCGGGATGATCGCCGGTTGCCACGTCCAGGACGGAATCGTCAAGCGCGACGCCGATGTGCGCGTGTTGCGCGATTCCGTCGTGATTTACACCGGCCGCGTGATCTCCCTGCGGCGCTTCAAGGACGATGTCAACGAAGTCCGCGCGGGCTTCGAGTGCGGCATCGGGATTTCGAATTTCAACGACGTCAAGGTGGGCGACATTCTCGAATGCTTCAAGATGGAAAAGACCATGCCTGTCCTCGATCCGAATTTGTCCGATCGTGGGCCCGCAAGAGAAGCAGCGGAAGCGCGTCGCAGTTGAACGGCTTCCGGGTTCCCCGTCCCCGTTGAATCGTGGGAGCGGAAATGCCAATCGGCCTCCTCACTCTGGAAATCCACATCCCAGACGCGCGGTCTCTCAAAGACAAGCGGCAGGTGCTGCGCAGCCTCAAGGATCGCCTTCGCGCCCACTTCAATGTGGCCGTTTCGGAGCTCGAGCATCAAGACCTATGGCAGAGGTCGCGCGTCGGCGTCGTCAGCATTTCCGGAGACGCCAAGCATCTTGAGGAATCGCTCGCGGCCATCGCCGCTGAATCCGAGCGCATGCTCGGCCGCGATTTGGTTTCGCAGGACATCGAATATTTTGAGGATAGCCCGTCATGACCCTCGGACATCGCTCGGAGCGCGTAGCGGAGGAAATCCGCAACGAAGTTAGCCTCATGCTCGCGGGAGAACTGAAAGATCCCCGCCTCGCCGGACTCGTGAGCGTCACGGAAGTCCGCCTGACGCCGGATTTTCGCACCGTGCGCGTCTACGTGCGAATCGAAGGCGACGAATCCGAACGCGCCACCGCTCTCGAGGGTCTGCGCGCCGCTTCGAGGTACGTTCGCCACGAGCTTGTCGAACGTCTCCAGCTTCGCCGCGCCCCGGAAGTCTTGTTTCAGCCCGACGAATCCGAAGAGTACGGGCACCACATTGATGAGTTGCTGCGCAAAGTAAGAAGCCCCGAGGAGCGGTAAACCTTCGCACGAGCGTCCGCGAAAAATCCCGCCCAACCCCATGCCCAGAATTCCACAGCCTCCTCCGGTCGACGGAATCCTCGTCGTCGATAAGCCGCGCGGCAAGACGTCGCACGATGTCGTCGAAACGGTTCGCCGTCTCGTCGGATTCCGCCAAATCGGGCATCTCGGCACGCTCGATCCGCTTGCCACGGGCGTCCTGGTTCTCGCGCTCGGCCGCGCCACTCGCCTGGCGCGCTTTTACGCGGGCCGCCGGAAGCGCTACAACTGCGCCGTCCGTTTCGGTTTCGCCACCGATACCTTCGACGCGGATGGCGAACCGCTCGGTCCCGACTCGGCTCCTGCGCTTGACGCCGACGCGCTGGCATCCTTCGCGTCGCAATTCGTCGGAAAGATCCAGCAGATGCCGCCCGCGTTTTCTGCCAAGAAAATTCACGGCCGCCCTGCCCACGAACTCGCGCGCAAGCACAAACCCGTGAACCTCGAACCCGTGGAAGTGGAAGTTTACGAATTCCGGTTGACCTCCGTGGAAGGCTCGGTGGCGCGCTTCACCGTCGAGTGCGGCGCGGGCACCTACATTCGCTCGCTCGCCAACGACCTGGGGAAACTTCACGGCGCGGGAGCGCACCTCTCCGAAATCGTTCGCACCGCGGTGGGTGAGTTCACGCTCGACCACGCCGTCGCGCTTCCCGACCTCGAACAGGACGTGAAGGCCGGAAAGCTTGCCGCTCGCGTGATCCGGCTCGAATCGATGCTGCCCGAACTCCCGCGTGCCACTGTGTTGCCGATCGTCGAAAAGCGCGTCCGGCACGGCGCCAAATTCAATTTGCCCATCGCGCAGATTCAGCCCGGACAGGTCACCGCCGCGCAAGGCGCGCCCCAGCAACTCGATTCCGGAGAATGGAAGCCCAGCCGCCTCCGCGTCTTCAATCAGCAAGGCCAGCTCATTGCGATCGCTGAGCCCATGGTCCCGCGAACCTACCAGCCTCTCGTTGTGCTCGAAGCAACTCCCTGAATATTTCGCGAGCGCGGCCCGCTAGCGCTGAGGCTGATTGGGAGGCTGCTGCTGTTGTACCTGCGGCGGGTTTTGCGGCGGATTCTGCTGCTGTGGCGGTCCCTGCGGCGGCGGTCCCTGCTGCGGGGCTCCTTGTGGCGGCGCACCCGGTTGCGGCGGTGCCTGTGGCGGAGGCGCTTGCTGCGGCTGTGCCGCCCCGGGCACTTGCAGCCCCGGTCCGCGGTCGAACCGGCTAGAGACATTTCCGCCGGCAGGAGGCGCCCCGTGGCCGGCATAGATTACGTGGTCCTTGCGAGGTGCCAGGGAAACCATTCGAGGCGTGATCAGGATCAACAACTGCGAGTCCTGCTCCGTCACGCTATTCTGCCCCGCGAGAACTCCCACTCCAGGAAGTCCTGCAAGCCCCGGCGTTCCGTTCAGCGCGTTCGTAACGGAGGGCTGCATGATCCCTGCCAGCGCGGTGGTTTCGTTCTCCTTCAGCCGCACCGTTTGATCCAGCATGTCGCTGTCGATTACCGGAATCGAGTTGAAGCTCTGATTGGCAATACTCGTTAGCTCGAAATGCAGTTGCAGTGTCACTTCGTCGTCCAGATGGATGCGCGGAGTGGCTTTGATCTTCAAGCCGATGTCGAGATATTCGGAGCCGGGAAACTGCGTACCTTGCCCGCCTAGCGAGCTCGTGGATGTGCTCGTCTCGTTCAGAATCACCGTCACCGAGTTCGACGCGTTGTTCGCGATCGCCCCATCAGGCCGGCCTTCTCCGGTAAAGTCGGCGCTCACCACCGAAACGGGATCGTTCCCCACCGACAGCTCGTAATTCGAATTGAAGGTTCCGCCCGTCAGCCCGAAAAGAAGCGAAATCGTGTTGCTGGTGGAATCGGTCACCGCCAGATCGAGAATGCCGTCGAGATTGTAGTCCGCTACCGCAATCGAAGTCGGCCCCGCTCCCGCTTCGTAGTCGGTGCGCGTCGCGAACGTCCCGTTGGCTGTTCCATTGCTCCCCGTCTGGCCGAACAGAATCGAAACCGTATCGTCGGTATTATTCGCCACCGCGAGGTCCAGGATGGGTTGGCTCTTCGAATCCGTTGCCCCGTTGAAATTGCCCGTGGCGACGTAAACCGGCGCAACGCCCGTCGCGTAGTCCGACCGCGCCTGGAAGCTTCCGTCGCCATTCCCCAGAAAAATCGAGACTGTATTGTCGTTCTGGTTCACCACGGCAAGATCGGCGTGGCCGTCATTGTTGAAGTCGGCTGTAGCCAGCGCTGTCGGCGCATGCCCCGTGGTCAGCAGCGCTGGCACCGTGGTCGGCGCAGCGAACCCTCCCGTGCCGTTTCCAAGGAAAAGCGAGATGGTGTTGTCGCCTTGGTTTGCCACCGCCAGATCGAGATTGCCGTCGCCGTTGAAATCGGCGGCCACCACGGAGATCGGCGTCGTGCCGGTGGCGATATCCGTCTTCGCCCCGAACGTTCCGTCCCCATTGCCCGGCAGAACGGAAATCGAGTTCGCGTTCTTGTTCGCCACCACAAGACTGATGTTCTTCGTCGTGTTATTGAAAACGCCAGTAGCGATCCACGTCGGTCCTGTTCCAGTCGCGTACGTAACTCCCGGAGTCACGAAGGTGCCGTCCCCATTTCCAAGGAATATCGAGACAGTGTTATCCGCGAAGTTCGAAACGATCAGGTCCTGGATGCCGTTGCTTCGCAAGCTTGCCGCGGTCACGAATGCGGGAGCGTTCCCGGTTGTGATCGTGCTGATCGGAAAGTTTTGAGCGCTGATCGCAGTCGTGTTTACGTTGGACGTCAGGCTCGACGAGAACTGCGCCAGCGAAACCGGAAATTTCTCGCCCACAAAGAAAAGGGCAGGCTTGTTGTCTTCCACCCTCAGCATGATGCGCCGGCCGTGTCGCACCAGCGAAAGCGTTCGCGACAGATCCCCCGTCGCTCCGGGCATGGTCGAGAGAAACGTCGACTTGCCTCCCCCAAACGCCACCACCGGCGGAAGCAGCGAGTTCAAGTTGATCTGCCCCGAGGCGATCTCCGAAGCGATTTGGTCGGCGGTCAGCCCGGAAAGCGCCGAAGGCGCTCCGAATATCGTTTCGAGCACGCTCACGAGCCCGGTCAGCGTATTCGCTTCCGAAAGCTGCTGGCTGGCGATCGAGTACACCGTCGCGGTTTGCGGCGGCGTGATTCCAATCTGCTGGGCGTAGTTGCGGTCCACCTCCAGAACCTCAATCTCCAGCATGAGTTCGCCCACAGGCTGTTCCAGGTTCTCCACCAGGTCGCTGGCAATCGCCAAAGCTCGCGGGGAACCGCGGAGCGTGATCGTGCGGTGCTCCGAATCCACATCAGCCCGCGTAATCCCCGTCACTTCCCTGACCATCCGGAAGAGGTCTTGCATTTCCTCGGTCGTTTCGGATGCCGGCAGGGGAATCGTCTGAACGGTCAGGCTATCGTAGTCTCGCCGCTTTTCCAGGGTGTCTTGCGCCACAAAAAAGAGACGTTTGGTCAATGGCTGCCAAAAAGTTCGAGTGGCCTGGCCGAGCACATCCATCGCGGTTAGAAAATCCACGTTCTGCAGTTGCAATTGGGCGGGCCGCGGCGGCAGATCCACATCGAACCCCACTTGCACTCCGAACTGTTGCGCCACTTGTTCGTAGGCTCCGCGGACGTCTCCCCGATAGTTGATATTCTGCGTGTCGCGCCGGTAGTCGAGGTGAATCGGTCCGGCCAGTTGAGGCTGCTCGCGAACCTCATCGGCCTTCACTGGTTCCAGCTCGGTCAACTGCGCCAGCCGCTCCGTGATCGACCTGTCGGATGGATCCAGGTAGCTGGCCTCCAGCAACTCCTTTCGAGCGTCTCCCAGCTGGCCGGAGACCGCATCCTTTTCGGCCAGCTCCACTTTCGCTTGGATCAGGCGCCCCTTCACCACTTCTCGCCGGAGCAGATACTCATGTTCGCTTGCCGCCGATTCAACCGCTTCCCCGTAGGCCTCGTACGCCGCCTGCCAGTTCTTATTGCGCTCGGCCTCGACACCCCTCTTGTAGGCCTCTTTGGCCTTCTTGGCGTCGGGCTTTGTGGTGGTAGCGCTGTTTGTCTGGCTCGCCGGGTTCTCCTTCTGGCCTCCATTTGCTGCCTCTTGGCCAGGGCGCCGTGCCGCGAGCGCAAATGCGCAGACCACGGCAAGCGAGACACCAAGGAGGGCCCCACGAAGAAACGATCGAGGATTTCCGGCTCTGGACATCAAGCTATTAGACGCTTATTGTACCGGGAATGTCGTGCGGGGCGGGCGGGAAACTGTTGAATTCGCTTGATTTTCGAGGGCGGCGAAGATACACTTCCAGGCGTACTTGATACTAATTATCAACTGGATTTGGCGCCCCAATAAATGCTATCTGCCCTCCTAGTTGCCCTCCGCGAAGGTGTCGAAGCCGCGCTCGTCGTCGGCATTGTACTCGTTTATCTCCACCGCACCGGCCGGAGAGCGCTCGTCGGCTACGTCTGGGGAGGGGTCGCACTGGCCGCCGCGGCAAGCGTGGCCATCGCCATTTTGCTTCAGCGTTTCGGCGGAAGCGAGGATGGCTTTGAAGGTCTGCTGATGCTGGTTGCCGCCGTCCTCGTCGTCACCATGATCGTGTGGATGAACCGAGTCGCCCGCACGCTTCGCAAAGACATCGAACAGCGCGTCGAGGCCTATGCGCAGAAGTCCACGCGCGCGGCAGGGTGGGGAATCGGCGCGTTCGTTTTCCTGATGGTGGTCCGCGAAGGCGCCGAACTCGTTCTGATTCTTCGCGCCGTGCAGCTTTCCAGCGAAGGCGTGCAAGTCTGGATTGGAACGGGACTGGGCATAGCCATCGCGGTCGGCGTCGGCCTTTTCTTTTTTCAGGGCACCCTGCGGATTCCGCTGCACCGTTTTTTCCGCGCCACCAGCGTGATTCTGATGGTCGTCGCCTTTCAGTTGGCGCTCACAGGCGTGCACGAACTCAGCGAGGCCATGTGGATCTGGTCCAGCAAGACGGAGATGGCCACGATAGGCCCGATCGTTCGCAACGAAGTTTTCTTCTTCGTCGTGATTCTCGGCGCCGCGGCCCTCGTCGTCCTCCGCGAATGGTTCAGCGCCCGGCAGCCCGCTGCTGACCCGGCCTTGAATCCCGCCCAGCGCCGCATGCGCGAGTGGGAGTTTCGCCGCCAGCGTCGCTGGAGCTTCGCCGCCGCGATTCTGTGCGTGCTGGTGGTTCTCTCGCTGGCCGCCGAATTCGTCTACGCCCGCGCCATGAACGCGCCTTCCGAGGCGAAGATGCTCACCGGCGAAAACGGTCAGGTCCGCATCCCGCTTTCCGAGCTCAACGATTCGAGCCTGCACTACTACGCCGCGGACGTGGACAACACGGTGATTCGCTTCCTCGTGATTCACAGGATGAACGGCGACTACGCCACCGCCCTCGACGCCTGCCAGATTTGCGGCAGGCAAGGATACCGCCAGGAAGGGCAGAACGTCGTTTGCCGCAATTGCGGCGCCGCGATTTACATTCCTTCGATCGGCGAATCCGGAGGATGCAATCCAATCGGCGTGAAGTCGCGCCTCGAAGGGGGAGAATTGATTGTGGACCTCTCGGCGCTTGCGCAGGCCGATTCGACGATCCACGCTCGCTAGACATGTTCGCCCGCCTGGTAAGGGAATCTTTCGTTCGCAATCCTCGCCGCAAACTGCTCACGGCCGCGGCCTTGATGGTCGGCATGGCCGTTGCTACTGCCACGCTCACCGTAGCGCTCGAAGTGGGCGACCGCCTCGCGCTCGAATTCCGGAATCTCGGTGCGAACCTCCTCGTCACCCCGCGATCGGACACGCTCCCTGTCGAAATCGGCGGAGTCGATTACCGTCCCGTCGACGAAGGCGCTTACCTGCGCGAAGCCGATCTCGGCAAGCTGAAAATGATTTTCTGGCGCCACCACATCCTCGGCTTCACTCCGTTTCTCGACGTGCCCGCCTATTCCTCGGAAACGGGCGGAGCAACCACTCTGATCGGGACGTGGTACGAGCATGATGTCTCCGTCCCGGACGGAACTTTGTTCAGGACCGGCGTGAGTACCACTCATCCCTGGTGGAAGATTCAGGGCCGGTGGTTCAGTGACGGAGCCAATGAATGTGTCGTTGGCGCCGATCTCGCCGCGAGGCATTCTGGAAGCATCGCCATCGGCAAGCCCATCTACTTTTCGCAGAAAGAGATTTCGGGTTACGTGCAGCCCCTCGTTGTCACCGGAATCGTGTCGACCGGCGGTGAGGAAGACAATGCTGTGCTGGTCCCGCTCTCGATCGCACAGCAAGTTTCCCGTCGCCCCGGCCAATTCCGCCAGCTCTTC
>Ga0181538_10003233_pt1 | contig 16031 bp, 8 predicted proteins | sample PEATcosm2014_Bin_40_FD_119773 | JGI IMG/M metagenome (GOLD analysis project Ga0181538, IMG submission 119773) | Peatland microbial communities from MTU Mesocosm Facility, Houghton, MI, USA - PEATcosm2014_Bin23_30_metaG | ecosystem: Environmental > Terrestrial > Soil > Wetlands > Peat | place...
CCGGATGGCTGAGCACGGCTTCCTTGACCGCGTGAATGCCGTAAATCACCTCGAGCTTTGTCCCACTCTCCCGATGCGACATATGTTGTTGCGTTGACAGATTACGATACCACATCCGAGACCTCCGAATGTTGTCATTCTCGGCAGGGGAAGGGGGGTAGCTTTTTCTGCAATGGCTAAGGGATGCCCGTTGGGGCAGGCTGCAGACCTGGACCGCAGGTTTGCGCTACCCCTTAAGGAGCTTGCCCGTAGGTCGCCGCCCGACTTAGAAAAGCAGCTTCAAGGCGAACTGGATCAGCCTTGGGTCACGGGCTTTCGAGACTTGGCCGAAGGTTGGGCCGTCGGTGATATTCCCGTCCGGCACGTAGAACTGGGCGTGGTTGAAGGCGTTAAAGAACTCGGCACGGAACTGGAGTTCTTTGTGCTCGGCGAGCCGGGTGGTCTTCAACAAAGCCAGGTCGGCGTCGTTGATGCCGGGGCCGCAGCAAAGCGAGCGCGGAGAGTCGCCTATGGTTCCGAGGGCCTGCGGAGCGAAAGAATTGGGGTCAAAGTATTGATTGGCGACCGGCTGGCAGTCAGGTGCTCCGGCCCCGGCGGTTAGGCCGGTTCCCAATGCGCAGCCTGACTTGCGTGGGTTCTGAGTTGTGAATTTGCTCACCAGGTCAGGCTCGCCGGGATACTCGAAGTCCTGGCTGTTCTCGAGTTCGAGGTCGCTCCAGGAAGTGATTCGGATGGGGAAGCCGCTCTGGAAACTGAAGATGCCTGACATGCCCCAGCCATTCACCGCCTTCCCCACCAGCCCGTGCTTTTCCGGCACGGGTAACTCCCAGTAGTAGCTCAGGACGAAGCGCTGTGGGGCGTTGAACAGCGAAAGCGCGCGGCTGCAGCGGAAGCAGAGCGGGTCGAGGGTATTTTCGAAGCTCGAAGCCTCATCGAACGATTTGCTCCAGGTATAGGCGGCGAGGAATTGCAGGCCTTTCGCGAAGCGCCGCTCGAGAGAGACTTGCAGCGAGTTGTACGCCGAGTTGGCGATGGTATCTTGCGCGAAAATGCTCGCGAAGACCGGAGTACCGTCCGGAGGGCATCCGGCGCCGGTGGTCGGTTCGCAAAACGGCGACGAGTATCGGCGCAGCCCAACCAAGTTGATGGCGGGGTTATTCGGCCCTGTCACCACGGGCACCGAGCCATACGGAAGATGCACGCTCATGCCGGCAGGAATGGAATTGGCGGGAATCTGGAACGAACTATCGGCATAGAACGGCCCGCAGGAGAAGTTGGAGGAAAGCGCTGGATTGGACGTCGCGTAGAAGTTCGCAATGTTTTCGAGATCCAGGCAGGTTTGTGCGTTACCGTAGTTTAAGTCGTGAGTAGCCAGCAGGCGATGCCCTTGCGAGCCCACGTACGCCGCTTGTAGAACCATGTCCCCGGTAAGTTCGCGCTGCACATTGAAATTGTATTGAGCCGCGTATTGCGAGCGGATATTGGGCTGGAGTTCGCCGAACATCAGGATCGGGCGGAACGCGGACCAATCAACCGGCTTGCCGCGAGGCGGATTGAGGATGCCGTCGAAAGGATTTGGGTAGACGGAACCGTCTTGGCCGAGGAAGGGCGTATTGAACATGGTTTCTGAGAGATTGATGCTGCCGCCGAACGGGGGTTCGCCGCTGAACTGCTCGAGCACAAGCTGCTCTATGGGATTGTAGAAAAGTCCCCACCCTGCCCGGAAGCTGGTCATGCCCGGCCCGCCGGTGAGCTTGGCAAGCGTTCCGCTGTTCCAGGAGGGGCTCCAGGCCAAGCCGATACGCGGCGCGAAGGCCTTGTAGTAAGTTTGCGTCAAGGCGTTGGTGATACCTTTGTCCCCCGGCACCACCAACCCTTGCGGGAACACCGCCTCGCCGGCGCTTCCGGGACCGCAATTGGTGGTCCCGAACTCACCCACCAGGGGGTTGTCGGGGCTGAGCTGGCAGGGATAGACGGCGGTATTTTGACCCGGCCGAAAGGTTTGCGTGCGTCCGCCAACATCGGCGATCGGAGTATTCAGCTCCCAGCGCAAACCGTAGTTCAAGGTCACCGCGGGACGGATTTTCCAACTATCCTGCGCGTAGAGATAAAGCGAGGTGCTGCGCACGTATTCGTGCTGCGCCGAGCCTTGCAAATAAGAGTCAGGAAGCCCAAGCAGGTAATTCGGGTACAGATCGGAGTACCCGGGATCATTCGGGCCGCCGCCCAGGAAGGAGTAGTCGCCATTAACGTTGAAGTAGAAAAGCTGATCAAAGCGTTGTCGGCGCGCGTCGACGCCGAATTTCACGCTGTGGTTGCCGACTACCTTACTCAGATTGTCCATCCACTGGAACGTGTTCCCGATTTGCGGAAGTTCGCCTTCGTAGTTGTTCCCCAGGGCGAATCCTCCGGAAACCGTCACGAAGGGCACGCCCTCGTGCTGAGTCCCGAGGTGGGGATTGATGCCGAGCGCGGGATCATTTGGATTCGAAAAACACTGATCCGCCGGCACCGTTTTGCAGGAGTCCTGGACCAGGTTGGTGTGCTGAGGATGGTTGAATTCGCCTTGCGCCTCGCGGAAGGCGGAAAAGCGAAACTCGTTAACCGTGCTGGGGCTGATCACCCACGTATGCGTGAGGTTCACTTGCTGGTAGCGGTTGTTGTAAAGCCCTCCAAAGCCCGGAACGTTAGCGCCCCCGCCCTGAAAGTACGAAAAAGGCTGGGTGTAAAACTGGTCATCAAAATAATAGTAAGCGTTGAACTGCTGGTGATCGCTCAGCTTGTGATCGATGCGGCCTGTCAACTGATCGTCGTACTCACGCGAGGTTGGGGCGGACTCATATTCCGTGCCGTTCAAGTTCGCCTGCGGCACGTACTGGTTCATTAAATCGAGCGCCGTGGGATCAAAGCACTGCGCAGGGATCTGGTTGTTGGGAAAAATGGCGGAGTAGGCAGTTCCGGGAGCGATCGGCGCTCCGCCTTCCGCAGCCACCGCCTCGGCACATCCTGGGCGCGCGTTCATGAGCGCGGAGACCGTGCCGTTAGGATCGCTTAAAGTGCCCGCAAAGGGCTGCCCGGCAGAAAAATCGCCGCCACGCTCGGCTGCCGTCGGCACAGGAAATGCCGGCGAAGGAGTCCCCTCCCGGATGCGGCGTCCCTCATACGAGGCAAAAAAGAAAGTTTGATCTTTGCGAATGGGTCCGCCGAGGGTGCCGCCAAACTGGTTTTGCTTAAAGTCGGGAATTGCGGCGTCGAAGAATCCGCGCGCGTTGAGCACGTTGTTGCGGAAGAACTCATACACGTCGCCGTGGAAGGCGTTGGTGCCCGACTTGGTCACGACGTTGACCACCGCGCCGGAATTGCGGCCAAATTCAGCGTCGAAAGTATTGGTCAAGACGCGGAATTCCTCGATGCTGTCCGGAGAAGGCTGCACGCCCGGCAGATTCACGAACTGGTCGTTGGCATCACCCCCGTTCACCGTGTAGTTATTCGAACGCCCGCGTCCCCCGTTGACAGACACAACTCCGGGCTGGTCGCTGCCGTAGAAGAGGTCAGAGCCGAGTTGCGACTGGACGCCGGGCTGCAATTGCAGGAGTTGGTAGGTATCCCGCGTATTCAGGGGAAGTTCCACCACCGCCTTATCATTCACCACCGCGCCGACCTGCGTGCTGACGATTTCGATCAGAGGGGCGGCTGCTTCGGCGGAAATCACCTGCGCCACCGGGCCTAATTCCAGCTTGACGTCCACTGCGGTGACGTGACCCAGCCTGACGTCGATTTCAGTGTGCCGGGCCAGCTTGAATCCGGGCGCTTGCACGGAGACGGTGTAGCGCCCCACCGGTAACGCAGGGAACTCGTAGTCCCCGCCCTCATTCGTCGTCACCGTGCGCGTGACATGAGTGTCGCTTTGAGCGGCGGTGACGCTGGCGCCCGGCACAAGCGCGCCGGAGGGATCCGTCACCGAACCCCGAATAGTGCCCGTCGTCTGAGCCCACCCTGCGTTGACGGCAAACAGAAAGAAAAGGAGTCCGAGTAACCAGCAGAACGCCTTCACCTTCATCTTTGCTCCTATCGGATCGCGCCGCGGATGATTAGAATGCGTCGCACCGGAATTTTGATGGCATGGAAATTCAATTTTCCAGACTCTATTTCGCAACTTAGAATAAGAAGCGCGGCGACGTCAAGAAAAGATTTCAAGTTCTGCGATTTTTTGTGAATTTTTTTGAACTCGAGCGAGGCAAATGCGAAAAAGGTGTCCGGTGTCAAGTTTCAGGTGTTGGAAGACGTAGCGCGGGCGTCTCGCCGGCGCCACCCTGACTGCCGCCGGGCAGCACCTCAGCGCTACAGTTTGGCGAACATTGCCTGCTCTATCGCTGCCTGGAGTTCTGGCAGGAGTTTTCTGCCCTGCGCGGTCAGGTAAAACACATCGATGGCCTTTTCGCCTTCGGTGTCGATCAACGCGATCTCGATGTTGCAGTCCAGTTCGGCGAGGACGGAGCTGACTTGGTAGAGCAATCCGGGGCGATCTTGGGTGATCAGCTCGAGCAGGGTGCTGTGGGAAGAGCTCGAGTCGTCAAAGCGGAGCTTGGTAAGAATGGGAACTTTGGGTTTCCGGCCCTGCGCGGCGTGCAGCCGTCCGCTGAGGAGCTTGGCGAGCTCCATCCTTCCGTCCAGGACGTCGACGAGGTCGGATTTCAGGCGCTCCGCCTCCGAAGGGTTCAATTCCAGCGTACGATAGAGGTCGCCGAAGCGGAAAGTGTCGAGAACCAGCCCAGCCGCGTTGGCGAAAGCGTCGGCTTTCACGATGCTCATTCCCCACGCGGCGAGCGTCCCCGTGATCGAGGCAAACAGAAACGGCCGGTCCTGGGTAATGACGGTCAGCTCGTGCAGACTGCCCTGCGCCTTCAAGTGAACTTGCGCCGGCACCGACGCAAGCCGTTCCGCCAGCTCATGGTGCAACGCAATTTCCTCGGGCGAATGGGCCGCCAGGTAGCGTCGCGGAAACCCCTCGAGAAAACGCTCAATCTTTTCACGGCTCATGGAGGGCGTCAGAAGCGGCAGAATTCGTTCCGCCGCTGAGGCGCTGGCGCGAGCGAGTGTCAACCGCTCGTCATCCGCGCTGCGCGCCAAGTGATTCGCTGTTGAGGCGTAGAGTCGCCACAAAAGTTCGGTCTTCCAGGGCGTCAAGGCCTCCGGATTGACCGACTTGATGTCCGCGTAGGTCAACAGCGACAGCATCTTCAAACGCTCGGTCGTCTCGACTTTCTCCGCGAAGGCGCGCACGGTATCCGGCTCGAAAATGTCGCGCCGCTGCAAGGTGGTGGACATCTCGAGATGGTTGACGATGAGAAACCGCACGGTGGCGCGGTCCGGCGGCGCCAACTCGAGCCGCGTCATGATGGCTTCCACTGCCTGGCGGCTTCCCTCGACGTGGTCTGTTGTCTCCATGCCTTTGCCCACGTCGTGGAAAAGCAAGGCAAGGTGGAGGAGTTCCGGTTGCTCGAGTTCCTCTAGAATCTCGGCGAGTCGATCTTCCCACTCCGGCGCCGTATCCGGATGTGGCCGGTCGCGCAGCTTCCGGTGAGAGAGAGCGTGCAAGTTCTGAATAGTCATGAAGGAATGCTCGTCCACCGTATAGCGGTGAAAGAAGTCCCGGATGACCAGCGAATCAATCGCCTGGAACTCCGGGAAAAGCGCCCTCAGCACACCCAGCCGATTCATCTCTCGCAAGGCGTTGGCCGCAGCGGGGAAACAAAGTATTTGGCGAAAGTGGCTCCAAACTACGCCCGACTCCAGGCGGCTGGTCACTCCATGAGCCAGGGCTTCGGCAAGGGCCCTTTCTGCCTCGCGGCTCACTTCCAGCCCGTGCCGCGCCACGATTTCAAACAAACGCAGAACCAGCGCGGGGTCCTGGGCCAGCGCCGCAGGCTGGCGAAAGTAGACCTTCTCCCGCAGGACGGAGAAATCCGCATTCGAGAGGCGTGATCTCCAGTTTTGGAACAGCCCATAGAGTCCCGTGCCGGCAGGCGTGTAATCGTCCAGAAGGCGCAGAGTAAGTTGGCAGATGGAGCGGACGCGGCGAAAGTAAGCGCGCATCCAATCCTCGGGACTGGGCGGCGAGAGCGACGTGCCGCCACAGTCCGGGTCTGCGCCACGCCGGCAGCCGATGCCGCGCGCGCAGGCCTCGTCCTGGCATTCGTAGCTCAACTGATTGTCGTCGCGTTCACGGAAATAGTGAAGAAAACAGCGGGTGGCGCAGAGGAATTCCCACGCCGGGCCGACCTCGGCGCGCCAGGCTGCCGGCCAAAGTTCTTCCGGCGGGCTCCAGACTTTGCGCTTCGCGATTGCCGAGATGCGAGCCAGCCAACGGCAAACATGATAGTCCCGGAGGCCGCCGGGGCCATCTTTGAGGTTCGGCTCAAGATGAAAAATGGTGTCGTCATACTTCCGATGCCGCGCGCGTGTGATCTCTGCCAGGTTGCGAATCAGGTCTTGATGATCTCGCGACACCAGGTGCGGATAAACGTCGTCGTGCAACCGGTTAAAGAGTTCAGGATCACCCGCCAGGTAACGGCAATCCAGCAGGGCGACGTTGAACTCGAGGTTCTCCCGGTAAAGCCGGCCGCACTCCGCCAGCGTGTGCACGCTGTGTCCGACCCGAAGTCGCAAGTCCCATAATTCCCGTAGAAGGGCCGCGATCGCCATGCGCTGGGAGCCCTGCTCGGCGCCGCTTTCGGTGAGGAACAGCAGGTCAATGTCCGAATGCGGAAAGAGTTCTCGCCGGCCGTAGCCACCCAGAGCGAGCATGCAGAACTTGCCCGGTTGATCGAGTTGGGAGGAAAAGTAGTGCCGGTACAGCGAGGCCACCGCCGTGTCCACCAACTCCGAACGCCCACGCAGCACGGCCAAGCCATCACCCGTGGCGTCGAAAGATTGCTGGATTCTTAGGGATTCTGAAGCGTAGAAATCCGAGAGGCTGAAGGCGGAGATTAGTCCTTTGTCCGTCGGTTTTCCAATTTCCATTTTCCACTACAACGCCGCATCACCGCGCTCATCGTTGCGAATACGGATGGCGTCGTCGACGTGCGTCAGGAACACTTTTCCGTCGCCGATCTTCCCGGTTTTCGCGGCTCTTAGAATGGCCTGCACGGCCTGTTCGGCGAGGGCGTCCGGGACCACCATCTCAATCTTGATCTTGGGGAGCAGATCAACCTTGTACTCGTTCCCACGATAGAACTCGGTGTGTCCCTTCTGCCGGCCGTGCCCACGCACTTCCAGGACCGTCATGCCTTCCACGCCGATCTCATGGAGAGCGTCCTTGACCGCGTCGAACCTCGAGGGCTGAATAATTGCTTCGATTTTTTTCATTGGCCAATGTCCTTCCCTGTGGTGCGGGCGTCTCGCCCGCTGTCCCGGGAGCGTCCCGCTCCCGGCGCGGGCAGGATGCCCGCACCACTGCGGGCGAGACGCCCGCACCACGTTAAACTTCCAGATTGTAACCCTCTTCCCCGTGTTGCGACAGGTCCAGGCCCTGAATCTCTTGCTCGGCCGGAACGCGCAGACCCACCACCACATCCACAACCTTCAAAATGACGAGTGTGCCGACAATCGCCAGGGCCCAGGCAATTACCACACCCACCAGTTGGTTCAAGATTTGGTGGCCATTGCCGTCGATTAAGCCCACCGGCAGGACATTACCCCTGCTGTCTTTATAAATCGCATTCACCGCTTGGGAGGCAAAGACGCCGGTCAAGAGCGCCCCAATGGTGCCGCCCGCGCCGTGCACCCCGAACACGTCAAGAGAATCGTCGTAACCAAACAGGCCTTTCACCTTGGCCACCATGAAATAGCAGAACACGCCGGCGATCAGACCGATGACCAGCGCAGGCATGGGCCCCACAAACCCGGAGGCGGGCGTAATCGCCACCAAGCCTGCCACCGCTCCTGAAATCGCTCCCAGCACACTGGCCTTTCCGCGCGTCAGCCACTCGGCGGCCGCCCAACCCAGGGCAGCCGCGGCGGCTCCGAAATGCGTGGCTACGAAGGCGCTCGAGGCAAGGCTTCCGGCAGCCAGCGCGCTCCCGGCGTTGAATCCAAACCAACCCACCCAAAGCAGGCAGGCGCCGATGAAACTCAGCACCACGCTGTGGGGCGGCATCGGCTCCTTCGGATACCCCAGCCTTTTGCCCAGGTAGAGCGCGCAGACCAGTGCCGACACCCCGGATGTCACGTGTACGACCGTCCCCCCGGCAAAATCAAGCGTCGGGACGGCGCCGCCCAGAGAGGCATTGAGTAGACCTCCCTTCCCCCAAACCATGTGGGCCATTGGGTCGTAAACGATGATCGTCCATAAGGTCATGAACAGCAGCATGGCGCTGAACTTCATCCGCTCCGCAAAGGCGCCCGTGATCAGGCCCGGGGTGATGATCGCGAACATCAATTGGTACACCATGAAGGTCTGTTGCGGGATGGTGGCGGCGTAGTCCGGATTAGGCGCTGCGCCCACCCCCTTGAGGAAAAGGTAGCCAAGCCCTCCCAGGAATCCCCCGCCCCCGTGGAACACCAGGCTGTATCCGAAAAGAGCCCACAGCACGGTCACCAGCACCATCATGGTGAAACTCTGCATCATGGTGGCCAGCACGTTCTTTTTCCGCACCAAACCGCCGTAGAAAAGCGCCAGGCCAGGTCCGGTCATCATCAGCACCAGCGCCGCGCTGGTCAGCATCCAGGCGTTGTCGCCGGAACTGCGCGCATCGGCAATCTCCTGTTCGAGCTGAGCCACGCGATCGGCAGTATTGGAACCCGGCGCGGCCTGCGCCGCCGGGGCCGGATTATCGGATGGCGCGGAAGTCTGAGCGAGCCCCCGACCGCCCGCCAATCCAACCACCACCACCAGACCCAGAAAAAGCCGGGTGAGCAACCTAGGCATGGAATTCTCCTCTGATTTCTGAACCGTTATTTGGAGTGATGACAGTATCTATTATAAGAACTTAGGTGGGAGTGGCCAAAATCAATTATATTTATCAGCGTCAAAAAAGCAGGCGCAGACTCCTGCCTTTTGGAGTCTTTGTGGCAACGCCGCAATACTGTCATTCCGAGCCCTTCGCTGTCATGCTGAGTGAAGCGAAGGATATCGCTCTGAGTATTTTCAACGCAATGCGAGATTCCTCGTTGCCTGCGGTGCCTCGGAATGACGGAATGAGCAAGTTATCATACAGGCTCCAAGGGCCGCCCGCCACGGACTATGGCAGCTGACCATACGCACCAAGCCAACAACCCGTCTCCTCCCAAAAGCCCGCGTCTGTAGCACTTCTCAGGGTAGCGTTATACGTCCAAGTCCCCGCCGCAGTGGTGTTCTCGGCAGTTAGTAAGCGCTAGCCGACCAGCGAGGAGTTTGAGCTCGCTATCTAGGAACTTTGGCTGAGGCGAGGTCCGCTGCGGCATCTTGTGCGTGCGCCCTCACCTCCCCACGGGTCATTTCGGCTTGATGGGGAGTGAAAAGCATTCGCCCGCAGGCGGGCTGACGCAAATCCTCAGGAGGCCTGCGGGCGCTGATAATCGCATTCACAGAAGCCTGTAGACTCGGAGCAAACGTGGGGGTCGAGGGGGCGAGGAAGTAGGCACACCTTGGGATCCGCCCGATTTGCCGCCGGATGATCCTCCCGTTATTCCGAACGTCGGATCGCAGCATTGCAGAAACGAACGATCGACCATTATAATTGGATCTGCACTCCGTGCGGGGTCGCCGTCGGTGTGCTGCAAGTCGCGCTGAAGTTCTCATACCAACAGGCATCCAGGAATCAATAGGGCGCGTTCAGTGCGCTGTTGAAAGCCATCTGTGACCGGATGATGGGTTTCGGTCGAGATACATGTATGACCAAAACTGCCTTGGCGCTCGTCATCACGTTCTGCGTTGCTCTGGAATTGTCAGTGCCCGTGGCCGCGAGCGGAAAAGCTGCGCCGTTACGAAGCGAACTCTTGAATTGGACTGTGCCTCCTCCTGAGCTGATTCTCAATCTGGGCGCCAACCAAAGACCTCTGCAGTTTTCGGTTGCCCGTCTGAAACGTATGACGCGTTCGGCGGTGTCCATCGCGGACCGCAATGGAAAGCGAATACGAACCATTGAAGGAGTGGACATCTCGTGGTTGACCTTTGCCGGGCGGCGAGCTGAGGGACGTGGGACTCGAGTGACGGTGCGGACCCTCCGTTGGGAAGGTGAGCTTCTCTCAAGCGGCGGAGAGAGGCGATGCCTGGAGATCTCCTACGGCCTCTTTCGCAAGAAGAGAATCCCTTTCAGCGAAATGGAAGGGGATACGCGGGTCATTATCATTGACAGGGCCAAAAGAAGAACCCTGCCTAGCCACGCACCATTTCGCCTTGTTATCGCGACTGGACAGGGTCGAACGCTTCTATTCAACCACGTATCGAAAATCTTGGTAACGCCGTCGCCGTAGGGAAGTTACGGCATTGAGAATTCTCGACCTACTGCCAGAGTGCTTTATTTTCCCGCAGCATTCATCTGGCAATGGCGGCACCAGTCGCTACGACGCCGTGAAATACCTCAGGACTCGCAGCTAGAATCCATGACCTGAGGCATAATAGACAACGAGTCTTGCGGCTATTGCGGTGACACCCGCAGCAACCCGAATCAAAGCTGGTTTGCGTGAAGAGCGAGGAGGACCCATGTCGGTTGTGAGGAAGGCGTGCGTGGGCGTGCTGATGGCGGCAAGCTTGGCGTTCTTTGCGGGCTGCACCCATTCGCACGTGGATTCCGATGCCGGCGCCCCCCCACCGCTGAAAGTCGAGCATGTGGAGGACACGAAAGTCCTTTCGGTCGAGCGTCCGGACAAGTTCCCATTAACCGCCGCCTCCGAGTATTCGGCCTCTACGGAACTTAAGGTCACTGCCACCGTGAATCCGGACGTCTCCCGGGCAGTCCCCGTCGTGACTCTTGCTACAGGCCGGGTTATCGAAATCAAAGCCCGCCTGGGAGACGAGGTGCAAAAAGGGCAGGTCTTGTTGCGGGTGCAGAGCCCGGATATTTCCGGGGCGTTTTCCGACTATCAAAAGGCCGTCGCAGACGAAAAGCTGGCGCATACGCAGCTCGAACGCTCGCAACAGCTTTATGGCAAAGGTGCGATCTCCCTCAACGATCTTCAAGTTGCAGAAGATACCGAATCGAAGGCACAAGTGGACGTCAACACCACTGCGGAGAGACTACGCGTGTTGGGCGTCTCGCAAAATGACCCGCCTTCTGGAGTCGTCGAGATTCGTGCCCCCATATCCGGAGTGATTACGGATCAGGAAATCACGAATGCCGGGGGATTGCAGGGTTTAAGTTCTCCGAATCCGTTCACGATCTCCGACCTCTCTCGTGTATGGGTACTCTGCGACGTGTACGAAAACGATTTCGCCGCGGTGCGCGTCGGCGACACGGCAGACATCCGGTTGAACGCGTACCCCAATAAAGTGTTCTCCGGAAGGATCAGCAATATTGGGCCAGTCCTGGATCCGAATATCCGGACTGCGAAGGTGCGGATCGAAGTCGCTAATCCAGGCCTGATGCGCCCGGGAATGTTCGCGACCGCCACTTTCCACGGTCTCGACCAGAAGGAGTACGCCGCGGTGCCTGCCACGGCGATCCTGCATTTACACGACCGAAATTGGGTCTATTTGCCGGCTGGGGGCAATAAGTTCCGACGGGTGGAAGTCATCGCGGGGGATATGCTTCCCGGTGGCGCGCAGGAGATCATTTCGGGAATTGCCCCGGGCCAGCAGGTTGTGGTGAACGCTCTGGAATTTCAGAACTCGGTGGAGCAACAATGATCCGCTCGCTGGTCGATTTCGCGCTCAATAATCGCTTTGTTGTTCTCGGCATCGCAATACTGTTCGTGGCACGTGGTGCGGTCTCTTTTAAGAACCTGCCGGTGGAGGCTTACCCGGATGTTGCGAATACTTGGGTTCAGGTGATTACCCAGTGGCCGGGAAGGGCGGCCGAGGAGGTCGAGCAACAGATTACCATTCCGATTGAGATTCAGATGAATGGGATTCCGTACCTTCTGCACGTCCGCTCGGCTTCGTTGGCTGGACTTTCGGTGGTGAACCTCATCTTTGACGATAATTCCGACAACGACTGGGACCGGCAAAAAGTCCTGGAGCGGCTTTCGATGGTGACGCTGCCTCCCAATGTCTCCGCACAGATCGGGCCAGATTTCAGCCCCATCGGCTCCGTCTACTGGTACACACTCAAGAGCACAAATCCTAATTACGACCTCATGGAGCTCAAATCACTTCAGGACTGGGTGATCAGCAAAAACATCCGGTCCGCGCCGGATGTGGTGGACGACTCCGCTTTTGGCGGTATCACGAAAGAGTATCAAATCCGCGTGGACCCGGACAAACTGGTGTCCTATGGTCTAAGCCTGGCGCAAGTGGAGCAACAGTTGAGCAACGCCAATGCCAACGGCGGGGGGAGCTTCATCGAGGAAGGCGCGCAGCAAATCAACGTTCGCGAAGTGGGGTTAGTGCAGCACGTTTCGGACGTTGAAAATACTGTGCTCAAGACTCAAAAGGGAACGGCCATCCGCATAAGGGATATTGGGGTGGTCACCCAGGGGCCGAAGATTCGTCTTGGCCAGATTGGGAAGGCGATCCATCGGGCCGATGGCGTGGTGGTCGACGACAACGACGTGGTGGAAGGAATCGTCTTCATGCGCAAAGGGGCGGTGACGGAGACCACGATGGATGGCATCCACGCCGCCGTGCAAAAACTTAATGACCACATTCTGCCGCCGGGAGTGAAAATCGTACCCTATCTGGACCGCGACGATCTGGTGCACTACACCACGCACACGGTGCTCGACAACCTGTTTGAGGGAATGATCCTGGTGGTGATCATTCTCTTCCTCTTTCTGGGCAATCTTCGCGGGGCGCTGATTGTTGCGGTCACGATACCATTTTCCTTGCTCTTTGCGTCCATCTGTCTCGACCTCCGGCATATTTCCGCGAACCTGCTCTCCCTGGGGGCGCTGGACTTTGGCATGGTCGTAGATGGCGCGGTCGTGATGATCGAAAACATCGTGCGCCATTTGAACCGCCCCGAGACCGACTTGCGAAGCCCCATGGAAAGAATCCGGGAAGCAGCGCACGAAGTGCAGCGCCCGGTTTTTTATGCCATTGCGATCATCATTACCGCCTACATGCCAATTTTCACGCTGCAACGAGTGGAAGGAAAACTGTTCAGGCCCATGGCGTGGACCGTGGCATTTGCTTTGCTCGGCGCTTTGGTCTTTTCCATGTTAGTGGCTCCTGCTCTGGCGAGCGTGCTGTTCCGGTCGGGTGCAAAGGAATGGAAGAATCCCCTGGTGGTTTTTCTGACCGACCAGTATCGGAAGAGCGTGACTTGGGCGATCCGTCACAGGGCGGCCACACTCGGAGCCGCCATCGTGATGTTTGCGCTCACGATCTATCTGGCCTTTGGAGGAGTTATTGGGTCGGAATTCCTCCCGCATTTGGACGAAGGCGCCCTTTGGGTGCGAGGCACTCTGGCCATGAGCACCGGGCCCACTGAAAGTGCGCGCCTCGCACAGCGCGCGCGGGAAGTTCTCTGCTCTTTCCCCGAGGTCCCGCAAGTCGTGAACCAGATCGGGCGTCCCGACGATGGGACGGATACCACAGGGTTCTTCAATATGGAATTCTTTGTTGATCTTCTACCCAAGGAAAAGTGGCGGCCCGTTTTTCATCAGGATAAAGACCAGGTCATTGCTGCCATGGACCGAGAGTTGGAAAAGATCCCAGGCGTATTCTGGGGCTTTTCTCAGCCCATCGCCGACAACCTGGAAGAGGCGGTAAGCGGTGTTAAAGGCGCATTGGCAGTGAAGATTTATGGCGACGATCTCAAAACGCTGGAAGCGAAAGGCGATGAAATCGTCTCGGTGATGCGGGATATTCGCGGTGTCCGGGATTTGGGTTTATTTCGGGTGCGGGGCCAGCCGAATCTTAATTTTGAGGTTGACCGCAATCAGGCGGCGCGTTTTGGCATCAATGTTTCCGACGTTCAAGATGCCGTTCAGACTGCCGTGGGAGGCAATGCCCTCAACCAGGTGTTGATTGGAGAGCAGCGGTATGACTTGGTCCTGAGATATCTGCCGGAGTATCGGGACACCAGGGAGGCCATCGAAAAAATCCGCATACTTTCCCCCAGCGGTGAGCGGGTTTCAGTGGCCCAGCTAACGCAGGTGACCGAGACGGACGGCGGTTCGGAGATATATCGAGAAGGGAATTCCCGCTATGTCGCGGTAAAATTCAGCGTGCGCGAAAGGGATCTTGGCAGTACGGTGGAAGAAGCGATACGGAAGGTCAACGCCCTCGTCAAGTTGCCGCCAGGCTACACAATTGATTGGGCGGGCGAATATGAGAGCCAGAAGCGTTCGGAACGCCGCCTGATGATCGTGTTGCCGATCACTATTCTGGTGATCTTCATCATCCTTTATTTCATGTTCGGCTCCGTCAAATGGTCGCTGCTGATTCTGACCAACGTCGCCATGGCCCGTCTCGGAGGACTCTTGGCCTTGCTCGTGACCCATACAAATTTCAGTGTGTCCTCAGGCGTGGGCTTTCTCGCCCTCTTTGGTGTCTCAGTGCAGACGGGCGTGATCATGCTCGAATACATCAATCAGCTTCGAGCCCGCGGCTTCACGGTCGAACAGTCCGCTGTGGAAGGGGCGGTGCTTAGACTGCGGCCGATTATGATGACGATGCTCGTCGCCACGCTTGGCTTGCTCCCCGCTGCGCTCTCCCACGGCATTGGATCCGACTCGCAGCGGCCGTTTGCCATCGTGATCGTGGGCGGTCTGATCTCCGATCTTGTCGTCAGCATCTTCCTCCTGCCGACCCTTTATTCGTGGTTCGCGCGGCCCGGCGACCAATTGCCGGAGCCGGACATGGAGAGAGAAGTGTAAGCCCGGGGCCAGCAACACCTTCGCGTTGAACTCGCACTCTAGGATTCCGACGATGACAAAACACGAAATCTGCGCGCGCATTGAAGAAATAGGAATTATCCCCGCCGTGTGGGTGTCTACCGAGGCCGACGCGCTGTTTGCGGCCGAGTCTCTGGCAGGTGGAGGGATCCCGATCCTGGAGGTTACTGTCGAAGGACCGGAAACCCTGGAGTTGGTCGCGCGCCTCACCAGCAAGCATCCAGATATCCTCGTCGGTGTCGGCACGGTATTGGACGCGGAAATGGCCCGGCGTGCTCTCGATGTTGGCGCACGCTTCCTGACGTCACCCGATTTCAATTACTCGATCGTGGAATTTGCCGTCAAGGAAGACCTCGCGATAATTCCCGGTGCGCTCACACCCTCGGAAGTGGTTACCGCATGGAGGGTGGGCTCGGACTTCGTCAAAGTGTTCCCTTGTTCCCAGGTTGGGGGCGAGAAATACATCAAAGCGTTGAAAAAGGCCTTACCTCAGATTCCGTTGGTTGCATCCGGGGGAGTGACTCAGCAGACGGCGGCAGGATTCGTTTTGGCCGGCGCAGCTGCCCTCGGCGTCGGACTGGATTTAATACCCCCCGACGCCATCACCCGACGACAGGTGGAACGGATTCAAGAACTCTCGCGCCGCTTCCTAGCGTTCGTCAAAGATGCACGCGCGCGACTCGTGCAAGCGAGGGCCAAGCGCCCGAAGATGAAGCGGTAATTCAAGTTCGCTTCTTGGCAAGCCCTTGAAACATCCCGATAGGTAGCCATTGGCGCACTCATTGCTGTGAATGGCGGGCACGATGACTCGTGCAAACCGCTTACTCGTTACGTCGGGCCTTACGCACCCATGAACTGCTCAGCAACGAACAACAGCGCATGCGCCACTGAATTGAACCAAGGGCAAGCCGAGATCACCCGCGACCAACGGCCTAGGGTTTACCAGTCTCCTGTCACTTGGACTTATGTCGGCTAACCGTAAATTTGACCTCGGGGGGCAAGTGGCGCTTAGGGGAAGGGGCGGGTTCTCATTTTCCGGCCACGGGCGTGCC
>Ga0181538_10003234_pt1 | contig 16029 bp, 10 predicted proteins | sample PEATcosm2014_Bin_40_FD_119773 | JGI IMG/M metagenome (GOLD analysis project Ga0181538, IMG submission 119773) | Peatland microbial communities from MTU Mesocosm Facility, Houghton, MI, USA - PEATcosm2014_Bin23_30_metaG | ecosystem: Environmental > Terrestrial > Soil > Wetlands > Peat | place...
CACCTCTACTTGTTTGCGCTCCACCTGGATGGTACGGTATCCAGGAAGCGTTAGTTCAGTCATCATCGGGGACATGGTAGCCCGTTACGGGCGCCATGTCCCCACTTCCCGATGAAGAGCCGTCTAAGCGAGACAAGCGCAATTGATTCCAAAAAGGCAATCCGACAGGAGCTGAGACAACTTAAGACACGCCGCGACCCGGTGAGTCCAATCCATGTGACAGCCCGTGTGGCAATCTCTTGGGGCGATTCCTGGATGAAAATACAGACTCAGGACGAGCAGAATTGCATTTTGGCTTGACCGCGAGGCAGCCGATCCTCGTTTGCCCGCATTGCGGGAACAAGATCCCTCACCAAGAAGTCTTCAGCCAGCATTTGCGTCTTGGCAGAATTGCCCGCCCTGATAGGAGGGAACCGACAGGGCCCACAATTCGTTGCCCCCCGTCGCCCAATCATGACCGACGAACAGATTTTACGTCGACTCGGAAGACTCGAGCAGGAGATCAGGAAACTTTCCGACCTGACGTCGCAGATCATCCGCAACTTCACTCTAACCGCCACAGCGCGCGACGTAACGGCAACCATGAAAGATATCGCGGACCTCAATTTCCGGCTTGTGGAAATGGACAAGAAACTAAAAGCCCTACAAGACGCCCAATCCAACAGGTAACGAGCCGGTCCGTGTGACAGCTTGCGTGCTGCCGCCCCCTCCAGTTGACGCCACTTAGAAAATTTCCCTAGATTATCGCCGTGATCCGCGAACTGAAATGCGGGAACAAGAAATGCGGGAGATTGCTCGCCAGGGTCTCCACCAACAAGGACGGCACGTATAAGGAGACAGTTTATTACGATTTTAGGCGGGAGTTCGGAACCGGCTTTTTGCGAGAGGGGCTTTTTTGGGCCGTATGCCCGTCCTGTGGCCACAAGACCCCGGTGGAATCCTCTCTATTCGAATGAGGCGACCCAAGAGCGAAAGGGCGCATCGCCGTGTGCCAAGCCGTGTGCTAGTTGCCCTGGCGCCTTTGTATGTCGTTGGATATTCGGCATACTAGGAGCAGGGATTAGAGTGTTCGAATCTCACCGCCCCGACCATTTTGCAATTTGTTATAGAACAACGTGCTACAAATGGAATCGCGGCAATGTGGCGTCGCAATAAGTCATGGCGCGACAAGATATTCGCGATCGGCTGCAGACCCGCCTCGCTCGATGCACATCCGTATTGGCCGCGTGGGAGGCCGGATCGGCTGCATTCGGCCGTGACGACGATTACTCAGACCTGGATCTGGGCGTACTCGCAAAGACCGGGAGCAATACCGAAGTCTGGAGCGTTGTGGATCGGGCATTTGAAGAGATGGGCGGCCTCGCCTTCCGGTGGAATGAGCCGAATCCAGTGTTCTCCGGAATCGACGAACGCATCTTCCGCCCGCGTGGAGCCAGGCAATGGTTCCAGGTGGATATTGGGATCTTTCCTGAAACCGCGACCGAGCTATTCAACCAGCCGAAGCGCCACGGGACAATCCGCGTACTTCTTGACCGCACGAACCGGTTGACTCCGCCCCCTTGGGATGAAGCTGAGCATGGCCGCTGCCTGGGCAAGGCCTTGCACCAGAGCCTGATGAAATGGCAGGCCTATCGCGCGTGGTTTCGAAAGGAACTGGCGCGCGGCCGCAGCATCGATGCGTTCGCGTTTCACTTCTACACCACCCTAATGCCTTTGCTCGCGATCCTTGGGATCCGCTACCGGCCAACGCGGTGGGACTTTGGGCTAAGGTACGTCAAGGAGGAGTTTCCGCCCGACGTCGCAAAGGTTGTGGAGAGCCTTTGCTACGTGCCCGACCCCTCAGTGCTGGAAGAACGCTTCGCCGAAGCCGACCGGCTACTCCAACGGACCATCGAGGAACTTCGGGAGCAAGGCATCGTTCCAGTTGATCCAAAAGGCACCGATATCCCGGCTTCAGAGTAGCGCTATGCCTGCGCCGATTCCCGTGGAGTCGCGGCAAACGACGACCGCGGTCACCCCTCGGGCGTCGTTCGGGGCTCATTGCCCCGAACGCTTGATCTCGCCCGAGGATCCGTGCATCGAGGAACTTCGCCGGTTTCTTGTCCCGACCTCCGCACTAGGGCACCTCGTACACCTCAACGAGCGCAACGCCCGTATCGCCGCTCGCGCCTGACACCTGCGCCGTGTATCCCCCCGGCGGCAGGGTGACGAGGATTGCCGAGTCCTTGGTCGGCAAGGATCCCCACGGAAACGCACCCACCGAAGCGGCTGACAAGGCGATCTGCGCGTTGCCCGCCCAGCCGCTGTTGGCGTAGAGCAGCGTGGACGACCCGTCGCTGTTGCTCCGGTAAAGCAGCAGCTGCGGGTCCGCCAGCGTGCCCGTGACGCCGAGGGGCACAAGCGCGGGGCCCGACGCGCGTATGAGGACGGTCCTCGATGTCGAGCCGCCAACAACAAAGCCGGAGATCAGGATGTTGCCGCCCGTCCCCACCTGCACACGCGCTGATATGTTGATGATCCTGGGCGTAGCCAGCGTGTACGTCCCCGACGGCGTGGCATCATAGACTTCCGCGAGCGCGACGCCCGTGTCGCCGGCCTGACCGGCGATCTGGGTAGTGAAGGCGCCGGAAAGCGTTTCCAGCAACGCGGAGTCGTGGCTCGAGTCATTGGTCCACGGAAACGCGCCGACCATCGCCGCGGTCGACGCAATCTGCGAGCTGCCAGCCCAGCCGTTGTTGGTTGCAAGGAGGGTGGAACTCCCGTCGCTGTTGCTCCGGTAGAGCTGCAGCTGCGGGTCGGGAAGCGCTCCCGTGACGCCCAAGGGAACTAGGGCAGGGCCAGATCCCCGGATAAGGAGTGGTTCCGAGCCCGTCGTGCCCGCGCCGCCCACGACAAACCCGGCGATCAGGATGTTCGGCCCGGTGCCGACCGTCGCCCGGCAGGAGATGTTCACCAGGCGCCCAGGATCCGATGTGTTGATCACGCCAAGCGCAGCGGCGTTGCTGGTGACGCTCCCGCTCGAGTTGGTGGCAGTGCACGTGTAGCTTCCGGCGTTCGCCGACGTCGCCCCGCTTACGACCAGCGTGGAACTGGTCCCTGAGGGGATGGCGGTGCCATTGAGGAGCCACTGGTAGGTCGGCGTGGGCGCGCCGGAGGCCGTGAAGCTGAAGACGGCCGTGCTGCCGGATGCCACCGTCTGGGACGAGGGTTGGCTCGTGGCAGCGGGGGCGTTCGAGGGGACGTTCAGCGAGATGACCGTGGCCGAATAGGGGGCGAAGGAGGCCGAGAAGCTGGCGCCGGCGTTGGAGATCGTGGAAACCGCCAAGTCCGGCGAGGACGCCGCACCCGCTATCGGGGTCGGCGTGGGTGTCGGCGTCGGCGCCGCCAGCGGCGTGATCGTGAAGTTGTCAAAATAGACCGTGAGCGGAGCCGTGGCGTTGATGTTGATGCCGACCTGGAACCAGTTGCCCGATCCCAGGGAGGCCGAGATGCCAGCCCGTTCTTGGGCGGTCAGGGTGAAGGTCGCCGTGTTTTCCTGGTTCGGGTTCAGCGTCACGGTCCCGAGGAGCACGTACGTTCCCCCGTTGATGCTTATGTTGCTGCCGTTGATGTAGATGCTCGCCTGGACCGAGTTTCCCGCGGCGATCTCGGGGTAGATGTCCACCGAGACCGACGATGCTGTGCTGAACGCCGTGCCGATGGCTGGCGTGGAGTTCTGTATGACCGCGCTGTCGCCGGGATTGGCGGCGGTCGTGGCGCAGGCGAGGCTGTAGGAGCCGTTCGTCACCCCTGTTGTCGTGCTGAAGGCAAGGCTGTAGAGGAAGGGCCCCACGAGGCCGTAGTTGGGGGCGACATCGGGCCCCGACTGGTTCACCCATCCGTCGAGCGAGTTCTCCCACGAGTAGCCCGAGGGCGGCGCGCCCGGGCTCTGGGCATTCTCCTCCGAGTACTCGTCCTGGGGGATTCCGTAGGAATAGACCGTGGCCGTCGCCTGGGGCGCGTAGCCCTTGATGGCGATATTCGCGTTGTAGGTCGCGGTCGGTGACTTGTTTATTGCGAGGAGGGTCAGCGAGCCGTCCTGCCGATGGACCGCGTATGTGGAAAGCAGCGTGTTATTGGACGTCGCGTTCACAACGGTGTCCCCTCCCCTTGCAAAGTCAGACAGAAGCTTCATCACGTAATAAGTCGGGTAGCGGTCATGGGGCGTGGGATCCAGAGCCCCCCCCTCCCCGTTCTCGACACCGTAGTCGCCATACATCCGCCAGCCGTAAAGCGAGGCGCTTAGGTTGACGGGAACGTTTGCGGTTCCGTTGTTGTAGGTGATGCCTGGACCGTTGTACATGTCCCACCAGATCAGGGAATTGAATTCCGTCTGCATGACGTTGGCTATGCTGTCGGCCATGAAGAGCCCGTTCACGAGACTCACCGACTGCTTGCCCGGGCCAGTGGACACAGAATTGTTCTCGGTGACGAGCAGCTGAATCGAAGCGCCGGACGAGCCCAGGTAATCGGTGAGCTGGCTCCTCAACCCGGCGGCGGCGGAGGGCCAGACGAGCGCGGATTCCTGCAGGAGCATTGAGTCGCTTTCGCTGCCCGGGTTCTGTGCATAGGAGTGGTAGATCAAGAAGTCGGGCAGAACCCCCAGGCTTTTCATCGTCGCCAGCATGACAGGGGTCCACCCGCTGTGGTTCACTCCCGTCATCGGGTTTGTCACAACGTGGTTGTAGCCATTCTGGTAGGAGTCCTCGCTGGAATCTGCGACCACCCCGATCTTGACCGTGGGATCGACTTTTTTCATCTCTTGTATGTACTGGACGGCGCGCGTCGCGTAGGTGACCGGATCGTGCGGTTGGGCCTGCGTGTCCTCCTCCCAGAGCCCGTAGCACTCGTTGCCGATTTCCCAGTACTTGAACCCGTAGCTCTTGGTGACATTCGAATACTTCACCCAAGCCGCGGCCTCGTCGGCCGTTCCGGTTCCGTAGTTGACGGTGATAATCACCTGCGCGCCTGTGGAGAGCGCCGAAGCCGCGAATATGTCAAAGGTGGTAGCTCCCGCGTTCTGCCCCTCCACCTGCGAGGTGTTGTTCTGCCAATTGAAGTCGTCGGACGAGGAACCGCCCGGATATCGCAGCACCCTCACCTGCATGTCCTGGAGGTCCGACACCGTCTGCGGGTCCGGGTAGGAGGAGTCCCACACGGCAGTGTTCAGGCCGAACACCTTCTCGTCGACCAGCCGGATGGGAGTGGTCGTGTCCACGTTCACGGTGACGGTTTGGGCGTGTGCGACCGAGGCTACCGCCGCGGCAAGAATAAGGGAGCAGGCCAGCGTTTTCAGACGGGGGTGCGGCACGGTGTGTGGGGCCGGGTTGCCGGCTTCGACAATCGACCAAGGTGAATTCTGGGGTTTTTGCCCAATCTCGGTCAATTGTCTACGTAGAAGGCTCGCCCGTCAATTCGGCCCCGCGGAATATTCCGCCCGCTGCGGCCTCAAGCTTCCGATGAGAATCTACCTGGCAACGGGACTGCTGCTCGCCGTGGCCCTGCACGCCGCCGAGCCTTTGCGCTTCGAGAGCGGCTCGGCGCGCGTGTCCCTCATCGAGCTTTTCACGAGCGAGGGCTGCAGCAGCTGCCCGCCGGCGGATCTCTGGCTCGGGTCGTTGCGCGGCGATCCCGGTCTCTGGAGGGAATTCGTGCCGGTCGAGTTCCATGTGAACTACTGGGACAGGCTCGGCTGGAAGGACCGCCTCTCCACCGGGGAATTCACGGCCCGCGAATACGCCTATGCGTCGGCGTGGGGCAGCAACGGCGTCTACACCCCCTGCTTTGTCCGCAACGGCTCACCCTGGAGGCCCCCCCGGGGCGCCCCCGCGGGCCCAAGCGGGCCGGGCGCGACGCCGGGCGTCCTGTCGGTTGAAGTCGGGGTTGATGGCGTGTGCGCGGCCCGGTTCACGCCCGGGCCCGATGCCGGGCCGGCCCCCGCCGGCCACGATATCCACCTGGCCCTCCTCGCAGGCGGCATCTCATCGCGGGTGACGGCCGGGGAGAACAGGGGCCAGACCCTGAGCCATGAGTTCGTCGTCCTCGGGACAGCGGACAAGGCCCTTTCCAAGGACGCAGGGAGTCCCACCGAGCGCGCCGCCGTAGCGCTCCCCCACCCGATCGCAGCCGGCGCAACGCGGCGCGCGCTTGCCGCCTGGGTCACCCGGCGCGGCGAGCTGGCGCCCTTGCAGGCGACCGGCGGCTGGCTTTCCCAGCCCTAGCCCGCCAATTCGTCGCCCGTGCGGCAGACGCCGCCGGGGCGCGAGATTTGCTCGCGGCGTTGGCCGCGGCGAATCCGGGAAAACCCATGTGCCGCCACGCCCTGGATGGACCATCGGGCGCGGGATCTGCCGGCGGAAAATGGCCTTTGCGGCGGCTGCATTCCGGGCTTTGGCAAGGACCGCGCAGTCTACGCCAATAAGCGCGCAGCACCGGAAATCCGGCAGGCTTATCTTGGGTTTGCCGCGCCAATCCTGAAACATATGCCGGCCACCGCCCGCGAACGTCCGTTGCTAGAGCCCGCATATTGCAAGGGCTGCCTCCGGTGCGTCGAGGTCTGCCCCAAGGGCTGCATAACGCCCGGCACGAAGGTCTACCCCGGCACCGGGCTCATCCCGGTCGAGCTCCGGCTTGATGCGTGCAACGGCTGCGGCCTGTGCATCGCCGCCTGCCCCGAGCCGTTCGGCCTGCGGCTCCAGTCGGGGACCGGGCAGGTCGAGCATGCCGCGGAGGAGTACCTCCTCCGGGACCCGACCGAGATGTTCGGCAGCAAGGTCGTGGAGGGCCCGCCCTTGCGCGAGCGGCCCGCGAGGGCGATTCCGCTCGAGGAGTGCGCGCCGCTTGTCCTCAAGGGGACCTACGCCTCCGCGATCGGCGCCGTGCTCGCCGGCTGCCGCCACGTGTTCGGCTATCCCATAACGCCGAGCACTGAGGGGGCGGAGCTGATGGCCAAGATGCTCCCGAAACTAGGGGGCTCCTTCGTCCAGGCGGTCAGCGAGGTCGCCGCCGTCAACATGATGTACGGGGCCGGCGCCGCCGGCGTCCCCTCGATGACCTTCACGAGCAGCCCCGGATTTAGCCTCATGCTCGAGGGGATCAGCTACATGATCGGGGCCGAGGTCCCGGGCGTCTTTGTGAACATCATGAGGGGCGGGCCCGGCCTGGGCAACATCGGCCCGGAGCAGGCCGACATCAAGCTGGCCTGCCGCGGCCTCGGGCACGGCAACACCCACGCGCTGGTCCTGGCCCCCAGCACGCCGCAGGAGATGCTCGACCTCACGATGGAGGCCTTCGCCCTGAGCTTCCGCTACCGCAACCCCGTGGTCATCCTGGGAGACGGATACCTGGGGCAGATGACCGGATCGGTGAAGCTTCCGCCAAACATGTTCAGGCCGGGCCTGCCCTCCTGGTGCGTCTGGGGGGACCAGATGCACCGCACCAACCTGATCTGTTCGATCATGCTCGCGGAGCCGGACCTGGAGGCGCACAACCTCCGGCTTAACGCCAAGTACGAGGCGATCTGCTCCGCGGAGCAGCGCGCCGACGCCTACCGCTGCGATGACGCAAGGGTCCTGGTGGTCGCCTGCAACACGCCTTCCAGGATGGCCAAGGGCGCCGTGGAAGCGGCGAGGGAACAGGGGATCGCAGCGGGATTGCTCCGCCCCATCACGCTGTGGCCCTTCCCGATAGACGCCCTGAAGGAGACGCTGCCGCACGTCGAGCATATCGTCGTCGTGGAGGCCAGCCCGGGGCAGCTCGAGGACGAGATGCGCCTCGCCTTGAGCCACGCCGGAATCGCGCCGCCCCCGATCACGAACGTGCGCCGCCTCGGCGGCATGCTTCCCCAGCAGGTTGAAATCCTCGCGGGCATCCGCGAATCGCAGGAGGTGCACGTATGAGCACCTTCTACGACCATTTTGAGAGGCATGGCAAAGGACTGGCCGACCGCGTGACGCACTACTGCCCCGGCTGCGGCCACGGGCTGGCCCACCGCGACCTGGCCGCCGCGATCGACGAGCTGGGGGTGCAGGACCGCACGGTGCTGATCAGCCCCGTGGGATGCTCCGTCTTCGCCTACTACTACTTCGACGTCGGGAACACGCAGGCCGCGCACGGCCGGGCGCCGGCGGTTGCGCTCGGGCACAAGCTGGCCAATCCGGATGCCGTCGTGATCAGCTACCAGGGCGACGGCGACCTGGCGTCGATCGGGCTCGCGGAGACGATCTCCATCGCCCAGCTGGGCATCCCGATAACGGTCATCTTCATCAACAACGGAATCTACGGCATGACCGGCGGGCAGATGGCGCCGACCAGCCTGATCGGCCAGAAGACTTCGACCAGCCCCGAAGGAAGGGATCCGTCGATGGGCCAGCCGCTGCGCGTGGCCGAGCTGATAGCCCAGCTCGACGGCCCGGCGTACGTGGAGCGGGTGGCCCTGTACGACGCCAGGCAGAGAATAAGGGCGCGGAGGGCCATTTCGAAGGCCCTGCGCCTCCAGGTCGAGGGCCGCGGCTACGCGTTTGTCGAGGTGCTCTCGGAATGCCCCACCCACCTGAAGGTGACGCCCGAGGCGGCCGAGACGTGGATACGCACCCAGATGGAGCCCATGTTCCCCCTGGGCGTGAAGAAGGACCGACCGGTGGAGCCGTGGTTCCGCCGGCCGCCTCCCAGCTTCGACCCGGAGACCGTGCTCGCCCTGAGCGGCGCCGAGCCGGCGCAGAGCCGGGGAGCCGACTGGCAGGCCCGCCGGCACCCACTTGGCGCGAGGCAGCGCAGCCTCAAGCTCGCGGGCGCGGGCGGCGACGGCGCACAGACCGCCGCGCTGCTGCTCGCCCGGGCGGCGATCGCGGAGGGGTTCGACGCCACCCATATCCCAAGTTACGGGCCGGAGAGCCGGGGCGGCACGTCCTATGCTGACGTCAACATCGCCGAGGAGGAGGTGCTCAACCCCTCGGCATCCGAGCCCGACGTCCTGGTCGCATTCAACGCGCCGAGCCTCGCGCGGTTCGCACCGTCAGTGCCCGAGGGCGGCCTGATCATCTACGACAGCACCGTCATCACGGAGCCGGGCGAGCCGCCCGAGCACCGCCGCGTGCTGGGGGTTCCGTTCACGGAGATCGCGGTGAGCCTGAAGCAGCCCATGGCGAAGAACCTCGTGGCCCTGGGCGCCCTGCAGGAGGCAAGCAACATACTGCCGGTCGCGCGCATCATCGAGGCGCTGCGGGAGGTCCTGAAGCACAAGCCCAACGCCCTGCCGGTCAACGAGGCCGCCTTTGCCGCCGGACAGGCGGCCGTCGCGCAGGCGCGCGCATGAGTCGGCCGTCCTTTATCTGCGAGGCCGAAGCTTACCGAATGTTGGCCCGGGCGGGCATCCGTCCGCCGGTCCATGGGTTCGCCGACGCGCGCCCGCCGTTCGAGCCAGGATGCCCGGTCGTGCTCAAGGGCCTCGCCGAGGAGCTGTGGCACAAGTCGGAGCTGGGCGGCGTCAAGTTCCTGGCCTACGACGAGGCCGCGGTCGCCGCGGAGGCCGCGCAGATGCAGGCCCGCGTCGCGGCGGCCGGGCGCCGCTGGATCGGGGCGCTCGTGTGCGAGCGCGTGCAGGTCGCCCGGGCCGATGGCCTGCCTTCGGAGGGCTTTGTCTCGCTGTTCCGCCACGAAACCGGATGGATCGCCCTTTTAGGATTCGGCGGGCTGCAGGCGGAGGCCCTGGCGGGGATTGCGCCGGTGCTGCGGTGGCCAGTGGCCCTCATGTCCCCCTCCTCCGCGCTGGAGGAGCTGGCCGGGCACCTCCTTGGAAAGATATGGCTCGGCCGCCTCCGGGGCTTGGAGCCGCTGACAACGCAGGACTCCCTCCTTGAATTCCTGACGGCCCTGTGGCGCCTGGCCGGGATAGCCGAGGAGGAGGGCGCGTGCCTGATCGAGCTCAACCCGGTCTCGCTTGGCGCGGAGGGGCGGCCGATTCCCCTAGACGCCGTTGGCCGGCGGGCCCCGCCGCCCCCGGCGCGGGTTCCATCGCCCGCGGGATTCCTCAGCGCGGTCATGGCTCCCGGCCGCGTGGCCGTGGCCGGTGTTTCGTCGCGCGACGAGGGCTTCGGCCGGATCATCCTCGAGAATCTCAGGCGCTGCCCCTCACTGGCCGGAAGGATCGTGGTCGTTAAGCCCGGGCAGGATAGCCTGGCGGGAATGCCCTGCGTGCAGGGCGTTTCCGCGCTCAAGGAGGCCCCGGTCGACCTTCTGGTCCTGGCCCTGCCCGCGGCCGTCGCCGCCGCGACCGTCTCCGAGCTCATCGCGCAGGGAGGGGGCGCCCGGGTCGTGGCCCTCGTTTCCGGCGGATTCGGCGACGGGGCCGATACTACGGGCCTCGGCGGCAGGCTGGCCGCGGAGCTGCGCTCAGCCCGCGCGTCCGGGCGTTGGACGCCGGCGATACTGGGGCCCAATTTCCTGGGCCACTGGGTCCCGGCGATCGGGCTCGACACGTCGTTCATCCCCTCCGAGCGGGTGCCGCCCCTTCACCCCGACGGTGGCTGCCTTGCCCTGCTGGGGCAGAGCGGCGCCTTCCTGCTCTGCCGGCGGTCGCGCCACCGGCGCCTGCGTATTCTCATGGGCGCCGCGCTGGGCAACGAGATCGATGTCTCCCTGGCCGACTACCTCGACGCCCTGGCCCCCGACCCCGGCTGCCGCGCGGTGGCGGCCTACGTCGAGGGCTTCAGGGCCGGGGATCTCGACGCCACGCTGCGCGCGGCGCTGCGGCTTCGGGAAAAAGGGATCACGCTTCTCCTTTACCGGGCGGGAAGGACGGCAGCGGGCCAAGCGGCCGCCGCAAGCCACACGGGGGCCATCGCCGGGGATGTCGAGATCGAGCGCGCGGTGCTTGGGCGCGCGGGCGTCCGCTTCTCGGAGTCGATCGCAGCTTTCGACGCTGCGCTGGCCTGGCTCGCGGCGTACCCCCGCATCACCCGCGCCCCGGTCGCCCTGGTCACCAACGCCGGATTCGAGTCAGTGAACGGGAACGACGCCCTGGAATCGCAGCTGCCAGCCGCGCGCCTTGGGGCCGCGACCGTCCAGGCGCTGGGGGACATGCTCGAGGCGGAAGGGCTGGCGGGGCTCGTCCCCGCCAGGCTGCCTCTCGACCTGACGCCAATGGCCCCCGAGACGGCCTACCTGAGGGCCGCCGAGATCCTGCTGAGGCAGGACGCGGGAGTGCTTGTGCTCGGGCTGGTGCCCTTCACGCGGCGCCTGCACACCGGGGGGGCCGCGGCCCGCGAGTTCGCCGGGAGACTGGCGCACCTCTCCTCGTCGGCGGGCAAGCCCGTCGGCGTCGCCGTGGACGCTGGGCCCGCGTCCGAGGAATACAGGGAGGCCTTCGCCGACGCGGGCCTTTCCGTGTTTGCGCGCGCGGAGGACGCGCTGCTCGGGCTGCGGACGCTGGTCGGACAGGCCAAGCCTTGATCGCGCGCGATGATCGAGCCTTCATCCCCGATGTGTTCTTGCCCGGCAAGGCCGCAACGCCCACGCTTCAACCCTTCCGCACCCACCCCAAACCTGTAGAAGCAAGCCCCCGGAGCCATCTTCGCATGAACCTCAAGTCCCTGACCTGCATCCCCGCACTCTGCCTTGCCGCCGCACCGCTCGCCGGCAGCGAGTACTCCGACCTGAAGCGGCTCGAGCCCGTCCCCGCCACGGCGCAGATACCGATCGTCGACTTCGTCCGGCCCGCGATCTTTCAGTCGCCGAAGCTGAACTACACCGGGGCGCTGGTCGGGGCGATCGTGTCGGACGCGCAGGACCACACCAGCCTGCTCACCTACGACCGGACGACCCAGAAGGTCGATGGCATCGGCTCAAGGGGGGACACGGACGTCTCCGATTTCACGTGGCTCGACGGCAGGCGCCTCATCTACCTGATCAGCACGTCCAAGTACACGGTTACGGGCCTGTTCACCGGGGAATCGGGCGATCTCTCGAACTCGCTCCCGCTGCTCCGCGACGTCGCCTCCGAGGTGATCGCAATCCCGCCGAAGGACAGGATGCACCCGCTGATGAACCTGTTCGCGGACGGGATAAACACGGGGCATTACGACGACGCCGTCACGGTGACCGCCTCCATCGCGGCCCAGAACTTCGGGCCGCCGCTTCCCCCGGAAGAGGAGAATGTGAGGCACATACTGGCGCGCTTTCCGGAGCTCAAGACGGACCACGGATTCAACCTCGGCTTCCTGGCCGACAAGGAGGGAAAGCTGGCCTTTGGCATCACGCAGCAGGACGGAATAAAGTCCCTGCACAAGCTGGTGGGCGAGGGCTGGGTCAAGTGCCCCGAGGACCTCGACCAGATAGATGTGATTGAGGCGGGCGACAACCCGGGCGAGGTGACCGTCCTGGGGCCCCGGGATGGGATGGCGCCCCGGCCGCTCGAGTTCATGGACGCGGAGACCGGGAAGGCGGGCGACGTCCTCCTGCAGGACAAGTCCTACGACTTCGACGGCTGGCTCTTCCGCGACCCGGTCTCCTACAACATTGTCGGGGCCGTCTATGACAGGGCGGCGCCGCGCGTGCTCTGGTTCACGCAGAGCTACCGGGACCTGCAGGCGCTCGTCGACAAGCTCTTCCCCGGAATGGTCGTCCGGATACTCGGCCTTGATGACGCTGGGAAGACGGCCCTCATAAGCAGCACCTCGGACCGCCAGCCCCCTATCTACAGCTGGGTCGACCTCGAGAAGCACACGAGCGGGCTCATCAAGAATTCCGCGCCCTGGATCGACCCGAAGCGCATGCAGCCGATGGGGGTCATCAAGTTCAAGACCGCCGAGGGACGGCAGCTGGATGCCTACATCACCCTCCCGGCAGGCGCATCGAAGAAGGCCCCCCCGCCACTCGTGGTGCTGCTGCACTCCGACTCAGGGGGGCGCGACACCTGGGGCTTTAACAACGACGTGCAGTTCCTCGCGAGCCGCGGTTACGCGGTGCTCCAGCCCAACTACCGCGGCTCGGCAGGATACACCTGGATGTTCCCGGAGCAGGACTCATGGGAGTACCGGAAGATAGAGGACGACGTGGCGCGGGCCACGAAGGCCGTGATAGGCATGGGGATCGTCGACGGCAGCCGGGTGGGCATCATGGGATCGTCCTTCGGGGGTTATCTTGCGGTCTCGGCTGCGGCCTTCGAGCCCGGCGTCTACAAGTGCGCCCTGGCCATCTCCTCCCTGTACGACTGGGGCAAGTACATCCAGGAAAACAAGTACCAGCAGTTCTCGGGCCCCGAATACTCGAGGCTCCTTTACAAGCTCGGCGACCCGGGCAAGAATCCGCAGAAATTCGACGCCATGTCGCCCCTGCGCCACGCCGACCAGCTGCGGGCCGCCCTCCTCATCGTGTGGGGCGAGTTCGACAGTCCCGAGCTCATCAGCCAATCGAAGAGCATGGCCACGGCGGCCGACCGGAACCACGTCACCGTGGAGACGATGTCCTTCGTGAACGAGGCGGGCGGCATCCACCACCTGGATCACAGGCTCGAGCTTTATTCGCACATCGAGGCCTTCCTCGCGAAGAACCTGTAGCTCCCGGGACAGGGTGATGCCCGCTTCGCGCGGGGACGCAATTCTCCGGCGCGATGCCGGCGTGCCGCTCCCGGATGGGGCCGAGGTTCCCCCCATTGGCCGCAAGGTTCGCAGCCGCCATGTGTGCCTGGTGTTCCAGCTTGGACACCATGCGCACCATTGGTGACGCCTTTCCCGGAGTGTTTGCCTCGAAAGTTCTTCGGGCTCGATTCCGAGGCACGATCGGTCATGGGACGCGTGGCCGCCGACCGATTTTCCCCCTCGGAGAGCCTGATAGCCTGACCCGCCGGCATGAATCATCCGGCTTGACGCCATGTTTCGTTTGTTTGACCGATGCGGTCACCGTCTGAGAAATTGGTCTCGCCATCCCCGAGAACCCTGCCCTGTTCTGCTTCCGGCTCGCTCCAATGCCTGAAACGCAATTGAACCCGCAGCGAACTGACCGGCGCCACTTTATCAAGGCCGCTGGCGCATGGGCGATAGGCGCCACCGTGGCCGGCCGATTGATTGCCGCCCGGGCCGCGGCGGACACGGTCACACTGGCTTTTGAGAACGGCGAGCGGGAACTGGCCTCTTACCCCCAGAAACGTCCTTTGATAAGGCTGACGTCCCGCCCTCCCCAGCTTGAAACGCCATTCTCCGTGTTCGACGAGGGTCTGCTCACGCCGAACGACGCCTTCTTCGTCCGTTACCACCTGAGCGGGATTCCGACTGCCATAGATCCGAAGGCCCACAGGATCGCCATACGGGGGTTGGTCGCCAAGCCCTTGGAGCTGTCGGTCGACGACCTCAAGGAGCTGGGCGATCCCGTCGATTTGGTGGCCGTCAACCAATGTTCCGGCAACAGCCGCGGTTTCTTCTCTCCCAGGGTGCCAGGCGGGCAGCTTGGCAACGGTGCCATGGGCAATGCGCGGTGGACAGGCGTCCCCTTGAAGAGGGTGCTGGAAAAGGCCGGGGTTGTGGCGGGAGCGAGGCAGGTGACCTTTCGCGGGCTGGACAAGGCTCCCTTGGACGTCACCCCGGCCTTCGTGAAGGCCCTCGACATTGACCACGCCCTCGACGGCGAGGTCATGGTCGCTTACGCGATGAATGGCGCGGATATTCCAATGCTGAATGGGTTCCCAGTCAGGCTGGTGGTACCTGGGTACTATGGCACCTATTGGATCAAGCACCTCTCCCAGATAGAGGTCATCGGCGATGTGTTCGCCGGCTTCTGGATGAGTGCTGCCTACCGGGTTCCCGACAACCCCGGCCATAGCATCGAACCAGGCCAAAAGGGGATTAAGACAATACCCATCGGCCGATTGAACGTTCGATCCTTCATCACGAGCTTGGCCGATTCGGCCACGATTCCGTCAAGGAATGAAACGCTGGTGCGGGGAATCGCCTTCGACAGGGGTGCGGGGATCCGCGAGGTGTTCTTCTCCTCGGACGAGGGACGGACGTGGCGCGAGGCCGCGTTGTCCAGGGATATCGGGCGTTATTCCTTCAGGGAGTGGAAGATCGGGTTCACTCCGCCTGCGCCCGGGCACTACACGCTGCAGGTCCGGGCGGTCAACCGAATCGGAGAGACCCAGCCAAGCGCGTCCCTATGGAATGCGTCGGGCTACATGCGAAACGTGGTCGAGTCCGTGCATGTGAGCGCAGTCTAGGATGACCCGGCCTACGAGCATCACCCTATCATGCCTCCGCCGGGCCTCCGGCCTGCTTCTAGCGGGCCTGGCAACGGCGGGCCCAATGATGCTGGCATCGCCTTCTGCCGCGACCGAAATAACCCTCCCCCCAGAGACGGTGCGTTTGGCCCCCTCCACCATGAAGGGATTTCCTGTCGCCGAGGCGTACTGCGTCCTCTGCCATTCCGCTGACTATATCCGCTCCCAGCCTCCCCTAAGCCGCGCCGCATGGGAGGCCGATGTCTTGAAGATGAAAAAGACCTTCGGCGCGCCAATTCCCGACGACCAGCTCGAGCTTATCGTTGACTACCTGGTCAACACCTACGGCGCCGGGAAATTGCCGCCCTCGACCCGGTCTTCGCCAGCGGCAAAGTGACAGTCAAGCCAAGCAAAAGTCTGAAAGCTTGGATGGTGCCAGGGGTGGGGATCGAAACCGCTTCAGGCACATTTGGAACCTGCTCGAATGCATGTAGAAATAGCAATTCCTGTTTCCGAGGCGAATGCTCAGCTTGCAGGGAGTGGCAAGGAGCTGCACCGAGCAGCACCAATGTTGACAGGAATCTTGCAAGAATGCCCGTCGCAAGACGAGCAGAAGCCTTATGGCTGCGGACTTCGGCGTCGAGGCCGCGCCCTAGCTGTGAAGTCTCAACAGGTCGTCCTCGCTTAGAGGGAGTCTGGAGATAGGAGTTTTGTTCTTCAAGGCGGTGTGGGGACGATGCCAGTTGTAGCGATGGAGCCAAGGCAGGAGATGGGCTTGGCGCTCG
>Ga0181538_10003235_pt1 | contig 16018 bp, 14 predicted proteins | sample PEATcosm2014_Bin_40_FD_119773 | JGI IMG/M metagenome (GOLD analysis project Ga0181538, IMG submission 119773) | Peatland microbial communities from MTU Mesocosm Facility, Houghton, MI, USA - PEATcosm2014_Bin23_30_metaG | ecosystem: Environmental > Terrestrial > Soil > Wetlands > Peat | place...
CGAAGTGAGCGCTCACAATCCTGGCCCCGAAGGGTATGTCCTGCAGGTTTCCCCCAGCCTGGTCTTGATTGGGGGGAGCGACGATCGAGGGGCCTTCTATGGATTGCAGTCCCTGCGCCAATTAGTGTCGAGGGACAACGGGCAATTGCAAATTCCGGGAGTGCGCATTCGTGATTGGCCCGACAAGCCCTTTCGCGGCCTCAAGCTTTATCTTCCCGGGCGCGATCATATCCCTTTCTTTAAACGGTTCATTCACGACTTCATGGCCCTCTACAAATACAACACGCTGATCATGGAGATGAACGCCGGCATGCGTCTCGAAAGCCACCCCGAGCTAAACTCCGCGTGGCTGGAATTCGTCCGCGATGCCAATTATGGGCGCCGTAACTATCCCGCCGGCACACTCCACAATCGGACACCCAATTCATCCCATCAAGACACGGCGGATGGAGGGTTTCTCGAGAAAGACGAAGTGGCTGACCTGGCGCGGTGGGTGAGGCAGAACCAGATCGAATTGGTTCCTGAGCTGCCTGCCTTCACCCACAGCTACTACCTGCTGAGCATGCATAAGGACCTTGCGGAGATGCCCGGCGAGAAGTGGCCCGACACGTACTGTCCTTCCAATCCGAAGAGTTACGAACTGCTTTTCGAAGTCTATGACGAGTACATCGACCTCTCGCAGCCTAAGATGATTCACGCCGGGCACGACGAATTGTTCTGTCCCATTGGCCTCTGTCCAGTGTGCGGAAACAAGGACATTGGCGAGCGCTACGGGGAGGACGTCAAGAAGATCCACGATCATCTGGCGGCCAAGGGAATTCAGCTCGCCATCTGGGGCGACATGCTGCTTCAGAGTGTCCGCGGCGTAGGCTTGCAGCCGGACCATAGCGAGGACGGCTGGAAATTCAACGCCGCCGGAGGCATGACGCGTGAGCAAGTTGAGCGACTGGTTCCAAAAGACATTCTGATCTTCAACTGGTTCTGGGACGAACCCAAGGCGCTTGAAAGCGAAACCCAGCTCGACCAGATGGGATTCAAGCAGGTTTATGGAAACTTCACTCCCAGCATTCGGGATTACGAACGGCGGAGCAAGCGCGAGACGATTATCGGGGGGGCGCCGTCCGCGTGGTTCGCCACCAATGAAATCGGCTTCGGCAAGGAGTTGATGGCCGATTTCCTTGGCTGCAGCAACATCCTGTGGAACGGCAAGGTCGTTGACGGCAAGCAACTCTCGGGCGTCATTCAATCGATGCTTCCTGACATTCGCTCCAGGCTCGAGGGACAGTTGCCGCCCAGCCGCACCGAAACGTCCTTTGCGCCGGTTGACATTCAAGCGAGCTTCAACATGGGAACCGTGGAACCGAAGCTGAGTGTAGATCTGAGCGGCATGAAGACCGGATCGATCTCGCTTGGCAAGGTACCCTTTGATCTCAGTGATACAGGCGAGAAGAAAGCGATTCTGGCCGCGGCCGACGGCAAGGAGAGTAGCGGACTGCCGAAAGAAGCGGACATCAAAATTGGCGTGGACGTAACTAGCCTGATTTTTCTGCACGCCGCCGCAAAACCTGCAACGAATAAGGAGTCGTTCCGGTTGATCTACGACCCGGCGGACACCGCGGATATGCTCGGCTGGTACGAAATCGTGTACGAAGACGGCTTCGTCACCACCATACCCATCCGGTACGGTGTGAACATCGCCGAGTGGAGCTGGGAGAAACGCGACTCTTCACACGATTATGCCTACGACGCGGATGCCGTGTCTCTGGGCGCGTCGGAGAGCAATCCCATTACGTTCTTTGCGTTTGAATGGACCAATCCCCGCCTGGGCAAAGTGATCAAAGAGGTCCGGCTGAAAGGTACGACCGGTTTCCGCGGCGGCGATCCGGGCTGGATCAACGATTTCGGACCGGCTATTCCGAATAATGGCGTTATCCTTAAGGCCATCAGCTTGGTCAGAAAACGTCAATAAGCGTTATAACGCCCAAGTGCGCCCCACGCGGCTGGACTCCAGGCAGTGTAGGGGTAGGGCTTGCCCTGCCCGCATCGGGATCAGCGGAAATGCGGGGACGGCAAGCCGTCCCCCTACGGCTGGACGGTTATCGTCTACTCGCCGCGCTGGACCTCGTCGAGGGCCCTTTGCGCAGGAAGGAACTTGGGATCAAGCTTGAGGGCCGTTTTGAACTCGCGAGTGGCCTCATTCCGCTTGCTCATCTTGGCCAGCGTAAGGCCGAGATCGTAATGGGCCCGCGCAAAGTTGGGATCCAGCTTAATGGCCTCGCCGAACTCAAGGCCCGCCTCAGTAAGATTTCCTTGCTGAAGGCAGATCGTCCCCAGTGCGTTGTGGGCGCTGGCGTTTTTCGGCTCGATGTCCAGTGCCGCGCGAAGCTCGCGCGTCGCTTCCGCCCAGTTTTTCTCTTCGGAAGCAATCCATCCCAGGTTGTAGTGGGCTGCAAAATCCTGCGGGAAGAGCGTCAACAGTTGTCGATATTGATTGCGGGCCCGGGCCATGTCCTTTTTCTCGAGCCATGTCTTCCCCAGCATCTCCTCCGCCGGCTGGGTGAGTTGTTCGACGGCGGCGCCTCGAGGCAAGCCGACGGTGAGGGTGGCCTGAAACTCGCGTGCCGCATCATCGAGCCGATGCAGTTCGAAGTATTCGACGCCGAGATTGTAATGGGCCAGGAGGTTGGACGGGTCGCGTTCGAGTACCTTGCGAAAGTTTTCCGCCGCGTCCGCGGGGCGGCCCAGTTTCTGTTCGAACATTGCCAGCAAATTTCGTGAGTCGATGAGGCTGGGGTCCTGGGCCAGCACTGACGTCAGCAATTCCACTGAGCGTGGCAGTTGGGCCGCGAATGACAGCGTCACCGCCTCTTCCGTCTTTAAGTAGTCATCGACCCTGGTTTTCGGATCAGGCCCTGTATCGGCGTCGGTCGCACGCGTGGCGGTGGCGGCCACATAGCCGAGTGATCTGAGCGCGCGAGCGACGTCCGGGCCTACGGCGCTTTGTTGTGCGTGGCTGCCATCCGACACAAACCCCTTGCGGAGTTTCTCGAGACGCTCGCGGCAAGTAGTGTCGAGAGAGTTCATGCGCGCGTAGAGGTTGACCTTTTCAGCGGGATCGGTCGAGAGATCGTACAACTCTGGCTGGGGTGCGCTGATGTACTTGTAATTTCCTAGCCGTAGGCTGCGCAATGCCGCGCAGCCGTAATGGTAATGTGCGTAAAGACTCTCGCTGTAAACGTCGCGAGGCGCGGGTGGTGTTCTCCCCTCCAGTATGTCCAAGAGACTCCGGCCCTCGAACTCGCGTGGCGCGGGGATACCCAGAAACTGCAAGATGGTGGGCGCAACATCAGTGAGGCCTGTGGGAAAATCGACGCGGGAAAGGAAATGGCCGGCCCCGCGAGGCCAATGAATGATCAGCGGCACTCGAAGGGTGCTTTCGTAGATGAAGTAACCGTGGGTCCGCTCGCCGTGCTCGCCCAGACTCTCACCGTGGTCCGAGAGGAAGACAATCAGGCTTTTGTCGACCAGGCCCTTGGAGATAAGAAACTCCCAAAAGTCGCCCAAGGTCGCATCGACGTTGCCGAGCGCACCGTCGTATTCCCGATCACGGAATCGAGCGAGTGTTTCTGGCGAAAGAGAGTAAGGTTTGTGCAGGTCGTAGAGGTGCAAGAAAAGGAAAAACGGACTATCGGAATTCTCCTGCAACCATCGGCGAGCAGCCAGCGTCACCTCAGCGGCGGGACGCTTTAGGTCAAGCTGGAGGGCCTCTTGCTGGCTGGTCAAGTTGAAGGGGCTATCGTAGAGTTCGAAACCCTGATCCAGACCGAATCTGCGGTCAAGAGGAAATCCCCCGATGAATGCTGCTGTCCGGTACCCTCGAGATCTCAGCAGGCTCGCGACTGTTACCGCTCCTTGGGCCAGGACATCCCCGTTGTCTGCCACACCATTTGAGAAAGGGTAGGTGGAGGTGAGGAGAGAGGCATGCGAAGGTAAAGTCAGCGGGACCTGAGATTCGACGTTTAAGAACTGCGTGGCTCCCTCTCTCATCGCGTCGATGTGTGGAGTTGATAGGGCGCGATATCCGTAGCAACCCAGATGGTCAGCGCGTAGGGTGTCAACCGAAATAAGTATGAGTGAGGTGAAATGGGGCCGCTCGCCAAAAATGTGAATGCAAAGGAAACCTGAAAGAATTGTGACAACCAAACAGACGGACGCCACGCATCGTAATCGCGGGCGCCCCTCATCTTTTGAAGTATGCCATGCTTCACCGGCAGACGCCGCGAGCCCACGATGGTTTAGTAATCTCATCTTGATCGTCCCTCACGTCAGCGACTGACTCGATCCAACAAGTCAACCGCCCTCGAGCCATCTTCAACCTCCTTGCACCGAATTTCAAGGTCGCCGCGTTTTGCAGCCCGGTCGCCGGGAATCGAGGCTTCAAGCCACTGGCTGACAATGTGCACATCTGCCTGTTCGGATAGCTGGTGAGAACTGCCCGTTCCGCTGCTCAAGTCGGATCTTGACCAGAGAGCGACATTGAAGACGCCAAGGGAAATCAAGAAATCACCGTAGTCTGCCGGAGAATTCTCCTATCACAATATGTCGATTCAGCCATCGGAAACGAATACCAAATCTACTGAACGCGTGAGCTTAAGGTCGTACCAACGGGCCGCAATCACCACAGGTCGCAGAGCACCATCACATTCTCAGCACAGCGATATCTCCTGCCTCGCATCTGACGAAAGTGGACTATTGGGAACGCCATGGAGTGAAAAGATTTCAGTGGCTGCATCGGGAATTGCGAAATTCCTGACGGCATGGCTTTAACAGTGTGTTCCGAGTTGAGGGTCTGACCTTTAAGCTTAAGAAGCTAAAGGAAATTGGTGGACCTGGGGAGGTTCGAACTCCCGACCCCATGGTTGCAAATCCCGCACAGGATGTCTAACTGATTGATTTTGCGGCACGGCTGGCACCCGAAAACGCCCAAAAAACACCCCCGGAACGCTTAAGTGGTACTCAAATGGTACTCGTTTTTCTGTGGGCAACGCTGTAGCCGAGACGTAGGCATCGGAGTGTTCCTGGTGATTCCTGCTCCATCAATTGCCCGCTCCCTGTGGCTGAAATTACTCTCCCCCTAGTGCTTCTCGAAGTCCGACGCCTTCCTGTGCTCGACGACCTTCCCGTAGCTCAGCGCAAGCTCGTCGCCCAGGTGGAGGCCCGTGCCCACAACCGGCTCGTTGTCCAGCCTCCCGAAGAGGACGCCCGCCCTGTCGTCGCAGGAGTCTACCACCACCCACATCCACTCGCTCTCGCCTGTCGCCTCGTCCTGGAACTCAGCCTTAACGTAGTCGCCAGGCTGGAACCTCGGCATGTGCGGCCTCCTTCTCGCTCCTGGGAGGTTTGCAAGCAAGCGTCAGCAGGGAATCCCGGACCAGAATCAGTATACATCCGGCACCTTCCGCTGCGCTGCGATGTATATTGCAGATGATGGACTCTGCCAGCACAGACCCAGAACTGCGAGACTGGCTCCGCTGGGTATCCAAGGGGGGCACCACGCCGATGTTCGTCAGCAAGGTGGCCGATGCAGCCAGCGCTGCGTGCATCCCCGACTACGAGCTGCTGCGGCCAGTGCTGCTCGAACTGAAGCGGAGGTATCCCGAGCCGCCGCCCGCCCGGCTGCGCCCGGTGCTGCTCGCACTCAAGCGGCGGTATCCCGAAGCGTGACGGGGAACGGCCCAACCCGGCCGGAGACACTCTCCCGCACCATCATCGCAGCCGGAGCCTGAGTGTGGCCGGTGACGCACTGCCCTGCACGCAGCGCACGTGAGACCGCCCCGGAGGCCCGCATTGACCTCGACCTGCAAGATCGTCCTTCCCAGCGAGAAGTTCAGGCTGGAGGAGATAAACATGCCCGAGGAGCTGGCGTCCGCCCTGGCGGGGCAGGCAGTGGACGCCGAGGCCCTTCCTGAAGCCGAAGCCGGGACACTCCGCCTCGACCTTAACGACCTTCCAGATGCTTTGCCGTTCCTGGTCGGCGATGACGGCACCTTATGGAATGGCTATTGGCCCGCACGTGTCTTCTACACGGACGCTGGCGGCCGCACGTGGAGACTGCCACGGCATTGGCTCACGGAAGGCGTGTCGCCTGTGATCGACGCCAGTCGCTACGAGGTCACGCACGAGTCAAGCTGGCTCGAAAGCTGGTGCCCGCCGACATGGTGGGACCTCTGGGACGTAAACATTCAGGACCTGCCGGCCGCAGAGGGCGAGCGAGGAGCAGGCGACATCGAAATGAACGTTGCGCCCGGCGAAATCCCGAAAGTCTTCTGGCGAGGCCCCTCCGGGAAGGCGTGGAGGATTCCCCACGATTGGCGGCGACGGCGCATCAGGCTGCCAGATTGCGAGGGCCTGCTGCGGAACGGCCTGCCCCAAGACGTAGCGGAGGAGTACGGCGGGAGAATCGTGGCCGTGAACTACCACCCCGGCTCGCTGTGCTGCTTGAGGGACGCATACAGGGTGCGTGACGGACGGGGCGGAAAGTGGCCCGTGAGGGCGGCCGACTGCGTGGTGGTCGGCTTCGGAGATGAGACGGAACGATTCGCCTAGCCGTCGTCACCGTTGAGTCAGGCGACGATATTCTCTGCCTTGGCAGTTAGCGGCTCCTTCGCTCCAACTTGAGTCTGGGCATACTTCAGGATTGCCCCGTTCAACCGCTCTAGAGTAGGAAACCTTTTGCCGTCATCCCAGGCATCTGCGAGAAACTGCTGGATGAAGAGCGTGCATTTGTAGATATCGCTGACCTCGCCGACGCCTCGTGCAGCCTTGATTTTGTTTCTCAAGGCCTCCCATTCATCCTTCCCAAGGTCATCGGCTAGGGCGGCGGCAATGTCTTCCTTCCACATCACCAGCGCCTCCGACCAGATATTCGTATCAGGCAGCGGCGGTGTTCCCCCCAGCCCACAGACATTCAACAACGTGCTGTTGTCGAGTTCGTGCTGTTTCTTTCTGTCCGGCATCCCGCATTTGTCCGTATCGGCATCGAAAACAACAAAGGTGGGAATCTGCATTCCCTTTGCGATTACGAGCGGCAGGACCATGCTGGTCTTGCCTTGACAGGGGACGATATGCCCCCCGAGGCGTCTGAACTCTTGCCAGAGGTCGGCAAGGACCAGATATGTTGAGATATAGGCGACATCCTCCAGCCCCTCAACGAGCACAAGCACCGAAGTGAAGAACATCTCGTTTACCATGGGTTGCAGTGCTTGCGACACCTTGAGCGCTGTGCCTGCGGACTTGGTCGGCTTTTTGCCCCGTGCCTTTGCGACTACCTCGGCGAGCGCATCGAACGACATGGATTGGACGACAGCCTCGCCCGTCTCCCGGTCCTTCGACACAAGGCGAACCTCTTCGAACTCTTCGCCTCGGACAAACAATGGATTGTGCGTGCAGACGAGAACCTGGTTTCCTTGACTGGAGAGCTTGTCGAAGACAGAAGCCAGATGGCGAATCTGGGGTGGATGCTGATAGAGTTCAGGCTCTTCGCACGCCAACACAAGAGTTGGTCCTTCCCCAGTTCCTACGGACGCTAACTCCTGAAGCAGGGCGAGTAGGAATGACCGCTGAAAGCCGTGACCGAAACGGGGCAAATGTCCTTCGAATGCACCCTCACCGGCGAGTACCTGTGCAACGGGGTCAGCGATGGACACTTTCGATAAATCGCTCTGCCACATGAGTTTCACCCTTGCGTCGGGGTGCGCCCAGTCTCGAAGCCTCTTCGTCAACGACAGGGAAAGATCATTGAGGTCCTTCCCAAACGTTGCTATTAGCTGTGTGTATTTCTCGAAGGCATCGTCTCGAATTTTCTTGATGGGTTCTGAAAACGACATTTTTGAACGGACCGTCCGCTCAAGGATTTGGCCCAGGGCCGTGCGCCTAGCTTCTAGCTGCTCCGATGACGCATCTTTAACCGCCGGGACGAACACCCACTGGAGGTACTTTTCTAGGAGGTCCTTCCCCTTGGCACCAAAACCGTAGAATTGGTCTTGGCTTTGGATGAGTGTGCATTCGTCCGGGTGCGCCTCCTCGTATTTCCGCAGCGCATCGAGCATCGCTGCCTTCGCCCCCGGAGCCGGAAGGGCAGAGTATTTGAGCCTTAGCTCAACGTATATCTTCCTCAGGTCATCCACCTTTGCGCCGTCTCCATCCGACTTGAAAAACGGGGCGAAGGGTTCCATCGCAAGTCGCTGGCCGAATTGCAGCACAGGAGCCGTCCTGGAAGCAGCGTCCCACTTGGCGACGGCAGAAATGATTAGCTTGTCCTGCCTGTAGTAGTTGGCAAAATCGCTTTTTGCTTCGGCACTCAAACCCGTAAACGTACCCGTGACCATGATGGGTTCGGAAGTGTCCTTATTGTGGAAGTCTTCCTCGTCCAGGCTAAGCAGATTTGTGCCGGACTCACCGGAGTACCGAAACAGGATGCTAAGGGCCGTGAGAATGGTTGATTTGCCCGAGCCGTTCGGCCCGACAAGGCATGTGTAATCGCCGAGGGTGATGCATTGGTCCTTGAAAGCCCGGAAGTTCTGAATTCGGATACTTTGAATTCTCATACCACCCCTCCAACTCTGAACGAACTTGGATTCTGGATTCTGGATTGTTGTCCCCGCCATACCCATTTCCAGATGCCCCGGACCATTACCCCCGTGTCCTGAGGAAACGTGGTGTGCTGGCCGGGACCATCCGCTAAAGCGGAAGCGTACCACTCGCTATCATCTGGAGGCCTTGGACCCCAGCGTCGAGGGCTGCTTGCAGGCTTTCAAATTGTTTCCCAATCTCACTAATCGTCCGCTGAAGTGAAGTAGGGTGTATGTCCTTGTTGTCGTCGAACTCCGTTTGGCAGGCTCTTATGGCCACCATGTAACGAGCGGGGTCATTGGGGCTGCGCCGAATGAAGAGAATGAGCGCCTCCCCCGGAAATAGTTGCAATGCCATGGGCAAGACTCCTTTCGACAGAATTGAGGCTCCGGTTTTTTGCAACTCAGTCTGGGCTGAGAGTGTAGGCGAGCCGTATGGCGAATTAACAGGTGTGTCATCGAAAAACACTGTAGGCGTGGAACTCCAAATTTTCGGACGACGGCCTGGCCCATGGCTCTGCCGGTTCCCGGAGCGCCAGACCTTCGAGCTTGTAATAATCTCTCCCGTTCTCGAATTCCTCCTTGATGCGCTTGCTCACGGCGATGCGCCGGTCCTGCGGGTCCACGGTCAGGTAGCCCTCGTCGAAGAGCTTGTGCAGGTCGGCCCTGAGCAACAGGCCGTTCGAGACCTCGTGGCGCTTCACCAGCGTGTAGGGCTTGATGTGCGCAGCTTCAAGGACGGGCAGAGTCCGTTCCCCCGTCATGGCGCACCTGCGGGAGTAGACGTCGGTCACCAAGATACGGAAAAGGCCCTGCCCCAAGCGAGGGTGGATTATCTGGGGTCGGCCGAATCCGCCCGATTCGATGGCGGCTTCGGTGGCGGTGCCGTTTTCCAGCAGCGGTGCGGGACTCTTCTTCAGCCGTTCGCACACAGTCTCCCAAAGAGCCTTGCCGGGGCCGGTTTCCGAATCGAAGCCCTTCCCCACCTGGGTGCCGAGCTTGAATTCCGGCGGGCTTGGAATCCATTCAGACCGTCCCCAGAAGAACGGCTCGGCGAGCATGATGCAGCCTATCGAGGGATTATCGGCGGGGCCGATTGCGATATGCCGGTAGCGGCCAATCCGGTCCCGCATCTCGGTCAGGGTGCGCACGCCATTCGCTTCCCCGAATGCCTCCCACGCCAGATTCAACGGGAGTTGGAGAAACCGTGTGAAGAACCCGCCACCGGCGATGTAGTTGTCGGGGGCGTGGAGCTTGAAGAGAAGCAGTTCGCCGGGCTGGAGCACCTTGAACGTGGCATCGGGCGACGGACGCCAGAAGTTCACTTCCTCCACTCCTGCCTTCGAGGCGTGGAGCGCAAACCAGTCGTTGTCCGTGACGGCGACGTAGAGGCGCATGGCATCAGGACGGCGGCATGTTGCGGAGGAGCACGCCGCTATGCTGCTTCAGGGGTGTATACGCCTGAGAATGGGAATTGTCAACGAGGATAAGGTCCGGTGAATTCTAAGTCCCTCAGAAACCCTCAAACTGAACCTCTACAATTTCTCCTGTTGACTAACGATAAACTCGATGGTAAATTGGCGTTGGCGTCAGATGACTCGTCTTCGGAGCTTCTGATGACTATTAACCATGGCAGCATACGCTGCCGGAAATGGAAAACAAGTGTTATACCCTTCCAAAACCATCGAGATATTCCCAAGAGACAACGACCATTGCAAGCGGCTAAAGGACCCTATCGAAACCCATTTGTTCCACCTCGAAGCGTTCCTTCCCTTTTCCGAGGCAGTCAAACTCGACCCCGGCAACGCTAACGTTCGGCCCTTTTCCGAACATAAGAAACCTTTCCGTGACATGATCGACACCGTGGAAAAGGACCCGGGTTCTTTCCACCTGAAGAATCGGGGCATCACCTACCTGTGCGAAAAATTCGAGTACGACAACGCCAAACATATCTTGCGCCTGACCGTTCCCAACATTCCCTCTCCCGTCTTCAAACCCCTTTCCGAGCTGGAGCGAGCCTTCAAACCCCTTTTGGACCCGGAGCAAGTCCCCCAAGACGTTGAAAATGACGAACCCAAATTTGGAATTGCGGATGGCGGGCATACGTTCGAAGTCATCAGGCAAACCGTCGCAAGAGCCAACGAGCTACTGGAGCAAGAGGGCTGGAAAGAACCTTCTGTCAGGGTCCATTTCATGGCAGGAGACGCAAGCGAACTCAATCTTGAGCAGGTCGTTGAGGCTTTGAACACCTCATCCCAGGTTCAGCAGTACACTCTGGACGAGTACCAGAACAAGTTTGATGAACTGAAGGACGCTCTTGTAAGGAGCGGTTTCGACACCAATCTGGTTGGCTTTCGTGAGAACGAAGAAAAAGAATGGGACATCCGGGAAGTTGTCCAGCGCATGGCATGCTTTCTCAAGGACCGCTGGAAAAACACCCAGCCCGCTTCCATGTACAGGTCAAAAGGCAAAGCCCTCGACCTATATACGAACGACGCCACCAGGGGTGAGTTCAAGAAGTTGTTTGATGTCGTCCGAGACGTAATCACGTTCCCGGAGTTCATCCAGTCAGAATTCAGCCAGGGTGCTTCCGTGAAGGGAAAAAGGTTCGGAGCCCTCCGAGCCGTAAAGGCCCTGAAGAAATCGTATACTCGTCCGGGAACCGACTACCCCACTTCCCACGTGATGGATTTAGCCGCATCTCTCCCACTCGCAGCGGCCTTCAGAGAGTTGTTGGAACTCAAGGGCGACCGGTACTCTTGGAGAGTGCCACCAAAGGAAGTCTTCGGCAAGTGCGCCGAGGACCTCTACAAGGCGCTTGTGACAAAGAGCAGAACTGCCAAATCGGTAAACAGTCTGGGCTCCGACACTGAATACTGGACACAGGCGTCTAATATCGTCCTCCGCACGAAGGACGAGATACTGGCAAGCCGGAATTCGGGCTAACGCCAGACTCTAATGGAAGGCCCCGGCACCTACGGCTGGGGCCTTTCTCTTTGGCAATCGCACAACCCGGACCACGGCCAGCGGGTAGTCATTGCTCCTGTTGGCGTGTTTTTTTTCTTCGAGACAAAGCCACGGTCAATTCCATAGATGAATTGACCGTGGCAACCTTCGGGTCACACATCCCCGCAGTGGAGCGCAGGGAAAATCCAGTTCGCAACCACACACCAGTGGCCTGATCCTCAGAGGAGAATCCCCTTGAGAAAAATAGACATGAAAGGCAAAATGCCTGGCCCCCCGTTACAGGATGTGCTATGCGAACTCGTTGACAGTCTTGTCTCGGACGATTGGTGCCGCCTCTCGACCGAAGATGGAAGCCGTCACTACTACGAAATTGGATTTGAAGCCGCCGAGGCCGGACGGAAGAGGAATGCGGACTTTCGGATTCTGGAATGGCCAGCACGGGAGCCGATTTCTCCCCTTGCTGAATGGTATTCACGTTCCCAAGTGGCAGGCAAGCATCCAGACTATGTGCAACAAGCGAGGCGGCGGCTCGAATCTCTGGGAGTTCCGCCCTCGGTAATCGACGGCTTCGTACAAGCCGAATTTGATTTCACTGGGTGGCGGTGGAACGACTCAGCCACCCCTGAACAACGCCTTGAAGCGCTGCATTTCTTCATGCAGGCGTTAAACATCCCAACACAAATAGGTCCCACTGCTGAGATGGATCATGGGGAACAGAATGAAGTCGAAGTGGGTAGACAGAAGTGGTTCTTACGAGAACTCGCAGCGAAATTTCGGCGGCTGGTGAACGAAATTTCTGCCCACGACCCGCTTGACTTCCATGATCCTCAGCTTGAAGAGGCATCGAGGTGTTTCCTCTATGGGTTTTACAGAGCCACCATCGTACTAAGCGCCGAAGCTGTTGACGAATGTCTCAAGGAGGCCACTGGCAAGAGGGATGGCTCGTATCGAGATCGAGTGAAAACCGCATTCTTGAAATGTAAACTGGGTGAAGATTACAAGCTCCTTGCAGAGCCGACGGAAACCCTTTTCGACAAGCGGAATCGGGTCGTGCACCATAAATGGAACCCAACAGAGGATGAGGCAGGGCAAATTCTGGGCATGGCGAAGAAGGTAGTGGACCATCTGAAGGCCGGTTTGTGTTAGTGCCGGAGCTTCGCCATTCGGCCAGTCACCGACTTGGGGACCTGATCCATTATCGGAAGTGGTACCGTAGCAGCACTGCACACCCGGTCCGATACATGTTGGAGCCTCCCGCTATGAGGACACGCATCCTCCCCGCCGTTCTTGCCGCCGGAATCGGCATGCTCCTGCCGGCCGTGCCCCCGGTCCGTCCCCACAGCATCGGCCCTGCGGAAATCTACCCCGATCCCATTAGGACGCCCGGCGCTGCGAACCCCCAAGTCACCCAGCGGGACATCCGTGACACCATATGCAGCCGCCGCTGGAGCACGAAGCTAATCCGGCCCCCGGCGGGATACACGAGCAGGCTGAAGAGGAAGCAGCTATGGGAATACGGGGACACCGTCCACCAGACGAGGGCAGCGCTAATCAATCCGAGCACCGGGAAACTCGACACCACCCTGTGCGTTGCGCATTCCGACAACATGGCGTGCTACGAGGAGGACCACCTGATCCCGCTCGAAGACGGCGGCGACCCGACGGACCCGAGGAATCTCTGGCCCGAGCCTTACAACACTCAGGTCGGCGGCACGATAATGGGCGCTCACCAGAAGGATATCGTCGAGGGATTCATCCATGACGAGATTTGCTACGGCATTCCCGGCTCGAAGAAGAATTCCTACATTCCGGCGACCACCTCGATCACGCTGAGGCGGGGCCAGGAAATCCTGGCGGGCGATTGGTATGCGTGCTATGAGGCGATAAAGAAGGGGAGACCGTGCGAGTGAAGCGGTCGCCGCAACATCATGCGGCTGCCCATTCGCCGGTGTATGAGGCATCGGACCCTTCTCGACACTATTTCTCTGAGACCTATGGACGTGCCTTGTGGGCTTCGACGAGGAAAACTATGTTTGAGGCCGCAAGGTGCAGTGCGTAAGCTGCAACGTGCGGAGGCACTTCAGTTGGTACAGGTCCTTGCCCGTGGCGGCTGGTCCTGTTGCTGATTGTCGGAAGCCCAGACTCCATCGCTGAGCGCAACCCGGCAAAATGGGTCTGTAGCTCAGTTGGCACAAGACCTTTGCTGAAGAGGAGGTCAATGAGAGGCTTTGCCGTCGCATTCGAAGGATAAGCCCACTTCCGGGCCGTGCAGATGGCCTTCATCGTGCTCTCGAATGCCTTCAGCGCCTCAGCCACGGCTTCCTTATACCGGCGATGGCGGTAGTGCTCGAACGCCCGGACGAACTCGTCTGCGGGGCCATCAAATCCCTCTGCATTGAGCAATGCCAAGGCTGGCTCCACTACGTCCGAATGAATGAACTGGCTATCGGCCCGGACGATTGTCCCGCCCAAGTATTGGTAACCGATACCATGTTCTCGAAATCGGCCATTCAGTTCTTCTATCGCTTCGTCTGGTCCCTGTTTTATTTTCGCCAGCTCGACTTCGATGGGGTTCAATCGCCGGAGCAAACGGTCAATCACCCTGAAGGAGAATTCGATTATGTCGAGTGCGTCGTCGCTGTTCGAGCCTAGGAGATAGCTAACACACTGCTCAATCGGAGTGCCGGTCCCACACAGGGAAAATACGCCCTTCTCACGGCATAACGTATCGTGGATGAGCTTCCAAAATTGGTTCGCCGGGGACTCGCCGCCCAAGCCCAGGGAATCTATGCTGAATGGACCGATTGAGTCCTTCCAGATATGGGCGACTTGAGCCCGAAAAGTCTGGGGCAACGAGTCATATTGATAAACGTCCGGCTTGCCCGCCTGGTCAAGGCGCTTCTTGCGCTTGGAGAAGATATCCAGTATTGCCATAAAGCACCGCCTTACTTACTGTAGGCCGATGGACACATCAGCTTCCTTCTGCCTTAGGGTCAAGGCCCGCCATTTTCCTTCCAATGAAGAGCAAGTCCCGTTGGTCGGCTGTCGTAAGCGACCGGAATAGCTGGATTAGCTTTTTCTCTCGGGCGCTGAGCTTCCCGATTCCGTCCTTCTACCCAAGGGAGAGCCTGCGCTCGCCGGTCAGGAATAGCTCGTGCATCTCCACACCCAGCGCTCCGCTCCAGCCCTCCAGGGAGTCAAGGGTCGGCATCTCCGTGCCCTCTTCGACGGCGGCAATGCGGCCCTGAGGCATCCCTGTCCGTGCTCCGAGGTCGGCCACGCTGAGACCCTCGGCGAGCCGGAGTTCACGCAGGCGCTCCCCGATGTCCATGCGCACACCTAATCCTTTTGGCTCGTGCCCATCGGCACGTTGAGGATGACGAGTATGAAGGCCACGAAGGTCACGATAAAGCTCAGGCCGAAGAACCCGAGCAGGAACACGAGGATGTAACGGCCGAGGACGGCCTTGAAGAGCAGACCCAAGAGGACCAAGACTAGCAAGCCTGCGACAATTAAGACTAGAGGCAAGAAACGTTTCATCGAACACCTTTCGGCACCCGTGCGAAGACAGCAGGTCCAACCACGAACCGCCCGGCGTCGGTATGGTATCTCAGCAGACGCCGATATACAATCAGCGCCGACAGGTTTTAAGACAGCAGCAAGTCAAAATATTCAAGCAGGATTTGGAGGAGGGCAATGGCCAGCTCAGGCGGAAAGAGGATTGTGGAGGCAGATGAGTATGTGCTGAAAGACTCGACCGGCAGGGTGCGTGCGAGATTGGGAATGGCGGAGGAAGGTCCAGCGCTGAACCTCTATAACGAAAACGGGCAGCCGACCGCCATGCTAGGTTCGCCGCCGGACGGTCCCGGTCTTGTGCTCCTCGACGCTCACGGCAAGCCTCGGGCTAGCGTGGCTGTGTTGGCTGACGGGCCGCACGTGACGCTCTACGATGCTGAAGGGAAGGTCAGGGCAAGGTGGGCCGTCCTGGACAACGTCCCGGCGCTGACGTTCGACGACGACGGCGGGAGGACCCGCCTTGGGCTGGCCGTGTCGCCATTCGGACCCTCGGTAGACATGTTCGATGCTCAAGGCAGGCCTCTTTATTCGATACCACCAACACGGACCCAGTGATACCATGCCGCAAGGTGTCCGGTGTGGGGTCACTGGAAAGGTTAACCACATGATTAAATTTGAAGCGACGACGGTCCTGGCGCTCTGGGGCGCTATAGTGAGCACGGTGTTGGCTGCCATCCAAGTGAAGCAGTACCTTCATGGTCGAAAGCCGCACGTGCAGGTCTCGTTCCATCCGAACGTCCTAACACCTATTTTTGGAGACTGGGCAGAGTGTTGCGAGATTCATGCGGTCAATGTCGGGAGCAAGCCTGTGACCATCGAAGCTCTGGCCTTGCAGCTTTCGGATA
>Ga0181538_10003236_pt1 | contig 16015 bp, 10 predicted proteins | sample PEATcosm2014_Bin_40_FD_119773 | JGI IMG/M metagenome (GOLD analysis project Ga0181538, IMG submission 119773) | Peatland microbial communities from MTU Mesocosm Facility, Houghton, MI, USA - PEATcosm2014_Bin23_30_metaG | ecosystem: Environmental > Terrestrial > Soil > Wetlands > Peat | place...
AATCACACCGCAACAAATGCAATTTGACCTTTTGGAAAAATAATCGTCGATTTCAAAAAATGCGAAATTGCCCAGTTATTCGCATATTCACGTTTTGAATTTCGTAACACCCTCCTTTGGGATTTTCGCGGCTGACGCTAGACACCACAAAATGGTTGATGGTTGAGAGTCGAGGGTCAGGGCAATCGCCAGCAACCGCGTTCGACGTGCAACGGCAATCCGGCGTCACGTAACACCTGAAATTGACTTGAAGTTGCTGCCTGGTTTTGTCCCGCACATGCCGATTATCCGGATGGAGTTTTTCCAATTCGCGCGCGAAGTTGTCAATGCTCTTTCACCGAACCGGGGATTGTTCTTGTAGTTTTCATTCAAACGCGCATCATCCCCATTACCATGAATGCATCGCGATGCCTTTGGACAAAATGGTGCTTTTCAATTTTAATTGCTTGCACTTTCATTGTCAGCCACGTGTTTGCCGGCCTGCTGCCTTTTCCACTGTCCGCCAATCAACGGGGCACGGTTACCTGTCTCGAAAATCCATCCTATACTTATGATGTTTATCTGCCGCCGGCTTATTCAACCAACGGAACTCCGCTGCCGATTTTTTACACGATGTCTCCCACCGGCGGCGGCATGGTGTCAACGTTTCAGGGCACCTGTTCGAGTTTGAACATCATTGTGGTGGGCATCACCGGCACCGCGAATGGCGTGCCTTGGGATAAAGTCCTGCGGGAGATTTACGCCGTCACGCGCGATGTCCGGCAGCGGGTGCTTTATGATCCGACGGCTGAATTTGTCGGCGGCCTTTCTGGCGGGGGTGAATGCTCTTATATGTTTAGCCGGTTTCGCGCTCAACATGTGGCGGGGCTTTTTGAGATGGCCGGCTGGCTGGGGCGCGGCAACGACGGGGCCAGTGTGAGCTACTACGGCATAGACCGGATGCAGACGAACCTGCTCATCACGCGCACCACCGGCACGAGCGACACCGCCACCCTTTTCTACAATCCCTTTGACAGCAATTATCTCGCTACCTGCAGGGCCGTCGTTAAGGACTGGTTTTTTAGTGGCGGCCATTCCGTCCCGCCGGCCTCGTTGCTGTCAACCTGCCTCTCCTGGCTGGTGAGCCACCGGATTCCCGCCGGGCCGAATGACCAATCCAACGCCCTCATGCTGGCCACCAACTGGCAGGCGCGCATCACCGCCGGCCAGCAGGAATCCATCCTCCGCGAATGTGTCAGCAACCTCATGCTTTACCCGCGCAGTTGGTTTGCTTATCAAGCGCAATTGACCCTGGATCAACTCATGACCAACTACACGACCTTCCGCTCGCTGAACGTTTCAAATCTGGCGCAAGGCGATTTTGCCTCCGACCTTTTTTTCTACTACGCCTACGGCGCGGCCACCAATGCCGATTGGTCCAGATACAGCTCCTGCATGAAAGCGCTGACTGGCATCATCGTCACCAACGACTTCAACGGCACCATCACCATCAGCAACATCATCGTCACCGTCGGTATCCCCACCACCAACGGCGCCATCTACATCACCACCGCCAACGGCGACCGCGCCGGCGATATTTATGCCCTGCTCACCAATTACAATCAGTATCCATCTCCGCTGCTTCAATGCTCGCCGGCTCAAACCACCGGTCAGATGAACCTTTGGCTCTGCGAAGACACGCCGGGGCTTGCCTACTCCGTCCAATCACGGACCAACCTCGTCAACGACATCTGGCAGGATGTCCCCGTCTCCGCCGTTGATACAAACACCCTCTGGTCCGCCAGCGTCAACCTGTCGCCCGGAGCGGACAGCGGATACTACCGCATCAGCGCCGCACCATCGCCGGCAACGTCTCCGCCGTGGCCGCAGTAATCAAATCAACACCAACTGTCTGTTTCATGGCAGGCGCCAAACTCCCCCTCTTGCCGTGTCGACTTGTCTCGGCGAAGAAGCGCGAAGACGGACGATGTGAAGCAATAAACATCGGCGATCGTAAATATCCCGGCAGCAGCCGGCGTGAGTCGGCTCAAACTGGACGGAATAGAATGAGTGGATTCACGTCCGCTGCTACGGTCGCAAAGACGGCGCACAAGGTTCAACACGTCGAGTGTCCAGCTGCGTTGGTGTCTTGAAAGATTTCGCTTTTGCATCCGTATGGCAGTTGGCAGGAAATGCAATCTCCCGAACATGTCGCGAGTATTGGTAATGGATGACGAGGCGGATACGAGGATGCTCATCGAAGAAATCCTTGAATCAGCCGGTCACGAAGTGGTTTTGGCCGCCGATGGGTTGGAAGGCATGCGGCAATACCATTCCACGCCGGTTGATCTGGCGCTGGTCGATCTGTTCATGCCCAACCGGGAGGGGCTGGAAACGATAAAAGCGCTCAAGCAACAGTTTCCAGATTTTCCGATTATTGCGATGTCGGGAGATTCATTGGGCGTGACTCTGTTGTCGGTGGCCCGGCGGCTCGGGGCGGCGGCGGTGCTGCAAAAACCGTTTTTGCCCGAGGAACTGCTTGAGGCGATAAAACACTTGTTGCGGCCCAAACGCCGGCGAACAGCAAAGAAACGACGAACCAGCTTGTCAGAAGCCACGCCTGACGGACGCTGAAAACCGGGTTAACGCAACTCCGATAGATCGCGAGCCGGCGGCGCGGAGACGGAAACGAGACGCCGCACGATGTTCAACACGTCCAGTGTCCGGCCGCGTTGGGTCTCCGAAACGAGGCGGCGGATGGCGTTCAGGACGTCCAGCTTCCTGTTGCGGCACCGTTTAGAGCGGGCTGGTCAGAATTTTGACCGGCGTTTTGATAACGTGGTGAACCGTGGTCGTGCAACCGTTTGAACTGACCAGCAGTGCAATCAACAAAAGGCTGCAAAACGCTTTTGAATGGATGGTTTTCATCGAGCGTGTTTGTCCTATGCCGCCTAACCAGCAGGAAACAAGCCACGTCAGCTTGTTAAATCAAACCCTGAAGCGGATAGGCTTCGACGCAAAGGCCGTTTGATGGCATATTTACGGGGTTGTCCCGCACATTTCGATTGTCTGGATGGAGCTTTTCCAGTTCGCGCTCAAAGGCATAAACCTCGACGGTGGTGAATTCATTTGTAGGAGACGACTTGAGGAGTCTCAAACTTTTCGGCTGATCGGAGGTTTGCTTATTTAGAGACTCGTCACCTCGTCTCCTACTTTCCACCAGCCGGCGTACGATGTCCGGCCCTCGCGGATGTCCTCTCTGCCATCCGGAATAAGCGGGCAAGCTGTTGCAGTGATTCCTGATTCGGCTCCCGGGCGGATTTCATGAACCGCGAAACCTGCAAGTGAATCCGCACGGCAAGAGGCGGTTGAAAATGGTTCCGGGGTCTTCATGGCAAGCCAAAGCAGAAGACGTTTAATTATCTTCTGGTTTAATTCGATTTCACCCGAAAAATTTCCGTCTCGCAGCGGACGACATGCGTCGTTTCCCGTTTCTTGCCGTTCGGCGTTTTGGCCCACGCTTCCTGCAAACTGATGTCCACCGTCGTGTGAACCACCGCGCCCGCCGTCGCTTCGCTATGGCGCGGCAAGCCGCTGCAACGGGCGAGGAACACAAACTTGCATTCGTGAAATATGCGCTCGGTCTGGATTTCGGGCACGTCGGCCATGTCGCGTGAACCGGGTTGGCCTGGACGTGACAGGCGCCGCTGCTGGTTTAAAACTGGCTGGCACTGCGACGGCGGGAATTCTGCAGCAGGACCTTCAGCAGCAGGAGCGACAGAATAAAGCAGGCCAGTATCAGGAGCGACAGCAACAGGATCAAATTATGAGGAGCGACGGCGGCAGGTGCGGCAGCAGCGGATGCGACTACAGCGGATGCAGCCATCGGAGTTGCTGGCGCCAGGGCGGTTTGCGGAGTCACCACTTTTTGGGAAACTGTCCCGGTTATGTTGGCTGGGGGGCTGCCGGGCTGTTCCACCACGACCTTGGAACTTGTGACCTGTAACGCCAACAGGGCTTGTGAATGGTCCAGTTCGGACATCTTTTGTTCCAAAGCCACACGGGCGGCGGCCTGGGCCAGGCTGTCGGCCGCGCGGACGGAAATGGAACTTACACCCAGAACGACGCACAAACCCATAATGAGCCGGATGAGGCTGGCATTGGACTGATGCGCCGATTGATTCTCTCGTTTGCAGTTTTTGTTGTTTTTCATAATGTCAAAATTCTAGGCAACACGATAAAGAATATTGGACAAAAACTTAAGGAATAAGGGACAAATTGGGGGTTTTGGGGGGTGAATTGGATTTTTCGAGGGATGAATTCGTTGATCGGAACAGGCAATGAGTATTGCGAAATCGCAGAGAACGCAGAGATTTTTTCCGCGAAAACGCAAAACACACGAAAGACCGGCAAGGACCGGGATGGAAACATCGAACTTGAACCGAAGGAAACGAAACGGAGATATTTTCTTTTCCCAATCCTCCAAGGCTTTTGTTGCCTTGGTTGCCTTCGGCTAATAATCCCTTGTTTTTAATTCCGCGTTGCAGTCGGGTTTGTCAGGGGGGGGGTTAACCACCTGATGGACACGACGTAAAACCGCGTGGCGCAGCTTTACGCGGCTAATTAATCGGGATCGTTGCGACCACGGCCCCATCCAATTTGACCCGCACGGTATTTCCGTTTATCACCTCGCCTTGCAGGTCACCGGCCGCGCAATTGGCTTGAATCAGGGTCCCGATGTTCTTCTGCCGCACCAGGTCGTGGATTTGTATGGCGATTTTTGCCGGACCTCCCACCGGCACCGAACTGATCATCACCATGGTATCGTCAGGGCTGAAAAGCACATGCCAGCGGCCGGTCGCGGTCTTGTAGCCTTCCATGATGTTGACCGGGAATTGGAACCGATAATGAGTGACGAACCTCTCAATCACATCCACGTAGGAGGCGGAAAAGCCGTTGGGGTCGGCGGTCACGGAAACGGCCTGGTCGCCGCCGGGCGAGAAGGCCGCGCCTCCGATGATCCCCGGCTGGAAGTTGTGCTGCGCGAGGATGGCGCCGTCTTGCTGGAATACGGCGAGGTCCGGCAGGGTTTCCCCCGGCATATTGGTGGATATTTGCAACTGCTTGGACCCACAGGTCTGGCCGGCAAGGCCAATTTTGGATTTGATGTCAACAAAAAGGCCGTTCTTCTTTGGAACCAAGGCAACCATATCAGTCTTCTTTGCCGCCGGGACAACGGTCTTGGTCTTCGTTGTCTCCAAGACAAACGTATTGGTGTTGCTGGCATCCGAACCGACCAGAACTTGAACGTTGACCGGCCCGCCGGTGAATGCAGCGGGAATTGGCACGGTGAGCTGATCGGCCGAGGGGTTGGTGACGGTCAAGGCAACCGTCGTGGCTCCCTGCGAGAGGATGATCTGCGACGATTCGTTGGTTTGCGCCAGCCCCTCGCCGTTGACGGTGAGAGTGTCACCGGGTTGATATGCCGGGTTTCCCAGCGCCGTGATTATTGGCGAAGACATGACCATGACCGTCAAGACCTGGCTGCGCTGGAGGCAGGATTCATTTTTGGCGACGAGAGAAAAAAAAGTTGTCGTTGCCGGCGAGACCGTTTTCGAGGTGGTGCCGGAAACGTCGGCTCCGTCGAGGGTCAACAGCTTCGCCGCCGGCGAAACTTCCCACCGCAGGGCGCACGTCTGGCCTGGTTTGATGATCGCAGGATCGGCGGAAAACGATTTGATGTCCGGTACCGGCGGCGAGCCCGTCACGGAGAAAGCCTCACGAAAAGTGTAATCCGTGCCCTTCCCCCCAAAGAGCGCGCCTTCCTCAGTGGTAATTTTGATTCGGATGGGGCCGTTGCTCGCTCCTTCGGGCACCACGGCGAGAATTTCCAGCGGACCGTTGGGGGCGGGAAAATGCCGGAAGGAAGCAATGGCGGGAACACCGTTGAACCACACACCATCCAACTCTCCCGTCTTATGAAATTCGCCGGTGATGCGGACCTCATCGCAAACCATGGCGCTTTTGGGCGTGAAATCCCTGACGTGGTTCGTAATACAACCGGTCGAAAAGGCAGCCGACGACAGAAAAATCAGGCAGTGAACCGGGACACCACCCCGGAGGCTTCGAATGGTGCGAAACACAACAGAGCATTTTTCCTTTGTCATACGATTCAGCAACTTTGCCAATTCCATTTTAATTGCAAAAGCAAATTCGGCTTGAATGCGAATCATGCGATCAGCGATCCAAATCAAGCGGAAACGCGGGCGTTTCGCGTCTGGCGTCTGGGAAATTTGTTCCTGAGAGGTTGGAGCCTGGACCCGGGACCCCGACGATTTTGTCCGCTCTTTGCTGCTTGCGATTGGTGTATCCGGGGCTTTAGAGCTTTTTCAAAAATATGTAGCCGCCGACGTCAGTCGGCGCAAATCGAATAAAGGAGAATGATATGGCGCGAACTGACGTTCGCGGCTACGAAATTAATTAAATTGCTCTAGCATCCATGTTCATCCGTGGTTCAAATGTTTGCGCCTTTTTTCCGCTTCATCCGACTTCGGCGCAACGAGTGCGGCTATAAATTATTTCGTGTGCTTTTTGATGTAATCTGTCAGGCTCCATTTGCGTCTGTGGATAATGACGGTCAAATTTCAAGGGTTACCAGATGAAGTCATGGCTTAACATCGCTGTTTTACTTAGTGTGATCGCTGGTGCGGTCCTGTCCGTGCGGGCACAGACGCCGGTGCCGCCCCCGACGCCCGCCTATCAACCGCTGGGTCAGCAGCAGCTTGACCAGTTGCTGGGGCCGATTGCGCTTTATCCCGACCCGTTGATTGCCCAAATCCTGCCGGCGTCCACCCTGCCCACGCAAGTCGTGCTGGCCGACCGTTATGTCAGCGGCGGCGGCGACCCCAACCAGATTGAACAGCAGCCGTGGGACCCCAGCGTCCAAGCGCTGGCCCGGTATCCGAGTGTTTTGAAATGGATGGATGACAACCTGAATTGGACCGAGGAGGTGGGCCAGGCTTTTCTCAATCAACAACAGGAGGTGATGGATTCCATCCAATGGTTGCGCCACTCGGCCCTCAATGAAGGCAACCTGCAATCCACACCGCAGCAACAGGTGATTGATGACGGCGGCTACGTTGAAATTGTTCCGGCCGACCCGCAGGTGATTTACGTGCCGGTCTATCAACCGGATCAGGTTTATTATCAAACCTGCTATGGCCCGCCCTTTATCACCTTCAACATCGGTTTCCCGATTGGCTTGTGGCTGAATTGCGATTTTGACTGGTGGCATCACCACATCATTATCTGGGGCCACAATCATCCGCGTCCGCCCGATTGGTGGCATGCGCAGCACCATGATGGGGACACGGGTCACACAACCATCTGGCATCCTCATAATAATTATCCGGCCGCCCGCGGGGCGAATCATGGCGACCGGGGCTGGAGCGTTGCCGATAACCGAACGGCAGTTGCCCGCCAACCCGTGGTTGCCACGGTAGGCCGGTCCGTGTCCGATTCAGCGGCGCCGCGACAGACACCGGCCCCGGCGGCCCGACCTTCGATGCCCGTCGCCCGGCCCACGCCGGCTCCCGTTGAACAGGCTCAACCCGTGAGCCGGCCGGAATCAACCGGCGCATTCATCGGCATCCAGAGTTCGCGCGACACAAGAGCCTATAGCAATCGCGGCCAGCAAAGCATGCAGACCATCACCCATTCTGAACCGGTTTCGCGCCCGGCCCCGGCGATGTCGTCCGGCGGTGGCGGCGGTGGTGGTGGCGATCACGGTTCAAAGCATTGAATCTTTCAACCAAATGATTGCCACACACACATTGCCGCTGATGAAACCCAACCGTCTTTCCTGGTCGCGCCGGATTTGGTCTCTGGCGTCCGGTCCCGGCTTGGCGCTCCTGGCGCTGACGCTGCCGGTGTGCGCGCCGGCGGCGGAGGAACACTTCGCCGCGCCGCAGCAAGCCGTCAATGCTTTGGTGGCCGCGGCCACAAATCACGACACCAATGCCCTGCGTTCGATTTTCGGGCCGGAAGGACATAAATTGATTTCGCCCGACGCCGTCCAGGCCACCGAGGAATACAAAATGTTTGTGCAGCGCCTGACGGAAAAGACGCAGTTGAGCACCAACTCCGATTCCAACATCACGCTGGAAATTGGCGCGGATGGCTGGCCGTTTCCCATTCCGCTGGTGAAACAAAACGGGCAATGGTTTTTCGATACCGCAGCGGGCCGGGAGGAGATTCTCGCGCGCCGCGTCGGCATGGACGAAACGGGCGCGATCGATGTCTGCAACGCGTATGTGGCGGCCCAGCGCGAATATGCCGGCCAGGATCGCCTGGGGGACGGCGTGCTCGCCTACGCGCAGTTTCTGCGCAGCACGCCCGGCACCCACGACGGCCTTTTCTGGCCGACGAACCAGCCCGGCGAGGAATTGAGTCCCTTGGGACCGCTCGTCGCGCAGGCGCGCGTGGAAGGTTATCAGCGCACGGCCAAAATGCTGGACGACGCCCAGGCGCCTTATCACGGCTACTATTTCAAAATCCTGACCCGCCAGGGAAAACACGCGCCGGGCGGCAAGTATAATTACATCATCAACGATCGTATGATTGCCGGATTTGCCCTCGTCGCTTGGCCGGAAAAATGGGGAAACACCGGTGTGATGACCTTCATCGTCAATCAACAGGGCAGGGTTTATCAAAAGAACCTCGGACCCAAGACCGCGAAAATCGCCCGGGCCATCTCCGCTTACGACCCGGATGACACCTGGACTCCGGTGAAGTAAAGCTTGAGAATGGGCGCGGGCAGGTTGTTGGAGTTCAAACTTCAGTTTGTCGGGTTTTTGTTTGTCGAATCTGGCAGGTCAAAAGCCTGAATTCCAACCCTGCGGCAGCGATGGGCCGGACGCAGGCCATTTGATGAAGGCCAGGGGATATTGTTCGGGTTTCGACATTCGGTATTCGGTTTTCAGGAACCCGTGCCCATCCGTGGTTGATATTTTTTGATTCGATTGCGGCTCCGGGCTGCGGCATGTTGCAGGTTCTGAAAACGCCCGGCCCATCCAATATCACAGCCACCGACGAACGGTATCCCACCGGGGAACTGGTCCGCCGGCTCCTGGCCCTGGCGTGGCGGTTTCGCGCGGATTGCCTGTGGTCGCTGGGGCTGAGCGTGGTGCTGTTGCTGCTCGGCATCGCGGGTCTCAAGCTGCTGGGCGTGGTGATTGACGTCATCCGGTACGCGCTCAACCCGTCACTGCCCGCGCCGGTTTATCCGTTCGGCTGGAACCCGCCGGCGGGCTGGTCGGCACTGCAAATCGTCACGGCGCTGGCGCTGGCGATTGTGGCGCAGGCGGTGTTGCGCGCCGCGCTCACCTACGCCTACAACATGATCACCGCGCGGCTGACGCAGGGCGAAATCGTGCCGGAACTGCGCGCCCAGCTTTACGCCAAGCTCCAGCGCCTGAGCTTCAGCTTCTTCGACGCCCACGGTTCCAACTCGATTTTCAACCGGGTGACGGGCGACGTGCAGAACACGCGGCTGTTCGTGGACGGCGTGCTGTTGCAGGGCGCCACCATGCTCCTGACGCTGGCGGCTTACGCGGTCTTCATGTGGCGCATCCAGCCGTCGCTGACCGTGGCGTGCCTGGGCGTGTCGGTGCCGTTGTGGTGGCTGGCGCATTTTTATTCGGGGCGCCTGCGCCCGGGCTACCTGCGCAACCGCGAGTTGACGGACAACATGGTGCTGCTGTTCAGCGAAAGCGTGCGCGGGATGCAGACGGTCAAGGGTTTCGCCGCGGAACCGCATCAGGTCCGGCGGTTCGAGGAGGCCAACGACCTGGTGTCGTCGCAGCAGCGGAAAATTTTCTGGAATCTGTCCGTGTTCACACCGGGCACACAGATGTTGTCGCAGTTGAGCCTGGTGATTTTGTTCGCGTACGGCGGCTGGCTGTACGTGCAGGGGAAAATTCCGCTGGGCAGCGGGCTGGTGGTTTTCGCGGGGCTGCTCCAACAGTTCACGGGGCAGGTGGCGACGATCTCGACCATCGCCAACTCGGTGCAGCAGAGCCTGGCGGCGGCGCGGCGGGTGTTCGAGGTTCTGGACACGCCGGTGGAGGTGCAAAGCCGGCCCGACGCCGTCAAGCCGGGGCGGCTCACGGGCCGGATGGTGTTTGACAAGGTCACCTTCGGTTATCACGCGGACAAACCGGTGCTGACCGGCGTGTCGTTCGAGGCCCGGCCCGGCCAGATCATCGGCATTTTCGGGATGACCGGCGCGGGCAAAAGCTCGCTGCTGGGCCTGATTCCGCGGTTTTACGACCCGCGCGCGGGCCGCGTTCTGGCCGACGGCAGGGATTTGCGGGAACTGGACCTGGACGCCTACCGGCGGCAAATCGGAATTGTCTATCAGGAAAGCTTTTTGTTCTCGAACACGGTGTCGGCGAATATCGCATTCGGGCATCCGCACGCGACGACGGAACAAATCGAGCGCGCGGCGCGGATTGCCTCGGCGCACGAATTCATCACGGCGCTGCCGCACGGGTATGAAACGGTGCTGGGCGAATCAGGTGTGGATTTGTCGGGCGGACAGCGCCAGCGGCTGGCGCTGGCGCGGGCGTTGTTGCTGCAACCGCCGATTTTGATTCTGGACGACCCGACGGCGTCGGTGGATGCGCGGACGGAGAATGAGATCATGTCGGCATTGCGCGAGGCGATGGCGGGGCGGACGACGTTTGTGGTGTCGGGCCGGCTGAGTCTGCTGCGCCGGGCGGATTTGATTTTGGTGCTGGAGGACGGGCGGCTGGCGCAATCGGGCACGCACGCGGAGCTGGCGCACCGGCCGGGACCGTATCGCGAGACGGCGCTGTTGCAGATCATGGACCTCGGAGAAAACAAGGACGGGTGTCGAGAGACGAGCCGTCTCCGCTGCGCTCCGCCGAGCCAGGGAGACGAGGGCCAAAGAGCAAAGGCGGAAGAATAATTCACGGCGCGGCCGGAACAAGCTTTTCGGGGGCTTCGTGATACGGCTGGCGCGCGCGATACAATGCCAGCAATTCCTGGTTTCTCCGTAGAAGATTCGTTTCACCCGATTTTTCAGCCAGCGCGCAGGCTTTCTGTGCCGCGGCAGTTGCGTCGTCAAATCGCCCTGCCTCGGCGTAGGCCGCCGCCAGGGTGCCGACGTAAATCGTCGTTTGATAATGCGTCAGTTCACACGCGCGCCCGGCATACCCGACGGCTTGGGCGCCATCCCGGACGTGGGCGTCCGGACAGGTGGCCAGCAGCCAGGCCAGATTGTTCAGCACATCCGGCGAATCAGATTTGAGGCGCAGGGCTTCGGTGTAATGCCCGATGGCATCCTGAAATTCTCCCTGCATGGTCTGAATGACGGCGATCTGGAAATGTATTTCCGGCGTGGGCAGATGCTTCAAGGCGTTGTAAAGATTGGTGAGGGCCGTTTCGCTCTCGGCGTTGAGTTTGACAACCGTCAGAGCATGGCGTGTGTCCGCATCCTCGGGCCTCAGTTGGAGCGCGGTCGAATATTCGGTTTCGGCTTCCGCATATTTCCCCTGGGTGGCCAGAATGCACCCGAGACATTTGTGTGCCTCGGCATTGTCGGGATGCAGTTGCAAAATTTCGTCAAACTGGACCCGGGCTTCATCATACTTTTTCTGCTGGAACAGAACCCGCCCCAGTTTGTCGCGGGCCGGTTCGAAATCCGGGGCAATGTTAAGCGCCGTTCGAAAACTCCGGGCGGCCGCATCCATGTCCCCGGCGTCCGCGTAGGCATTGCCCAGCAGAAAATTGCTCTTGCTGTTGCTTCCCCGGGCTAGCTCAGCGGCGTGGCTGAACAGCGTCACATTGTCCCGCCAGTAATGCAATTGATGTCTGGTGTCCAGCAGGCAGCCCCCTATCAGTGCCGTTGCGCCCAGCACCATGCCGGTTTGCCACCACTGTGAACGGGAGGCCAGGCCGGCCATGACCCAGGACACCACGATGAACAAACCGATGGACGGCAGATATGTGTAGCGGTCGGCCATGGATTGCATGCCGACCTGCACCAGGCCGATGACCGGCACCAGCATCACCACAAACCAAAACCAGCCCGCCAACAAATAAGGTTGCGAACGCACCCGCCGCAGGCAAAAAAACGACAACAAAACCGGCAACAAAGCGGAGCAGATAAATTCCCACAGATGGATCGGCGTGTAGGGATAAAAAATGGCCAGATTGACCGGCCAGAACATTTTCCCAAGATAATCCGTGTAAAACACCAGTGAGTCGGCAATCCGGCAATACCAGGGCAGCACATTCGCAGACACGACGAATTCGGCCGCCTGTTGGGCCCGGAAAGTTGCGAGGCTGGATGCCAGGCTCAACGCCACGAAAGGCAATTTTTCCCAAAGCAACCGCTGGAGAACCGGGTGCTGAACGGCGTTCTTCAAATCCGAAATCCGAAATCCGAAATCCGAAATTCTTCCGAGCGGCCAGACATCCAGCAGCAGCAGAATCACCGGCAGCGTCACCAGCATCGGCTTGCTCATCAGCCCCAGCGCGAAAAATCCCAGCGCCAGCCAGTAAAATAGTGACGGGTGGCGGGTGGCGGGTGACGGGGTGGAGTCCGCTCCTGTCACTGGCCACTGGCCACTTGCCACATAGCGCGCATAAGCCCACAGCGTCAGCAGGAAGAAAAACGCGCTCAACACGTCCTTGCGTTCCGAAATCCAGGCCACCGACTGGATGTGGGTTGGGTGCAGGGCAAACAACGCCGCTACGAACGCGCAGCGCCACAGAAACCCCGTCATCCGCCGCAGCACGAGGAAGAGCAGCAGCGTGTTGGCAATGTGAAATCCCAGGTTCACCCAATGATGGCCGCCGGCGTTCTGGCCGAACAATTTGTAATCCAGCATGTGCGACAGCCATGTGACCGGATGCCAGTTGCCGGCGTGTGTGGTGGTTAATGCCCAGCGGACGCTGGCGCAGGTGATGCCGGCCTGGATGTTGGTGTTTTCGACGACATAACTGTGGTCGTCATAGATGATGAAACCCAGGCGGCTCACCGGCCAGAAGGCAATCAGGGTGATGACCGACAATGCCAGACAAATGGGCCACTCGCGACGCATCCTGTTTTATTGCTTGGAATTTGTCCTGATTACAAGATTGTTCACGGTTTGGCGGGGACAGTTTTTTCGGCGTCAACGACCGACGGTTCCGCCGGGTCCGGGCTGGCAACCTCATGATACGGCTGGTGGTTTCGATATCGAGCCAGCAGTTCCTGGTTTTTTTGCAACAAATCCTGTTCGCCCGTTGCCGCCGCCAGTGCGCAGGCTTTCTCCGCTGTTGCCATCGCGTCGTCAAATCGCCCCGCCTCGGCGTAGGCCGCCGCCAGCGTGCCGATGCAAATGGTCTTTTGGTAATGCGTCAGTTCGCAGGCCTGTTCCGCCAGGCGTACGGCTTCGCGGCCATCGCGCAGGCCGGCGTCCGAATCCGTGGCGAGCGTCCAGGCCAGATTGTTCAGCACGCCGGGATCGTCCGGGTCCTGCTGCAAGACCGCTTTCAAATGTCCGATGGCTTCCGTCTTCCGGCCCAAATGGGGCAGGGCGACGGCCAGACCCAGATGACCCGCCAGGTCGTTCGGCAAGTATTTCAGCAGCCTGGAATAGACCTGCTCCGCTTCCGCCCATTTTCCCATCTGCACCAACCGCCCGCCCAGGCGGTAAAACGCCTCCTTGATCGTCGGGTTCGAATTCATGGCGATGCGGTAATGGACCATCGCTTCACTGATGCGGCCTTCGTCTTCCAGCCCGAGTCCCAGGATGTATTCAGCCATCGTGTTTTCCCCGGTCACCGCCACCGTGTGCTGGAAAAGGCTCACGGTGTTTTTCCAGTGTTGCAGCTGGTGGCGCGTCAACACCATGTTCGCGGCCAGGACCACCACGGCCGCCGTGGTGAGCAGCACCCGGGCGATTCGCCCCGCATCCCACGTTTCCGCGGCCAGCCAGACCAGGCTGATGACCGGCCCGATCATGGGAATGTAGGTGTAATGGTCCGCCATGCCCTGCCCGCCCACCTGCACCAGCCCGATCACCGGCAGCATCGTCCCCAGATACCAGAACCAGCCCACCGCCAGGTAGGGGCGCCGCGCCCTCTGGCAGACGCACAGGACCGAAACGCACACCAGCAGCAAAGCCGCCGCCAGGATTTGCCAGTCCGGCCACAACGCCAGATACGACCTGCCGTTAACGGGCAATGGATAATGCGCCGCCAGGTCCACCGGCCAGACCGTCTTGCCGAGGTAACGCAGGTAACTCGCAATCACGTTGTCCAGCCGGAATCCCAGCCCCAGCCGGTCCAGCGATGGCATGGCCGGGGACCGGTGTTGCACCAGGAACGTGATCACACAAAACAGCGCCGACAGCGCAAAAAACGGCCACTTTTCAAACAGTAAATGGTTGAGCGTCGAGCCGCCTTCGCTTTGCCTCGTCGCGCCAGGGCGTTGAGGGACAGGCAGTCCAAAACGTGTCACCCGCCACTCGCCACCCGCCACCCGTTTGAGCGGCCAGAAGTCCAGCAGCAACAGCAGGAACGGCACCGTCACCAGCATCGCCTTGGACATCAGCCCCAGCGCGAAAAATCCCAGCGCCAGACCGTAGGAAACTTTGGACTCTGGACTTCGGACTTTGGACTTCTCCGCGTACCGCGCATAAGCCCACAGCGTCAGCAGGAGGAAAAATCCGTTTAACATGTCCTTCCGTTCGGAAATCCACGCCACCGATTCCACCCGCAACGGATGCCACGCAAACAGCGCCGCCACCATCGCGCTCCGCCAGCAACAACCGGTGAGGCGCTGCAAAACCAGAAATAACCAGGCGGCGTTTAATGCGTGCAACACCGCGTTCACCAGGTGCTCCGCGCCGGGGTTGCTCCCGAAAAGCTGATGGTTGATCACGAACGACAGGCTCGTCACCGGATGCCAGTTCGTCGCCACCACGCTCGTCATCGCCCACCGGAAACTGTGCCAGTTCAAACCGCTCCGGACCTCCGGGCTGTCCGTCAGGAAGTACGGGTCGTCGAAGCTGATCAGGTCGAAATTCCGCACCGGCCAGTAAATGGCGAGTGTGATCCCGGCCAGCAGCAGGCAAATAATAATGTTCCGGCGCATTTCAAAAATTCAGACGCAAGCGCGCGCAAAAGACAATGTCAAAATCCCCGGCGAATCAGGCAGACCGGCGCTCATGATTTCTCTCCCCCCGTCTTTGCCTCCGGGTGAAGGTTTTCCCAGCCTTGTTCTCATTCCCGATACGGTTTGTGCGCGCGGTACAGTTCGAGCAGTTCCTGATTCTTTTTCAACAAGCCGGGTTTGTCCGATCGGGCGGCCAGATCGCAGGCCTGTTGCGCCGTCGCCATGGCATCGTCAAACCGCCCGGCCTCGGCGTAGGCTGCCGCCAGCGTGCCGAGATAAATGGTTTCTTTGCGGCCGGTGATTTCACAGGCGCGTTCGGCCAGTTGCACGGCGCGCGCGCCATCGCGGAGGCCGGCGTCGGGATTGGTTGCGAGTATCCAGGCGAGGTTGTTGATCGCACCGGAGAAATCGGGCTGGCAGCGCAGCGTCTCATCGTATTCGTTGACTGATTCCCGGAATTTTCCCTGGCGCGCCAGTGCCTGGGCAATTTTGGCATGAACTTCTGCCAGCTTCGGATTAATTTGCAGCGCGGCGTTTAAGTGCACCATGATGCCTTCATCAATCTTTCCCTGCTCAATCAAGGCCTCGCCCAGCTTGACTTGCGCCAGGATATTGGGCGAAGTGACATCGAGCGCCTTCGCGAAACGTCTGATGGCCCCAACCGCGAGCCCTTGATCCGGCAAGGCCTTGTCCGGGTTGTTCCCGGCGGTATCAGTTCCAGACGTGCAGGCGAGAGAATGCCACCACAGCGTTTCGCTGTTACGCCAATACGACGTTTGTTTCCAGGCGCAGACCATCAGCGCCGTGATCACCAGGGTTGCTGCCAGGCCCAGCGCCTGACGTCGA
>Ga0181538_10003238_pt1 | contig 16007 bp, 10 predicted proteins | sample PEATcosm2014_Bin_40_FD_119773 | JGI IMG/M metagenome (GOLD analysis project Ga0181538, IMG submission 119773) | Peatland microbial communities from MTU Mesocosm Facility, Houghton, MI, USA - PEATcosm2014_Bin23_30_metaG | ecosystem: Environmental > Terrestrial > Soil > Wetlands > Peat | place...
AACGCTTAAAATCATCAATTCTTTCGGCAAAGCACTCAGCGAAACTACCATTGAACAACCAAATGTCGGCGCACAAATCAGAACAACGATTGATACCACGATTCAATCAATTGTGGAGGAAGTGTTTCCCAAAATGCATGCCGGCGCCTTCATTGTCATGGATCCCTCTGATGGCGCGATCTTAGCGCTCTGCTCACAACCATGCTTTGACCCAAACATGTTCTTAAAACCAATACTGCCCGACGAATGGAACATCATCCAAACCCGCAAGCAACCATTCATTAATCGTGCATTCAGTGCCCATTATCCGCCCGGTTCAATTTTCAAACTCATCTCCATGAGCGCAGCACTCGAAACCGGATTGGTTCACCAAGATTCAACGGTCTTTTGCAGCGGCAATTATACCTTTGCCGGTAGAAAATATTGGTGCCACAACAAACATGGCCATGGCAGATTAACTGCCGGCCAAGCGCTTGAGCAATCATGTAATATCATTTTCTATGAAACGGCACGGCGCATCGATATCGATCTGCTTGCTGATTATGCATACCGTTTTGGCCTTGGGCAAAGAACCGATTCATTGTTCCCCGAAAAGGAAGGGCTCGTGCCCTCACGTGCATGGAAACGGAATGCAAAGGGAGAAAAATGGTGGCCCGGCGAAACACTTTCCGCTGCAATTGGACAAAGTTTCTTATTGGTAACGCCGATTCAAGTGGCCCGCATGATTAGCAGTATCTTCACGCGCTATTTGGTAAAACCCCGCATTTTGGTTGATGAACCGATAGAGAAAAAACCGCTCAATATTCGGCTCGATACCCTTGAATTTTTACGCTCTTCAATGCAAAAAGTAGTAACGGTCGGTACCGGCCAACGTAGCCGTGTACGCGATATTCAGCTCTACGCAAAAACGAGTACTGCGCAGAATAGCGATCTTTCAAAACGTGAGCTCGGCGAACAGTATCTTGAACATGGTTGGTTTGTCGGCTATTTCGGCTACAAGCATCACCCGCCACTCACGATTGTAATCATGCTTGAAAACGTGGGGACTTCTATGGTGCCAACCGGCATTGCAAAGCAGTTTTTCATCGAATATAAAAAGCGCATGGATGCAGTCTCTTAATTGATACAAAACGCATGTAAAAAAGTATAAAAAATCGCAATTCCTTGCGTCATATCTTTGATGCGAATGTGTTCGTTCGTACCGTGTAGATTCGGCGTCACCGTAAACGGCGTAAAGCCTATGGTTTCGATACCCTTATGACTATAAAATCGGGCATCCGTTGTTGCTTCAAATGTAAATGGCTTTGGTATTAAACCATTAACAGTAATCGCAGCTGCAAGGGTTTGGTAAAAAGGAGAATTTAATGAAATCGCTGTACATCGCTCCTGACTCGTGGCCAGAATCTCATAGCTGATTGTCGGATGCTGAGCTACCAATGCATCAATAATTGCAATACCCTCTTCCATTGAACAGCGTGAAGGAATGCGTATATCAATCGTGGCATACGCGCTTGGAGGTATGACATTCAATGCATTATTATTCGTCGTTAATGATGTACTGTGCATTGAAATGAGATCGCCCGCTTGATGCGATGCAAGCAACTGTTGCTGATCTCGCTGAAACTGCGCAATCTTTGCCAGAAAATCGGCCAGCTCATGAATAGCATTATGGTGCGATAAACCAGATGCATGGCCTTGTGCGCCCGCACTGGTTACGCGTATTTGTAGAGGAGTGCGTTCGTCCACCTTAATAAGCAGTTCTTGCTCATTACCTGATGGCATACCTTCATCCAAAACATAACCGATGTTGAGTGATGCAAATTCAGGATGCGCCACAAGCTGTTTCGCGCCCTGATATCCTCCCGATTCTTCTTCAGGAACCATGATGAAATGTATCGTTCGCGCTGGCTGTTCACCGCTTTGTTTCAGCTGGCGTAATGCGCCATACTGCGCTACGCCAAGGCCTTTACAATCTTGCGTGCCACGTCCATAGAGTAGATCATTATGTACCGTTCCTTCAAAAGGAGGGAAAAGCCATTCAGGGGCATTATCTGCGGGCACAACATCCATATGATGATTGAGCGCAAGCGCAGGCAGTGAGGGATCAGATCCTTCAAGCGTGATCACTAAAACGGAATAACCAGAGGGTAACGCAATCTCCCTGACCACAAAACCATCTTGCATGGCCTGCTTTTTAAATAAGGCAATTGCAGCATCATAATCGGGATGCGGATGTGCAGTTTTAATCGCGAGATATTGTTGTAATAATGTAATCATAAAAATCCTGGGACGTACTATTTTGCTCAATAGACTGCCAAAAATCAAAAAAAAGCGAACCCTTCGATACGACCTTCGGTCTACTCAGGACTAAAGGCCTGTAAACCGATTGCGTATAGCGAAGTCTTCGCTTTTAATCTTTGTATCTTCTAAGAGATAATTTACTTGCTGCTGCGTTCAGCTGCTGCAACGCGTTTTGCGATCAAGCTGATCTTGCGGGCAACAGTGTTTTGGTGCAACACGTTCTTATTTTTAGCGCGTGCCAATTTCGCTTCTGCATCACGCAAGAGCTCTTTGGTTGCTGCGATATCTTGGTTAGCTTCTACTGCTGCAAGAACTTTGTTCATCGCAGTCTTGATAGCTGTTTTACGAGCGCTGTTTTTAAGCTGGCGACCTGCCATTTGTTTCGCGCGTTTTTTTGATGACTTTAAATTTGCCATGGATTATTAAGACCTCGGATTATTAAGAACTTTTGAGGGGTTTATAGAACTTTTTGAACTTTTCTGGCTTTCACACACTTTGTGCATACACAAGAATTGATCACCTTAACTTTAGGTGCACCAACGATAGTAAAACGCATCTTATGGACGTTTGGGTATACCCAGCGTTTAACCCTATTTTTAGCGTGACTCACTAGATTGGCCACTTGTGGACGTTTCCCACACACATAGCATATTCGTGCCATTGTTCATATATCCTTTTCAAGAAATCGACTATTTTTTCAGACTTATAGATACCTGGACAGTATTGTATAGTACTTTATTGTACTATAAATCGTATTTTTTTCAAATCTAGACCCATTATTTTAAGAATGGGAGTAACTTCTGGTGCATCGGGCCATTGGCAGCCACAAACGAAACATAGTCCGGCCCGACCTGCCGACCCTGAAAATCGGTCACCTGACCCCCGGCCTCCTCAATTAAGACGATCCCAGCAGCCACATCCCACCAGCCAAGACCCTCAAAAAAGGCCGCATCCAGGCGTCCTGCAGCTACGTATGCCAGATCCAGGGCCACCGCCCCGAAATAGCGCAAGGCATAGGTTTCAGGCAAAATGCGCTGAACATTTTCCAGCAGCTCCATAAATTGCTTATTTTTTGCATAGGGAAACCCGACCGCCATTACCGTTCTTGAAAGATCCTGCTGCTCGCGAATTCGCACCTGAACGCCATTTAAGGTCGCCCCGCCACCTCGTTGAGCATAGAAGAAATCTTTAAGCATGGGGTTATAGATTGCCCCGACTATGGGCTTATCATGATGGGTCAAGGCAACTGAGATACAAAAATAGGGCAAACCATGGGCAAAATTGGTGGTCCCATCGAGCGGATCGATCACCCACCGATAGTCTCCATCACCCGTTTTTCCCGACTCTTCCGCATGGAAAACAGATTGCGGAAGCAAGGCCCCCAAAGCTTCAATGAGATATTCTTCACTCGCCAGATCGGCTTGTGTAACAAATCCCGCTTGATCTTTTTGCGTGAAGGTAAGCTTTTTATCAAAGTAGCCGAGCAGAATCTGCCCGGCTTGTTCCATGATCGGTTTTATGCTCTCGTGATTGATTCCCGCTGGTATCATTGACTCTCTCCTGCAATGGTTACTCGCCAAATTTCAATTCAGCGCGAGGCGGAATGCCCAGTAGTTCATAGACTTCGCTCGCATATAAGGTTTCTTTTTCAAGAAGCTTTTCCGCAAGGAGGGTCAATTTATCTTGATGTTTCTTGAGCACTTGCACGGTATCATCATACGATTTAATCAACAGCTTATGTACCGCATCGTCGATGCGTTCAGCTGTTTTTTGAGAGTATGGGAAATCGCCCATTTCTTGGCCGTATACGACCGGCCCGATATCATCGCTCATGCCATAGCTACAAACCATTCTGCGGGCAACCGCAGTCGCATGCTCAAAGTCGTTTGACGCACCGGTCATCTTTTTATTGAAGACCAATTCTTCTGCCGCACGGCCACCATGCGCTGCCATTAATGTGGCAATCATTTCTTCTTTGCTGCGCGTATATTTCTCTTTTTCTGGAAGGAAGTGCGTAACGCCTAATGCGCGTCCACGCGGGATGATAGTAATTTTGTGGAGTGGATCGGTATCTTCCGGCATCATCAAGCGTACCAAGGCATGACCCGCTTCATGATAGGCAGTAACCTTGCGTTCTTCTGCAGATAACACGATTGTTTTAAGTTCTTTACCGAGCATGATCTTATCACGCGCTTCTTCAAAATCTGAGATTAGAATACTGTCTTGATCTGTTTTGGATGCGTTGATTGCCGCTTCGTTAATCAGGTTAGCAAGATCTGCGCCCGTAAATCCTGGCGTGCCGCGTGCAATTTTTGCAAGATCAACTTCTGGGTTAAGCTTCACGTTTTTTGCATGAAGTTTGAGAATTTCCAAACGGCTCGTTACATCTGGATATGGCACTTCAACGCGACGGTCAAAACGGCCGGGGCGCAAGAGCGCTTTATCAAGAACGTCTGCTCTATTGGTTGCAGCTATTACAATCACTGCTCCCTCTTCAGTCTGGAAGCCATCCATTTCAGTTAATAACTGGTTTAAGGTTTGCTCACGTTCATCATGACCGCCACCAAGCCCGCTGCCGCGTTGGCGGCCAACGGCGTCAATTTCGTCGATGAAGATGATGCTTGGAGAATGTTTGCGCGCTTGTGCAAAAAGATCACGCACGCGTGATGCACCGACGCCCACAAACACTTCAATAAAGTCTGAACCACTGATGCTAAAGAACGGGCAATTTGCTTCGCCCGCTACTGCTTTTGCAAGCAACGTTTTACCGTTACCCGGCTCACCCACCAGCAAAACGCCGCGGGTAATTTTTGCGCCAAGGCGCTTGAATTTTTCAGGATCTTTCAGGAAATCTACAACATCCTTAAGCTCTTCTTTTGCCTCAGTTGCACCTGCTACTGATGAGAAGTTCACTTTGATTTCAGATGGCATGTACATGCGGGCTTTGCTTTTGCCCATGGAGAATATGTTCGGGCCGCCGCCATTTCCTCCACCACCACCGCCGCGCACTTGCTTAACAAAGTACCATACGGCAGAAAGGATGAGCGTCGTGATCAGCACAAATATGAAGAAATACCACATTGAGTTTTGGGTTGACACGTTGGTGATGTTCACTTCAACATTAGAACCCCGTAAATTTTTCCATAATTCAGGATCATTGCCGATGGTGGTATGGAAGGAAGTACCATCCTTAAGTTCGCCAACCACATCCTGGCCAACAACCTGGACCGATTTAACCTCGCCCTTTTCAAGAGATTTTACAAAGGTCGGAAGGTAAGGGAATGTTTTTGTTTTCTGGGCAACTTCCGTAAGCAGGGAAAGCACGAGGAACGCTCCGATAAAGATCATCGCGCCCAGCAACATATTTTTCATTTTAAAATTTCTCATAACGTACCTGTGATAAAGGGTTTGTTTATAGCTATTTTGTATTCATTATTATAATAGCAACGCTCAATACTGTCGAATTCTAGCTTCTTTTTTCGCGCATCCTGAGTAGCCCGCATCCTTCGACAGGCTCAGGATGATCGGGGTCCCGTTCGTCCCTAGTAGCGAAGCGTATCGCGGGACATAAGGGATAAGTGTTCTTTATTATGTTCTTAAAACCACGGGAAACTGTTCATACCGCCCAGACCAAATGGGGTAGGTACAATCATCGGTTTTGGCAGTCAGATACCGCAAGTCTTTCGTCAGCAGGTTCAGCTGAGCCAAACGCCCTTTGCCGCCTTGATCGACGGTAAATAAAAGATAGTTCCCGCACGGAGACCATGATGCCTCGTCTTTATTCGTTGGATCGGTGGTCAATTGGGTATGGTTGCCCGTTTTTTCATCGTAGCAAAAGAGCTGGACTATGCCATTCACGAACTTTGAATAGGCAACTTTATGCGTTGAGCTCGAATAATTTGGTGCCATCGCAGATCCATGATCAGTCACACGCGTCATTTTTTTCGTATCAAAATCATAGCGATAAATAGCAGGTCTTCCCGTTTCATGATCTGAGCAAAAATACATATGAGAACCATCTGCCGCCATTGATGGCGATACATAATTTCCATTACCACCCAATAATAGTTTCAATGCTTTTTGTTCGTACTGATATAAGTGGCAATTACCATCTGCGCGGGATGCGCAATACACTGCGCGTTTTCCATCGCCTGAAAAGGTCGGTAACATATTAATACCATCAAAGTTTGAAGCGATGCGCCTACGCCCCTTCATATCGACCGATACCATACGCACATTTTTATTGGTGTATTCCGAGAAAAAGAGTAATGGATTTTTTGCATCTTTATTCCAACGCGATCCAATATTAATCGTCGGCGTAGTCACTAAGAACTGTTCATTACTGCCATCATAATCTGCCACACAAATATAGCGGCAATTACTTTTTTTATGCGGCAAACGTACTGATTTGCTATACGCAATCTTGGTGCTAAAGAATCCTTCCTGCCCCGTTAATGCAGGCCACACCACATCAGCAAGATCGTGGGCCCATCCGCGCAACGTATTATTTTTACGTGGATGCGTTTGGCCCTGGACCATCTGCCCCAGTGCAGTGTCATATAAACGCCAATTGATCATATCGCCATTCTTTTTCTCAAGAATGAGCGTGAGTGGATAGCCATCTTTTGCCAATTGCGTAAATATAGCGCGATTTGGCACTTGATCGACTGCGCTCACTGAAACATCACATTGTCCGCTAAATGCCAAATCATTTTTGAATACTGATAAAAATGGAGTGAACTCTTCATCATTGCCAATCGCAATAACTTTGAGACCAACGCGCATATAATCGGTTGCCGCCACATGCACTTGCAATGGTTCTTCTACCGTTTGTTCTTCCGCATGAATGACTGCCACACAGAGCATGACCATGCTCAGCAAATAACATTTCTTTTTCATTTGATCTTTCATATTCGGGCTTGCGCCGTTCGTCCCGAGTGATTTGCATATATTACTTCCAAATCGTAAGCCACAGATATTATTGCAAATCGTGTCGAGGGATCATGATTGTTTAAAATACACTACAACTTCTTTGCCCCATGAACCGCGCGGGAATTCCATTTGGGATACCGCCTGACGCGCACACACATCAAACATTAACACGCCTGATTCTTTGGCGATAAGCACCTCGCCAATGGTACCATCGTGCTCAACATGCACCACCACTTGGCATGCAACATCCGCGCCAACTCCCGGTGGCGCTTTCCACCATTTCTGCGCCTCCTGCTGTATTTGCCGCTGCACTTCAAGCGCTTCGTATTCTTGTTGCCCAACGTAAACCACGTTATCACCGACAACCATTTGCTCCGATGCAATTGAATCCGTTACCGGCTCGACATTCTCTGCCGCAACTGCTTGTGCTATGACTGGCGGCGGCGGTTCAGGTTTTTTTTCTTCCAGCTTTTTGGGTTCCACTTTTGCAAGCTGAGGCGTTTTGGGTTTTTCTTTTTCTTTTGGTTTTTCTTTTTTCGGCTTTGTTTCTTTTTTTGATTTTTCCGGCTTTTTCGCTTTTGCAATCGCCACGTTCGGCTCTTTTGCTTTTGAAAGGGCGGTTACGGGAGGCGCTTCTTTTGGTGCAGGAGCTGCCGCGACTGTTTTATTGCCCGAGCCAATGATCGGCGCTGTTTTATGCATCACTTTCTTCAATGGCACTTTGACGATCGTCACATCCATATCCAAAAGGACCGCAATCACATCACGCGAAACATTCGTTGTATTATCTTTATAAAATACAAAGAGGAACATCAGTAAACCGATGTGCCCCGCTGTTGAAAGAAATAATAATCGCCGCACCAGCGTATGACTAGGCTGCTCGCCGTTGCGTTGCCAAGGCCACATGACGAATTCCCCCTACACTTTTTAAACTGTCAACAAGCTCAATAACAAAGCCATAGTCAACATTTTTTGCCCCATATACATGCACAACACGATCTTGTTGTGTCCCAATTGATTTTTTAAGGTGCGCAATCAACTGCTCTAAACCTTTAATGGTTTCTCCATTGAGTTGTAATTCTTTATTTTCGCTGATCTGCACAATCAAATCTTGTTGTTTAGAATTGTCTTCTTTTGCTTGGCCTGATGGTAACGTAACGCGAATTGAATTACGCATCATCGGCGTTGCTACCATGAAAATAATGAGTAAGGTAAGCGCGGTATCAATGAGCGGCGTCAGAGAGACATCGTTCATTGCAGTCAAACGACGGCGACGTCCTCGTGATGATCTCATTACAGCTCCTTTTGTTGGTAGGGCGATGCGTTTGCAAACGGTGCTTCAGATGGTCGCACCATAAGATGCTGGACAATGCGCCCAAATTGATCTGAAAGACGTATGAGTGAATGTTCAATGCTGCGTACTTCAGCAGCAAGATAGTTAAACATCATCATTGCCGGAATCGCAACCAGAAGACCAAAAAGTGTTGTGATCAATGCTTCTGCAATACCCGGAGCCACCGTTACAATATCGGCAGATCCCTTTTTACTGATGTCTATAAATGAGTGAATTAATCCCCAAACGGTACCAAATAATCCAAGTAAGGGTGAAATTGCAGCGCTCGTTGAAAGCACCGGAAGATATGATTCTTCATTACCAATCATATCATCAAGCACGCGATCCATATTGTTGGCCACAAAATCCCATTGATCTGTGGTTAACGTTTTCGCTCCCATCATTACTGATTTCATGTAGGTAACGTTTTGCGCAAGAAAATAGCTCGGTAAATCTGCGTTCATCGATGATGCCAATCCCATGATGCTCTCAATGCTATTGAGGTCACGCAATTTTTCCGCGACACGCGCCAATTGTCTTTTTTTTACCCGAAGTACCAAGAATTTATATAAAAATACGGTCCAACATATGATGGAAAGCGCAAGCAACACGAAAAGCACAAGCCATGTCATCGCGTCAGAATCGCTCACCAACTGCCATATCGAATTACCCATAATACCGGATGCCATGTGAAATTCCTTTTTTTTATTGATAGATTATAGAATGCCTACAGTCTAACAAAAGCCATATGCTTTTGAAAACAATAATGATTGTGAAACTCAAAATAAGATAAAAATTGTGTCGAGGGATTCCTATTTTTTCCGAATCCCTAATGCCGATCTCAATCCTTTAAGAATTTCATGAGCTTGCTCTATTCTCCCCAATGCACCTTCCCGCGAAGAGAACGTCGCGGGTATGTTGTTTATTAGAGTCTCCACCTCAAGCAGCGCAATAGCTTTTTGTTCTGCGTTCTCAAAACCGTACAATGCCGGGTCCAAATTCAAACTCAAGATATATTTTAAATAGTTTAATGATTCAATGCATGCCACCACTTCATTAGTACTTAACCCAAATATCTGCTGCTTGTTAAAATTCGGCAGCAATTTCTCAAAGATCAGTTGCTTCATATATCCAGGGTTAACGTGCACGATTTCAGCGCACAATGGCATCATAAGTGCATTATTTTTCCATATGACATCATTATTCCAATTGCTTTGGCAAAGCTGATTGACGTGCCTAAACCCTATCGATTCATCACTACCCTCGCACTCAATATCCTTCATAGCAAAACCAAGTTTTACGTAATTGGGGAGCTCATTATAAAATCCAGCCTTTATGAGCCGGCTATAATAAAGGTGAGCGCTTCTAAAATGGTCACGCTTTTCGCTCACTTTCGTTGCTTTTTGGAGCATTAATTCCTCTTGGCTAATCAGAAGCTTATAGCCAGTATATTTTTGTTGCTCAGAAACATCTTTATTAACTATTAAGTTTAAGGCCGTAAGTAAAGCCTTTCCTAAATCAGGTTCAATTTTACCGCCAAAGGAGAACTCGACTCCATTAGAGTAATTTTCTATCTGCTCTATCTGAGCAAGGGGGTGGCCTTTATCCGCCGCTTCCTCCAAGAATGCAATATAATCCTTACGCGCCTGCGCAGGATTTTTTTTGAATGCATTGCGCGCAGCAAACCACGCTCTCAATGCGCAGACACTGCGATCCTGTAAACGCTCCTCAGGTATTTCTTTATACCATCTGAGCGCTTGCTCCACATTCTCTGTTGCGCATGCACGTCCCACTAAATCTCCTGCAAACAAACACATCAGATCCAGATCTTTTGCGATCTTTGCACGTAAAAGTTTTATCTCGACTTCTTCATGCGCTTCGTTTTCATCTGGCATATCAAGACTCTGAAATATCTTTTCATGAAAAGCGGCGATTTTAGCATCACCCGGCTTATCAACCATTTTCCGTAATGAATAGTTATACCATTGCAAAAGATCACTGCGTTTTTTATCATCTGGCGATTGCTTGTAGGCTACATATGCCTTTGCAAGTAGCGAATGTTCTCGATATGGATCATCTTGAGGCACGCTGCCTTTAAGAAGATTCTGTGCATCAAGATAGCGCTCCTCGCTGATGGTATCGAGCACTGCAATCATTGACGTGGAAGGTGAAGATGGTGCTGGTGATGATGCTTCGGGTGCACGTGCTGGCACTTTTGCATCCGACATTTTTGAATCATGGGTTAAAATGGTAGCAATAAATGCAACTTTATCTTGTAATGCTTCAGATACAAGCGCTGGCTTTTTTGTTTTCACTGTTTTTTGCGCATTGGCCAACGTTTGAGCAGGTATAGTTCTATTTAAAGCACGCGTACTATCATGAGTCCTGTTATACATCGCAATCCTTTTCAAAAGATGCCGACACAGAGTATCTAATTCGGCTTGATCCTTAAAACCATGCTCTACAGGATTCTTACGAGCCAATCCATACTTTGCATTTATGAGACATTCAAGGGTAGTTGAACTTTCCCGCGCATCTGTTAATTGCCCTATCACCATCGTATCGGCAGCATATACCTTGCTGAGCTGTTCAACTATCTGTTTCAGGTTGCAAAAATCTTGCCCAATTACTGCAAGACTCAGCATCAATACGCCTCTATTATCCTTCCAAAGTTTTTCGTTACCAACATGTTGCGTATAGAGGTCGCGCGCAAAATCATCCTCTCCCGCCTTAAGATATAACGCGATCTGATATCCAATCGCTTCATATGATCCTTGCGTTAAAGCCTCTTGCGCATTCCTGACGCAAGCCTTATAAGAATCTTTTCTGCTTTCATCGTTGGATGGGGCAGTCACATATGCATGGAGCGCTTCTCTGGCTAAGAAGCTATGCGCATGAGCCTTTTGCGCCTTATCAGCATTTGGGTTCTCAATGATTCGGTCCGCATATACCATAGCCTGTTTATAATCCTGCTCCACATGAACACCGTTAGGAAGCTCTATGCCATAATCATACAGCATGAGTAATATTTGCTGTGCCGATACGGGTCCTGTCTGAGCATATTTCTTCCACGCTGCAATTCCTGCCTGAGTGGCCGATGCAGTATCCTTTTTATCAAGCATCTTATAAAAGTGTAACCAACCCTCATATTCCAGTTTTGATTGGTGCGAAGCTGGCATTGTTTTATACCATTTCAATAATTGCGCGGCATCTGATCTTTCAACGCAAATCTGCGCTAAATAATCCTGCAATTGACCCACTAAATAATTATCCAACTCCTCGCTAGGCCCCTTGTTGCTTGTTATTGTTTCATATATATTAATCAACGTTTTTGAGATCTCATCTTCAGGCTTCATTCTCATGCTTTGATTCTTACGCAATATCTGCGCAAGCTGTTCTCGCCCTACATAATGAGACTTCATGTTCGTTTCGTTGTTCAATGCTATAAGCGCATAAGCGAACGCCTTACTATCATCTTGCTGGCACACGCCATGGCCATGCATGTAAAATTCAAACATTAGGCTACACGCTGAACGATCACTCTTTTTCTCGAGTTTACGCGCAAGATTGTATGCTTTTTGATAATCCTTTTGGAGATATGCCCATAACATCTGAACGCGTTCCTCATCCTCATTGCCTCCCTCTGCAGGAAGATCAAGCCCATTTATTAGCAATGGATACCATGATTGTACCGTCTCATCCGCTTGGTTCTTCAGTGACAAAATCAATGAAAGAGCACAATGTTGCAGCGCATTGGTGCGTTTTTTTGTATCGTTTGACAATAACTTATAGTTTACAAAGGCATCTAACAAAGAGTGCTGCTCTTTATAAGGATCAGTCGTCCTTATATGCGAAAGCGTCTCGGCCGCATCGGCATAATTCCCCTTTTCTATATCATACATAGCAACTCTGGTTGCCCATGGAGAGTCATTAAGTTTCACAGCCTTGCGATGCCATGTCATAGCTTCATCGATATCATCACAGCATGCGGCCTTTAAGCTATAAAGTGGCGCTATCTCAATAATCTTACTATCAGACTCTTCCAATAACGCATTTATTTTTGCATGTATAGCATCCCTGCTTCCCGATGCTGCCTTAACCTGCTCAAACTCACGTTCTAGATAAATAATAGATGCTCGAACTTGTTTTAATGCCCGCGCTTTTTGTAAATATTCCTCTGCGACATCTGGTTGCCCTTTAGAGGTGTGATAATAGTAAAGGCCTACGCATGCGGCTGGGTGGGGATTTTTCTTATCATCTGCCGCTTTTTTCAGAGCAGCATAGCGATTCGAATCATTCTCTTTAAACGTCTGTGCCATCAAATACCATACGCGCGAAATCCACGCTCCAGCTGCCTCAATCCCTTTCTCCTGCGCATTCTGGAAATACATAACCGCCTTTCCAAGCTCATGCTGCGCTTCGACAAATTTGGTATCTATAATGTATTGCGCTCCCCAATTGAGACTATACACCCCAAGACAATAGTGTGCCTGCGAAGATATCGTTTTATCTGCACTCGCGGCATTTCTCTCAATTACCGCAGGGCTTACATCGGCCATACAGTGGGCAATATCTATTATATTAACCGTATTAATCTTGCTATATAACGCAGTCACTTTTTGCTCTTCTTCATCAGGATAATGCCTCATGACGTGCGCTCGCGCTTCATCGCAGCCCTTTTGCCCCAATGCACGAAGAGATCGCACACACTGCGCCTTTAATGATTCATCGAGTGATGGTATCGCAAGCACTTGCTTATAGTATTCATATGCCAAAAGTGGATCCGCTTCCTGGCGGCCAGCCATACCCCACCCTTTAGCCTTACAATATGCCAGTATCATTAATGCACGCGGATCTTTATCACACTCAGCCAATGCTGCCTGCAGGCGCACATTTGAAAAGATATCTTTGACCAACGCTTCTTGCATTACAAATCCAGATCCTTCTATCACCGGTTCAATAAGCGTCGATAACGCCGCCAGATCCGCATTGTTCACCATCTTCACTGCCGAGTCATACAAGCGCGCTTGTGCTACATGTACTCCGGTAACCAATCCAAACTGCCTTTCAGCTTCAGCATAGTTACCATCCTCGAAAGCCAACCTGCCATATATATATGCGTGTTCATGATTTCCACAGGCATCTGCTTCTTGGAATAATGCATAGGCTCTTTTCTTATCAATCTTTGATGCATATAAACCACCCGCAGCACACAATGCCCCTTTACAAGCATTATCCAACGAAACTTCTTTTATGAGCAATAAACGATCGAGATGCTGCGCTGCTTCTATTTGCTTTGCCGCTTCATCAGACTTAAATCCACGCTCAATGAGTGCCACATACGCCCCAATATTATGTTGCTTCAGAGATGCCTGCAGCAGGTTCCATCCTCTTTTTTGTTGACCTTTATCGTAATGATGCACACCGAGCTCTAACTGCGCAGCAGAATCCTGATAGTTGTTCACCATTTCATTGAGCAATCCAATGCGCTCACTCGGATTTTTAGTTCTCTTAAGCCGTTCATTGTCAATTGCTCTAAGGTTCTGCTGAAGTTCAGTGATCTTTGCTTCCTGTGTTTCTCGTTTTAATGCTTGTAGTAGGACGCCGTTCGCCTTTCTTAACTGCTCATCAAGCGCAGTATCACAATGCTCACTCAATGCCTGCGCTTCATCCAATTTGGTTTGTTTTTTAACCACAACGGGAGAGTCTAATTGCGCGTTAATCACTAAGGCTGGTTTATCTACCTCACTTGGGACTGGTGATGCGACCACGGTAGGGATTACCGGCATTATTGGCGTTTTTTCTATTTGCGCCACTTCATGCGTAATAACTTCAGGAGTAACCACCTCATGTGCAATCACTTCATGCGGTGCCGGTAGCGTTTCAGATGCATTGGTAGGCTTATTTTCTAATGCACGAGATATCATCTCCTGCTCTTTTTTTCTTGCTTGCTCAATCTTTTCAAGGTCTGCAAGTGCGAGCGGGCGAAACGCATTATTATGTTTGATCGCCTCGTGTAGGCATATTTCTTGAGTAACAACGTCCCCATTATTTGCAGCACAGAATGAGAGTGGATAGGCAAGGCAATCTATTCTTTTGCCCGAGGATCGAATGATAAACTTATCGATGAGCGCAAGCATATTGAATTTGTGTTCTTCTGTTGCTGGAAAACCAACCAGCGCCATGAAATGTCTGTATGAAGGAACGTGCGCTTGGTTGCTTTGATTCTTGAGTGCAAGCTTAAAATAATCGGATGCTGTTGCCATATTGAAATCAAGTAAATGATACAGCCCTGCGGAATGCGCTCCCCAGAAACTGCCTTGATCGGCAGCGTCTTCAAAAAGCTTCATCGCCTCCACATGGTTATCATGCAATGCGGCAATACAGGCACTGCCACACGCATTATTGTACCGATACTGTTCGCCGAGCGACCAGGTGGTCGACGCATTTTCAAAGACTTTCTGCAGTGTATGAGTATTGCCCTGGTTAGAGTGCAATACGGCGTTAAAGGCTGGTAAGAATATTGGATGGAGCTCATCCTGGCAGTTGGTATCTATGAGTTCTGTCTGATCATCAGAATCTATATGCAGTATTGATGGATAACCTATCATTGCGTAAGACGTGAAATGTGCTGCGAAGGCGCAGACTACCAATGCTCTAATTGCTGTTTTTACTAACACCGTATGATTCATATAAGCCCTATGTTTGATCGAATATCATGCTAAACTGGGCTATTGTACCATAACTGCTGAATAAATACATTAGATTTATGGTTTTAAAACTCGCTTTTTCAACTCATCTCTATCGGTTATACCCTCCTCGATCTGTATTTCATAGGCACGATCAAGGAGCCGCCCCATTTCCTTACCTGGTTTTATCACGTCAAGCAAGTCTCGCCCTTTGAGAACCGGTTCTTCAGGCTTGTAATGCACATGCGCTTGATCAGCCCGTTCGATGAAGGTAACGAGCTCAGGAATTGCGATATTGAGCGGTTCCATGCTTTCCGGATTTCGCCCCCGGATATCGGCATACGCAAGATCGGCAAGCCGTGCAATGGTTGTTTCAGGATCCAATTTATTGGCAAGCCGTTTATAGGCAGGCGCCTTGGCTCCCTCTTTGACGAATATCACCGGCGTCATATGATGGCGCACGAGTTTGAGAATGGCGCTGATCAGATCATGATTTTCCGTAATGCGTTTGAGCATATTGCGGGCAAGATCAACCCCGGCAACTTCATGATTATAGCTAATGATGCCATTGGGCGTTTTTTCGGTGGTAACCGCCTTGCCAAGATCATGCACTAACGCCGTATAAAGCAGGATCAATTTTTGGTGCCGATCATCATACGTTTTTGCAATTATGGCTGCGGCATCAAGCGCCTGCATCGAATGTTCAAACACATCTCCTTCTGGATGCCAGCGCGGATCTTGTTCTACGTTGA
>Ga0181538_10003239_pt1 | contig 15996 bp, 12 predicted proteins | sample PEATcosm2014_Bin_40_FD_119773 | JGI IMG/M metagenome (GOLD analysis project Ga0181538, IMG submission 119773) | Peatland microbial communities from MTU Mesocosm Facility, Houghton, MI, USA - PEATcosm2014_Bin23_30_metaG | ecosystem: Environmental > Terrestrial > Soil > Wetlands > Peat | place...
CTACTAGTTATATAACTAGTAACCCGCGGCAGCAAATCCCCGCCCGCCGCTCCACAGCCGCCGATCGCATAACTCCTATAGGCCCAAGCCCCTCAAAAAACCGCCCGAAGTGCCAAAGTCCAGCCTCCCCCTGTACTCAGGGGGAGGGTTGGGGTGGGGGTCGAATGTGGATTGGCCCACGAAACCCCCACCCTGACCCTCCCCCTGAGTACATGGGGAGGGGAAGAAGAGGGCATGCAGAACGTGTCACGCACCCGAGGCGATTTCAATTGCGCGGGTAATCGGCGGAAGGCATGCGCTGGCGTCGCAGGCTTGGTACGAGAGGTTCAGTTTCAACGTTCCTGGAGGAGCCGATTTGAATCGCACTGAAATTTCAAATTGGTTACGCAACTCGCCGGGCGGATATTCAATCGCTTCCACGATCGCGCCGGTGACGGTCAGCCGGGTTGGCTCGACGGCGGCATCGTGTGCATTGAGATGATATCCCGGAGCCACGCGGCACGTGACGCGAAGAAGCGGTCCATCCCATTCCGCGTCCATGTCGGTGACATAAGCCGCCAATTCAGCCGGGGACCGGGGGAGATCGGAATGGGATTCGCCGGCGACAATGATTTCGCCCCGAACTCGGACGTAGAGCATCGCCGCCTGGACCAGCGCGCTCATCCCCTCGCCGGCGCCTTCCATCTGTCCGGAAAATCCCGAGATGGTTGCCTGGGCGGTTTTCCAATCGCCGAGTTCAAGCAGAGCCATGGCGGCCACGCCGTTGCCGCTGGGAAGCGGGCTGTCGCTGCCGATCATTTGCCGGACGATCAAATCCGTGGCCTGCTCGTCGGTATAGAAAAATCCCCCTTCCGCGCCGGCGGAAAAACGATCGCGCATGATCTTGGCCAATTCAATCGCCTTGGCGCGATATTCCGCGCCGGGTAGCGCGAGCAGGGCCTGAATCATGAACGCGTAATCGTCGAGGAACGCCGGCTGTTTCGCCGTCTCGCCGGCACTGACGCGTAGCAGGCCGCCCTCGGCATTGCGATGGGCGCCGAGCAGAAAATCCGCGCAGGCCTGGGCGGCCTTCAGATACCGCTGCTCGTTCAGGACCGCCCCGGCATGGGCCAGGCCACGGATCATCAGCGCGTTCCAACTGGTGAGAACCTTTCGATCCAGGATCGGCTGCTTGCGCGCCCGCCGAATCCCGTACAAAATTTGCCGCGCCTGATCCAGCTCGGGATCAGTCAACGCCGATCCGTTGTCCGGGTCGGCAAGAAACAGCACGTTTCTATCCGGCACGCCGTCGCCATGATGGGGGTCGCTGAAGTTGGGGCCATCATCCAATCCATAGACTCTGGAGAATCTTTCCGCGTCTGATTTTCCGGCCAGTGCATCGGACACTTGGCGGCGGGTCCAGAGATAGTTGTCCCCTTCCTTGCCGTCCACCTCGGCATCGAAGGCGGTGAGAAAGGCGCCGCTGTCGGCGGTCATTTCCCTGAGCACGAAATCCGCGATCCCCCGGGCGATCGCGGCGTAGCGGGACTGGCCGGTCTGGCGATGGGCCTCGGCATAAATCCAAAGGAGCATCGCGTTGTCATAGAGCATGATCTCAAAATGCGGTACGAGCCAGCGGGCGTCGGTGCTGTAACGATGGAATCCGCCGCCGAGATGGTCGCGAATCCCGCCGTAGGCCATCGCGTCCAACGACCGGGTCAGCATCCGCATGAGTTCGGGATCGGGATTCTCGCGCAGATAGACGAGCAAAAGTTCCAGGAGCGTCTGGCGAGGAAATTTCGGCGCGGTCCCGAATCCGCCAAGCTCTTCGTCGAAATCCGATGCGCTGCGATCGATCAAATCCTTCACCCAGGCTTGGTCGATTTTGGTGCCGGCCGCGGGGCGGCGGGGCCGGGATATCTGACGAAGAATACCGGTGATTTGCTCGGCGGATGCGTTCACCTCATCGCGCCGGCAAGCAAAGGCATCCTTGACGGCCGCCAGGATTTTCGGAAATCCCGGCCGGCCGTAGGAATCGGCGGGTGGAAAATAGGTTCCGGCGAAAAACGGCCGCAGATCGGGGGTGAGGAAAACGCTCATCGGCCAGCCCCCCTGCCGGGTGATGACCTGGACGGCCGTCATGTAAAGCTGATCGACGTCCGGACGCTCCTCGCGATCGACCTTGACGTTGACGAATGCCCGGTTCATCTGCTCGGCAATCGCGTCGTTTTCGAAGCATTCGCGTTCCATGACGTGGCACCAGTAGCAGGTGCTGTATCCGACGGAGAGAAAGATCGGCCGATCCTCCCGCCGGGCACGCTGCAAGGCTTCCTCGCCCCACGGATGCCAATCCACGGGATTGTGCGCGTGCTGAAGAAGATAGGGGGAGGTTTCGGAGAAAAGGCGATTTGAATTCGACAAGGCAACTCCTAAATCTGATTGTCAATCGCGCGCCCGGCAACGAATCGGGAAGATGCTAAACTTGGGAACTCGTGCAACATGAGTTTATCCGCAATACCGGTAGCCGCTATACTGATGGAACAGTGGGCCGCCCACGGATCATGGGCCGCGCCGGCACAACTGGTGCGGACAATCAACGAGGTGACAGGTGGTGCGGCGAAGACGGTCGCGGACCTTATCAGTTGTGAAAGGAGAATCAGCAATGCTGCAGCGGCACAAAATCCCGGCGATTGCGGTCGCGATGGTTTTGATATTGTGCGCACGGCCGGTGCGGGGGGATGATTCGGAGGCGACGGTAACCGTATCCGGCCATGCGATGATGGCGTTCCGGGAAACGGAAACTCTCCGGATGAGACTAATGATCTGGGCACAAGGGAGCGACATTCACGATGCGCTAGCGAAGCTGAAGGCGCAGCGCGATTATCTGAATGTCCAGTTGAGGGAGAAGGCCGGACCATGTTCCACCAACTTTTCCGATCCTATCGAGGGACTAGAGGGATATCCGACACTTCAGCAGCGAATCGTGCAGCAGATGATGGCACACAACCAGCGGTCAGCGTCAACGGAGCCCTCCGGGGCAACGATTTCATGCAATCTGACGGCGGAGTGGTCATTGCCCGTTTCTGCGGCGGACGACGCGAGGTTGGCGGCATCCGATCTGACGGCGGAACAGACATTGCACACCGCTTTGGCGGATGATGCGCTGGCGGCCGCGGTGGCTCTGGAGGACAAGATCAAGGCCGCGATCCCTAAACGCGGAGCCAACCTAGCCGAGACACCAGAAGAACGGAAGATCGCCGACGAGATGGCCGCGCAACAGGAGGCCACGGGGGTAAGCAAACCCGACGAACCGCATTTCCTTTTCGTTCACGAGCTTACCGACGACGAGCGAGCAAAGCTGTTGAGGGAGGCATTTGCCAGCGCCCGATTGATGGCGCAGGATTGTGCTACCGCCGCGGACAAATCGCTTAGCAAGGTGACGCGTATCTCCACTTCCAACAGTTGCTTTGATGATGTCTTTCGCGACGCCTACCTTGAGGCAAAGAAGGATGCGGCGACGGGTTCGCCATCGCCGTCAACGGATGACTGGGTTGCATTCGGCACGCAACGCAACAATGTGGCCTACAGCGTGACGATGACAGTGACCTTTGAGCTGAGGTAGAAAGCCGGCGAGGCACGCTGAAGATACGATTGACTTCAATTCTTAGATCGAGGTCACGTGCAACCGCGGACACCAAGCCCGGCCCGTGTCAGGCACAGTTGCCCTTGTTCGGCGCTGAATGAGATTCCTTGTTCGCCGTGCAGAGTCAGCGCCCAGGTAATCACCCTTGCCACGCACAACAGCAGCGAGATCGCGGCAAGCCAGTCGAAAATCCGTCGGCGGAAGCGTTTCATTCGCCGCGAATTGTACTTGCATTTAATCCTCCGCCCGCCCGCCTTCGGCCATTTTCACGATTTTAGGATCGAACCGGCCGATGACGTCCACCAAATCCTTCTGTGCGGCCATGACGCGGTGAATGTCCTTGTAGACGCCGGGGACCTCGTCGATTCCGGCCGAGAGCAGCCGAACACCCGCGGCGGCCAGGGCGGGGCGGACGTGCGCCCAGCGGAATTGGAGCTTGGCGGCCCTTCGGCTCATGACCCGGCCGGCGCCGTGGCTGGCGGAATTGAGGGAGCTTTCCTCGCCGCGGCCGCGAACGACAAACCCCGGCGACGCCATCGAGCCGGGGATCACGCCGAGCACGCCTTTGCCGGCCGGGGTCGCGCCCTTCCGATGGACGATCATCTCCCGGCCGCCGTGCGTTTCCTTCCACGCGAAATTGTGATGGTTCTCCACTCCCGCCAGGACATTCGCCCCCAGGGCGCGGGCGATCTTCTGATGAATCATCGCGTGATTGGCCGAGGCGTATTGGCCCATCAGGTTCATCGCAAACCAATATTCACGGCCCGGATCGCTGTCCAATTCCAGCCAGGCCAGGCGCTTCAATTCCGGGGGCAATTCCGGATGAAGTGACATGGCAAGCCGGGAATAGTAATCGGCGATCGCCGCGCCGGTTCCGCGGCTGCCGCTGTGGCTGAGCAGCGCGAGATACGATCCGGCGGCCAGGCCCAATTCCGGCGAATCGAGGCAAAGGATTCCGAATTCGACGAAGTGGTTTCCGCTGCCGCTGGTTCCCAATTGCGCCCGCGCTTTCTCGAAAAGTTTGGCGGTGAGGGGCAGCGCGTTCCAATCGGCTTGCAGTACTTCGTGCTCGAGCGGGTGGGGCTGTTCGCCGCCGACGCCGAAGACCGTTTCCCGCTCCAAAACCTTGGCGAATCGATCGCCCTCGCGATCCAGGCGGTCGGGCGGAATATCCAGGACGGAGAGCTTCATCCGGCAGGCGATATCCACGCCGACGGCGTAGGGGATCACCGCCGCATCCGTCGCCAGGACGCCGCCGATGGGAAGGCCGTAGCCGACGTGCGCATCGGCCATCAAGGCGCCTGAAACCGCGACGGGCAGGTTGGCGGCGTTTTGCATCTGCTCCAGGGCCTGCGGGTCGGTGTCGTCGCCCCAGATGCGGAAGGAAGCGGGATGGGGAGGATCGGGGTCCATGGCGAGGAAGAAGGAAAATGGAAATTCGAAACTCGAAATTCGAATGACGAATCAAATTCGAAATTCGAATGACGAAACGGTCTTTGTTTTTGTTTCGAATTTTGAATTTTGAATTTGATTCGTCATTCGAATTTCGAGTTTCGAGTTTCGCGCAACCGCGCTCAGCTAATATTCAATTCCGGCGCGCTCTCGCCGAGATTATGCCTGCTGATCTGGCCCGCCAGGTTCTCGACGACGCGCAACAGCGCCTGCGCCAGGCCAGGGTTTCCCTCGAAATTCTTCTCCGGCGTACCCGCGTCGCTGTTGATGCGAAGCTCGGTGTAAATCGGAATGGAACCGAGAAACGGCAGGCCGAGGCGTTTGGCGGCGGCTTCGGCGCCGCCGCGGCCGAAGAGATCGTGCTCCGAACCGTCGGGGGCGACGAAATGGCTCATGTTCTCAATGATGCCCAGGACGGAAGTTTGCAATTGCTCGAACATGCGCACCGCCCGAACCGCATCGTCCAGGGCAACCTGCTGCGGGGTGGCGACGACCACCGCGCCGGTCAGGGGAAGAAGCTGGCACAGGGTCAGCGGCACGTCGCCCGTTCCCGGCGGCAGATCGACGATCAGGTAATCCAGCTCGGGCCATTCGGTATTGTCCAGAAGCAATTGCTTGAACGCGCCGTGGGCCATGGGGCCGCGCCAGATCAGCGGCTTGTCCTGCTCGACGAGCGATCCCATGGTGACGGCATGAATGCCATGAACGAAATGGGGAATGATCCGGGAACCAATGAGCTTGGGGGTCTGGCCTTTGATGCCGAGCATGGTGGGCATGGACGGGCCGTAGATGTCGCCGTCCATAAGTCCGACCGCCGCGCCGGCGCGGCGCAGGCCGACGGCCAGATTGACCGCGATGGTGGATTTTCCCACGCCTCCCTTTCCCGCCCCCACCGCCACGACGTTCTTGACCTGCGGCAGCACGTCCTTGCGCGGCCCGGCGGCGCCGCGCGTGTTGGCGGTTAGTTCCAGCGTGACTTCCTTCGCCCCGGCCGCCTTCAACGCGGCCGTGACGTCCCTTTCAATCCGCTCCTTCAACGGGCACGCCGGCGTGGTCAGTTCCACGTTGACGAAAACATTGTCGCCATCGAGACGGATATCCTTCACCATGTTCAGGGAAACGATGTCCTTGAAGAGTTCCGGGTCCTTGACGGTCCGGAGTGCGTTGAGGACTTGTTCACGTGAGATTGGCATTGGGGGGATTATAGCCGGTTGTGTCAGTTGTCACTGGTCATTGGTCATTGGTCATTTGTCATTGGTCCCTTCCCCCTTGGCGTTCTTGGCGTCTTGGCGGTTCAATCGTTGTTCCATTCGCCGGAAAATACCTCGACGGCGGGGCCGGTCATGTAGACGCAGTTGTCTTTCTGCCGCCAATCCAGGGTCAAATCTCCGCCGGGAAGATGTGCCAGGATTTTTCGATCGGTCCGGCCGGTGATTTCGCCTGCCACACAGACGGCGCAGGCGCCGGTTCCGCAGGCGAGCGTGATTCCACTGCCGCGCTCCCAAGTGCGCACGATGACCTCGCCGCGAGATTTGACCTGCACCCAATGCACGTTGATCCGCCGGGGGAACGCTTCATGCCGCTCGACGAGCGGACCGAGCCTTGCCACGTCGATTTCGTTCACGTCATCCACGAATATCACCGCGTGCGGATTGCCCATCGAGACAAACGCCGCGTGGGAGATATTGCTTCCTTCGATCGAGAACGAAAATTCGTTCGATTTGGATGACGCTCTGAGGAATCTGGATTCGACGGGAATTTTCGCCAATTCCAGGATCGGCTGGCCCATGTTGACGGTGACGCTGCGAACGTCGGCGCCCTCGAGTTGCAATTCGAGGTTAAGGACGCCCCGGCCGGTTTCCACTTTCATGGGATTGCGTCTGGCGATTCCATGCTCGAAGGCATATTTGGCCACGCAGCGTATCCCATTGCCGCACATTTCCGATTCGCCGCCGTCGGCGTTGAACATTCGCATGCGAACGTCCGCGAGCTTCGACGGGAGGATCAGGATCAACCCATCCGAGCCAACGCCAAAATGCCGGTCAGAGATTTGTTTGGCCAGGCGCGCGGGGTCGGCGACCGTCTCGGTAAATCCGTTGACGTAAACGTAATCGTTGCCAATGCCTTGCATCTTGGTGAATTTCATGGCCGGGGGATTCTAGCACCCCGCGGCAAAAATCGCGCGGGCGCCGCTCGCGTCCCCGTCCCGGATCTACATTATCCTTGTAGTCCGACGACTGAATAAAAGAAAAAGCTCACGCAGAGGCGCAATGGCGCAGAGAAGAAAAATGCGTGAAAGGAGACCTTTGCGCCTCTGCGCCTTTGCGTGAGACTCCTTCTCTGTTGGACTCCAAGTCACGTGAACTGAAGCGGGCACGACGAGCTACGGCGGAAGGGGGTCGGTTCTCATAGGGGAACCGCTTCACCGAGAACGCGCGATCGGAACCGCTCGCGCATTCCGCCTTCGCTGATGACATCGACCTTGACCCCCAGCAGGTCCTCCAGGTCCGCCATCAACCCTCCATGGTCGAAAAGCGACCGGCCCCGTTCAAAGCGCAGGAGAATGTCCACGTCCGAGGCTTCCGTACTCTCCCCCCGCGCGACCGATCCGAAGAGGCGCACGTCATGGGCGCCGTACCGGCATGCGATATCCAGGATCGCCTCCCGTTTCTGCCGGAGTGTTTCTCGCGTAATCGTCATCGGTCAGCCGTTATCACGAATTATACCAATCGGTGGTGAAAATTGGCGGAACGGCAGACGCCGGGCTTTCGGGGGTCCAAGCCAAGATTGTGGGCCGGGAGAAATCGCGATTTGCCTGCCGGGGCTGCCTCGCTTTCAGTGGCGGCTCCGCAGAGGGGGTGTCGCATTTCGGGAATTTGCACCATGGGTTTTTGGACATCATAAAACTACGAAAAGACGCTTGGGGGCGCTGACAATGACGCGGTTTTTGATGGCGACAAGGCGGTCATTGTCAGCGTCAGCGCGCTTTTCCGAGTGAAATTTCGGGGGGCTGCCAATGGACCGCGCGGGGAGGCGTCGGAAAATGGGAAACGGCCGCAATTCGGATGACGGAAAAACACTGTCCCTCTATATCTATAGCGGATAGGTGAAAGTTTTGGTGGCATTTTTCGGAATTCTTGCCGCGGGCGAAAAAAATTTTTGGGCGGGAGGGAGGATTTCCGGCCCAACCTGGCGGGGATTGCTATTTTGGGCCCGCGTCGACGGAGAAATCCGAAAACACCATGGCCAGTCCTATGATCGCGCCGTCCAATCGCCTCTGTAGTTCGCCGGCGCTGGCGAGCTTGCCGTGCTCGGTGTCGTCGGAAATCGCGTTCAGGGCGTCGATGAGGGCTTTCTCCGCGGCGACTTGGGTTTGTTCCTCGGTTTCGCCCTGGAGCGGCACGCGGCGGTGGAAACGGAATTGAATCCGCAGGGTGCGCGGCACGTTCAATTTCCAGGCGCCGTCGGCGTTGTGGAAATACAGAGCGCCGCGCGGCCAGACGCCCTGGCCCAGAAAGGATGGCGATGGGTTGAAGATTACCGTGTCGCCGAGTATCTGGACGTCCTTGCGCTCGACACGCGAAAGAATGTCTTCCACGGTAAAGAGGGTAGCGGCGGAATAGAAATTTAGTCCGATCGCATGTGCCCCAAATCGAGCGATCGCGGCCTTCTGAAGCCGGTAAACGGCCAGATCGAGATCAACAAGGACCGGCATGGATCTGACTAACCGCGGATCGGCGGAAATGGGGAAATAGAGTTGTGACCTGAAGGCGGCGGCATCGTCGCGGTCGTAGGCGTCGATGATCGACAGCAGGACCTGGCGACAGGCTTGGTATTTGTCTTCGTCGGATGGCACGACCGCGGGGGCGGCAGCGCTATTGGCCGGCGGCGGGCTCGCGCCGTCCGCCATGACCTGCATCGCCGACCACCAACCGGCGGTCACGACGACGAGGGTAATCAACAACGCAAAGGTGGCCATTTTGAGGCAAGCTATCTGCATCATGACGTTGGTTCCTTTGGCAAGGGCCACGATGGCGGGCGCCGCGCCGGCGCCGCCGTGACATGCATTTAAGATTCCGCTTGTGATCGATGCCTGAGCTTCATGGGTCAGGGCCGCCGCGTGCGTTTGCTGGTCGAGTATTGCGGGCAACGCGCCCGCGGCGGTGGTGATCCCCTTGCGGGCAAAATAGCTCCGCAGCTTCTCGACACAACGGTCGACGCGTTTGCGCGCGGCTTCCTCCGAAATTCCCAGAGCCTCTCCAACCTGGCGAAGGGACTGGCCCTGGAGGAATCGCAGGGCGATGGCGTGGCGGTCGGAGGCCCTCAAACGCGACAGGCCGTCGTCCAGCATGGCGAGCAATTCATCGTTTTCCGATCCCGAGCCGCGGGTTTTTTCCATGGCGACCGCCGTTTCGCGGCGATGCCGCCGCAACTCCATCTTTCGGATTTTGGCGCAGGTGTAGTATGCGGTTGTCAAAAGCCACCCGGCCAGATTCGAATGCCGCATCGCGACGGCCTTCTGGCTGAGGAGCACGAACACCGCTTGTGTCGCATCCTCCGCCAGGTGCCGATCCCTCAACTGCCGCCAGCAACTGGAATAGACCATGTTTACGTATTGGTCGATCAGGGCGCGAAAGGCATCTTCAGATCGACTTCTCGAATACTGGCGCAGCAGTTCAGCATCACTCATGGCGCTTGGGTTCGTGTCTTCCATTTAAGCCATCTCCAAGGCCGGGCGATACCGGACAAAAATCGCGAGGTGCGCGGCATTCTACGCCGCTGGCGAAATGGATGTATTGAAACTCAAATCGTGGAAAGGCAGGTCGGCCGAGTCGTTTGGACGCGCGTATCGAGGTTCAATTGCCTCTCACCAAGCCGAGGATCGAAAGTATTCCCTCTCTGCTGAGGGTCGGGGGATTGTGCTGGGCCGACCGAGGCTTGCCATGCAGCGCCTGCCGAATCTGGCTGAGAAGTCGGTTCGGCGAAAGTCCGGATGTTTGAATGACCGGCACCGGCAAACCGCCGGCCGCGCCGCATTGGTCGGGGAATGGTTGCAGGACCGCATGGCAGCGCGAGACGGCGTCGGCCAGGCCGGCGACGGTTTCTATCGGACCGCGAGCGTGTGATTTCAATTCCGGAATAACTTCCCAACCCCGGCCAAAGAGCATCAGCGGAATACCATTTCGCAACAGAAAAGATGACAGTCCCCTTTTATACGCTGGAACGATCAGCGCCTGGAAGAACATGGCCCGGTCGAAGCCCTCTTCCGCGATATTCAAGCGGGCCAGGCGGGATTGGAGATAGCGCTCGGGATTGTCGCCCAGCGCCAGCGGGTCTCGAGCCAGTTCATCTTCGATGAATTCCCACAGGAGCAGTTGGCTGGAAAAGTCCTTCACTCGCTGGGGGATTTCGATGGTTCGGGTATCGGCCAGCAGGCCGAGCGCCGGCGGCGGATTTGGCGCTGGCGCGGGGACGATGTCAGGCCAGCCGGCAACCTGTATCCGCTGGGCCGGCCAGCCGGCGTTGACGGCGGCTTGCCGCCACTGCGCATCGGCAAGGACCAGCGCATCGGCCGGGCATTGCGCATCCGGCGGAACGATTCGGCCATTGGTCACCCAGGTGATCCACGCGGTTGTCGGCGAAACGACGCCCGGCAGATCGGCGCGGAAAAAGTCGGCGGCGACCAGGGCATCAGCCTCGGCCGCCGCATCGGCAAGCGCCAGCGACGAAGCCGTCAGCGGATGATCGGGATCGATCGATGCGAATTGCGAGGGAATATCCTGGAGAAGCGCCCGGCGCAGCGCGAGATTCGACAGGTCCGCCAGATTGAGCTTCGACCCGGCCAGGACAACGATGCGGCCGCTGGCCGACCGATTTGCGCCGCGGGCGAGGATTTCCGACAATTTCTGCGATCGCCGGGCCGTTTCGCGCGAGATGACGGTCTGGGCCTCGGACGACAGCCGAGCCATTTCGTCGTCGTCCAGCAATGCGGTTCGGATAAATTGCTGCGGCAGCGCCAAACCGGGGAACTTCTCGAAAATCGCGCCAAGCCGCTCGGGCCAATCCGCGCCGGCGGCGAAGAACAGCCTGGCCGCGGCAAGTTCGGCGCTGAAATTGTCGCAATGCAACAGAACGTTCAGACTTTCCATCTCCGGGATGACCGCCAGAATGGCCTGGCTCGGCTGAAGTTTCTCAAAACAGGCCCGGATTTGCGCGGCATGTGACGGATTCAGCATGCAACCCAAACCGCCGATCAGTTCCAGCTTCTTGAGCAGTTCCCGGGCCGTTCGCAATGGGACCGAACACCCGGTCCACCAACGGCCGTCGATGCGGGCCGTCAGATACCCGTCCCGGCCGAAAATCCACTCCGCGAGGCAGTCTTGGCCGCGAAGACGATCGGCCAATTCAGGCTGACAAGGCGTCATGGCCGACAGATTGGCGCGGAAATTGTCCGCCGCCCGCCCGGCCGCGGCCGTATCGGCGATCTGAGCTTCTTCAACTGCGGTGGACATCTGCTGTAGCGTGTTATCGGACATTCAAGGTTGCGGGGTTTAGAAGCTAGTTCAAAACCGATTGGGACCGCAGTGGGACCCTGAATCGGAGTCCCAAACCTCGGAATCTCGCACTTGTTCTCCCTCTTCTTATCGAGGAGCTCGCGGTGTTGATAAAGATGACAAATATGATATGTTTCAGAGATGGAAGTGAGGATGACGGCGGATGGGCTGTCGGATTATCGGCGTTTGCCGTTGCCGATAAGGGCCCGGGTGGTCGAGCTTATGCGCCGGGTAGGCGATTGGCCGAGATTAGTGGAGCCAAGCCGCTTCGCGGAGCGTGGAAAGGATGTTTCCGATTGCGGACGGGCGATTGGCGAATGATCGTCAAGCCGGCTGGCGATATTTTGTGGATCGTGCGGATTGACAACCGGCGCGACGTATAGGGAGACTGAATATGACGGCGCAGATGGTCAAGATCGAAGGCAAGGAGTTGGTGATTCTGAGCCGGTCGGATTTCGACGCGTTGATGGAGAAGGCGGGCGTGATGCCGCGCTTGCCGAAGGCGGCGAAGAACGGGTCCGTGCCGGCGCTGGAGTTTGCCACGGTGGACATCGCGCGAGAAGTGGTGCGGCGGCGCATCGCCGCGGGATTGACTCAACAGGAGCTTGCAAAGCGAGTTGGGGTACGGCCCGAAACAATCAGCCGGCTGGAGGCCGGCAAGCACATTCCGCAACTTGAAACGATGGAGCGCATCGATCGCGTATTGCCGTCGCTGAAACGCCCGCGTAGCTCAGTTGACCACACTGAATCACAAAATCCCTCGGGAAAACAGAGTATTTCGAAGCGAGGTGGACACGTGGTGGACACAGCCGTCGCCGCGACCGGCAGCCATCGTCAGCAATTGGCGGACCTAGACGACACCCTCGGGATGGTCATCTCCGCGTGGCCATCGTTGCCAAAACCGATCATCGACGGAATCGCGGTAATGGTGAGCGCGTATCTCAAGAACAAATAGTTCAATTCGTGATTTTCTTTGTTTGACGTGGACGCTCCAATAGAGCGATAAATGTGGGTAAACTTTACGTCAAAACATGAAACGGGCAGAACTTTCCAAGCGGGTGGATCGGGCAAAGTGTCGCGTATTCGGTTGGGAAGAAGCGTCGAACGATGGCCATCGCGGGGTTATCGCAGCCGTCATTGACGCCTTCGACAACTCCGAGTCCGCAATGCTGGTCGAGCCAAGCCTTTCCCGCAAGACCAATCATCCACCCGACCTAGTGCTGATTGATCCAGAGGTGGGCGTCAACGTGTTCGAAGTGAAGGCGTTCGGCATCAGCCAGATTCAGTCGATTGAGCCAGGAGGCGTGCTCCTCATCCGATATGACAACGGGGTACGTCGGCGAAACGCCATCGCCCAGGTCCGCACGGCCATGTTCGACATCAAGAACGCCACCGAACGTGCGTATGACGGAACCCTTACGATTCCGTTCAGTTACTGGGTCACATTCCCGTCAATTTATCGCGCCGAGTGGATCGCCAGGTTCGGCCGCGATGGATTTTGCCCGCGGGAATTCCTCTTTGCGGAAGACCTCGACCGCGGCGCCTTGTTGAAGGCCCTCAACGCGACCGACCGATCACATGATGTCTCAACGCCCATTCGTACCTGTAGCCTCTATGAATTGGATTTTGTCTGGAGCGCGTTCGGTGATAATTCCGTCCTTTACGCCCGCTCCGAGCAGCGCCCGGAAAGAAGGGTAGAGGAGGGCACTCTCGGAGAATTCTTTGACCAAAGAGCGTCTGAACTCAAACAGTTGAGTACCGATCAGCAGCGTCTCAGTGAGATGTATTGGGACAGCGGGCCGCGGCTTGTTCGCGGCGTTGCCGGCAGCGGTAAGACAATCGTTCTGGCCAACAACCTGGCCCGGCGCGCCAAGCAAATGCTTTCCGAAGCTTCGGCGAGTCTATTCGAAAGCCGGCGACTAAAGCCCCGCATCGCCGCCGTTTGCTTCAACCGAACACTGGCCCCCTTCATCAAAGCAAAGATCGAGGTGGCGTACGAACAACGAACGGGAGAGTCTCTTCCCGCAGGCATCGTCCACGTCTTTTCGCTCAACAAGCTCATGTACGAATTGCACTGTGACGGAGCTTGGAAATACCTAAAGCCAAAGGGAATTGAGAAGGCGGCCCTCGCGGCGCACTACCGGGAGCAGTTGGCCGCACTGAAATCCAAAAACCCCGCACGATTCGAGCAGATCACCTTTGACGCCATTTATGTTGATGAGGGACAGGACTGCATCGAGGCCGAGTACGAACTGCTCCGCGACCTATGCCACACTCCGCCCGGCGCCGAACCGAACCTTTTTGTCTTCTACGACGATGCACAGAACTTGTATGGCCTGAGCAGGCCGAATTGGGCATCGCTGGGGCTTAACGTTCGCGGAAGCCGGGCGTTCATCATGACCGAGTGCTTCCGCAACCCTGGCCCGATTGTCGAGACAAGCTTTAACGTGCTGTATGGCACCGCCTTGGAAGCCGGACGGACGATACCGACAAAGGACTTCGGCGACATTACGACGCTGCAGGAGAAAGAGCTTATTGCGCTCGAAGGCGGTCGCTGGCGAGTGAAATTCGCCCCGCGCAAGGGGAACCCGCCGATGCTGACCCTCGCATCCGACCCAGACCGTGAAATCAAACTGATCCTCGCTCGCCTGACCTTGCTCGTTCGCGACGAGCACGTTCGGCCGCAAGACATCATGATCCTGACGTTTAGACGTGAACGCGCAATTGCAATTGCCGACGCAATCACACGGGAGGAAATCCGTGGGATTGCGGGCATTCACCTCGCCTTCAATGACGAAGAGAAGGACACAGCCATTTGTCAGCCAGGCCGCGTTACCGTATCGACGGTTCATTCCGCCAAGGGATACGACGCCTTTGTCGTGCTGCTCGGCAGCGCCAATGAGTTCACGACCGATGTAACCGGACGGGCGTGTTTTTACGTCGCGTGCACCCGTGCGATCGAGCAACTTGAAGTTTTTGCATACGAGCACTCGGGGCTGCCCCTTGAATTGAGCCGACTATCGACATAGCAATTGCTCGCCACAGCACGTTAATCACGTTATTCAGCAAGCTCTGCCAAATGGACGATAATAAAAGGCAGGCGCATGCTTGAAAACGCTGGAGAAGTAAAAGAGACTGGCTATACTGTCCATTGATATGCCCGCTGGCTCAATCATGAACGGGTGCACCGGTTGCCTTAGGACGGTGCACGAAAACGACTTTCAGGTGTGGCACCGGATTATTGCCACCGGAAGCGATGCGCGTCTGTCCACTGACGAGGTTGCAGCTCGAACTGCCGGAACGCACCTCCATTGTGTGGAGCTTTGGATGCCTGGTGGCTGCAATTTGCGGTGTCGTCATTGCTACGTCGCATCTCGACCGACTCACCCTGTGCTCTCGGAGTCGGAGTATTACCGACTAACGCTACACTTGGTGAAAGAGGGATTGATCGACGTCGTTGTGCCGGGCATGGAACCTCTTCTGAGACATGAACTCTGGGCAGTTCTCGACGCTGCTCGCGATGGAGGGGCGAGGTCAGTCGGGCTCACAACGAATGCGACCTTCTTGTCGAAGCAGGCAAGTCGTTTGCACGACTCGGCCCTCACCGTACTCAATGTGAGTCTCGATGGTCCACCTGAAGTGCATGATCGGATTCGTGGGCGTGGTGTATTTGAAAAGCTACAAGAGGGTGTCCGCGTTTTCCGGCAAATCAGCAGCAAACGCCTTTTGACGAATACCACCGTCCACAACGAGAATATTGATTGCTTGACGGACATCGCGGCGTGGGGGCTGGATTGGGGTGTGGATTACGCCGCCTTCCACCCGTTTGAGCTTGCGGATCAGGCAGAGAATTCCCTTGCGCTCCATCCCTCAAAAGCCATCGGCGGTTACCTTTGCTTGATCGAGGCCTTTCGCAGCGGCCAAACGTCGTCCATCGTGCTTGAAGCGGAAGCATCGACTTTCTGGGCAGTGGTCCAGTTGGCGCGAACGGGGGCGCTCGACCAATCGCATTTAGTAATTGACGAAGCGGGCTTCTTGTTTCTCCAGCTAACTTTTGGAGACCGCGAGCTCCTCGTCGGTTTAAATTTCTATCCGCACCATTTCATACGCACAATCCGCGTCGCAGATGATGGGGGGCTTTCGAGTTGTCGCTCAATGGCTCGTACAGGGTGGCATGGAGTTGGAGATTTGCGAACGGATCCCCTTCGAGAATTGATTTGCACCGATACTGCCACGAAAGGGTTAAGAGCTTCTAAAAATGGTCCTTGTTTTGCCTGAAAGTTCTGGTCACAATGGCTCGCATTGCTGTCATGGAGGACACAATGAGCAAGCCGTTGGTGCCGGACGAACTGTGGGAACTGGTCGAGC